>ERZ1673740.551-NODE-551-length-41767-cov-11.240267_pt1 | contig 41767 bp, 34 predicted proteins | sample MGYA00580221_ERZ1673740 | MGnify/ENA primary metagenome ERZ1673740 (study PRJEB41218, sample SAMN15661786) | gut metagenome | host: Homo sapiens | place: Canada: London | collected 2015-08-20/2019-03-30 | study: EMG produced TPA metagenomics assembly of...
CGTAGAAGGACAGGGAATTGGTTTTTGGACACGGGTTCGACTCCCGTCTAGTCCATTCAAAAAGGTGCTTATTTAAGCACCTTTTTATTTTTTGTGTGAACTTTCGTGTGAACTTTTTTCGATAAAAGTGTTGAAATGATCATCTATTTTGTGATCTACAGCAATACGTTCGGCCCGATATGTCTGCATATAGGTTCCTTTCATGATCTTATCTGTTTTCCATCCGCCGCGCTCCATTGCATACTTGTCCGGAACATTCAGCATTGCCATTACTGACGCGTTTACGTGCCGCAAATCGTGGAAAGACATATGAGGTAGACCATTCTTCTTAAGCATATAAGTAAATCGATTTGAGACAGCTTTTGCGCTTAGAGTGACCAATCTGTCCGTAGGGACATGAGCAATCAATTCTTTAATGTATTCTGGCATCAGTAACATTCTGTTTCGAGCATCATTCTTTGCAATTTTTTTGTCAATTTCTTTCCCATCAACTGTGACGGTAACCTGATCTATAAAAATATAATCCCCTTTTATAGACCCGGACTTGGTTAATCCTTTTATTTCCGACAGTGTGAAACTTAACCACATTGCAAGCAACACTGGCAATTCAATCTCTGTTCCTTTTACCATGTTGAAAATTACATCCGGTGATGAAATGTCGTGTATAACTTTTGCCGGAGTTGGCAGTTTTACATCCAATATGGTTCCAGGGGAATATTTTTTTATCACTGTGGATATAAGACCATATTCGTTTACTACCGTTTTGGAAGATATGGGCTTTCCCTTGCAACGTCTGGAATCGGATTTTCTTTTACACTCTTCGTTTATGGCACGTTGCATAATATCGCTGTCTATTTTGCTGATCGGGATGTTCATAATGGTTTTAAATGCGTTTTCCCTGATGGTTTTATAGCCAGCTATAGTAGTTGTTGATAATACCTCTGAATAGGTTTCTATGTATCTGTCAATCCCCTCTATGAGCGTCATAGCTGTAGTTGGAGTAGATTTTTTTGTAAAGGCAAACTGTGATGCCAAGTATTCAGATTCTTTTTTCGTATCTGCTGTAAAAGACCGCATATGCTTTTTCTTTTGTCCGTCTGGCAAAACTTCTGTGTAGTCATATACCTGTGTTCTCCATTTGCCGGAGGGTAGTTTTTTTGCTTTAGCCATATTGTACCTCCTTAAAATTGTGCATAAAAATAACAGCCAGCGTGGAACGGGTGTTCCGCTTGCGTAGCTGCTCCGAGAATGATACAATATGCTTGCTTAGGGCTTTCGTATCATTCGGGAGCTTACCGCCTTGCTTTGGTAGAGCAGGGCGGTTTTAAATTGACAAAAATGTATGTATGACATATAATACACTTAACAGGAAAGCCGATAGATAGGTGTCAGCTATCTACTCCGGCGAATCAACAAGTTTAAATAACCGTCAGTTCTTACCAGGAGCAGGACGGTTATTTTTTATGTCTGAAATTACAAACTAGTGTAACAATAGCACATATCATTATCACAAACGTGAATAGATCAGAATATGTAACCATCGGCATCATCCCCCTTCACAGGCTCGGAGTAGATGCAACCGTTCCTCGGCTTCCCAGGTAAGTGTATTATATTGTCAGAGTGCTTGCTTGGGTGTTGGTAGCACCAGAGCGGCTTTTATTTACACAATGATGAATACTTGTGGCAGTATACACATAAGTAATAAAACGATGATTATAATTGCAAGGATAATGGGTAAAGTTTTTCGTTCATGTTCATCTATCTTAGCTTGTTTTAAATCATCACTAGGAAGACCATCTTTGACGGAATGAGAGTACTGTAAGTTGTTTCCGCAATGTGAACAGAATTTAGTTCCTGATTCATTTAATTTCCAACAGTGATTGCATTGTATTTTGTCCCCATTGTTTTCCATGTATGCGTTTACGTTATATCCACACTTTGGGCATGATATTGATTCAGTACTGATTAACTCACCACATTCAGGACATTTAAAAAGTGCCATACTGTAGACCACCTTTTGATATATTGTCAAATCTTTCTTCTGCAACTTCATATTCATTTTGATATCTGGAATGGTAACAGTCTACTAGATCAGATAGAGATATCATTTCATGGTATGCCCAAATACGAGCCCGTCTTTCCTGTTTCCTATTTTCGGATTCTTTCTGATCTATGATATCCCCAACGGTTGTGTAATGGTGTCCAAGCTCTTCGGCAAGCACACAAGCTTTTTCGGTTTCTATGTACATATCTTTACTAAGAGCAATAGTACCGTCACAATATAATCCTTTGATTCGCTTACTGGTAAAAGGATAATCAATGATATCTACATTTGTATCAGAAGCGGTTTGACATAATTCTTCGAATTTATTCATTATAATCACCTCCGCCGCATCTTAAATTATTTTCTGTCCTATAAAAAGGACTACTTCCGTTTGGACTTTACAAATTCTGCAAATGCTTTGATTTCATCAAGTTCCTCTGGGGTGTACTCATCGCTATCAAAATGTGCAGCAATGGTAGTAGTTTTTTCTATTTGTTCATCAGAAAATAAATAAGAAGTTGTTGTATCTAATGCTTTTGCGAATGAGGATATTTTACTTTGTGGTAAATCTACTTTACCAGCTTCAACTTTTGCAATAGCCGTTTTATCTTTGTATCCAACTTTTTCTGCTAGTTCAGATTGAGACATTTTTTTTGATTCACGAAGCCCTTTTATCCGTAAACCCATACTTTCTTGGGTATTCATGCTGTCCACCTACCTTTCTTATGTAGGATAATAGCACGAAAATGAATTTTATTCAACATTTTTATAAAAATAGTTGATAGAGATTCAACTGTAGAGTATTATGATAACAGGGTTGAATAACACAGTTAAACGATGAAAAAAATACAGTGCTAATTGAAGTTCCGGATTTGGAAATTCTTACGGAAGGATTGGGAATGGCTGATGCTGTGGAAATGGCAAGAGATGCAATTGGATTAAAAGGCAATGGCAGTTACAAAAACAATCAAAGCAATTGCAAAGATGTTCATTTGAAATGTAACTATAATGTTCGGATTCTGGTTAAAGAGCTCCTTGAATTGTGGTTATGGACATATGGAAGAAATGAATCAAGCCAGGTCCACAATTTTGGATAAGAATGGACATATGTAAAAATGCGTTGTAATGAGGTCCAATTAAATTATGTAAATTGGACAGTATGGCATGACCTTTTTACATATGCCCAAAATTATTTCCAATGTTGGACATTTCAATATGTTTTTTCGTATTGGTCCAAAATAGACTTTTTTAGTGGACATAGTAAATTGCTTTTTATGTATATATCCATACAGTTAAAAATTCCTATAATGATTAAGTTGTTTCTGGTGATACAATGGAAAAGAACAGGTAAATATCTGGACAATGGGAATCGTATGACAAAATATCCATTTGCTGTTATAATAATTCCAAAGAGAGATAAGGAGCAAAGACAAATGAATTATGAAGAGTGTATAGAACTGGCAAGACCACGCATTGGCAAGTATTGCAAAGCCTGTAAAGAATGCAATGGAAAAGCCTGTGGCAATCAGATTCCGGGACCGGGTGCAAAGGGAATCGGAGATACGGCAATTCGCAACTATGATAAGTGGAAAGAAATCCGTGTGAACATGGATACGATTGCGGAGAATGGACCGGTGAATACTTCACTGGAATTGTTCGGGAAAAAGTTCCGGTATCCGTTTTTTGCGGGTCCGGTGGGAGCGGTCAATCTGCATTATGGAGATTGCCTTAATGACATTTCTTATAATGATATTCTGGTTTCTTCCTGCGCAGAATTTGGAATTGCGGCATTTACCGGAGATGGAATGGACGGCAATGTAATGGTTGCAGCAACCCAAGCAATCCATAAGGCGAAAGGCCTGGGAATTCCGACGGTAAAACCATGGAATATGGAAACCATTCGAAAAAAGATGGAATTGGTACATGCGTCGGAGGCTTTTGCGGTAGCGATGGATGTGGATGCTGCGGGGCTTCCGTTTTTGAAAAATTTTGAGCCGCCGGCTGGAAGTAAAACGGTGGAAGAATTGCATGAAGTGGCAAAAGAAGCTGGTGCTCCATTTATTGTAAAGGGTGTTATGACGGTAAAAGGCGCTTTGAAAGCAAAGGAAGCAGGCGCGGATGCAATCGTAGTATCAAATCATGGAGGACGTGTGTTAGATCAGTGCCCGGCAACGGCAGAAGTGCTTGCGGACATTGCAAAAGCAGTGGATGGTTCCATGAAAATCTTTGTGGATGGTGGAATTCGTTCCGGAACAGATGTGTTTAAGGCACTTGCATTGGGAGCAGATGCAGCAATCATTGCACGGCCATTTGTTACGGCTGTCTATGGTGGTGGAAGAGAAGGCGTGGAAGCTTACATTTCAAAAATCGGCGGTGAACTGGAAGATACGATGAAAATGTGTGGGGTATCGGATCTTGCTGAAATTACAGAGGAATGTATTTGGAAAAATTAGAAAACCTCGCATGTGCGGGAACAGGTAAATGCGGTTGGAAGAGTTACAGGCAATTACAATAAGGAAGAAGCAAATGTTAGGAAACACAAAGGGAAGATTAATCAATAAATATGTTCCGGATTATGTTTTATTTGATCTGGAGACGACGGGAACTTCAAGCAACTACGACGAAGTAATCGAGATATCGGCGGTGAAGGTGCAAAGTGGTGTGATCGTTGGTGAGTTCAGCCAGCTGGTGAATCCCGGGAAATCAATTCCGTATGCAGCGAGTATGGTGAATCATATCACGGATGACATGGTGGCAGAAGCTCCGGAATTTGAAGAAATTTTGCAGGCGTTCATGGATTTTGTCGGGGACAGTATTCTGGTGGGGCATAATATCAACAGTTTTGATATGAAATTTCTGTATCGGGACAGTGAGAGATATTTTGGGCAGACGGTGACCAATGATTACATAGACACTTTGAAACTGGCGCGCCTGTGCCTGCCGGATCTTGGACATCACAGGCTGAGTGATCTGGCACAGTATTATGGAATTTCGACGGAAGGCGCACATCGTGCATTGAATGATTGCCGTATGAATCAACAGGTGTTTGAGCAGCTGGCAAAGGAAATGGATGGCTCCGCAGGTGAAAAAGCGAAAGTGAAACTTTGTCCAATTTGTGGGCAGCCAATGAGAAAGCGAAATGGTCGATTTGGAGAATTCTGGGGCTGTAGTGGATTTCCGGGATGCCGTTATACGGAAAATATATAGGCGGTAACTATTCAGGTGCTGAGTAAAAAATGGCTGTCACATCAATTGATGCGACAGCCATTTTCATGTATCTGTTTGCTTTTTATTAGCATCCGAAACAATTACGGATAAATGTCAGTAAATCACAATTATTGAAAAGTTTGAAACACATAATAATATCCTCCTTTCAAATATTTGTATTAGCTAAGTACAAATGAATTGTAACAATTATGTAATAAGTTCGCAATATGAGGTTGTTTCCAATAGAGGAAGAATGTGTAAATACGTAACATTAAGAAATGTAAACAATAGGAATAACATAAATAGTCTGAAAAATATATAAAAATAAAACTATTTAAAGATAAAATAATGAAAACAATGAAAAAGTAAAAAAACATATTGACATATATGCTATTGCGTGATATATTGAATATAACAAAAGAACAGAAAACAATAAATCCTACGAAGTGACGAGAAAGCTTCGAGGTCAGAAAGAAAACAGGAGGTACGGTCCAAAGGGAACATAAGTATTGGCAGGGAGCAACTTAGCACAACATTCGAACTAAGGAAACCAGTGGCGGAAATACAAAAGAGGAAAGCGAAGAAGAACTTTCAGATAGCCATTTGAGGTAAACGAATAGAGAAGAATGTAAGAAAAACGAAAGAAGTAAAGTGAGGTACATTCCATTGGAGAATGAACAGCGATAGGCGTCATCGGAAAAGAAAATTCGGATGGCGCCTATTAAAATGCGTAAAAAAGATATGCAATGGATTCAGAATCTTATTTTTGTAACAACGTAACCAAATTTGATCCAGTGAGACATCTCTGCAGTATTATTACTGTCGATAAGAAAAGGTGTTCCGTAGTGACAGATCGGTTCGAGCCGGCAGGGATTCGTCTGACGAAACCGACGGATGTAGGCAAGCCCGGTTGCCTTATTGATGAATACTCCGGTATCACCGTCGCGGATGGGTTGGCGGCTGATTAATAAGATATCGTTTAAAAAGTATACAGGATGGAGATGATTGGTGGTTATTTTGATTGCGCAGTCGATGATGCCGTTGTAACGTTTCTGATATGCAGATACGTTGATTTTTTCCAGTGAGCAGGAATCGTAAATCATACCATCCTGCATATCACCGCTTGGAATGATCATTGTCACATAATCATCGGCGGATTCATTATCTTTAAGGTTCTGCGAAAATTCTTTCTCAAAATCAATGACACCATTGATAAAACGCTGCTGGGAGGGGGAGAGTCTCTGCAATGCATTACAGGTCTCTAATTCCGGAATCGGAATCCCACATAGCTCATAAGAAAATTTATTGGTAAGTTTGTACATTAGATAGATCGTGTAGAAATCAATGCGATTGGTTTCTCCGCTAATAATTCTTTTGTAAGAAGAGAGGGACATATCAAGAGCCTCGGCCATTTGGGACTGTGAAAAATGAAGAGCAATACGTTCTTTTTCCAAATTATTTCCCAAGTTATCCATCATTTCTTCTCTGGTCATGGAAAAATCCTCATTTCTTTAATCTTTATATCATAACAATGAGTCATTGACTCGATCGTTGTTAATATCATTATAGTAATAAACATTAAAATATACAAGAAAAGATTATATATGGTTCAAAAGTGAACTACTTTTGACAAAAACCGTCTAATTTCGTAAAAAAGTTGGACTTAATTTGAAGTATATAAAAAATTATAATGAAATAGTAAAAATAATAGTCAAATTCAGTCAGGCAAGAGAGTGGGAGAAATCCCGCTCTTTTGCTGTTCCGGTATTTGTGTGTTCACAAAATTTTCAATATGTTAGGCTTACAAAAATGGCTTTTTATGATAGAATTATAATTAACTATTGAATCTAATATATGAAGGGGTGTTTTTGTGGAAAGAGAACGTATACATTATCTGGAGCAGCTTGCGGAATTATATCCGACCATAGGCCGGGCTTCGACCGAAATTATTAATTTGCAGTCGATTTTATATCTTCCCAAAGGAACGGAACATTTTTTGTCGGACATTCACGGAGAGTTCCGTGCCTTTTCCCATGTGCTTCGTAATGGATCCGGAGCAGTACGAAAGAAAATTGATGACGTATTCGGACATACATTAAGTACGGCGGATAAGATGTCTCTGGCAACACTTATTTATTATCCGCAGAAGAAAATTGAGTTGGTAAAGCAGCAGGAAGAAGATATGGAGAACTGGTATAAAATTACGCTGTATCGTCTGATTGAAGTCTGTAAAACCGTTTCATCAAAATATACAAGATCGAAAGTGCGTAAGGCTTTGCCGGAAGATTATGCGTATGTGATTGAGGAGCTGATTACCGAAAAGCAGGAGGTCCTGAATAAAGAAGCTTATTATGAAGCGATTGTTAATACGATTGTAGAACTGGGGCAGACGGACAATTTCATAGTAGCGCTGGCGGAACTGATCCAACGTCTGGTTATTGATCATTTACATATTCTGGGGGACATTTATGACAGGGGACCATCGCCGGATCTGATTATGGACCGTCTGGAAAAGTATCATTCTTTTGATATCCAGTGGGGAAATCATGATATGGTATGGATGGGAGCGGCAACGGGACAGTTGGCATGTATTGCAGCTGTCATTCGTACAAGCATCCGTTATGGAAATCTGGATTTGATCGAAGATGGATATGGTATCAACATGGTTCCTCTGGCAACATTTGCGATGGATGCCTATAAAGATGATCCATGTGAACGCTTTGTGCTGAAAAATTCAACGGATGAGGAGCGGAGCAAAAAAGAGACCGAGATGAATCGCAAGATGCACAAGGCAATTGCTATCATTCGATTTAAACTGGAAGGACAGCTGGTTCAGAAATGGTCCGATTTTGGCATGCAGAACCGTTGCCTTTTGCACAAAATCAATTATGAAAAGAAAACGGTAGAAATTGATGGGCAGGAATATCCGATGCTGGATACCTATTTTCCAACGATCGATCCGGAGAATCCATATGAACTGACGCCGGAAGAGACGGAAGTGATGGCGAGACTGAGAACCTCATTTGTTCACTGTGAAAAGCTGCAAAGACACGTAAGACTGATGCTGAAACGTGGCAGCATGTACAAAATTTATAATGGAAATCTGCTGTATCACGGATGTGTACCTATGAATGAGGATGGTAGTTTTGCAAAAGTAAATATATATGGAAAGTATTACAGTGGAAAAGAACTGTATGATGTGTTGGAATCTTATGTCCGCAAAGCTTTTTTCTCTTTGGATAAGGAAGAACGTGAAAAGGGTCAGGACATGATGTGGTATATCTGGACGGCACCAAATTCACCATTGTATGGACGTAGCAAGATGGCAACTTTTGAGAGGTATTTTCTGGAAGACAAGAAAATGCACCATGAAAGTAAGAATGCATATTATCATTTATTTGACAAGCCGGAGACCGCAGACAAAATTCTGCATGAATTCGGATTGAAAGATGGAAGAGTTCATATTATTAACGGTCACGTTCCGGTGGAGCGTATGGCAGGAGAAAGTCCGGTAAAATGTAATGGAAAGCTGATATTGATTGATGGTGGATTCTCCAAGACTTACCGACGTAAGACAGGAATAGCAGGTTATACACTGACCTACAATTCTTATGGATTGACTTTGTCTGCGCATGAACCATTTGATTTTTCGGATTCTGCGGTTAGGGATGAGCTTGATATCGTTTCCCATCAGGAAGCTGTGGAATATGCAGACCGGCGTATACTGGTAGGGGATACAGATTATGGAAAACGAATGATGAGCAGGATTGAAGAGTTAAAAGAACTGATTCGTGCGTACCAGTCGGGTGAGATTGCAGAATTAGATGAGGGCAGAAGATAGTTATGTACAAAGTTAGAGGATATGCGTTTGAATCATTAGAACAGGCGCAAATCGCACAAAAAGAAGTGGAAAAAATCCGGTATATACGCAGCAAAACAAAGATGGATGATCCGGATGCAGTGCTGCAGATTTACCGGAAACTGATTTTACAGGATGTGTTTGAGACTCCGGTAGGGATAGAATTCCTAAAAGGACTGCAGGAATACCTGCACACGATTCCATATATCAAATATGAGGATGTGCTTCCGATTCCGGTATATGCACCGGAGAAAGCTGATGAGCCGGGAAGCCGCAGTGAAAAAAACATTTATCGGAGAAAATACCACAGAAGTCTGTTTTTTGCCATTGTATTTGCAATTGTGATTGGATCTATGTTTGTTATCACTTATGTAAGTGGGGATAATGTCACCATCTTAAATTATGAAAATGCAATTATTGATAAATATGAAAATTGGGAACAGAAACTTGATACACGTGAAAAAAAACTTGACCAGCGTGAGGCAGAATTAAAGGTTCGTGAAAAGAAACTGGAACAACAGGAGGCAGAATAACCATGGAAAAATTAAAAATTCTGGTGGTGGATGATGAAAGCAGAATGAGAAAACTTGTACGGGACTTTCTGGTACGTCAGGATTATGAAGTTTTAGAGGCAGGAGACGGCGAGGAGGCACTCGACATCTTTTACCGTGAAAAAGATATTGCATTACTGATCCTTGATGTGATGATGCCGAAGATGAACGGTTGGGAAGTCTGTCGCGAAGTACGTGAAAATTCAAAAGTTCCGATTATTATGCTCACAGCAAAAAGCGATGAGAGTGATGAACTGATGGGCTTTGATCTGGGTGTGGACGAATATATTTCGAAACCTTTCTCTCCAAAGATTCTGGTGGCCCGTGTTGAGGCAATTCTGCGTAGAACCAATCAGATTGGCGATTCTTCACAGATTAAGAAGGCTGGTCTGATTGTGCTTGATAAGACCGCTCATGAAGTAACCATAGATGGCAAAAGTGTAGAGCTAAGCTTTAAAGAATTTGAACTCCTGGAATATTTTATGGATAATCAGGGGATTGCATTGTCGAGAGAACGCATTTTGAACAGTGTCTGGAACTATGATTATTTCGGAGATGCCCGGACAATTGACACTCATGTAAAGAAGCTTCGCAGCAAGCTGGGAAAACAGGGAGAATATATTAAAACCGTTTGGGGCATGGGGTACAAGTTTGAAGTAGAGGCATAGGAAAAAGAGATGAGTACCAGATGAAAAAAAAGACATCATTAACATGGCAACTCATTGTTACCATGATTGGAATTGTTGCAGGAACTGTAGTTGTGTGCTGGTTTCTCAACGATACGTTTTTAGAAAAATATTATACATATAACAAAGAAAAGGAATTGTTGAACGGCTATCGGCAGGTGCATGAAGCGTGCATTAATGGGAACAGCGGAGATAACGATATTTCTTTTGAGCGAATCTGTGCGGATAACAACATCAATATGTTGATCACGGATCGTGACAGAAATCTTGTATGGACCTCATATAATAATGCACAGCGTTTTCAGATGCAGATGGATAACTGGATTTACGGAACAGACCGCAATCAGATTCAGATGTTAAAAAAAGGAAACGATTATACACTGGTGCGTCAGACGGATGAACGGCTGGATTCGGAATATCTTGTACTGCTTGGTTCTCTGAAAGATGGTGGCTATGTCTATATGAGGACTGCATTGGAGAGCATTCGTGAAAGTGCGTCAATTACGAATCAGTTTTTTGTAATAATCAGTATTGGTGCTATTTTCTTAAGTATTATTCTGATTGTAATTTTGTCTAACAGTATTTCGAGACCGATTCGGTTATTGTCGGATATTTCCAGAAAAATGACGGGACTTGATTTTGATGCAAAATATGTTCCCAAAAAGTATGGAAGTTATGAAATCGATGAACTTGGACAGTCTATGAATGAATTGTCGGAGACACTCGAGGAGACAATCAGTGAACTGAAGACGGCTAATGTCAGTCTGCAGCAGGATATTGAAAAGAAGGAACAGATTGATGAAATGCGGAAGGAATTTTTATCCAATGTATCCCATGAGTTAAAAACTCCGCTCGCATTGATCCAGGGTTATGCAGAAGGTTTGAAGGAATGCATCAACGATGATGCGGAAAGCAGGGATTTCTACTGTGATGTTATCATGGATGAATCGGACAAAATGAACCAGATGGTCAAAAAACTTTTGACATTGAATCAGTTGGAATTTGGCAATGATACGGTAGAAATGACAAGGTTTGATATTACAGAACTGATTACAGGTGTGATTCAGTCAGCATCTATTATGGCGGCACAGAAAAAAGTGGATATCCAGTTTTATAAAGATGGACCGGTGTATGTCTGGGGGGATGAGTTTAAGGTGGAAGAGGTTATTACCAATTACCTGACCAACGCTATGAATCATGCAGATGGACAGCGGCGCATCGAAATCCGTTTTTCTTATCATGATGGACTGGTGCGGACAAGTGTATTTAATACGGGAGAACCGATTCCAGAGGAAGATTTGGAAAAAATCTGGGTGAAATTTTATAAAGTGGACAAGGCAAGGACACGTGAATATGGTGGAAGTGGTATCGGATTGTCCATTGTAAAGGCTATTATGGATTCATTTCATCAGAAATGTGGTGTAATTAACCACGAAAACGGGGTAGAATTCTGGATGGAATTGGAGAGTAATAACTAAGTAGGAAAAATGTTGTATTGTATGCTAAAATATGATACTATAAACTTAATTTATAGGTCAAAAGTAACAAGAAGGATAGAGACAGATGAAAAAGAGGATGCAGTTTTTGGCAATATTATTAGCATCGACCTTTGTACTTGGCGGATGTGGAACTTCGATGTATGAGCTGACGGATGACGAGGAAGACCTGATTGTTTCCGCTGCGGCTAATGCAGTTGCGAAACATAATGTTTTCCAAATGGACGGCATGACAGATGCTGAGCCGGAAACAGAGACACAGACGGTAGATGAGACAACCGAACAGAATACCCAGCAGGCACAGGAAGAAACAAATACAAATACCGGTAGCGGTGGAGCGGAGTCGGAAATACAAACGCAGGAGATTGCACTTTCCGATTTGCTTGGTAAGAATTTAAAAGTTACTTATCAGGGATATTCGACCACATCTTCTTATCAGGAAGGAAATTATTTTAGTGCGAACGCATCGTCTGGAAACACACTGATTATTATGAAAATCAATGTGAAAAACACTGGAAAGAAGAATGCTAAGATAGATCTGCTATCGAAAAATGTTACGTTTTATGGATGCTTCAATGGTGCAGATTATATTATGGAAAAGAAAATCCTCAGCACCAAAAATCTTTCTACTTATCAGGGAAAGGTCAAACCGGGCAAGACGATAAAGAATGTACTGGTTTTTGAAGTGCCGAAGAAACAGGCCGATGAGATTTCAACGCAGGATTTGCAAGTTGAGATGGATGGACAAAAGTATCAGGTAACAATGTAGAAATGGGGGAGAATATATATGGATACAAATATATTATTAGAGTCAGGTACAAATGAGTTAGAAATCTTGGAATTTACATTAGCCGATAATCATTATGGCATCAATGTGGCAAAGATTCGTGAAATTTTATCATATCAGAAAGTAACACCGGTACCAAATTCACATCCAAGTGTGGAAGGTATTTTTATGCCGCGTGATACTATGATCACTGTAATTAATCTGAAGAAGTGTCTGGATATTCCAGATAATGATGAGCCAGGTTTATTTATTATCACAAACTTTAATAAATTAAACGTAGCGTTCCATGTAGATCAGGTTATTGGAATTCACAGAGTATCATGGGATGAGATTATTAAACCGGATTCTACCATTAATGGACAGGATGGAAGCGTTTCTACCGGTGTGATTAAGATCAATGACAAACTGGTTGTTATTCTGGATTTTGAGTCCATTGTGTCAAGTATCAGTCCGGAGACAGGACTTCGTGTGACAGATATGAAAGAATTTCAGGGACGTGAGAGAAGTGACGATACCATTCTTATCGCAGAAGATTCCCAGCTTTTGAGTAGCCTGATTCAGGATTGTCTGCATAAGGCAGGATATACGAATTTGATCGTGACAATGAATGGACAGGAAGCCTGGGATACATTACTTAAGTTTAAGAAGGAAGGTAATCCGGCTGAAAAAGTACAGTGTATTATCACGGATATAGAGATGCCACAGATGGATGGACACAGACTTACCAAGCTGGTAAAGTCGGACGATGTCCTCAAGAACATTCCACTGATTATCTTTTCTTCCCTTGTTAATGAGGAGATGCGACGCAAAGGCGAAATGCTTGGAGCCGATGCCCAGCTTACCAAACCGGAGATCGGAAGTCTTGTAGAGGCGATTGATAAGCTGATTGACAACGGAAATAAATAAATGTAGCAGCTGCTAAGGGATGTGGAAATTTCACATCCCTTAATTGAGGTTTACTGGAGAGAATTTATGAGTAAGAGTGCATCAGAAAATTATTTGGACCAATTATTGAATTCTGTACATGACAGTGATGATCATGTACAAGAGGCACAGAAACCGTTAGACCCGCAGGAGAAACTGGAGAGAGATATTTTGGGCGAGCCGGAAAGCAAGGCGCAGGTTACTGCAAAAAAGGAAGAAGAATTTTTGCGTGAATTTGAAGAAGAACTGCTTAAAGATGATTTGCAGGAACCTTTTTCTGATTATGAACCAAAGATGGTGCAGGAGCCGGAAGATGTGCCGACAGATACGAATCTGGAAGTGGACACTGGGGATGACCTGGACTTCAATTTTGATCTTCCGTTGGAACAGGATCAGAAAGAACAGTCGGTGGACCAGCTGGATCAGGCTGTGGATGCGTTTGATGATAAGGTACAGCAGGAAGCAGTATCTGCTGCAGAACAGACACTTCCGTTGACAGAGGCAGGAGAGCCGGATCTGGCAGGAAATGCAGATTCAGATTTACTTGATATGCTCAACAATTCCGAAAATCTTTCGGATTTGGGAGATTTATTAAATGGTGACGAACAGGGAAAAAATCTTGATCAGGAAGATTCTATCGGCGCATTTGCACAGACACAGATGGATGAACAGGAGCAGGCCACAGATCCGGAGGCAACACCAGCGGAAGCGGATGTAGAGTCTGTGTCCGGGCTGAAAAAGAAAAAAAAGAAAGAAAAAGTACCGAAGGAGAAAAAAGAAGGAGGCATTTTTGCCCGTCTTGCAAAATTCTTTTTCGCAGAACCGGAAGAAGAAAACATTACGGAAATTACGGACACTTCCGGTGCAGATGTTGTGACGGAACTGACAGAAGAAAATCAGATGATTCTCGACGAACTGGAACAGGCAGATCAGAAAGAGACATCCAAGAAAGAAAAAAAGAAAAAAGAGAAGAAGAAAAAAGAACCGAAGCAAAAGAAACCAAAGCAAAAGAAACCGCCAAAGCCGAAGAAAGAAAAGAAACCGAAGGAAGTAGACAATACACCGCCACTTCCGAAAGCTCCGGTAATTGCGATTGTAGTCATGATTGGATCGCTTTTTGGACTTGTGCTGCTTGGCACCCATACTTTGGGATATCAGTCGGATATCAATCAGGCGAAACAATGTCTGGCGCAGGGCAATTATGTAGAAGGCTATGAAAATCTGCAAGGACGCACTGTGAAAGCAAAAGATGAAGAATTGTATGGAAAGCTGGAAGTTCTGGCAACGGTATCGAAAAAGTATCAGGATTATCTTGTCTTTGATCACAATGGCTCCAAGGAGCAGGCGGCAGATGCATTGGTTTGTGCATATGGCAGATATGATCTGAATAAGGAGCGTGCAGAGGAATATAATTGCAGCAAGGAACTTGATGCGCTTGGTAACAAGATCAAGAAGACTCTGAAAAAGGAATATAAGATGTCAGGAAAAGAAGCGTTGACGATTTATAATGCAAAGAATCGGAAAGCGTATACACGGTTATTACAGGAGAAAATACAATGAGAAAAACGTTAAAACCGGAAATAACAAAACCACAGTATGTGGTGTGTACAGATATCACATATGCACAGGTAGATTCGTGGTATGATCATTGTCGCAGAGATTTAAAGCTGGATCTGATTTATCCAGAGGACGACCGGAAAGAACAAGCCTATCCATGCATCGTGTGGATTTGTGGCGGGGCATGGCTTCGTATGGACAAATCGGCACACCTTGCATATCTGAGCCGGTTGGCGCAGAAGGGGTTCGTCGTTGCAAGTGTGGAGTACCGGACTTCCAATGAAGGAACATATCCGATGCAGTTGCTGGATGTGAAAGCGGCAATTCGTTACTTGCGGGCACATGCAAAAAGATATCGGATTGATACCGAACGATTTGGTGTGATGGGAGAATCTGCAGGAGGGTATTTGACCTGTATGGCAGCCCTTGACCAGGATCAATCACTTGATGTTGGGGAATATTTGGAATATTCCAGTGCAGTACAGGCGGCATGTCCGTGGTATCCGCCGACAGATGCGTCTGCATTTCCGTATGATGATGTGGAAAAAGCAGCGATGTCTCCGGAATCTCAACTCATGGGATTTAATGTTAAGACACATCAGAAAGATGCATGGGATTATTCTCCAGTGTCAAAAGTGACAGCAGCAGCTCCGCCATTTTTTATTATTCATGGCACTGAGGATCATACCGTGCCATACAGTCAAAGTGAAAAATTATATGACATTTTGGAAAAAGAGGGATGTGATGTGACATTGCTTTCCCTGGATGGTGCCGATCATGCGGATCTGATGTTTTTTCAGGATGAAGTATGGACGGAAATTATACAATTTTTTCAGGAAAAATTATTTCAGGAGGTCTGAGAAATCAGGCCTCCTATTTACTGCATAAGAAATTCTTTTGGAATTCTCCTATACAACAAAAGACCTTGAGTGTTTCAGGATAAACGCAATCTTCTGGATTTGTATAATGCAATCAACGGAACAAATCATCAGGACCCGGAGGAACTGGAGATCACAACGTTACATATGCTTTTAACAGAGTTTGATGAAAAAAATTTGCCAAGTCCATGTGAGAGGAAGGCCATGAATCCGGATACGCAGAGGGCGTGAGTCTGGATATGAAAATGTCCTAAAAATCATCGGTATTTTATCATTACACAAGTTATGATGAACCGAATAGTAGTGCATACAATTTTACCGGTTTTGATGTAAAAATAACAAAAACTAAGTAATTCAATGCTCGGTAGTGTAAAAGCTGCCGATCGTTTTTTACAAATCAACCTTTAATTGTGTCACAGCAATTAAAGGTTCTCGGCGAGAATTCGTCGTTAAGTAACCTTAGCATTCACTAGTGTAACAGCTAATGAATGCTTTTAAAGTCTGAAAGGAGTTGCATTTGTAAATGGATTATAAAGGAATACTGCTTTCATGAAACAAAAAGGGCACTTGATTTCTCAAGTACCCTAGTGTATAATCTACTTAGAAAGTGAATCGGATGTAATATCCGATTTGCCCTCAGTTGAATACTAAATATGAAATAGCATCTAACTTTGGTCGGTTGGGATGCTATTTCTTTTTATTATTATGATCGTCTATGTAAGACAGAGCCGCAAAAATTACTAGCACTAAAGTTAAAACTTCAAGCGTGTTCATAGGGCATCACCCTCCTTTGTAAACTAGAGGGCATCTAATAATCGGAAAATCACATCCTACTTTCGTTTCAATTACACAATAACAGTATAGCATAAAGGGAACAGATGTTCAAACAAAAAGAGGTAAATCTACTATATTGTATATAGAAGAAAGACCTCTTATTTTTATGCCTGCTGCCTCTGGTGAATATTATCAACAGCCTTTTCAAGTTCGATTGTCTGCCAGCGTTTGCGGATCACATCACTTTTCAGTTGTGCAAGTCGTTTGTTGGTGTATTTCTCAAACCAACGCATAAGGGATTTTGGAATGAATTTATCTGGTGTGTGTTTATGGATGAACTGATAAGGAATTTTTCAGATGGTTTAATGACAGCTTCGGGGATGTAGAATTTAAGAAGCTGTATAGGGAAAATATTCTGGAATACAAAAGTTATTTGAAGAACGTGAAAAATTGTAAAAGGACAGGACAGAATCTAAATGCAAAAGAAGTATCCGATTTATTTGGAATTGGACAGCATAGACTTAGAGAGATAGTTCGTGAAGATTATGGAAATAAATATCATTTGATGTCGGGGAGAACTATCAAGATTAAAAGAAAACAGTTTGGGGAATTTATAGATAATGTTGAACAGATTTAAGAAATGGACAATGTGCATTGAATGTGGTACAATTCAATGTAGTATACATTCGAGGCACTCTGATTTAAGGAGGCAGAAATTAACGCGTATTTCGAAAACAGCATTGATATTGATGGAGCAAAACTTACTCTGTTAGAGGTTGTAGATAGATACCTAAATTCTTTATACAACAGAAAGGAGTTGAACAGCTTACACAAATCAATGCAATAGCGAATCAACTTAATGCTAATTAGTATGAATTTTAGCATACTAAATATTTGCTAATTACAATGTGTAATGAGATGTAACGAAACATACAAAAATGTAATGAAATGACAGCAAGAATTGTTGGAAATGTACGCAAGCATTGGAGAAATGCTTGATTTGAAAGGATTTGATAGAATGATAGCAATTATTGACTACAATGCCGGGAATCTGAAGAGCGTAGAAAAAGCATTGCATTTTCTTGGAGAGGAATGTGTGATCACACGTGATTTTCATGAGATTAAAGCTGCTGACAAAGTAATTCTTCCCGGTGTAGGCGCATTTGGTGATGCGATGGAGCAGTTGAAAAAATACGAACTCGACAAAGTGATTCATGAAGTGGCTGCAGAAAATAAGCCGTTTTTGGGCATCTGTTTAGGCTTGCAGCTTCTTTTTGAAGGCAGCGATGAAAGCCAGGGAGTGGAAGGCCTGCATGTGCTTGATGGAGAAATCGTTCGTATTCCGGATCAGCCGGGACTTAAGATTCCGCATGTTGGATGGAATTCCCTGCATTTGCAGAACAATGGAAGGCTTTTTACCGGACTGGAAGAAAATCCATATGTATATTTCGTTCATTCCTATTATCTGAAAGCGAAAGACGAACAGATTGTAAAAGCAACGACACAGTACAGTACCACGATTCACGCATCGGTAGAACAGGGCAATGTATTCGCCTGTCAGTTTCATCCGGAGAAAAGCGGAACTGTGGGATTATCCATTTTAAAGAATTTTGCAGAACTTCAGGGAGGAAAGCGATAATGTTTACAAAGAGAATTATCCCTTGTCTGGATGTGAATAATGGACGTGTTGTTAAGGGAATCAATTTTATCAATTTAAGAGATGCAGGAGACCCGGTGGAAGTTGCGGCAGCATACGATAAAGCAGGCGCCGATGAAGTTGTGTTTTTGGATATTACCGCTTCTTCGGACAACCGTGGAACGGTTGTGGACATGGTTCGCAAAGTGGCGGAGAAAGTTTTTATCCCATTTACCGTTGGTGGAGGTATCCGCACGGTAGATGATTTCAAAGCGCTTTTGAGAGAGGGCGCAGATAAGATTTCCATCAATTCATCAGCAATCAATACTCCGGAACTGATTGGAAATGCAGCCGACAAATTCGGAAGCCAGTGTGTTGTGGTTGCGATTGATGCAAGAAGAAGAGAAGATGGAAGCGGATGGAATGTCTACAAGAACGGTGGAAGAATTGACACCGGTCTCGATGCTGTTGAGTGGGCGATGAAAGCAAATCAGCTTGGTGCCGGCGAGATTCTTCTTACAAGCATGGATTGTGATGGAACGAAAGCCGGATATGACATTGAACTGACCCGTATGATCGCAGATAATGTTTCCATTCCGGTGATTGCTTCGGGTGGTGCAGGAACAAAGGAACATTTTTACGATGCCCTGACAGAAGGACATGCAGATGCGGCACTTGCAGCGTCATTGTTCCATTACAAAGAGTTAGAGATTATGGATTTGAAAAATTATCTGGCAGACAAAGGTGTGTCAGTGAGACGATAAGGAGAAATCATTATGTCAATGATTACGAATGATTGGCTCGAAGCGGTGGATGCGGAATTTAAAAAGCCGTATTATCGTAATCTGTACCAATTTGTAAAAGAAGAGTACAGCCGGACGGTTGTGTATCCGCCGGCAGAAGATATTTTCAATGCTTTGCATTTTACACCGTTGCACGAGGTGAAGGTGCTTATTTTAGGACAGGATCCGTATCACAATGAGCATCAGGCACACGGATTGTCTTTTTCAGTTTTACCGGACCAGAAAGATATTCCGCCATCTTTACAGAATATTTATAAGGAACTGCATGACGATCTTGGTTGCAGGATTCCAAATAATGGATATCTGAAAAAATGGGCAGACCAGGGAGTGCTGCTTTTGAATACGGTGCTGACCGTGCGTGCCCATCAGGCAAATTCGCATCAGGGACACGGCTGGGAACAGTTTACCGATGCGATTATTCAGGCGGTAAACGCGCAGGACAGACCGATTGTTTATATGTTGTGGGGCAGACCGGCACAGAGCAAAATTCCGATGCTGACCAACCCGAAACATTTAATTTTAAAAGCGCCGCATCCAAGTCCACTTTCTGCGTACAGAGGCTTTTTTGGTTGCAGACATTTCAGCCAGGCAAATGCATTTCTGGAAAAGAATGGAATCGAACCGATTGACTGGCAGATCGAAGATGTATAGCAGGGGTTCATTTTTAAAATAAAACGCCGATATAAAATTTAGAGTATAGTTGTCGATTAAAAAGGAGTGATAATAATTATGAGAGGAATTTCTTCTTACGATTCGTCGTCAATCAGTATGTTGTTTTCGAGTCTTGGCTCATCTTCAAAGTCCACAAATTCTGGAACTCTTGGAATTAATTTGAGCGATTATGCAAGCATTCGGAGCGGATCTTACAGTAAGCTCATGAAATCTTATTACAAACTTGATTCGAACGATACAAAAACATCCGCAAAGGATAAAACAAATACGTCAACTTCTACATCAAAGGATTCTGCGAAGACACTTGCGAATATTGAAAGCGCAGCAGAAGAACTGACGGCTTCTGCCAAGGAACTGTATTCTACAAAGTCAAATTCCGTTTTCTCAAAGAAAGCAGATGGAAATTATGATACCGATAAAATTTATGAAAATGTCAGCAGTTTTGTGGAGGATTACAATTCATTACTGACTACAAGTGCAAAGTCTTCTGCAAGCCGTATTGAGAGCACGGTAAGTTCAATGAAAAATCTGACTTCCGGAAACGGCAAAGATCTTGCAGAGATTGGAATCAATGTGGATGCAAAGACCGGCATTTTGTCCATTGACAAGAATACATTCAAAAATGCGGATATGAGTAAAGTAAAGGATTTGTTCCATGGAACCGGTTCGTATGCGTATGGTGTTGCGACCCGTTCATCACTGGTTGATTCCTATGCACAGGCAGAGGCAACCCGGGCAAACACATATGGAAAGACCGGCAAGTACAATTATAATTACAATAGTGGTAACATCTTTTCGGATGTATTTTAACAGATGAATAACATATAATCATGCAAATAAAACGGTTGGCAGATACGGAATATTCGTATCTGCCAGCCGTTTTTGCAGTTGCAACAAAAAGGATTAATCATCAGCCTCTTCATCAGTTGTTGTGTTGTATACCTGACGCTTTCTTGCCATAACATCACTTTCGAGGTATTCATCGTAAGTAGATACCTTATCGATCATAGATCCATCCGGAAGGAATTCGATGATACGATTGGCAGTTGTCTGTACGACCTGATGGTCACGGCAGGCAAACAGAATCACACCAGGGAATTTGATCATTCCGTTGTTTAAAGCAGTAATGGATTCCATATCCAGGTGGTCCGTAGGTTCGTCAAACATCAGAACATTGCTTCCCATGATCATCATACGGGAGAGCAGCACACGCACTTTTTCACCACCGGAAAGTACACGCATCTTTTTGACACCGTCTTCCCCGGCAAACAGCATACGTCCAAGGAAACCACGTACATAAGTCGCATCTTTGATTTCAGAGAACTGTGTCAGCCAGTCTACGATCAGCTCGTCGGTGTCGAAAATCGTGGTATTGTCTTTCGGAAAGTAAGACTGACTGGTTGTCACACCCCATTTGTACGTACCTTCATCCGGTTCCATTTCGCCGGCAAGAATTTTAAATAAAGTAGTCTTTGCCAATTCGTTTCCGCCGACAAAGGCAATCTTATCATCATGTCCGACAATGAAGGAGATGTTGTCGAGTACCTTTACACCGTCAATAGTCTTGCTGATGCCATCAACGCTAAGTACTTCATTACCGATTTCACGGTTTGGACGGAAGTCGATATATGGGTACTTACGGCTGGATGGACGAATGTCATCCAACTGAATTTTCTCCAGAGCACGCTTACGGGAAGTTGCCTGCTTGGATTTGGAAGCATTTGCAGAGAAACGGGAAATGAATTCCTGTAATTCTTTGATTTTTTCTTCCTTCTTTTTGTTTGCTTCTTTCATCTGGCGAACGAGTAACTGGCTGGATTCATACCAGAAATCATAGTTACCGGCATAGAGCTGGATTTTTCCATAATCCATATCTGCAATGTTGGTGCAGACTTTATTGAGGAAGTAACGGTCATGGGATACGACAATGACTGTATTCTCAAAGTTGATCAGGAATTCTTCCAACCATGCGATCGCGTCGAGATCCAGGTGGTTGGTAGGCTCGTCGAGAAGAAGAATATCCGGATTGCCGAACAAAGCTTGTGCCAGCAATACTTTGACCTTGATGGCACCTGGCAGATCTGCCATCTGTGTGTAATGATTTTCAGTTGGAATGCCAAGACCATTTAATAAAGTAGCGGCATCGGATTCTGCGTTCCAGCCATCCATATCTGCAAACTCGGCTTCCAGTTCACTGGCACGGATTCCATCTTCGTCGGAGAAGTCTTCTTTCATATAAATAGCATCTTTTTCTTTCATGATGTCGTAAAGACGCTTATTACCCATAATAACAGTATCAAGTACGGTAAATTCATCGTATTTGAAGTGATCCTGTTGCAGGAAGGAAAGACGTTGACCAGGTGTAATTACGATATCACCGCTGGTTGGCTCAAGCTGTCCGGATAAAATTTTTAAAAAGGTCGATTTTCCGGCACCGTTTGCGCCAATCAGACCGTAACAGTTACCTTCTGTAAACTTTACGTTTACATCTTCAAAAAGGGCTTTTTTCCCTAATCTTAATGTAATATTATTTGCACTAATCATACGAAAACCTCATTATATTTAAAATATTCATTTAGCCACGAACTCTATTATAAACATGATGGGCAGTATATTTCAAGAAGAAAAACGCTTTCTGTGCAAGGAAAATAAGGATTTGCCGTGTTTTGATTGGAAAAAGTGCCGGAAGCTGTTATAATAAAAGTATTTAATGGAACGGAATTGGAGCGGGGATATGAACTATAAAGAATTAATGGCGGCAGATATTCCGATTGCCTCTGCAATCATCAGTTACGGCGAAGACTGGAAGATTGAAAGGGTAAATACGGAGTTTGTGAAATTAAGCGGGTATACAGAACGTGATCTTGGGGAAAGTGGAAGGGACCAGCTGATTACAGAAAAAGACAGTTATTTGTTTGAAGAGACACTGGCCCAGGCGATAGCAACGAAAATGCCTGCAGATCAGGTACTTCGTATTCGCAGAAAGGATCAGGAAATCCGATGGGTGGCATTTCGCAGCAGTGTATTTCATTATATTGATGCAGTGCCGTACCTTCTTGTTGTTTTCTGGGATATTGATCATCAGAAGCGAAAAGAGATCAGCCAGGAGATTTTAAAAAAAAAATATGAGATGATGGAACGTCTTTCACATGAGTATCCGTTTGATCTGGATGTGAAAAGCTGGACAATGATGCGTTCCCATCGGCTGATGGAACTTCGCGGAGTGTATGGGACGGAAGATGTGTATTATCCGGTGGATGAGGAAGTCCGTTCACTTTCTCCGGTGGACCATAAGCCTTTTCTTGATGCGATGCATGAAGCAGCAATGGTTGTGAAATCAGACAGTGTGGATGCACGTTTTAATATCAGTAAAGATGGAGAGGCACCGCGTTATCAGTGGTTTCGGACCTATTATAGAAGTGTGACCAATGCGGAAGGAGAAATTATTCGCATTATAGGCCGCAGCTTTAATATCGACATGGACAAGTCTTTGCAGGAAGAGGTGCGCAGGGATCCGCTGACACAGCTTTTGAATAAACTGGAGGTACAGAAGGAAGTTACACGTTATATCGAAGAAAATCCGAATAAGTGCAGCGTTCTGTTCCTTATTGATATTGATAATTTCAAAGGAATCAATGACAATTTCGGGCATACATTTGGTGATACAGTAATTATGGATATGGCAAAGCAGATTCAAAGCCAGTTCCGTATGAATGATATTGTTGGCCGGGTCGGCGGTGATGAATTTCTTGTGTTCATGAAGAATACGACTGTAGAGAAAGCAGAGGAAAAGGCGAAGCTTCTCTGTCATTCGTTAGAGAAGAAATATATGGGCCAAAAATTGCATTATCGTCTTTCGGCCAGTATTGGTATGGCGGTATATGCAAAGGATGGGGATAATTACCGCACATTGTTTGAAAAGGCAGACCATGCGATGTATCGGGCAAAGCAAGCGGGAAAAGATGGTTATCAGCTTGCTCAGGAAGAAGATTGCGGACCGGTAAAAAATACCAAGCATGTGATTGACCGGCAGGAACAGATCAGCCAGGATGACCGAAACTTTCTGGCATTTACAATCAGTCTCATGGCACATGCGCGTGATTTGGATGGCTCATTGAATTTGCTGCTGAAAAGAATTGCAGAGCGTTATCACCTTGATATGGTAGCTGTTATGGAAAATGCGGAAGACGATTCCGGGATGGTGATGACAAATTATTACAGTAATGTATTTTCTTTTTATGACAGAAGCTTTATTCCGGGTATGCACCCGATGCTTAAGAAATTAAAACCTGGAGAATATCTCATTTTTGATCCGCAGATTGATGGGATAGTGCTACCTCCGCAAGATTCACGGAGAGAGTCGAAAGTAGAGAATAATAACAATACGGCATTGATCACAAAATTCGAGTATGTGGGAGAGAAAATCGGTGAAGTGGTATATTTGTCCATGGATCTGAACAGGCAGTGGAAAACAGATGAAATCGAGATGATGCAGGAACTCTCACGTGCGCTTGCTATTTTTGTCTCCCTTCGTTTTCGGATGGATGAGAGCAAAGCACAGATTCGTCAGATTCAGAGAAGAGATCCTCTGACGAATCTATATAATCAGAGTGCATTTCGTGAAACGGCACATGAAATATTAAACCGCGCAGATGAAAAGCTTATTTATGCTATTGAATATCTGGATATCAATAATTTTGGGTATGTAAATGAAAACTATGGATACAAGGTAGGAGACAGCATTTTAAAGATGTTTGCGGCAGATTTGTCCAGTCAGCCGTATTATAATGCAGGATGCCGCCTGTATTCGGATTTCTTTCTGGTATTATTGTGTGATGAAAGCAAAGAAAAACTCGAGAAAAATTTAAACTTACGCAACCGCAGAATTACGAATATGCAGAATCATCAGTATCCAAACAGTGGAATGGGTGTTACGGCAGGTGTATATGTGATCGAAGATTCCCGTATGGATATTGAACAGGCGATCGAAAATGCGAATCTTGCATGGAAGAGTGCAAAGAATGCCGGAAAACAAGGAATTATGTTTTATGAATCTTCTCTTCGCACGAAGCGTGCGGAGGAACAGAAAATTGTTGGAGAATTTTTTGAAGCTTTGTATAGAGATGATTTTCGGATGTATCTTCAGCCGAAATTTATTCTTGGAGAGAGACATGTGTATGGGGCGGAAGCTTTGGCACGGTGGAGGCGCCCTGACGGAACGATTTTACCACCGGCATATTTTATGGATCCTCTGGAAAAAATCGGCTATATTACAGAACTGGATTTCTACATATTTGAAGAGGTTCTGAAAACGCTTGACAAATGGGAACGTCAGAAAAGAAGAAAACTGGTGATTTCAACAAATTTCTCCGGAAGGCATTTTGATACCGATGGGGAAGAATTTCTTAACCGCATCCAGCACATTTTTTCGAAATACACGGTTCCGGCAGAATATGTTGAGATTGAGGTTACAGAGGGAGTCCTGGTGAAGAATGTCCATGTACTGGAGCGGTGCGTGAACCGCCTTCATGAAATGGGATTCCGTGTGTCGATTGATGATTTTGGAACCGGATATTCCTCTTTGTCAGTGCTTGCAGATATGCCGGCAGATGTGGTGAAAATTGACAAAAGTTTTATAAATAAGGATATGAATGGCAAAAAAATGGATATATTATACGAAATCGGACGGATGGTAAAAATATTGCAGAAAGATATCATCATCGAGGGCGTAGAGACAGAGGAACAGGAGAAACTTCTTATTAACGGAGGATTTACCTGTGGACAGGGATATTTGTGTAATAAACCAATCCCAATTGGCGAATTTGAAAAGTTGTATTTGTAAAAATACAAAAATGGTGTCGCTTAAACTTGATTTTTGCGGTTAATAATCTTATTATTTAAATTAGAGACATTTTGATTCAATGTCTGATTTTAATACGTTTGAACATTAATTAAAAATAGGAGGACTAATTCATGAAACGTTCAATGAAAACCATGGATGGAAACCATGCAGCAGCACACGCTTCTTATGCGTTTACTGATGTTGCAGCAATCTATCCTATTACTCCTTCATCTGTTATGGCTGAGGCTACAGATGAGTGGGCAACCGCTGGTCGTAAGAACATTTTCGGACAGACCGTTCAGGTTACAGAAATGCAGTCTGAGGCTGGTGCAGCCGGTACTGTACACGGATCTCTTGCAGCTGGTGCATTAACAACTACTTACACAGCATCCCAGGGTCTGTTACTTATGATCCCGAACCTGTACAAAGTAGCTGGTGAGAGACTTCCGGGCGTATTCAACGTATCCGCTCGTTGTGTTGCTACACATGCACTGAACATCTTCGGTGATCACTCTGATGTATATGCTTGCCGTCAGACAGGTGTTGCAATGCTTTGTGAGTCATCCGTACAGGAAGTTATGGACTTAACTCCGGTTGCTCATTGCGCAGCAATCAAGGGAAGAATTCCATTCATCAACTTCTTCGATGGATTCCGTACATCTCACGAAATTCAGAAGATCGAGACATGGGATTATGAAGATCTGAAAGATATGGTAGATATGGATGCAGTTGATGCTTTCCGTAAGAATGCATTAAATCCAAATCATCCGGTAGAAATGGGATCTGCACAGAACCCTGACATCTTCTTCCAGTCAAGAGAAGCTTGCAACTCTACATACGACGAGCTGCCTGCAATCGTACAGGAATATATGGACAAGGTAAATGCCAAGATCGGCACAGACTACAAGCTGTTCAACTACTACGGAGCTGCTGATGCTGACCGTGTCATCATTGCTATGGGTTCTGTATGTGAGACCATCGATGAGACCATCGATTACTTAATGGCAAAGGGCGAGAAGGTCGGTGTTGTTAAGGTTCGTCTTTACAGACCATTCGTAAAGGAAGCTTTAATCGAGGCTATTCCGGATACTGTTAAGAGAATTGCAGTATTAGACAGAACAAAAGAGCCAGGTTCTCTTGGTGAGCCATTATACTTAGATGTAGTTGCTGCATTAAAGGGATCTAAGTTCGATCAGGTTACAATTACAAGCGGACGTTACGGATTAGGATCTAAGGATACTACTCCTGGACAGATCATCGCTGTATACAACAACACAGAGAAGCCAAGATTTACAATCGGTATTACTGATGATGTTACAAATCTTTCTCTTGAAGTTAAGGAGAATCCTGTTACTACACCAGAAGGAACAACAAACTGTAAGTTCTGGGGTCTTGGTGCAGATGGTACAGTAGGTGCCAACAAGAACTCTATCAAGATCATTGGTGACAATACAGACATGTATGCACAGGCATACTTTGATTATGACTCTAAGAAGTCAGGTGGTGTTACAATTTCCCACTTACGTTTTGGACATTCTCCAATCCGTTCTACATACCTGATTTCTCAGGCAAACTTCGTAGCATGTCATTGTACAGCTTACATCTACAAATACAACATGGTTCAGGATCTGGTACCAGGTGGTACATTCCTGTTCAATACACAGTGGTCTGTAGATGAGTTAGACGAGAAATTACCTGGACAGGTAAAGAGATACATTGCTGAGAACAATATCAATTTCTACATCATCGATGGTGTTAAGATTGGTAAGGAAATTGGTCTTGGTAACCGTATCAATACTGTTCTTCAGTCAGCTTTCTTCTCACTTACAAAGCTGATTCCGGAAGAAGAAGTAATCAAGCTTATGAAAGATGCAGCTACAAGATCTTATGCTAAGAAGGGTGACGATGTCGTTAAGATGAATCATGACGCTATCGATGCCGGTGCTACAGCATACGTTAAAGTAGATGTTCCAGAGAGCTGGAAGAACTGCACAGATGATGATTACTCTGTAGAAGTTAAGGGAGACAACAAGGAAGTTGTTGACTTCGTTAAGGATATTCAGCAGAAAGTCAACGGACAGCAGGGTAACACAATTCCTGTATCTGTTGTTAAGAAATACGAGACAGGCTGGACTCCATCCGGTACAGCAGCATACGAGAAGCGTGGTGTTGCAACAGACGTTCCTGTATGGGATGCTACCAAGTGTATCGAGTGTAACCAGTGTTCTTATGTATGTCCTCATGCAGCAATCCGTCCAGTCGCTATGACAGAGGCTGAGGCAGCTAAGGCTCCGGAAGGAATGCAGATGAAGGATCTCAACCAGATGCCAGGTTACAAGTTCGCAATCGTTGTTTCCGCATTCGACTGTACAGGATGTGGTTCTTGTGTAAACGTATGTCCTGATAAGGTACAGGCTATCACAATGACCGGATTCGAGGCACATGAGGATGAGCAGAAGTACTTCGATTACGCAGTATCTCTTGAGGATAAGGAAGATGTTATCGAGAAATTCAAACTTAACTCTGTTAAGGGATCTCAGTTCCGTCAGCCATTACTTGAGTTCTCCGGAGCTTGTGGTGGATGTGGTGAGACACCTTACGCTAAGTTAATTACCCAGTTATTCGGTGACAGAATGTACATTGCAAATGCAACTGGATGTTCTTCTATCTGGGCAAACTCTTCACCTTCTACACCTTATACAACAAACAAGAAGGGTCATGGTCCTGCATGGTCTAACTCACTGTTCGAAGATGCAGCAGAGTTTGGTTATGGTATGTTACTTGCTCAGAGAGCAATCCGTGACAGATTAAAGAATGAATTAGATGAGATCGCAGCTAACACTGACAAAGCTGATGTTAAGGATGCCATCAAGGAGTGGAATGATACATTCACTTCTGGTATCGAGAACGGACCAGCTACTGAGAAGTTAGTAGCAGCATTAGAGGCTTGCGGATGCGATGCTTCCAAGAACGTATTAAAAGAGAAAGATTTCCTTGCTAAGAAGTCCCAGTGGATCTTCGGTGGTGATGGATGGGCATACGACATCGGATTTGGTGGTGTTGACCATGTATTAGCATCTGGTAAGGATATCAACGTAATGGTATTCGATACTGAGGTTTACTCAAATACAGGTGGACAGTCTTCTAAGTCTACTCCTACAGGTGCGATCGCACAGTTCGCTGCCGGTGGTAAAGAGACAAAGAAGAAGGATCTTGCCGGTATCGCAATGAGCTATGGTTATGTATATGTAGCACACATCTCTATGGGTGCTGATATGAATCAGTGTGTTAAGGCTCTTGCAGAGGCAGAGGCTTATCCGGGACCATCACTGATCATTGCTTACGCTCCATGTATCAACCATGGTATCAAGAAGGGTATGAGCAAGGCTCAGACCGAGGAGAAGTTAGCTGTTGAGTCCGGATACTGGTTCAACTTCCGTTACAACCCAACACTTGCTGCAGAAGGCAAAGATGCATTCTCATTAGACAGCAAGGAGCCAACAGGTGATTATCAGGCATTCTTAAAGGGTGAGAACCGTTATGCATCTCTTGCTAAGTTTAACCCGGCAAGAGCAGCTGAGTTATTCGCAAAGGCAGAGAAGAACTCTAAGGATGAGTATGATCATTTGAAGAAGTTAGTAACTCTTTACGCTGGTAAATAATCTGATATAGATTAAAAAGATTATATAGAAAAGCCCCAACGCAAATTTAGTATTTGTTGTTGGGGCTTTTTGTATGTGACAGGCCAATTTTTCATTTACAAAGTGCTGAAGGAATGATAAAATAAATTAAATAAGGTATATAAATATACCATGATGGAGGAATTGTGATGGCGGGTCTATTGCTGGAATTGCGTAGGCAGATAGCGAAAAATCACCGCAAAGGGATATATGGAAATGCGTCGGTACAAAGACGTGAGACACCGAATATGAAAGACAGCGTTCCAAAAAGGAACAGTATGGCAGACATGCATCAGGGGAAAATGTCCGAGGAAGTCCTTCAGCAGAAAGAACAAGGGGCGGATGTAAAAAAACCGATGGAAACGGTTTTGCAAAAGATGCAGGAAGAGTCAATCAATCATATTCAGGAAAGGACAGTAGAGGTTGTGAGTAAAGAAGATTTCTTACTTAATCAAATCGATGAATTCAGAGAACGTGCAAAACAATTGCAAAGTTTACTTGACACAAAGGAGAACGAAGCACAGGAACTTCAGACTTTGGTAGATGAGCGTCAGGAAAAAGCGGAAGCTTTAGGTGAAATTCTTAAAGAACGTCAGAGTAAGGCGGATGGATTTACTGCTGAAGTGGAGAAACAGATTGATGCTATGATTGCTAAAGTGGCGGACAAGATGGACGAAATTGAGTCTGCTATGAAAGAAGATGTTGCAGACGGAAAGAAGTTCAACGAAGAGAAAGCAAAAGAACTCAAAGATTCGTTGGGACAGATCGAGGAACAACTTACAACCATTAAGTCTGAACTTTCTGAGAAAGTACATACAGAAAATGTGAAATGCTATCGCAATATTCAGGATTTGTTCCGTAGCATGGAAGAAAAAGTAGATCATTTAACGATGATTGAGGATAAGCAGCGAACAATTGGTGTGTGGACTATTGTTACCGCAGTACTGGGGATTGTGAACCTAATTGCATTAACTGCTTTGATGTTGATTAATTTAGGTGTTTTTGCGTAGTAATGGAATAAAAATATAGTAAATGCAATTCTCGATGATGAGAATTGCATTTTTCTGACTGTATATACAATTTATGGTAAGGAGTCACTATGGAAAAGAAGAAAATATGGGTAGTTGGGCATAAACATCCAGACACGGATTCAATTTGTGCAGCAATTGCTTATGCTAATTTAAAAAACAGTTTGGGAAAAAAGAATACCGAACATAAGATTACAAAGGAATATGTCGCAAAGCGTGCAGGAAGTCTGAATGCAGAGACTACCTATGTTTTGAATCGGTTTCAAACGAAGTCTCCAGATTTGATTACGGATGTGGGAACACAGATGAAAGATATTCATATGAGAAAGACGGAAGGCGTCAGCAGCCACATTTCCATGAAAAAAGCATGGGAGATGATGAAGATTCTGGGTGTTGTTACCTTACCGGTTGTGAAGGATAATAAACTGGAAGGTCTCATTGTAACTGGTGATATTGCTAAATCCTATATGGATGTTTATGATAATACGATTCTCTCTACTGCGAGAACGCAGTACAAAAATATAGTAGAGACATTGGAGGGACAGCTGCTTACCGGAAATGAACATGCATATTTTGTAAAAGGAAAAGTTGTGATTGGAGTCGGTTCATTGGAAGTGCTTTCTTCGGTAGTGGATAGCGATGATCTTGTAATGATTGGAGACAGAGAAGAATTGCAGATGCTTTCTATTGCGTCAAATTGCAGCTGCATGATTGTTACCAACGGTTATGAGGTAGGACCGGAAGTGATTGAAGCAGCTAGAGAAAGGGAAGTTGTTGTAATCAGTACGCCATACGATACATTTACTGCAGCGCGATTAATCAACCAGAGTATTCCAATTAAACACTTTATGACAAAAAAGAATATTGTTCATTTTGATTTGGATGATTACGTGGATGATGTCAGAGAAACAGTTGCAAAAATTCGACATCGCGATTTCCCTATTCTTGATTCTGATCAGAATTATGTGGGAATGTTCTCCCGACGTAATTTGATGAACACCGACAAAAAGCAATTGATTCTTGTAGATCATAATGAAAAGACACAGGCTGTTGACAATATAGATGAGGCAGAGATTCTTGAGATTATTGACCATCATCGTTTGGGAAGCCTAGAGACCATGGCTCCGGTATATTTTCGAAATCAGCCGCTGGGATGTACGTCTACGATTATTTATCACATGTATCTGGAGCAGAATATCGAAATCAGTCCACAGATGGCCGGGTTGATGTGTGCAGCAATTCTTTCCGATACATTGATGTTTCGTTCGCCTACCTGCACAGAGATTGACCGGAGTGCAGCGTTGGCATTGGCAGAAATTGCAGATGTGAAAGTGGAAGAACTTGCCTCTGCCATGTTCGAAGCGGGAAGTGATTTTAGCAATAAGACAGAAAAAGAAATTCTGAATCAGGATTTTAAAATTTTTCATGCAGGGACAGTCAGTTTCGGTGTGGCACAGATCAGTGCTATGAGCCGCGCAGAACTGGATAAAGTGCAAAAGCGTATTGAACCATATCTGGAGCAGATGATGGGAGAAAAACAGATTCAGATGATCTTTATCATGCTGACGGATATATTGAATGAATCCACATTCTTGGTATATCGTGGAGCGGATAGTGCGCATCTTGCAGCAAGCGCGTTTAATTGTGAATCTAATGAAAAAGGAATTATGTTAAAGGGAGTTGTTTCAAGAAAGAAACAGTTGATACCAAACCTGATCAATACACTTGCAGAAAAAGAATAAAGAAATCGATACGACGCTTCGCTATTCGCGAAGCGTCGTATCGATTGCACGTTGTTCCCGGGGAGAATATCCGAAATTTTTCTTGAAAGCGCGAGAAAAAGTGGAATAATTACGAAATCCACATTCGTAGCAGACGTTGGTAATCGGTTCTCCCTGAAGAATGAGATCCCGGGCGAGAAGCAGGCGTTTGGTGGAAAGATAATTTCCGATCGTATAGCCGGTTTCTTCTTTGAAGGAATGCATCAGATGATATCGACTCAGAAAAAAAGTTTCAGAAAGAGAGTCAATGGAGATGTCTTCGGTAAGATGTTCATTCAAATAATCGATGATAGCAATCATTTTTTGATTAGATGAAGTATTGGATAAATATTCAATGCTGTTGCGTAAAGCATTGCGATTGAGCTGTACCATGAACTCTAAAAAAAGGAGGTTGTGATACAGCTCATTTGCATATTCCTTTGAGTCGAGCGAATGTTCAAGTTCTCTAACAATCTGTCCGAGTTTACTTGTAGTAAAAGACGGAATACGTAAAACATGCGATTGTTTTTGATGCGCTTCGGAAAGACATTGGGATAAATCATAAGAATCTGTCCGGTAACCATCCAGATATCCTTTGGAAATGTAAATGATAATTCGCTCGTAAGTGTTTTGATCGTGAACAACCGGACAGTGAACTTCTCCGGCGGGAACAAATACAACATCATCCGGCTGAAGGTCGTAGCTGCGCCCTTCAATACAGTAAGAAACGTTTCCTTTTAATAAAATCAGTATTTTATGAAATTCGTGAAAATGAAAATTTACCGGAGCCATGCCCTGATCAATAAGATGAAAAATCTTGAAATCATTGTTCAGATATCCGGTTTTTTTAAATTCTTTCATGATAAAGTATACCTCTTTAGATCCAATAATGTGATTATTTTACAATTGATTTATGTAATTGTAGTTTATTTTATGTTAGCACACAATTTGCAATATAGAAAGCACTTATGCAGTTTTCGGGTAAAAAAGTGCGGAGTATACTATAATATGATTAATCGTAAATGAAGGGCAAAATACTTTTTGAACCTCATATCATAATAGAGTTGGATAAAGTATGTTGATATTCTATATAGAGAAGAAGGAGGACTTACGATGAAATTTACAAAAATGCATGGATGTGGAAATGACTATGTTTATGTGAATTTGTTTGAAGAAACAATTACTGATCCGGAAAAGCTGGCAATCGCTGTGAGTGACCGACATTTTGGAATCGGATCGGATGGATTGATTACGATCGGACCATCTGATGTCGCTGATTTTCGGATGCGCATTTATAATGCAGATGGATCTGAGGCAGAAATGTGCGGTAACGGTATTCGGTGTGTCGCAAAATATGTATATGATCATGGTTTGACTGATCAGAAAGAGATCAGTGTGGAGTCCGGTGCGGGAATTAAGTATCTGAAGCTGACTGTGGAGGATGGAGTTGTAACATTGGTACGTGTGGATATGGGCGAGCCGATTCTCACACCTGCGGAGATTCCAGTGAAAGCTGATGGGGATAAAGTTGTAGATGAACCAATAGAAGTTGGAGGCAGACTATGGAAAATGACATGTGTATCGATGGGAAATCCACACGCAGTTGTGTTTGTTGATGATGTGGCAAACTTCGAAATAGAAAAATATGGACCGGAGTTCGAGAGACATCCGCGTTTTCCGAAGAGAACGAATACAGAATTTGTTCAGATTATTTCAAGAACGGAAGCTTCCATGCGTGTTTGGGAGCGCGGTTCCAATGAAACCTGGGCTTGCGGAACAGGAACTTGTGCAACGGTTGTGGCAAGCATTTTGAATGGACTTACAGATGATACGGTTCTGGTGCATTTGCGTGGTGGTGATCTTACGATCACATATGATCGCAAAACCAATCATGTTTTTATGACAGGACCGGCAACAGAGGTTTTTACCGGTGAATGGAAATAATAAAAATAGTTAGGAGAAAATAAATGAAGATTAAAGAACTTGTAAAAGAATTGAAATATGAAGTACTTGCTGGAAATGAAGAGACTGAAGTTACAACATTGGTTTGTGATTCCAGAAAAGTAGAAAAAGGCTCTGTTTTTGTATGCATTAGCGGTAGCGTTAGGGATGCACATGAGTTTATACCGGATGTGGTCCAAAAAGGTGCAACTGCAATTATTGTAGAAAAGGATGTTGAGTTACCGGAGAATGTGACAGTTATAAAAGTTGAAGACAGTCGTCTCGCATTGGCATACATGTCAGCTGCATATTTCGGTTACCCGGCAAAAAAATTAAAGACAATCGGTATTACAGGAACAAAAGGAAAGACGACAACTACTTACATGGTAAAATCCATTTTGGAATCATCCGGAATTAAGACGGGGTTGATCGGTACGATTGAATCCATTGTGGGAGACAAAAGAATTCCTTCCGCAAATACGACACCGGAATCCTACCGTGTACAGGAATTGTTCCATGAGATGGTAGAAGCGGGGCTGGATGCTGTCGTTATGGAGGTGTCATCACAGGCGCTGATGCTGCACCGTGTATCTGGATTTACATTTGATATTGGTGTATTTACGAATCTTGAGCCGGATCACATTGGAACGAATGAGCATAAAGATTTTGCAGATTATATGCATTGCAAGAGTCTTTTGTTCCAACAGTGTAAACTTGGTATTTTCAATGGAGACAGTGAACATTTAGAGGGCATCTTAAAAGGACACACCTGTCAGGTGGAGACGTTTGGTTATGGCAAAGAAAATGATCTCGTTGCACAGAATGTACAGTTGAAAAAAGAGCATGGGGCACTCGGTGTGAAATATCATGTGGCCGGACTGATGAATTTTGATGTGGAAGTCAATGTGCCGGGAAGCTTTTCGGTATACAATTCTTTGACCGCGATTGCTATCTGTCATCATTTTGGTGTACCGGTTGAAAAAATTAAAGAAGCATTGCTTCATGTCAGCGTAAAAGGAAGAATTGAAATTGTGCCGGTTACCAAGAGATATACGTTGATGATTGATTATGCACATAACGCAATGTCATTGGAGAGTCTTCTTACAACATTAAAAGAGTATGAACCGGGACGACTTGTTTGTCTGTTTGGATGCGGTGGAAATCGTGCTAAGTCCAGACGTTATGAGATGGGAGAGGTTTCTTCGAAACTTGCGGATCTGACAGTTGTGACATCCGATAATCCAAGAAATGAGGAACCAATGGATATTATCAATGATATTCTTGTTGGGGTTCATAAAGCCAACGGAGAATATGTGACGATTCCGGACCGTAAAGAAGCCATTGCATATTGTATGAAAAATGCACAGGATGGAGATATTGTGGTTCTGGCCGGAAAAGGACATGAAGATTATCAGGAAATCCGCGGTGTGAAACATCATATGGATGAGAGAGAACTGATCGCTGAAATTATTCGTGAAAATCCAGATTTAAAACTGTAAAGGAGAAAAAGTATGTCTGTGTTTCGAGGCTCCGGAGTAGCCCTGGTGACTCCGTTCCATGAAGATAAAAGCGTCAATTTTGAAATGCTGGAGTACCTGGTGGAAAGACAGATTACCAATGAGACGGATGCGATTGTTGTATGTGGCACGACTGGAGAACCGGCAACGATGTCGGAGAAGGAGCGCCTTGCAGTAATCAAAACAGTGGTAGCAAAGACCAGTCACAGAATTCCGGTCATTGCAGGTGTGGGATGTAATGCGACAGAGCGTACCATTTCTTTTGTGGAAAAAGTGAATGATCTTGGGGTGGATGGAATGCTTATCGTCACACCCTATTATAATAAAGCAACACAAAATGGATTGCATGAACATTACAGGCAGATTGCAGGATATACCCCAAAACCAATTATCATATACAATGTGCCATCACGGACCGGGTGCAATATGCTTCCGGAGACCGTAGCTCGGATTGCAGATTCCTGTCCGAATGTGACAGGAATCAAAGAGGCGAGTGGCAACATTTCTCAGGTCGCAAAGCTGGCGTCTCTGGTTGGAGATCGTTTGGATATCTATTCCGGAAACGACGATCAGATTGTTCCGGTAATGTCGCTTGGCGGCAGTGGCGTAATCTCGGTTTTGGCCAATTTGTTGCCGAAAAATATTCATGATATAACAAAAAGAATGTTAAATGGTGATTGTATAACTGCGAAAGATGCACAATTATCATACGAAAAGCTGATTGAAAAGCTATTTACAGAGGTAAACCCGATTCCGGTGAAAGCTGCTTTGAATATGATGGGAATGGATGTCGGACCGGTACGTTTGCCACTGACAGAGTTGGAAGAAACGCATAAAAATGAACTGAAACGGGCAATGTCCGAGGTGGGAATAAGGAGCTTATAAATGGGAAAACAAAATTGGAAACCGGGAAATATGTTAAATCCGGTACCGGCAGTTATGGTGAGCGTAACAGACGAAAATGGAAGATCAAATATCATTACGGTTGCATGGACAGGGACGATTTGTACGAATCCGCCGATGGTTTCCATCTCGGTGCGTCCGTCACGTTATTCCTACGATATCATTGATCGTACAGGAGAGTTTGTGATTAATCTCACCAATCAGGAGTTGGTAAAGGCATGTGATTATTGTGGTGTAGTAAGCGGAAGAGATGTTGATAAATTCAAAGAAATGAAACTGACACCATTGCCGATGCAGCAGGTGAAGGCGGTCGGAATCGCAGAGAGTCCGGCAAATATTGAATGCCGTGTAGTAGAGAAAAAAGCACTGGGAAGTCATACAATGTTTATTGCGGAAGTGGTAGGAGTTACTATTGATGATCGCTATATGAATGAGACCGGAAAGTTTGAAATCAACGAATCCGGTCTCGTGATGTATTCTCATGGAGAATATTTTTCTCTTGGGGAAAAACTTGGAAAATTCGGATATAGTATAAAAAAGAAATCCTGAATTAATTATTTTAAAAGCATATCCATAAGATATGCATACACATCTTCGTTCTGATTTTTCCAATTATTGCAGATTGCTTCGGCCTGTTCCTTGGTGGTGACACTGAGGGTCAGGTCGATGATTGGGTTGCCGTCGGAACGTACCTGACAGCGCACCGCATATTTCTGATTCGTTGTTTTATAGTAATCTGCAAGAATTGAATTCTCCTGACGAAACTCCAATTTATTTTCTTCGAAAAATTTCATAATGTCGGCTTCAATGCCATCATTGATTTTGTCTTTAAAGAAACCGAGGGTTTCTTTTCCGGCAGCGGTGAGCGTGTATTGGGTGTTGGAGTGTGTGGATTCTGCTACGATCAGATTGGTATCCACGAGATCCCCGAGTACCTCCTGCACACGAAAATAATCGGTATATTCTTCGCTTAAAAAGAAATTGGATATCTGTGTGTTGGTCAGAGGAAAGCCCGCTTTGCTCAGCATGTATAAAATTGTTAATTTGTATATGGTAAATGGTTCAGCCATAAAATCAAATCCTCCTTAAGATATAAATAATCGTCCCTGCCATGTATCGCGTTCTTTGAGACGATGATGAATGGTATTCAGCACACGTTTTTTGTCTGTGCTCCATAAGGGAGCCAGTAAAAGATTTCGCGGTCCGTCACCGGTTAATCGGTGAACGACCAGATCAGGTGGAAGAAGTTCCAGACAATCAATGACCAGATCGCAGTAGGGCATCAGTTCCATAACAGGAAAAGGTTTTTCCAGATATCTATTCCCAAGTTCTGTATTTTTTAATACGTGAAGAAGTTGAAGCTTGATTCCGGAAACCGGAAGTCGGGATACATGGGAAATGGTCTGTAACATCATTTCTTTTGTCTCGTTTGGAAAACCAAGAATCACATGGGCAATTACCGGGATATGAATCCGGGTAAGCGCATCAATGGCAGAATCAAATTGTTCGACCGTCGTGTGCGTATTCATTTTCTGTAATGTGTCGTTGTGCATCGTCTGTAATCCAAGCTCAATCCATATCTGCTTGTGCGGATATTTTTCTTGCAATTCGGAAAGAAGCAGGAGTACATCTTCGCCCAGACAATCACTTCGCGTGCCAATAGATAAAGCGACAATCTCAGGTGACTGTAAAGCTTCTTCGTAAATAGAACACAAATATGCAACCGGTGCATAAGTGTTTGTGTAGGACTGAAAATATGCAATGAATTTTGAACAGTTGGTTTTTGCAGCAATGCGTATTTTGGCATCCGACAACTGTTGCGAAACCGGAAGGGATGCAGAGGCTGCAAAATCACCGGAACCACCTTCGCTGCAGAATGCACATCCAAGAGTACTGTAGGTTCCGTCACGATTTGGACAGGTCATACCGCCACTTAAGCTGAGCCGGTATACTTTTTCACCAAAAGTTTCTTTACAATAATCGTTCAGGGAATAATACCGCCTGCCAGAACAAAAAGGGCAGACGGTATTGGATAAAGTACGCATATTATGAAATATGAGACTTGACAGCCTCACTGACAACTTCTGCAACACGTGGATCAAATGCTTCCGGCATAATGAAATCTTCGTTGATCTCATCATCGGATACGAGTGCAGCAAGTGCTTCGGCAGCAGCAAGTTTCATTTCTTCTGTGATCTGTTTTGCATGTCCTTCCAGCGCACCTTTGAAAATACCAGGGAATGCGATTACATTGTTTACCTGATTCGGAAAATCGCTTCGTCCGGTTCCGACAACTTTAGCTCCTGCAGCTTTTGCAACATCCGGCATAATTTCCGGTACTGGGTTTGCCATGGCAAAAAGAATCGCGTCTTTGTTCATTGAGGAAACCATCTCCGGTGTTACAATATTCGGAGCGGAGACACCTACAAAAATGTCTGCACCTTTCAGCGCGTCTGCAAGTGTTCCACTTGCATTTTCAAGGTTTGTAACTTCTGTCATTTTTTTCTGCATCCAGTTTAAGTTCGGATAATCTTTTCCAATGATACCCTCGCGGTCGCACATGGTTACATGTTTGAAACCATAAGTAAGAAGAAGCTTTGTGATTGCAACGCCGGCAGAACCTGCACCGTTTACAACAACTTTACAGTCTTCCTTTTTCTTTCCGGTAACACGTAAACCGTTGATGATTCCGGCGAGAACAACGATCGCAGTACCGTGCTGGTCATCGTGGAAGACCGGGATGTCCAGCATCTCTTTGAGTCGTTCTTCAATTTCGAAGCAACGTGGAGCAGAAATGTCTTCAAGATTGATTCCGCCAAATCCCGGAGCAATATTTTTGACAGTGGCAATGATTTCTTCAGTGTCCTGTGTGTCCAGACAGATTGGCACTGCATTTACATCGCCGAATTCTTTGAACAGTACACATTTTCCTTCCATTACCGGCATAGCTGCGTAAGGTCCGATATTGCCAAGCCCAAGAACTGCACTTCCGTCGGATACTACTGCAACGGTGTTTGCTTTCCAGGTATAGGTGTATGCAGCAGATTTATCTTCTGCGATGACTTTACATGGCTCAGCAACGCCGGGAGTATAAGCAATTGCCAGATCTTCACGGCTGTTAACCTTGGATTTTGCGATGGTTTCAAGTTTTCCGTTCCATTGTTTGTGGCACAAAAGCGCCTTTTCTTTATTATCCATAGTAATTCTCCTTTGTTTCCTTGTGCTTTTTTAACAATACCATTCTTGGAAATACAAATCAAGAAAAAGACTTCCTATTTTCAGAATTATAGTGTATAATACGCTTTATAAGCGATTCTGCGTCGTTTCAGACATAGATCCCATGAAATTCGATTTTTTTAATAAAAGGAGTATCATAATGAGGGAAAAATACGAAAGCCTGTCTTTGGTTGTATTAAAAGATCTTGCCAAAGCGAGAGGTATTAAAGGCGTGTCAGCAATGAAAAAAAGTGAGCTGATTGAACGTATGCTTCAGGAGGATGAAATTGAAAAGAAGACAGGGGTGGTAAAAATTGCAAAAGATCATAAGACGGTTTTTACCACGAATGCAGTAGAACACAGAGAACGCATTCTTCGTGCCCGCAAAGCGGAACAGGAGAGAGAAGAACATGGTTCTTCGTACACGGTAAAAGAAGATGCCCAGGATTCGGCGGCTATCAAGGAAGACATTGCAGATCTTGACAGTGGTTGTACGGTAAGTGGAATCCTTGAAGTTATGGCAGATGGATATGGATTTTTGCGCTGCGAAAATTATCTCCCGGGTGAGCATGATGTTTATATTGCACCATCCCAGATCCGCAGATTTAATTTGAAGACCGGAGATATTGTTACCGGAAATACAAAAATCAAATCCTCAGAAAAAGAAAAATTTTCAGCGTTGCTTTATGTTTCTACGGTAAATGGATATCATCCATCAGAAGCTCAGCATCGAATGAATTTTGAAGATATGACTCCGATTTTCCCAAACAAGCGTCTACGCATGGAACGACCGGGATGCTCGGTGGCAATGCGTGTTGTGGATGTTGTGTCACCAATCGGTAAAGGACAGCGAGGTATGATTGTGTCTCAGCCAAAAGCCGGTAAGACAACCCTTTTGAAAGAAATTGCAAATTCGGTTAAGATCAATAACCCGGAGATGCATATGATCATTTTACTGATCGATGAGCGTCCAGAGGAAGTAACCGATATCAAGGAAGCCATTCGGGGAGATAATGTGGAAGTAATCTATTCTACATTTGATGAGACCGCAGAACATCATAAGAGAGTATCCGAAATGGTTATTGAGCGCGCAAAGCGTCTGGTAGAACACAAGCAGGATGTAATGATTTTGCTGGATAGCATTACGAGACTTGCCCGGGCATACAACCTGACATGTACACCGAGCGGACGAACTTTATCCGGTGGTCTTGACCCTGCCGCACTTCATATGCCAAAGCGCTTTTTCGGTGCTGCGCGTAATATGAGAGAAGGTGGAAGTCTTACCATTCTTGCGACAGCACTTGTAGATACCGGAAGTAAGATGGATGATGTTGTTTTTGAGGAGTTTAAGGGTACCGGTAATATGGAACTTGTGCTGGATCGTAAACTTTCGGAAAAGAGAATCTTCCCAGCTGTTGATATTGTAAAATCTGGAACCAGACGTGATGACCTTTTACTGGATCCGCAGGAACAGATCGGCGTGGAAAATATGAGAAAAGCATTGAATGGAATGCGCTCGGATGAGGCAGTGGAAAACATTTTGAATATGTTCGCACATACAAAGAATAATGCTGAATTTATCAATATGGTTACAAAAAACAGAATTTTGTAATTTATCCCTTGCAATGTATATTTATATATGCTAGAATAAACAAGATGTTTATCGGGATGTAAACGGACGTACGTGTCGCTCTTGCAACAAGTATCATATGCGGATCGGGCATACGGGTATAAAGGGTGTGACAATAGGCGGATCAATCCGAGATTGAATGAAAGGTGCATTTGCATCAAAGTCGCTTTGCGAGCAAATGCGCAGGTAATCAATTCGAGATTGATTACAATAAACGATAAGAATAGAAGAGGTGAAAATTATGAGAGAAGGAATCCATCCAGATTATTATCAGGCAACTGTTACTTGCAACTGTGGTAACACATTCGTTACAGGTTCAACTAAGCCGGAGATCCACGTAGAAATCTGTTCTAAGTGTCATCCATTCTATACTGGA
>ERZ1673740.552-NODE-552-length-41750-cov-22.660967_pt1 | contig 41750 bp, 30 predicted proteins | sample MGYA00580221_ERZ1673740 | MGnify/ENA primary metagenome ERZ1673740 (study PRJEB41218, sample SAMN15661786) | gut metagenome | host: Homo sapiens | place: Canada: London | collected 2015-08-20/2019-03-30 | study: EMG produced TPA metagenomics assembly of...
GCACGGGTCACTTCCACCAGCTGGCCGCCGCGCAGTGCGCCGATGGCTTTCAGATACTTGGCCAGAATGCGGGCAATCGTGGTTTTGCCGGTGCCGGGGTTGCCGGTAAAAATCATGTGCATGTTCACATCGGCAACTTTCAGGCCCTGGGCCTTGCGCTTTTGCTGGGCCTGCACGTTCTGGGCAATGCCGCGCACAAAATCCTTTACTTCGTCAAGGCCCACAATGGCATCTAGCTCCGCTTCCACGGCATCCACATCGCCGCGGTACTGGCGGGGCAGCAGGGCCAGCAGGTCAAACGGTTCACCGCTGCCAATGGCGGCCATCAGGCGGCTGCCGTCCACCGTCAATTTGGCGGGCGTTCCGGCGGTAGGAATGTCGTCCGCATCCAGAACGTACTCTGCAAAGGCGCGGTAGATGCTGTCGACATAATCGCGCATGGCGGTCATGCCGCTGGTTTTGCCGTACTGCGCGGCAACCAGGTCCCGCACATCGCTGCCCATGGCAAGCACAAGGCCGCACTGCGCCTTGACCCGCTGGGCCAGGTGGTTCAGCTCCCGCGCGGCAATGGCGGCCAGGCTTTCGGGGGTGAACGCCTGGGTGCGGCAGATGTCCCCCTCCAGCGCGTCCACGAACCGCGCGCCGAACTTGTCCGCCAGGGCGGTTTCGTCCCGGTTGGAGAAAAATACAAAATACTTGCCGGCAGCCTGCAATTCGCCGATCGCGCCGGGGGCCAGGGCGGTGCCCACATCCACCAGAATGCCGCGCTGCAATACATAGCGGCTGGTCAGCGGCAGAGTGCCGTCAATGGCCAGCGTTGCCAGCATGTTCAGGTAATTGGATGCACAGCTTTCGTAATGGTCAAAGGCCAGAACCTCGGCGTCAGACTGCAAGGCGGCATACAGGTCCTGCAAAAACAGCTTTTCCTGTGCGGGGCCGGGGTACAGAGCCAGATCCATCGTTTCAATCAGGGCGCTGTGCAAAAGTCCGCGGCCTGCCATCTCGTCCACAATGCAGGTCAGGGCATAGTGCCGCCCGGTACCGGTGGGGCCGCACAACAGCATGCTGCCGCGGGCATGGGCGGTATCGGCGGTGCCCATCACAAAGGGGCGGCGGAACGCCTTGACCACCTGCCCCACAAAGGCATCCTGCCCCAGCACCTGCTGGCGCACCCGGTCGGCCAGGCCATTAAAGTTTTCCGGGCCGGCTTTTACCGGTTCTGCTGCGGGGGCAGGCTGTGCGGTTTTGCCGCCCAGCAGGCCGTCCTGGCGCAGGCTTTGGGTCAGCTCGCTGCTCATGCGGCGCACACTGTCCGCGGTGGCGGCGCCGGCGCGCTGCACGGCGTTCAGGGCGTCCGCGGCAGATTTCTGGCGTTTTTGGCTTTCGGCCAAAGCGTCCAGCTGGGCCTGCATGGCGTTCAGGCTGTTTTGCGCGGCATCGCGGTCCTGTTTGGTAGCGCTGTGGCGGCCTGTACCGGTCACACTGCGCACCCAGGCATCGTATTGATCTTCCAGGCTCATGGCTTTGCCCTCCGTTATATCAGTCGGCTTTTTTCACGGTAATTTTATAAAAGTTTTTGGTACTGCACCCGGCGCGGCCGCCGCCCGCACACGCGCAGGCGCATGCACAGCTGGAAACACAGGCACACGCACACGCGCAGCTGGAATGGTTGGAGTGATCCGAACCGCCGCTGCGCCGCCCGGCACCACCGCCGCGGGTCTTTCCGCCCCCGGCCTTGAAGTTTGCGGGTGGGGGAACGCGATGGTAGCCTTCTGGCGGGGGCAGATTACGGGCAACATGGATATGGGTGTGCCCGTTGGAATACCAGTACCAGTCGTCGGGGTCATCCTCGCCAAAACCACCGTTCCAGATCCCGTTTGTGCGGGAAATGGAAACCGTGATCAGAGCAATCACGATAATGACCAGAAGGAGTACGAAGAAGAAAACCAGTACCTGGTCACTGTCGTCATAATACATTTCGCTGTCCGTTGCGGCAGCATCGGGGGAGTAGTTTTGTGCTGTATGGGCGGGAACGCTGACATGCACCGTGGCGCTTTCGCCATGGTCCAGCGGGCCAAAGTTCCACACAAGATAGTTGCCGTCCTGGCTGTCGTTATCGGCCTGGATACCGTCCAGCGCCACCCAGCGGATGGTCAGCTCATCCACACACAAATCATCGAACCAGCCGGGGGTAAAGCTGTAGTCGGCGTTGCCGTCTTCGTTCAGCAAAAACAGATGGGACTGGTGTACCTGGAACGCAAAGTGTACGCTGCTCTGTGCGCCGATGGTGGCGGCAATATCCGGCGGGAAGTAGGCGTTGATAAAATCAACCTTGGCAAAGGAACCGCCGTCATCCACGGAACTTACGTTAAGAACTGTATCCGGCGTCAGGTTGACCAGGCTGTCGTTGTGGCTGTTGGGCAGGCCGATGCGCACCCAGGTCAGCGGTTCATCCAGGCTGCCGCCGATCACGTTCCAGTCCAGCTCATAGGTGATATCGGCGGAGCCATCGGCGCGGGTGTCCACTGTTACGGTATAGTGGGTGATCTCATCCATGTCGCCGTCATCCGCATGGGCGGGCAGGGCGGCGGCAACAAACAGCAGCAGAACGGCCAGCATAGCCCACAGCTGCGCGGCAAAGCGTAAAACGGATTGTTTCATCACAAACCTCCCTGTGCGGGAACGGTTGTGCCAAGCTGGCAGATGTGTTCCATTTTCGCACTTTCTTCCCGCACACGGCGGCAGGCGGGGGCATTCCAGATCTTGTGCCAGGGGTCATGCAGGATGTTGCCCAGGCCAGCGCCCTCCCGCAGCCAGCTCTGGCAGGGCAGAACGGTGCCGTCCGGCGCAACGGCCATGTTGGAAAGGCAGGCCCCGCAGCTGGGCACCTGGGTAAAGCCAAGGTCCAACAGTACCGCATCCGGCAGCCAGCCGGGGCTGGTAAAGTTGATCTCCATGTGGTTTTGTTCAGCATAGGCCATCGCGGGGCGCAGCACGGCGGTCAGTGCTTCCGGCGTTAAGCGGGTGGCCTTGCTGGGGTCGGTTTCGGCCCCGCCGGTGGGAATTAGCCCGCTGCAGGTGGCATAGCGCACGCCAAGAGAGTTGGCCAGCGCCAGCGTTGCGGTGTAATCCTGGTTCAGGCTGCACAGCGGGGTGTTGATGCTGACATTCAGCCCCGCCTCCATCGCATTGCGGATGCCGCTGATGGTGTCCGCATAGCCGGGGGCACCCACCAGCGTGTTATGGATCGCTTCATCCGCCGAATATAGGGTGACCTGCACGCTGTCCAGGCTGGCGTCCGCCAGTTCCCGGCAAAGGGCGCTGGTCAGCATGCGGCCGTTGGTGTTCAGCCGGGTAACAAACCACTGTGCGGCATGCACCAGGCTGACCAGGTCATTGCGCATGGTGGGTTCGCCGCCGGTAAAGGTCAGCTGCGGAATGCCCGCCGCGCGGCATTTTTGGATAACAGCCAGCCATTGGTCGGTATCCAGCTCTTTCACCGCGCCAAGGGGCTGGTTGGCGGCGTAACAGTGCAGGCATTTCTGGTTGCAGTGCCAGGCACCGTCCTTTTCCATGGAGCTTACCATCAGGTCCATACGGTGGGGGGCTGCCATATAGCGGGCGTAAGCACCTAGGTCCATCGGCTGCACATGCACGGGCGGTTCCTGCCCGGCGGTCAGCGCGCGGAAGGAGGTCAGCATGGCATTCAAATCCGCGCGGATCTGGTCGGGAGCCGTTTTCGGGTAAACAGCAGCGGCGGTTTCCACAGCCTGGGCGGCAATGCCGGCCCACTGGTCCTCGGTGATCTCCTTGCCCTCAAAAGGCTGCAGGGCGTCCATCAGCCCTGCCAGCAGAATGGCCCAGGAAACGCTGAGCGGCAAAATATCCTGCCCGTTCAAAAGTGCAACAAACGGCACATTGCGCCGTGCTTTTTTGCAAGGGAGCAGGTGAATGCGCAGCACACCGGGGCCCTCCGGGTCCAGGGTGACATGGCGCACAACGCTTAGGTGCTGGTGCAGATAAGAGGACTCTGCACGCGATAAAAACATCATCTAAAACACTCCAAAACAGATTTAGCGGCCAAACACATAAAAGCGGTGCCGCTGCAGTGGTTGACTATTAAATAATTCACCCAAATGTGTTAAAAATAGTACAAAGAGATAATTCTGTCCCATTATATCATGTTAAGCAGGTGAATACAATCTACAACCCCAAAAACCTGACGATGCAAAAACAAAACCCCAGGCAAGCCAGCGGCGCTGCCTGGGGGAAATGTACGGTAATACCAGAGATAAAGCAGGCTGCGGTTCAGCCGCGCTTCATGCGGCCCAGCAGCAAATAATACCCCGCCCAGTCCAGCTTGCCGAACAGGGGGCTCTGCGTGCGCGCAGCTTCGGACAACATCCATAGCAGACGCAAGCTGTTCCAGCGGCAGGGCAGGTAATAGGGGCTGTAACAGTGCTCATGGCGCATTGTATCCAGCAGGCTTTTCAGCCATGGGCTTTGCAGCGCGGTGCGGGCTTTGGCGCGGCGTGCGGGCATGGCATCGGGGTCCCGCCGCAAAATGTCCGCGGCACCCTCCGCCAAAACCTGCAATTCCGCGCGGTGCAGCGGCAGCATATCCTGCGGCGGGCAGGCAGCAGCGGTGCAGGCGGCGTTCAGCTTGGCAAAATGCTTGGGCCAAATTTCGCAGTAATTGGCGTGGTACTTGGTGGAAAGGGTGCCGGTGCGGCTGCAATCGTAAAAGGTCAGGGCGCTTTCCAGCACAAGGTAGCTGAAATCCGGCTGGCAGCGCCCCAGCAGAGCCAGATAATCCAGCACAAACTGCAAATCTTCGCCAAGGGTATAAGCCTGGTCAAAGGCAAGCTGCCGGGCGTATGTGCGCCGGTAAAGCTTGTTCCACGGCATGGCGATCAGACAGTCCAGGTGCAGGCGGGCCAGGTCGCTCTGTTGGGCAGGGTGGGCTACTGTGGTTACAGGGGTGGTATCGTCCGGCTGCATGGTGTAGTGCCAGAGCACAAAAGCGTTGGGGGCAGCGGCCTGTGCCGCAAGGGCGGCGGCCAAAGCGCCGGGGCGCAGGGCATCGTCACTGTCCAAAAATACAATATACTCGCCGGTGGCGGCACGTAGCCCGGCATTGCGCGCGCCGGAAACCCCGCGTTCCCTGCGGTGCAGTACCATCACACGGGGATCCTTTGCTGCGTAAGCGTCACAAATTTCGCCGCTGCGGTCTGGACTTTGATCGTCCACCAAGATCAGCCGCAGCCCGCCCGGCAGCTGCTGGGTCAGCACACTTTCGATGCAGCGGGGCAGGGTGGCTTCCGCCTTGTATACCGGAACGATCACACAGATGACGGGCTGTTCCATAGGTGACCTCCAAAATCGTACACAATGCGTACAAAATCATCATAAAAGCGTGCAGAAGAATAGCGCTGTGCCGTCTTTACACCGGCGGTGCTCATCTGGGCGCGCAGATCCGGGTGTTCGTACAGCATGCGGATGGCAAAGCTCAGCTGCCCGGCTACATTGCCGTCACGGTCCACCAGCACGGCCTGGCTGCCGTCCAGATATTCCGGCATACCGCCGCTGCGGGTGGCAAGCACCGGTCGGCCGCAGCCCATGGCTTCCACCGCCACAAGCCCGGCGGCTTCCTCCACCAAGGTGGGCACGCAGACAAGGTCCGCCAGGCGGTAATATTCCGGCATCGAATCATTGGGCACATAGCCAGTAAAGCGCACCCGGTCGCCAAGGGTCTCGGCCTGCTGTTCTAACTTGCGCAAAAACGGGCTTTGCTGGGTACGGCCAAAAAACGGGCTGCCCACAATCAGCAGCTTGATGCGCGGGTCATGGATATTCTCCATCGCTTCCAACAGCTTGTGGATGCCCTTATCCGGCTCCAGGCGGCCGCAGAACAGTACAACAAAATCTTCCGGCGCAAAGCCGAGGGAAGCCCGCAGCGCAGCATCCGCCGGGCCGGGCACAAAGCGGGCGGTATCAATGCAGTTGTGCAGGATGTAGGCATGCTTGCGGTCCAGCTCGCTGGTTTTGAGGTAATCATCGCGGATAAACTCGCTCAGGGCCAGAATACCGCCGTAAATGGCGTCCATCTCATGGCTGCAGCTGGTCTGGCCGTGCAGGTGGGCCAGGCAACGCCGCTTGCCGAACATTTTGCTGATGGCGCTGCACTGGGTCAGGGTGCCGCCCTCCGCCACAATCAGGTCCGGCGTGGGCAGCTCCAGTGCAAGGGAAAGCTGAACCTTTTGATACCACGGGTCATATGGGGCGGCAACGCCAAAGCAGCGCTCCAGAAACACCATGGGGTAATACCGGCGCACGCCGCGGGGCTTGGCAACGTACAGCATTTTGGTGTGCTGCAGCCCTTGTGCCTGGGCGGCGGCTTCCGGGTCCGGGATGCTGGCGCACAGCAGGTCCAGCTTGCCCGCCCGTTCATTTTCACGGATCAGGTGGGTGACAAGGGTTTCCACCGCGCCGCCCTGCACAGCAGGAACCGGCAGCTCCGGCGGAGGAACCAGCAAAATGCGCGGTTTGCGCGGTGTATTCGGCGAGCGCAGCGGCAAAATGGACAACCCCTTTTTTCGTTGGTTTGAAAGTTTGGTGTGGACGGAAAATTAGTTAGGAGTTAGGAGGGAGGAGTTAGGAGGGAGGAGTTTAATTAGGAATGGGGTAGGTAAAGAATAATTAAAAAAGAATAAAGAATAATGGTGGTGGACCGCGGCGCGCAGCGCCGCTCAGGAAATATTAGGCTTTGGAATGTTTGAAAGTGCGTGATGAGCGGCAAAATATTCTGTAGGGCGCGATGCCCTTATCGCGTTGGGGAGAAACGCAAAATGGTTATCGCAAACCTAAAAATTATTTGTAGGGGACGATGCTTGCATCGTCCCGTGGCCGTTTGTCCCATATACAATCCTTGGAAAAACGCTATGACATTAGGTCAGCGGGCGCACAATGTGCACCCCTACGGTCTCTATGGGGAAAACGCGTGCTTCAATATGTTTTGAGCGTATTTTGTTTACCCGTTCGCGATCCAATCCCTATTTTTATTCTTATATTCTATTAAAGTTTTTTCGCCGAAGCCTTTTTTTCAAAAAAAGGCTGGAAAGCTCCCGTAAACAATCACTTTGCCGGGCAAAGGCTTTCGGCGGGCATCATGGCCCAGCGGGCGGCGGAAAGCTTTTCGGTCATCTTCATGTGGCGGCAGTTGGGCAGGTAGCTGATCAGCCCCTGCATCAGAAACTGCTCCTTGCTGATGGCCTTGACCAGCTGCGGCTCCGGGTTCTGGCGTACCTTGGCGCACAGGAAAAGATACCGCCGCCAACAGGCAGCATAAGCCGAATCAATCACCGAACGGTCCGCGCCGTTCTCGACATAAAAGCGGTACCGGTCAGCCAGGCCGTCCACCGCGTCAAACGCGCCGGGTTTCAGGCTGGTGCGCATAATGCTGCCGGAACGTAGGCGGTAATTGTACAAAACATCCGGCAGGCACACCACTTTATCGCACCGCCAGAACAGCCGGTGCGCCACAAAATCATCTTCGTGCAGACGGCCCTCCGGGTAATGCAGCAGCTTCCACACCTCAGCGCGGTAAAGCTTGTTCCATGCAACGGTGTAATAAGTGCCGTTGGGGGCATAAAAATCATTCAGCAGATCCTTGCCGCGGAACACACCTTCCTGCGTGGGCGGGGTGAACACCGGCTCTGGCAGGGGCTTACCGTTCTCCTGTACGTCCTCCACTGCGCAGATCGCCATGTAGGCGTCGTGCGCTTCGCAGGCTTCGTACATCTTTTTTAGGTACGCCGGGCGCACCACATCGTCGCTGTCAATAAAGGCATAATAGCGGCCGCGGGCCATATCAATGCCGGTGTTGCGCGCGCCGGAAAGCCCCTGGTTCTCCTGGTGCACCACTTTAATGCGGTTGTCCCGCTTGGCAAGGCGGTCACACAAAGCGCCGCTGCCATCCGTTGCGCCGTCATCGATCAGCAGCACTTCGATCGTGCCGTAGCTGGCCGGGAAATCCTGGTCCAGAATGCTCTGCACGCACTCTTCCAGCCAGGGCTCTGCGTTGTAAATGGGAACGATCACACTAACTGCAATATGTTCCATCTTGTTTTTCCCCCTCATTCCTCAGTCCGTTTTGCTGCCATGCAGCTTGCCGCGGGCGTGTGCCAGCGTGTAGGTCAGCCCCGGTGCGGCGCAGAACAGCACAGCGCGCGCTTTTTCGGCACCGGGCACATGCGGGCAGCGCAGGATGTCCGGCAAAATGCTGTCCAGATGCTTTTTGTGCTTCAAAAATTCCGGTTTCAGCTTTGCCATGGCTCCGGCCTCGCTGGCCTGGCACCAGAACAGGTAAAACACCTTCCAGTACCATGCCACGGCCCATTCATAATAACCTTTATATTCGGTTTTGTCCGGCTGCGCGGCAAACCAGCCCAGCCAGTTCCAGTACATTTTCAAATCATCCAGCCGCCGCGGCGGAAACAGCACCTCGGTCATCTGGCCGCCGCGCCGCCGGTAGTGGTACAGCACGCGCGGCACACAGTAAACATACTCGCCGTCATACACGCGGTGCAGCTCGCTGGCGTCATCGCCAAAGAACATGGTTTCGTCAAAATGCACGCCTTTATCGCGGAACAGGCGGATATCAAACAGCTTGTTCCAGCACAGCAGCCCGTAAAAGCCGCCGGTTTTAAAGGTATCCAGCAGCAGCTCCATGGCCATGTGCCGCCCGGCAATATTGATGTTGACCCCGGCCCCCGGCACGGGCTTTTCCTGTTCGTCCACCGCGTCGGCATTGCAGGAGGCAATGCGCACATCATTTTCGCGGATGGCATTCAAAAGTGTTTCGTAGAGATCCGGATCCACCAGGTCGTCCGAATCCACAAAGCCGATGTAATCCCCGCGGGCATTGTCCAGCCCAACGTTCAAAGCGGAGGCCGGGCCGCCGTTTTCCTTGTGGAACACCCGGATGCGCGGGTCGGTTTTGGCAAGCTCATCACACAGCTCGCCGCAGCCGTTGGGGCTGCCATCCTCCACCAGCAGCAGCTCAAAGTCCGTAAAGCTCTGGGCCAGAATGCTGCGCACCGTGCGGGGGATGTAATCCTTGGCGTCATATACAGTTGTCACAATGGAGATGGTCGGGTTCGGCATGCAAAACGTTCCTCTCATAAAAAGCGGTTTTTCAGCTGGGTATAAGCGGCCAATAGCCAGGCGCTGTGCAAAAATACCCCCAGCCGGTAGGGCAGCGCCAGCAGGCGGTTGGGGTCCGCAGTCAGGCGGGCGCGCAGGGCCGCGCGGGCATCAGCATCCTGCAAAATGCGGGCAAACAGCTGCCGCCGCTGGGCAAACGGCATGCGGCCGGGGCAGCCGGTCAGCAGCCCATATTGATTTAACGCGGCACGCACCCGGCTTATTTGCACCAGGCGGTCAATTTCTGGTGCAGGCAGCTTGGCATCCGTCAAGAATGCTTCCAGCACGGGGCGGGTCACAGCCTCGGCGTCCAGCAAATCCCCCCGCAGGGAGCGGGACAGACTGCCCGCAAGCATATCATTCTGATTATAGTATACACCTGCAAGGCAATAAATGGCAGAGTTTTTTTGTAAAAAAAGCAAAAACCGCAAATATTGAAGATTAAACAAAACATCTTCATTGATTTTTAAGCGTGGGTCAAACCGCAGCTTGTTCCGGCGGATCACATCCAGCCGGAACAGCTTGGGGTAGGGGGCGGCGAGGTAGCCGCTTTCAAACAGCAGCGGGTTAAGCGCATCTCCCAGCGCGGCGGGGCCGGCATAGCAGCCGGGGGCCAGCGGATTGGGGGCAGGGCCGCTGGCGCGCACCATGCCGTACAAAATTAGGCCCGGCTGCGCATCAAATGCAGCGGGCAGCGCCTGCCACAGCCCCGGCAGCAGGGTATCGTCCGCATCCACAAACAGCACCCACTCGGCACCGCTGCGGCACAGTGTATCCAACCCCGCGTTGCGCGCGGCGGATGCCCCGCCGTTGGGCTGGTGCAGTGCGGTAACGCGGGGGTCCTGGGCGGCAAGGGCATCACACAACGCGCCGGTGCCGTCCGGGCTGCCGTCCTCCACCAGCACCAGCTGCAAATTGTCCGGTGCACCCTGCAGCACGCTTTCAACCGTCTGGCGCAGCGTGTGCTCGGCCTTATAGCAGGGGATCACCACCCCAATGGCGGGCAGGCTCACAGTGTTCCCTCCCTTTGCAGGACTTTGCGGTAAATTTCAATCATCTGTGCGGTGTTTTTGGCCGCGTCATGGGTCACCCGGGCGCGGATCTGCGCGGCGATGCCCAGCGCCGTGCCGTGGTCCGGCAGGGCAAGCACCTGTAAAATGGCCGCGCTCAGGGCGGCATCATCCCCGGCGGCACCGTACAGCATCCCCTGCACGCCGCTTTGCAGCATATCCGGGATGCCGCCTGCCGCGCTGGCCACGCAGGGCAGGCCCAGCAGCATGGCTTCGCCCAGACTGTTGGGGCTGTTCTCGCTGTAAGACGGCAACAGGAAGAGATCGGCATCCAGGTAAGCCTGCCGCATGGCAGCGGCATCCAGCGGGCCGGTGTACTGCACATGATCCGCCAGCCCCAGGCGGCGGATCAGCTGTTTGCACCAGGTCTGGTAGGGGAACATCCAGTCAATCACCGGGCGCAGCAGCGGCCCTTTGTCCAGCGGAGGCCAGCCCGCCACCCGCAGCACCGCGCCGGGGTACTGCGCCAGCACGGCGGGCAGCGCTTTGAGCACGGTATGCAGGTTTTTGAGCGGGTAGTTGCCCTGGCTGAGCAGCAGCACCGGCGCTTCGCCAAAGGTGCGGGGGTGCCACACCGGTGGGGTGTAAAACTCCGGGCGCAGCGTTTCGTTGCAGGGGTAATAACTGGCCTGCGGGGCCAGCTTTTGAACGGCGGAACGGTCAAAGCTGGTGCGCCCGGTCACATGGCGGGCGTTGGCCAGCACGGCGGCTTCGCTCTGGGCAAGGGTGTCAAAACGGGCCTGGTTCACGTCCAGCAGCCCGCCCGGCACATGGCGGTCAATCAAATGCTGCGCCGCGCAGGAGTGCAGCAGCCGTGCTGGCACGCCGTCATTCAAGTGCAGGGCACAGTCAACCATCACGCCCTGGATGCCCACCAGCACCGGTATCCCCGCCGCCTGGGCCGCCTGCTGTATGGTGCGGGCGGCGGCGTACTCGGTGCCCCAGATATGGACAAGATCCGGGGCAATCTTTTTGAGCAGGGCAGAAAAGTTTTCCACACTTCCGGTGGGAACCAGTGCAAAACTTACGCCGTTTTTGCTGCAAACGGTTAAAGTTTCCGCGCGGGCATCCACGCTGGCAACGGTAATGGCCGGGGCGTCCGGTGCGGCGGTCATGCCGCCCAGCGCGCCGGAAAGCCAACCCCCGCCGATCTCTTTTGCCTGCAAACCGCAGGCATCCGCGGCAGCAGGGATGGTGATGCTGACAAGCCAGAGTACCTTCACATTAGCCACCTCACAAATTCAGCCGCAACCGCCTGCGGCACCAGCTCAGGGAAGAGGTCACACACTTCCCCAAAGGGCAGCTGTTTGCCGCACACTTCACCCAGCCAGCGGTGCAGAATATCCGCAGCATCAGCCTGGCCTTGGTGCAGCACCAGCGCCAGCGGATAGCGGGCCAGATAGGGCAGGGCAGGGTCGTTTTCGATCACGCAGAGGTGCAAAACTGGCTTGCCCGCAGCAAAGTAGTCAAACAGTTTGCTGGGCAGCTGGTTGTCTACCGCGTTGCCAAGGTTCAAAAGAACATCGGCCTGTGCCTGCATGGTGCGGGCGGTTTCGGCGGGCACGGGGCCGGGCTGTTCAAACTGTTCGCCCAATACAGCCTTGGTCTGGGCAGCGTCCGCGGCAAAGTATTGCCAGCCGCCGCCTGCCATCGTCAGGGTCCAGCCGCTGGCCGGGCCCAGGGCGCGGAAAAGTTCCAGCGCAAAGCCCGGCTCCCGCAGGCCGGGATACAAAGAACCGCAGAACACGCAGCGCTTTTTGCTGTCTGCTGCATGGTTCGGCACTGCCGCCGGGGGCACCAGACTGGGGAAATCCAGCACATGAACTTTTTCCGCCGCCGCGGCCAGCGGGGCGCCGAGGGCGTAATCCCCAACGGCCTGCCGGGTGATAAAGGCGGCGGCCAGATGGTTCAGCAGCTCCAGCTCCCGCGGGTAGCCGCCGGGGGCCTGATAATCCCGGTTGGAAGCATAGGGGTCCAGCTGCCAGATGGCCTTTTTGGCCTGCACCTGCGCGGTTTCCAGCGCAAACGCGGCGCGGTAGGGCGCACAAACAGCGCAGATCACATCAAAATGGAACGCAGCATCCAGCTTTTCCAGCTCCCGGCGGGTATCCACCACCCGGCGCGGGGCGTGCAGCACCAGCTGGCGGAACGCCGCCGCCACCGCCGTGGGGTGGCAGCAAAGCCGCGCCAGCCGCACCGGAATGGGCGAACCGCCACTGCGGCCGTTTTCCAGCGCGGCGTTCATCAGGCGCTCGTCCGCAAAGGCAAGGCGGTGCACGGTGCAGCCGGGCAGTTCCGGCTGGGGATGCAGGCCGTCCCATAGTTCCAGCAGGTGTACGGTGTGCCCGGCAGCACAAAGCACCCCTGCCAAACGCTGTGCCATCAGCACATTGGCAGAGGTTGGGTTTTCCACACTATCCAGTATAAATAAAATACGCATGGTGTTTATCCTGTGCAAAAGGAGTCAGCGCCGGTCTTTTAACATGGTACGGCACACTTTGCGCCACAGCACCGGGCAGTTGATGGTTGCCCACGCCGCCGCGCGGATGGAAAGCGGCAGCCGCGGGTTGCGGCCAAGGTTAGGGTCCTGCAGCCCGGCGCGGATGCCCACCCCCAGCTCGTTGATCTGCACGCGGTAGGCGGCGGCATCGTCCCGCCGCAAAATCATGCTGGCAAGGTAGACCAGCTTTTCGTAATAAAAGGCGTTGGCGCTCTGCTGGATGGCCGGGCTGGCATGCTCGCGGATGAACACGGCGGCCTGGCGCTGCTGGTCAATGCTTTCCGGCGGCAGGGCACGGTGGCTGGCCGAAGCTGCGTGCTGCCGGTAATGGTAGCCTGCAAAATCCACATAGGCACAGCCGTCTGCCACGCTGAAAATCTGCCAGTTGGCCACAAGGTCTTCGTTGTAGGCAAGGCCGTTGTCCATGATCTCGGCGGTGATCAGCTCGTGGGCGTACAGCTTGTTCCACAGCCCAAAGTCCACCCGGTGGTCATGCAGCAGGGCATCCAGATGGGCGGGCGGCTGAAACACCGTGGTCTGGCTGGGCGGCGGGCTTTCCGGAGAAATATCCTCGGTAAAGCAGTCATACCGGCAGCAGGCAATCTGGCAGCGGGTGGTTTGGGCAGCGCGGTACAGCGCATCCAAAAACTGCTTGTGGTAGCAGTCGTCCGCATCACAAAAGGCAAACCACCGGGCGTTCAGGTTCAGCCCCGCGCGCACCCCGGCAGCGCGGGCGGCGGCAACACCGCTCTGGCGCTGGTGAATCACAACAAACCGGGCGTCCCGGCTTTCCCACGCGGCGGCAAGCTCGGCACTTTCATCGGTGGAACCGTCATCCACCACAAAACAGGCGAAATCGCCAAAGGTCTGCGCAGCCAGGGATGCCAGACACTGCTGCAAAAACGCAGCGCCGTTATGTACCGGCACCACCACGGCAATGGCAGGGCCTTTGAACTGGGGCTCGGTTTCACTCATGGCTGCACCTCCTTTGTATATTTCTGCGTCTGCTCCAGGTAAAATTTTTGCAGGATGCCCGCGCTGGTGTGTACATCAAATCCGGCGGCAATGGCTTTGGCCTGGGCGTTGGGGTCACGGGTCAGGTCCGCCGCGGCAATGGAATCAGCCCAGGCGGCTTCATTCTGCAAGGGCAGATAGTGGATGTTGCCGGCAAACGCCGCGCCGGGGTCCACCGTATCGGCCACAAAGCAGGGCAGGCCGGCGGCCTGGGCTTCCACCAGCACAACGGGCAGCCCCTCAAACAAACTGGGCAGCAAAAATACATCCATGGCGTGGTACAGCGCGGCCATATCCTTGCGCACCCCGGCAAAAATTACCCGGTCGCTCAGGTTAAGCTCCTGAGCAAGGGCACGGGTGGAATCAACCAGCTCGCCGGTGCCGATCAGCACCAGCCGGGCGTTGGGCATGCGGCGGCTGACCCCGGCAAAAATGCGCAGCAGCCCGGCATGGTTTTTCTGCTCACAAAAACGGCCCACATGGCCAAACAGAATTTCGCCTTCCTGCACGCCAAGCTCAGCGCGCAGGAAGGCGCGGGCGGCGGGATCGTGGAGGGCGAACACATCGGTCATAATGCCGTTGGGCAGCACGGTGAACGGGTGTTTGCCGTACAGCATCTCCCCGGCGCGCTGGCTGCAGGCAAAGCGGTGGGTCAGGTCGTGGTCAAAGCGGGAACTCATCAGCCGGTCCAGCTGGCCCACCAGGTTGTGCTCATAGGCAGTGTTGTGGCTGTGGCCTGCCCGCACCGGCACCCCGCAGCGGCGGGCCACGGCATTATAAAACATGCCAAAGCCGCTGTAATGCCCGTGGATGACCTTGTATTCCGGGTGCGCGGTAAAAAAGGCGCGCAGGTCATGCAGGTATTTCGGGATATTATTGTCCTGCCGCACCGTCAGCTTGGTAATGTGCCCGCCCAGGGCTTCAATTTCAGCATCATAAAAGCAGGGCTTATCATAGTGGTACAAAAAGTCAAACTGTACCTGGCTGCGGTCCACGGCACGGTAGACATTCATGACAAAGGTTTCCATGCCGCCGGCGTCCATGGCGGGCATGATTTGTAATACGCGGATCGGCGGCAAAGTGCGCCCCTCCTTTTGCGGCTTGCCGGGGGAACATCCACCCGGCAGCGTTTGGCATTATTCCTGTTCCAGCGCTGCCTTGCAGTTCAGCAGTTCGGCCTTTGCATCGTCCGAAAGCACCGGGTATTCGTGGCAGCTCTTCTGCAAAGCATCCAGTACAATCTCGCTGACCAGGTAGCGGGTGTACCATTTCTGGTCAGCCGGGATGGCATACCACGGGCTGTGCTTGGTAGCGGTTGCGGTGATGACTTCATCAAAGGTATCCAGATATTCGTCAAAACGCATCCGCTCTTTCAGGTCGGAGCAGGAGAACTTCCAGTTCTTTTCCGGGCGGTCAATGCGCTCTAAAAAGCGCTTTTTCTGTTCGTCCTTGGAAACGTGCAGAAAGATTTTGACCACGCGGTAGCTGTTCTCGTACAGGTATTCTTCATAGCTGCGGATCTGGCGGTAGCGCTTTTCAAAAAAGTCCTTCTTGCTGTCTTCCAGCACGCGCGGGGCCATCTGGTAGGTCTTTTGCAGGTCGTGGACCTGCACCACCAGAACGTCCTCGTAATAGCTGCGGTTGAAAATGGCAATGCTGCCGCGGGGCGGCAGAACTTTGTTCACCCGCCACAAAAAGTCGTGGTGCAGTTCCTCGCTGGTGGGCTGCTTGAAGCTGGTTACCTGTACACCCTGGGGGTTCAGGCCGCCCATCACATGCTTTACGGTGCTGTCCTTCCCGGCGGCATCCAGCGCCTGCAGAATGATCACAAGGCCCTCGCGCCCATCGGCGTAAAAGGCGTCCTGCAGGGCGGCCATCTTTTCCAGGTTTTCGGCAGTTTTGGCCAGGATATCTTCTTTCTTTATATGGTCATCCTTGCTGTCGCAGGGCAGCTTGCGCAGCGCGCATGGGTGGGAACCATCAAACAAATAGCGGTCAGCCTTCATCCGGGTTGCCTCCTTTCTGCAAAAGGACAAAATTATACTCTCTCAGTATACCCGTTTTGGCCCCCATGTGCAACCGCAAGATGCAAAAAAGGCATTGCAGACGCGCGGCCCGCAATGCCTTTTTTCATAATTACAAAACAAAATCAGAACGTCAGGTTGCCGAACTCGGAAAGCTTCAGCTGTTCGTTGTGCTGCTCGGCCCAGTTGATGCTCCACGGGCTGCCGAACAGCAGCAGGTGGTTGCCCTTCAGGTCCTCGATGCAGCGGGTGTCGCTGGTCAGGTCCAGTGTTTTGGGGTCCAGCTCGTCCGGGTCGTTCATGATCCAGCGCAGGTGCTCATACGGCAGGGTCTGCATACGGATGTCAACGTTATATTCGTTGCGCAGGCGGTATTCCAGCACTTCCAGCTGCAGCACGCCGACCACGCCGACGATAACTTCCTCCATACCGGAGCCAAGGTCGCGGAAAATCTGAATCGCGCCTTCCTGTGCGATCTGCTCCATGCCTTTCACAAACTGCTTGCGCTTCATCGTGTCCACCTGGGTCACGCGGGCAAAATGTTCCGGTGCAAAGGTGGGGATGCCCGCAAACTGCACATGCTGCTTGCCGGTGCACAGCGTATCGCCAATGGAGAAGATGCCCGGATCAAACAGACCGATGATATCGCCGGCATAGGCTTCGTCCACGATGGCGCGGTCGTCAGCCATCAGGCTGGTGCCGGTAGCAAGCTTGATGTTCTTGCCCTCCTGCACATGGAATGCTTCCATGCCGCGCTCAAACTTGCCAGAGCAGATGCGCAAAAACGCAATGCGGTCGCGGTGATTCTTGTTCATATTGGCCTGGATTTTGAACACAAAGCCGCTGAACTGCTCGCTGCAGGGATCCACCACATCGCCGGTGGGGGCATCCTTGCGGGGCAGTGGCGGCGGGGTCAGGCGCAGGAACTCTTTCAGGAAAGGTTCCACGCCAAAGTTGGTCAGCGCGGAACCAAAGAATACGGGGCTCAGCTGGCCGTGCTGCACAGCGTCCAGGTCAAACTCTTCGGCGGCGCCATCCAGCAGCTCAATGTCGTCAGCCAGCTTCTGGTGGTTGGCCGCGCCGATCAATTCGTCCATTTCGGGTGCGCCCAGCTCGGCGGTGATCTCGTCCACCATCTTCACGCCGTTGGCGCGGCCATCGCTTTCAAAAGCCAGCACCTTGCGGGTGCCGCGGTCAAACACGCCCTTGAACTCTTTGCCGCAGCCGATGGGCCAGTTCATCGGGTAGGTTTTGATGCCCAGGATCGTCTCAATGTTTTCCATCAGTTCAAACGGGTCGCGGGCTTCGCGGTCCATCTTGTTGATGAAGGTGAAAATGGGGATATGGCGCAGGGTGCAAACCTTGAACAGCTTGATGGTCTGGGCCTCAACGCCCTTGGCGGCGTCGATGACCATGACGGCGGAATCCGCCGCCATCAAGGTGCGGTAGGTATCCTCGGAGAAGTCCTGGTGGCCGGGGGTATCCAGAATGTTGATGCACTTGCCCTGATAGTTGAACTGTAAAACAGAGGAGGTAACAGAGATACCGCGCTGTTTTTCAATATCCATCCAGTCAGAAACGGCATGTTTGGCGCTCTGCTTGCCCTTGACGGAACCGGCGGTCTGGATGGCTCCCCCGTACAGCAGCAGCTTTTCGGTCAATGTGGTTTTGCCGGCGTCCGGGTGCGAAATGATCGCAAACGTCCGGCGGCGCTCGATTTCTTCACGCAAAGTTGCCATGAAAGTCAATACTCCTTTATTCCATTGCAATGTGACTTTTTACGGTTGTCTGCTTCCGTCACATGGGGAACACTCCTCTATCACTCTGGTTTTCAGGCGGCACCTGAACTATTACAAGAAAGGTTACAAGACATACCTTTCTATTTTACTATGATTTTTAAGGGATTGCAACGCCTGATACCGGATTTTTAGCCGGTAAGGGGAGAAAAAAGCAAAATTTGATGGAAAATGCGTGGTGGGGGGGCCATCATCCCGCCGGGGGAGAAAGGCAAATGTTTGACTGTACGCCACAGATTCTAATAATGTTCCAAGATTTTATTCGTAGAGACGCACATTGTACGCCCGCTGCCTTGTGGGTGGGTGACGGGGTAAGATATCCGGCAAGGCGCGTCTGCGGGACGATGCCGAGCATCGTCCCCTACAGATTATTTGTTGGCTTGCAACACATTACAAAATGTTCTGTAAAATAAAATTGGCTTCCCCTGAGGGCGACAGAAGGGACCGGGCGCTGTTTGTGCGCTCCGGCGCAGCCGGTGAAGGGTAGCTCCACAAGCAGAACCTAAGGCAACACCGCACAATTCCCGCCTTACGGCTTAAGCACCGCTCCGGCAGCTGCGGCACGGCATCTGCGTTGCCAAAATGCTCGATAATGTCGGGTTGCGGTACCCGCATCGTGCTTCGGGGGCAAAAGCCCCTCGCACTCTGCGACCGCTGCCCCTGCTTCGGTTCGCTGTTTCCGCCACTGGCGGCGCTCACCTTTGCAGCATCCAGTATTATCTGCGCTTTTGGCTTGGCATCTGCCGTGCCTCGCTCGCCGTAATCGGCACTTAGAATTATGCAGTATTGCCCTAAAAAATTTGTGTTGTCCCCTGCAAAATAAAATCAAAGAGCGAACATACTCGTCAGGACTTACTTATTCGCCTCCGCATGGGCGGTGGCTTCCGCCACATACCCTTCGGCATTTTTTCGGTTGGCTTCCACCAGGGCGGGGCTGGCGGCTTCACGCACCTTGGCGGGCACACCCATGGCCACCATGCCGTCCGGGATCACGGTGTTTTCCAGCACCAGCGCCCCGGCGGCCACCACGGCATTTTTGCCCACCACGGCGCCGTTCATCACCGTGGCGTGCATACCGATCAAAGCGCCGTCCCCCACCGTACAGCCATGCACCACTGCACTGTGGCCGATGGATACATTTTTGCCGATCGTTACCCCCAGGTTTGGCCCGGTGTGCAGCACGGCGTTGTCTTGGATATTGCTGTTTTTGCCAATGCGGATGGCGCCGGTATCTCCGCGCACCACCGCGCCGTACCACACGCTGCTGCCAGTGGCCAGCACAACATCCCCGGCCAGGGTGGCGTTGGGGGCCACAAAGGCTGCACTGCCAACATCCGGCGTTTTGCCGTATACTGTGATAACTGCCATAATTTTACCTCCCTGCCCGGAATAATTCTACCGCCGGGCACTGTTAGTTAAATTGAAAAACAGGCCTGTGTTTGTTATACTTTTACTATATTAAATAATATATTACGTTGCTTCAGGAAAAGCAATCAGGGGGAAACAAATATGATAAAAATGGTTTGCAGCGATCTGGACGGCACCCTGCTGCAATATGGGAAAAAGCTCATTGAGGGCGAAATTTTTGATGAGATCCGCGCTTTGCATGACCGTGGTATCCTGTTCTGCCCGGCCAGCGGGCGGCAGTATACCAGCCTGCGCAAACTGTTCGCCCCTGTGGCAGACGATTGCATCTACCTGTGCGAGAACGGCGCGGTTGTCTACCGCGGTAGCAAAGTAATCGCCAAAACGCCGATGCCCCGCGCCCTGGCAGAAGAAATCGCCTGGGATTTCTGGAACAACACCGAGGACTTAGGCGAAGTGATGCTTTCCGGCGAAAACATGTCCTACCTGATGGAGCGCGGGCACGGCGTGGTGGACCGCATCAAGTTCATTGGCAACAATTATACGGTCATCACAGACCCCGCCCAGATCCCGGAGGATATCGTCAAGGTGTCCGTCTATTTGGTGGACGGCGTGGAGCCGTTTGTGGAGCGCTTTGTGCCCAAATGGCAGCAGGCCAACTGCGCCGTGGCGGGACCCAAGTGGATCGATACCACCGTGGCCAACAAGGGGATTGGCGTACAGAGCATCTGCCGTGTGCTGGGCATTGACCCGGCGGATGTGATGGCCTTTGGCGATAACTATAATGATGTTGCCATGCTGGATTTGGTAGGTCACCCTTACATTATGTCCACCGCTGCAGCGGAGCTGCGCCGGCGCTATGCAAACCATACCCCCCGGCCGGAGGATACCCTGCGTGCCTTCCTGGCCAGGCAGGAAAACTGAAACCGAGCAAAACCACAATATTGTTAAAAACATTTTGTTGATTTTGTGAAAGTTTACAAAAAACGACAGGGTGAAATGCAGTGTTTGCATTGACTTTGCTCAATATTGCTGGTATAATCAAATTGTTAAATTCTCCACAGGCTTGTTGAAAAGCTGTGGAACAGAGAGGAAGACGCATCTATGAAGCAGTTTGATTATACCATTCAGGAAGCAGTTGGCATCCATGCCCGTCCGGCCGGTTTGCTGGTCAAAGAGGTCAAAAAGTATAAGAGCACTGTTACCGTCATCAAGGGCGATAAATCCAGCAACGCGCTGAAACTGATGGCTTTGATGGGTATGGGCGTTAAGTGCGGCGATACCGTTACCGTTACCGTGGAAGGCGAGGACGAGGATACCGCAGCACCGGCACTGGAAGCTTTCTTCAAAGAGCATTTGTAATTGAATCCTTTTGTTTGCGGCACCTGCCCCAGCAAGGCCCTTACCCGGCGCTGGGGCAGGCAGCCGCATTTTGTTTTCTGCTGCATTTGGTTGTATAAAATAACCAGTCAGGATCCCATTGAACACCAAAGAAAGGACGCTTGTTATGATCAGTATTCAGGGCAAGGGCGTATCTTCCGGCGTTGGCGTTGGCCCGCTTTATTTCTATCACCGCACCAAAACCGAGATCCCCCGCTATACCGTGACCGATCCCGATGCCGAGTGGCACCGTTTCAAGGGCGCGCAGACCGCCGCCATTGAGCAGCTGGGCGAACTGGCCGAAAAGGCCCGCGCCGAAGCCGGCGATGAAGCCGCCATGCTGTTTGAGACCCACCAGATGATGGCTGAGGATCTCGATTACGAGGAATCTATCTCCGACCATATCAACAATGAAAAGATGAACGCCGAAGCCGCGATTTCGGATACCGCAGTTCAGTTCGCCGCCATGTTTGAATCCATGGACGATTCCTACATGCAGGCCCGTGCGGCAGATGTGCGCGATGTATCGGATCGCATCCTGGGAATCCTGTCCGGTGCAGTGCAGGGCGGTATTGCTTCGGATGTGCCGGTGCTGCTGGCTGCGGACGACCTGGCACCTTCGGAAACTGTGCAGCTGGATAAATCCAAGATTTTGGGCTTCATCACTGCGGGCGGTTCCGGTTCCAGTCACACGGCCATTCTGGCCCGCACCATGGGCATTCCCGCCATTGTGGGCGTGGGCGATGCCCTGAAGCCGGAGTATGAGGGCCGCTCCTGCATTATTGACGGCGCTACCGGCAATGTGGTGATCGACCCGGACGATATGACCCGTGATTACCTGCTGAAAAAGCGGGAAGAGCAGCTGCGCCTGCAGCGCCTGCTGGAGACCCTGAAAGGCCAGCCCAATGTGACCAAGGATGGCAAGAGCATCCGCATTTACTGCAACATTGGCTCCCCGGACGATGTACATGCCGTGCAGGTCAACGATGGCGGCGGCATCGGCCTGTTCCGCAGCGAGTTCCTGTACCTGAACAGCCCGGATTACCCCACCGAGGACCAGCAGTTTGAAGCCTACAAAAAGGTTCTTGCCGATATGGGCGGCAAGGAAGTTATCATTCGCACGCTGGATATCGGCGCGGACAAGCAGATCGGCTACTTTAACCTGCCCAAAGAGGATAACCCGGCTATGGGCATGCGCGCTCTGCGTATCTGTCTGAACCGCCCGGAAATCTTCAAGACCCAGCTGCGTGCCCTTTACCGTGCTTCCGCGTTCGGCAAGCTGGGCATCATGTTCCCCATGGTGACCAGCGTGTGGGAAGTGCGCGAAGCCAAAAAGTACTGCGAGGAAGTCAAGCGCGACCTGAAAGCTGAGGGCATTCCCTTTGCGGAGGATGTGCAGGTCGGCATCATGATCGAAACCCCGGCAGCGGCCATCATGAGTGACCGTCTGGCCAAGGAAGTGGATTTCTTCAGCTGCGGCACCAATGACCTGACCCAGTACACCCTGGCCTGTGACCGCCAGAACAATGATCTGGGACGTTTTTATGACCCGCACAACCCGGCAGTGCTGCGCCTGTTGAAGATGGTGACGGAGAATGCCCACAAGAACGGCATTTGGGTTGGTATCTGCGGCGAGCTTGGCGCGGACCTGACCCTGACCGAAACCTTCCTGGCGATCGGTGTGGATGAGCTGTCCGTCAGCCCGCGCGCGGTGCTGCCCCTGCGCAATGCCGTGCGCATGACCGATACCCGCGAAAGCGCACCCCGCCTGCTGGCCGCCATCGATGCCGAGTACCCGGAAACGCTGTGAGGGGCTTTACGGAAGATTTGTGTTCCTTCTTTGAAAAGAAGGAACCGAAGAAACTAATAGAACACAAAAGATAAATAAAGGCGCATCACACAAAACCATCGTGTGGTGCGCCTTTTTGATGTTGGCTTTATAGAAATTGGTACAAGTTGAAAAACAATCTGTAAGGAACGGTCTAGACCGTTCCTTACAGAGCATTTTATAATGTGTTGCAAACCAACAAAGCATCTGTAGGGCGGGGTGCCCTCACCCCGCCGCGGAGGAACCATGCCTATCGCGGTAAACGCTGCAATTTATTTGTAGGGGACGATGCTTGCATCGTCCCGCGGAGCGTGTAACGGTAAAAATCTACCGCGCACCATCACCCCATCACCCGAATTACCCCCAGCACCAACAAATGCACCGGGTAAAACAGATAGAAAAACCAGTGCGAAAATTTCTTTCCCCGCGCCGCCCGCTGGCCATTGTACAGATACAAGATCACAAACCCGGATGCAGCGATCCCTGCCATGCTGCCGCAGGCCATCAGCAAACACTGTGCGGTGGGGTAAAGCCACACGCTGCTGGTGTAATTCAGCCAGCCAAACAGCGCGGCAGAAAGCGTAAAACTGAACCGCAGTCGTTTTTGGTCCTGGCCGGACCAGCGGAAGAGCAGGGTGAACACCGGGGCCAGCAGCGCCCAGTCACAAAACAACGAACCAAAAATCAGCAGTACGATCAGCACGCCGCGCAAAAAACGGTTCCGGATGGTTTCGATACACAACAAGATGCAAAAACACAGGAACAGCGTGAACATCATGTTGAAATCCTGAAATTCCAGAATGCCGTTTTGGGCAAACGCCATCGAGAACGGCACCTGTGAAACCACACCGAACCCGAACAGCCGTAAGGCATACTGTTTGCGGCTGTGGGTGTACCGGAAGCCCTCTACCAGAAAATAGCACATGGTAATGGCGGTAAAGTAGCCGATATCCACCAGCACCTCGTACCAGAGGGTGCCCGGCACCAGAAAAATATTGGCGATGTGGTTCAGCAGCATGGCGGTTATCGCGATGTATTTGATCACATCGCGGTTCAGCACCCGCCAGCCGGGGCTTTGTGTTTGCTGTTGCAGCATTGGCAGCACTTCCTTTTTTGGGGCTTCACAGCGGCAGCGGTTATTTTTCCCGCTTAATGACAAAGCAGGGCAGGGGAGCGGTATCGGCCCAGTTGGCAAATTCGCAGATCAGCACGGTATAATCGGCCAGCGGCAGGCTGCGGAAAAACTCCGCTGCAGCCTTTTTCTCCGCATTGCCGATCACCTTGCCGCTGTACAGCACCGCGGCAAGCACGCCGCCGGGCTTCAGGGCGTCCAGCCCGGCCTGCAGCGCGGGCAGGGTGGAATCTGCCGTGGAGTGTACATCGTGCGCGGCACCTGGCAGCCAGCCAAAGTTGAACATCACGCAGTCCGCACTGCCCGGCGGGGCAAAGCGCAGCAGCTCCCGATGGTCGCAGCATTCCGCGCGGCCAATGGCAGCCATACCGTTGGCGGCCAGCAGCGCATTGGTGTTGGCCGCGGCCTGAGGCTGGATATCCAGTCCGATCACCCGGCCATTTTCCCCGGCAACGCTGCATAAAAATAGGGTATCGTGCCCGTTGCCGCAGGTGGCATCCAGATACAGTCCGCCCGGTGCCAGTGTGCTGCGCAAAAAGCGGTGGGTCAGCTCCACTGCCGTCAGGTCCGGCACGCGGCGGCGCACCAGCAGCCCGCCGCGCGGCACAAAACCGAACTTTGCCGCCAGCGCCTGCGCAGCGGTATTGCCGGCATCCGGCAGTGGCGCGGTGAATTCGCTGGGGGCAGTCCGGTCAAAGCCGCCGTTCTGGCGCAAAACCTCCCGCAGCAGATAGCTTCCGTACCCGCGGCTCTGCCATTCCGGGGCAATTTCCAACGCTTCAAAACAATCGGCACAGGTAACGGCATGGCCGATGCAGCCTTTCTCTTTATATAACGAATAGACACAGCGGTTTTGTGCGTCCAGTGCCGTTTTTTCAATCCGCATGGGCAAGCTCTCCCTAATGTTTCAGTCTGCAACTGATTGTACGGCATGGGGCGGATAAAGTCAAACCATAGCCCAAACTGACCGGATTTTTGGAGATTTCACATTTCTTTCACGCAGTCGCGAAACTGTTTTCACAATTAGCGGTTATACTGTAGGCACAAGGTTGAGGGAAGCAAGAAAGACAAAGCAAAAGCTTCCGCCAGACCGTGTATCACCGCCCGGCGGCCCCCAAGCGCCGTGCGGCAGAACAAAGGAGAGATTTTTCATGAGTGAATATGATTATTCGGGTCTTTATAATAATGGCGGCCCGCAGAATAATAACGGGCAGCCAGCGGGCACTCAGCCGGAACAGCCCCAGGCAGAGCAGTCCGGTTACCCCAATGTGGGCAGCAGCGGAGTGAACACCGCCAACACCGCACAGACAGATTATTCTAATTATTCCAGCCAACAGAACAGCAGCTATAACCCCCAGGGCCCCGCTGCAGGCAATGGCGGCAACGGTGGCAACGGCAATAACGGCGGCTACAATGGCTACAGCTATTCCAGCAACCCACAGCCCCCGCAGAACGAGCCCAAAAAGAGCCACGGCGGCAAAAAGGTTTTGCTGCGTGTGGCGGCCTGCATCGGTGTGGTAGCCCTTGGCTTTGGCGGTGGCCTGGCAGGAACTGTGGTTGCCAGCCGCACCGGCTTGACCGGCGGCCAGGTTGTGGTCCAGCAGGTCCAGCGTGACACCAACACGGATTCTGTATCCCAGGGCAGCACCAACGGCACCAACCTGTCGATTCAGGATGTTGCCGCGCTGGTACAGCCCAGCGTTGTGGCCATCACCACCGAGCAGATGGTCAGCACCAACACCTGGTTTGGCGGCAGCTATGTGCAGAGCGGTGCAGGCTCCGGTGTGATCATCTCGCAGGATGGTTACATTGTGACCTGTGCCCATGTGGTTTCCGGCGCAAATAACATCACGGTACAGCTGGCAGACGGAACAGAGTATACCGCAACGGTTGTTGGCCAGGATTCTACTTCGGACGTTGCAGTCCTGAAAATCGAAGCCACCGGTCTGACTCCGGCTGTGATTGGCGACAGCGACAGCCTGGCTGTTGGCGAAACCACCGTTGCCGTTGGCAACCCGCTGGGTACCCTGAGCAACACCGTTACCAATGGTATTGTCAGCGCCTTGAACCGTGAAGTTACCGTTCAGGGCAACGATATGAACCTGATCCAGACCAGCGCTTCCATCAGCCCGGGCAACTCCGGCGGCGGCCTGTTCAATGCAAACGGTGAGCTGATCGGTATTGTCAACGCCAAGAGCAGCTCCAGCGATGCAGAGGGGCTTGGCTTTGCAATCCCCATCAATACCGCCATGGAAATGGCAAAACAGATGATCGAAAAGGGTTATGTTGCCCGCCCGGCCATGGGTGTTACGGTCATCACCATCAATGATGCCCAGACTGCTATGCAGTACGGCGTCAGCAACTATGGTGTGTATATCTACCAGATCGCATCCGGCAGCGGTGCCGAAAAAGGCGGCCTGAAGCTGGGTGACCGCATCATCTCCATTGATGATGTGGCAGTCTCCAGCGCATCCGATGTACAGAAGTATTGCCAGAGCAAGGAAGTTGGCGATACCGTTACCCTGCAGGTAGAGCGTGATGGCAAGGTCATCAGCTGCGAAGTGACCCTGGGCGAAAGCGCCCAGTCCACCGCAACGGCTGAAAGCGGGAACTAAGTTCTTTACGGGAGTTTTTGTCCCTTCTTTGAAAAGAAGGGACCGAAGAAACTTTAGGCAATACCGCATAATTCTAAGTGCCGATACGGCGAGCGAGGTACGGCAGATGCTAAGCCAAAAGCGCAGATAATACTTTGTGTATTATCGAGCATTTTGGCAACGCAGATGCCGTGCCGCAGCTGCCGGAGCGGTGCTTAAGCCGCAAGGCGGGAATTGTGCGGTGTTGCCTTTAGTATAGCAAAACAGAAAAAATAAAATTAAGGCGCATCACACAGGGATTGTGTGGTGCGCCTTAATTTTATTTTATGTGATAATATGATGAAAGTTTCTGCTTCCTTCTTTTCAAAGAAGGAACAAAATCCCCCGTAAAAAGCTCACATATCATGATTCTCAATCAGCTTGCGGCCCATCAGAACGCCCATGACGGAGGCCATCATCAGGCCGCGGGTCCATCCGGAGGAATCGCCCAGGCAGTGCAGGCCGGAAATGTTCGTTTCCAGGTCGGTGTCCATCTTGACCTTGTTGGAATAGAACTTCAGCTCCGGGCTGTACAGCAGGGTTTCCGGTGCGGCAAAGCCGGGGGCAACATGGTCCACCATCTTGATGAACTCAATAATGCTCACCATGGCGCGGTACGGCATGGCGGCGGTAATGTCGCCCGCAACGGCATCTTTCAGGGTAGGGCGCACATTGGAATGTGCCAGCTCCTTGGCCCAAGTGCGCTTGCCGTCCAGAATATCACCGTAGCGCTGTACCAGAATGTGCCCGGCACCCAGCATGTTGGTCAGTTCGCCAACCTTCTGGGCATAGGCAATGGGCTGGTTGAACGGCTCGGTAAAGTTGTGGCTGACCAGAATGGCCAGGTTGGTGTTGCCGGATTTCAGATCCTTGTAGCTGTGACCGTTGACGACCGCCAGGTCATTGTCATAGTTTTCCTGCGCGACAAAGCCGCCGGGGTTCTGGCAGAAGGTGCGAACCTTGTTCTTCCACGGGTTGGGGTAACCGATCAGCTTGCCTTCGTACAGAACCTTGTTGATGGTCTCCATGATCTCGTTGCGGCACTCCACACGCACACCAATATCAACGGTGCCGGGCTTGTGGGCAATGTTGTGCTCGGCGCACAGCTTTTCCAGCCAATCTGCACCGCGGCGGCCGGTGGCAATCACAACCTGGTCGGCGCGCAGCTCGCGGCGCTCACCCTTTTCGGTGATCACAACACCCTTGCACTCGCTGCCTTCCAGCAGAATGTTGTCACATTCGGTGTTGAACAGCATCTCCACACCGCGGGCCAGCAGATAGTTCTGGATGTTCAGGTACAGTTGCTGAGCTTTTTCGGTTCCAAGGTGGCGGATGGGGCAATCCACCAGCTGCAGGCCGGCCTGGATGGCGCGCTTGCGGATCTCCTTGATCTCGCTGCCCTCGTAAATACCTTCCACATGCGGGTCAGCGCCAAATTCCAGATAGATCTTGTCAGTGTAGTTGATCAGCTCCTGGGCAAAATCCTCACCGATCAGCTCCGGCAGCTCGCCGCCAACCTGATAGGAGAGGGACAGCTTACCGTCCGAGAACGCACCGGCACCGGAAAAACCGGTGGTGATGGCGCAGGTGGGCTTGCAGTTCACGCAGTGGCCGGTTTTATCTTTGGGGCAGTGGCGCTTTTCTACCGGTTTGCCCTTTTCAATCAGGCAGATGCGCGGGCCGGTAGTTTTGCTGCTTTTGCGCAGCAGTTCCAGTGCGGTAAAAATACCGGCCGGGCCGGCGCCAACGATAATCAGATCATAATTGTTCATGTAGGGTAATTGCTCCTTAAATTTACAAATAAGCGCCGTTTCAGCGCAGGGTAACATCAGGTTGCGGTATCCGCTGTGGGCTCTTGGTCGGGTTCCGGTGGTTCGGTGGTCAGCTCCGGGGCTGGCACATCGGGCAGGTCCGTTTCGGCAGATTCTTCTGCAGCGGGTTCAGCCGGGGCAGGGGAGGGGGATTCGGGGGATGGCTCCGGTGCGGCAGCGGTTTCCATTTCCGCCTTGGCAGCATCCAGCCTGTCCAGCGCATGGAACTCCATCGCAATATAAATGGTGCAGCACAGGTTCAAAATGCCCTCTGCCAGTAAAAAGATGCCGGACAGCAGCAAAAGATCCACGTTGCGGTTGTTCAGCAGCTGAGAACACGCCAGCAATGCCCCGCACAACAGCGAAACAATGCTGAGCAGCAGCACCACCCACCACTTTTGCCCCTTGCGCTTGGCAAGGGCAAAGGAAGACTGTGCGCGCACCACGCCATCCACCAGCAGCATCAGGCCAAACAACAGCGGCAACAGCCATTCAAAGGTCATGGCGCTTTGTACGGTACACAATAGTGCCCACATGCCCAGCGCAATGGTGGGCAGGCTGAGCAGCAGGCTGACGGCGGCTCGGATGCTGCCGTTATCTTTCTTAAAATAACCGTACAGGCTTTGCAGCCCGCACAAAACCACCAACAAGCCCAGCGCAATGCAGAACACATCAGCAACCGCCTGCGGGGCAAGCAGCAACAGCAGGCCAAGCAGAATGTACAGCACACTAAACACCAGCATGCCCGGTTTGATATGGCGCAGCATACAAACCCCTCCTTATACAGCGGCAGCTGTTTTCTGGCCGGCTTCCATTGGCAGCAAAATGTCGCGGTGGCACTTGCGCATAAACACAGCGCACAGCGTAACGGCAACCAGCTCTGCAATGGGAAAAGCAAACCACACGGCATTTACATTACCGGTGTGGCTCAGCAGCCAGGCGGCAGGCACCAGCACAACCAGCTGGCGGATCACCGAAACCAACAGCGCCAGCGTGCCGCGCCCCAGCGCCTGGAACGCGGAGGAAGAAATTACGTTGAACCCTGCCATCGGAAAATGAATGGCAATAATGCGCAAGGCCAGAATACCCATGGCCAGCATGGTGGGGCTGGCGTTGAACACACCCAGCAGCACATGTGGGAAAACTTCGGCCAGAATCAGGCCGCACAGCATAATGCACTCGGCAAAGCAGACAGCCAGTTTGATGGTTTGGGTAATGCGCTTGGGCTGGCGGGCACCGTAATTGTAGCCGATAATGGGCACCATGCCGTTGTTAATGCCAAAAATAGGCATGAATACAAAGCTTTGCAGCTTGAAGTAAACACCAAACACCGCAACGGCGGTGCTGGAAAAGGCAATCAGGATGTTGTTCATCGCAAAGGTCATCACGCTGCCAATGGCGTTCATGGCAATGGAGGGGATGCCCACCGCGTAAATGCGCTTGATGGTGGACCCCGCCGGGCGGAAGCCTTTCAGTGTTAGGTTGATGTCCTTATTGCACAGCAGGTTCATCGTCAGCCCGGCAGCTGCGCCGATCCACTGCCCGGCTACGGTAGCCACAGCAGCACCGGCTGCTTCCATGCGGGGCACGCCGAACAGACCGAAGATGAAGATGGGATCCAGCGCAATGTTGACCAAAGCGCCAATCAGCTGGCTGGCCATGGCGAACGCGCTGCGCCCGGTGGCGACCAGCAGTTTTTCCAGCATGCACTGCAGGAACAAGCCCATGCACCATAACGTGCAGATGGAAAGATAATCGGCACCGTACTGCATGATCTGGGCATCGGTGGTCTGGGACGCAATGAACGCCCGCGCGCCCAAAATGCCGAACACCAGAAAGGCGATGCCGCCGCAGAACGCTAAGAACAGGCCGTTCATCGCCGCGCGGCTGGCCTCGGCCCGGTTGCCCTCACCCAAACAGCGGGAAAGATAGGCGTTTACACCAACAGCAGTGCCCACGGCAAAGGCAATCATCAGGTTCTGGATGGGGAACGCCAGCGAAACGGCGGAAAGCGCCGCTTCGTTCACACGACTGACAAAGATGCTGTCCACAATGTTATAAAGTGCCTGAACCAGCATCGAAATCATCATAGGTACTGAACACGAAAGGAGCAGCGGGCCTATCGGCGCGCTGCCCATTCGGGATGCAGAGTATTTCTGTACGGAATCACTCATTCCTGATTAGCTGCCTCCATTGCTTTTGCAGCCTGAACAATCAGCTGGGCACAGGCATCCTGGCCAATTGCTGCATTCAGGCAAAGATCATAGTTTTTCGCTTCGCCCCAGCGGTTTTCAGTATAGTAGTTGTAATAGCTTGCGCGGGCACGGTCATGCTTGGCCAGATGGGTCTCCCATAGGCGATCGGGCATATCCTTGGCATCGGGGCGCACTTTGGCGTTGGCCACGCGGATATCAATGGGGGCAAACACAAAGGTGCGCAGCACATTGGGGCGGTCGCGCAGAACATAGTCACCACAACGGCCCAAAATCACACAGGAGCCCTGGGAAGCAACTTCCTTGATGACATTGGACTGCAAAATGTACACCTGGTCCGCCAGGGGCATAGTGTTGCCCATCATGTAAAGGCTGTAGATCAGGCTGCCGCTGCGCTGGGTCTCGCTGGCGGCAATGGCTTCTTCCGTCAGGCCGCTCTTTTTTGCGGCAATGGTGATCAGCTCCTTGTTGTACAGGGGAATCCCCAAAAGATCAGCAACTTTCTGGGCAATCTCGCTGCCGCCGGATGCATATTCACGCGCCATCGTAATAACCAGGGGTGCCTTCATTGTCTCCACCTCACAAATAATAATAGTGATGGACATAATAGTCCTACTATAATAAGTATAAACGCTGGTGGAACAAAACGCAAGAGCAAGGTTAAACAAAACAAAACGGTGCCGTTGGGGCAAACTGCATAGCAAAACCGGGCGGTAGGCAACACCGCACAATTCCCGCCTGACGGCTTAAGCACCGCTTCGGCGGCTGCGGCACGGCATCTGCGTTGCCAAAATGCTCGATAAGACATCCAGTATTATCTGCGCTTTTGGCTTAGCAGCTGCCGCACCTCGCTCGCCGTATCGGCACTTAGAATTATGCGGTATTGCCGGTATTTTTGCCCGCTTTGTGCATAAATCCAATCTGTCCGCGCAACACTAATGGCATACACAACACGAACGGTGCGGTTGAAAATTCCGGGCGGCAGGTTTTGCGCCCGATGTTTTGGCCGTACGGCAAGCAAAGGACGGGGGAAGATGAACAGCATTAAAGCATTTTTGAAGGCAAAAGGGCTATATCTTGTCTGCCTTGCGCTGGTGTTTGCGGCAACCATTACCGGAATTGCCGCCATCCGCAGCGTGGTGCGCGGGGTGGAGGACCTGACCCGCATCCAAAAGCAGGCCCTGGAGGAGGGAACAGACGTATGGGATTCACCGGATGCCGCCGTAAACCAGCCCGCACAGGATGTTCCTGTGGCGACAGTGCAGCCGTCGCCCGCGCCGTCAGCTGCGGGGTCTGCATCGTCATCCTTGCAGCAGGGGGCTGGGCAGTCTGGCAGCGCCTCCGGCGAGACTGGCAGCTCTGCTGCTTCGTCCGCGCAGCAGGGAACCTTGCCGCACGCTGGCTGGAACGGTAAAGTCAGCCAGGCGTTCAGCGGGAATACGCTGGTGTATAACCCCACCCTGGGGGACTGGCGCACCCACAACGGCACGGATTATACTGCCGAACAGGTAACGGCGGTGGCCGCCGGTACCGTGACCGCCATTGCGGATGATGCTCTGTGGGGCCGCGTGGTGGAAGTGACCGACGCGCAGGATCGCGTGTGGCGCTACTGCGGGCTGGAAGAAGTTGCCGTGACCCAGCGCGAAAAAGTAACCGCCGGGACCCGCCTTGGCACCACAGGCAACGTGCCCGCCGAAGCCCAGCAGGGCAGCCACCTGCACCTGGAATGCCGCAAAGCCGGCGCCTGCCTGGACCCGGAAAAGAATTAACACAGGCAATGCCGCTGCACCGTGGATGGTGCGGCGGCATTGCTCTGCCATGAATTCGGACAAGCTCTTAAAAAATATCCTGCTTACCAGCAAATACCGTTGACAAATGCACGAAACATGTGTATTCTTATGGTAAAGATATCTTACAATGTCTTATTTTATAAATTTTCTTACAACTCATTCCATACAGAAAGGAGCCCGCCATGACACGCCAGCGTGCCTTGATTTTGGAAATTTTACAGCACAGCCCCAAACATCTGACGGCGGACGAAATTTTTGCCATTGCCAGGGAGAAGATGCCCGGCATTGCCCGCGGCACCGTGTACCGCAACTTAAAGCTGATGGAACAGGCCAGGGAAATTGCCCGACTGGAAATGCCAGATGGCCCCGACCGGTTTGATAAAACCTCCAACCCGCACGGCCATTTGTACTGTGATTGCTGCGGCAGCCTGCAGGACCTGCCGGTGATCGGCCTGGTGCGCGAAATTGAAAATGCCATTGGAACCGAAGTGCGTTCCTACCAGCTGACCATCCATTACATCTGCCCTGAATGCCGCGAAAAACAGGCTGAACATTAACAGCGGAGAAATACGCCACAAACTGTGCTTCCCTGATTATATTTATGGCAATACCGCATAATTCTAAGTGCCGATACGGCGAGCGAGGTGCGGCAGATGCTAAGCCAAAAGCGCAGATAATACTTTGTGTATTATCGAGCATTTTGGCAACGCAGATGCCGTACCACAGCTGCCGGGGCGGTGCTTAAGCCGTCAGGCGGGAATTGTGCGGTGTTGCCTTTATAAAATCAGGTATAGTATTGAATATTAATATATAAATGGTGCGGGAACATACAGGATGCTCTGCTGCCGGGTGGAACATATGAAATGCGGGTACAGCACTGTGACATGGCGTTGCAGGGAAAAATGCAGCCGGAATGGGCATAACATACAAAAACAGAACACAAAGATGTTGCAATATGCCAGATACGTACAAAATTCTGCAACTATTTTAGTCAAAATGCGCCTTGCTTTTCCTCCGGTTTTGCTATACCATAAAAACAATGAGCGGGAGCGAAAGAAGCATCCCGACCTATAAAGAAGGAGAACCATTATGAAAAAAACATTAGCGTTGACCTTGGCAGCTGCAATGACCTTGAGCCTGGCTGCCTGCGGCAGTAGTGCCTCCAGTGCCTCCAGTGCCTCCAGTGCCGCAACATCCACGGAAAGCACATCTACCGATACTTCGGCAGCTACCTCTACGGCTGCTGAAAGCGGTACCGTTGAAAATAAGGATAAGCCGCTGGTGTGGTTTAACCGTCAGCCTTCCAACAGCACCACAGGCGAGCTGGATACGGAAGCGCTGAACTTTAACGGCAATACTTATTATGTCGGTTTCGATGCCAACCAGGGCGCTGAACTGCAGGGCAAGATGATCGCAGATTACATTAAAGCACATGCTGACACCATCGACCGCAACGGCGACGGCGTTATCGGCTATGTTCTGGCAATCGGCGATATCGGCCATAATGACTCGATTGCCCGTACCCGTGGCGTTCGTAGCGCTTTGGGCACCGCAGTGGAAGGCAGCAACGGCATTGTTTCTGATCCTGTCGGTACCAATGCGGATGGTTCCGCTACCCAGGTTCAGGACGGCACCATTGATGTGGATGGCACGACCTTCGCCGTTCGTGAGCTTGCTTCTCAGGAAATGAAGAATTCCGCCGGCGCTACCTGGGATGCCGGCACCGCCAGCAACGCCATCAGCGCCTGGGCTTCTTCTCTGGGAGATTCCATCGATATCGTTATTTCCAACAATGACGGCATGGGCATGGCAATGTTTAACTCCTGGTCGCAGGAAAATGGCGTTCCCACCTTTGGCTACGATGCAAACGCTGACGCAGTTGCTGCCATTGCCGACGGTTACGGCGGAACGATCAGCCAGCACGCTGACGTGCAGGCTTACCTGACCCTGCGCCTGCTGCGCAATGCGCTGGACGGCGTGGACATCAACACCGGTATTGCCACTCCGGATGCCGCAGGCAATGTCCTGAGCAGCGATGTTTACTATTACAATGAGGACGAGCGTTCCTACTATGCTTTGAACGTGGCAGTCACGGCAGACAACTACACGGACTTCACCGACTCTACCAAGCCGTATGGGCCTGTTTCCAACCAGCTGGATGCCACTACCAGCCCGGAAAAGAGCGTTTGGCTGGATATCTACAACTCCGCGGATAACTTCCTGAGCGCTACTTACCAGCCCCTGCTGGAGAAATATGATGATCTGCTGAACCTGAAGATTGACTACATCGGCGGCGACGGCCAGACCGAGGCCAACATCACCAACCGCCTGGGCAATCCCAGCGCATACGATGCCTTTGCCATCAATATGGTTAAGACCGATAACGCTGCTTCGTACACTTCTCTGCTGAACCAGTGATCCAACGGTAACAGCAATAACTGACAGTTAAGTAACGGCAACGCTATTAGGGAGAATGTATTTCTCCATAGGGGAGAATGAAGTTTTTCCTAATAGCGTTTTTTTATGAAAACAGGTGAGCAGCCGTAGGGCAGTTTGCCAATTTGCAAGACGGGAGTGACGAGAATGGCAGAAGCGAAAGACGATATTGTCTTGTCAATTCGCGGTATGTGCAAGTCGTTTGGCCGCAACCGAGTACTTGATCATATCAATCTGGATGTAAAACGCGGTACAGTTATGGGGCTTATGGGCGAAAACGGCGCCGGTAAGTCTACCATGATGAAATGTCTGTTCGGTACTTATCAAAAGGATGAGGGCAAGATTTTCCTCAATGGCAAGGAGATCAGTTTTTCCGGCCCGAAAGACGCGCTGGAAAACGGAATTGCAATGGTGCATCAGGAACTGAACCAGTGCCTGGAGCGCAGTGTGATTGATAACCTGTTCCTGGGGCGGTACCCGGTCAACTCTATGGGCGTGGTTGACGAAGGGCAGATGAAGAAGAAAGCAGCCGATCTGTTCCGCAAGCTGGGCATGACTGTCAATCTGACCCAGCCCATGCGTAATATGTCGGTTTCGCAGCGGCAGATGTGTGAAATTGCCAAAGCCATCTCTTACAATGCCCAGGTCATCGTTCTGGATGAGCCGACTTCTTCGCTGACGGTGCAGGAAGTGAATAAACTCTTTGAGATGATGCGCATGCTGAAAGAACAGGGCATTGCGCTGATATACATCTCACATAAGATGGACGAAATTTTTGAAATTTGTGACCAGATTTCGGTTCTGCGTGACGGCAATCTGGTTATGACCAAGGACAGCAAGGACACCAACATGGGCGAGCTGATCACCGCCATGGTTGGCCGTTCGCTGGAAAGCCGCTTCCCGCCGGTGGACAATATCCCCGGGGATCCGATCTTGTCCATCCAGCATCTGTCCACCAAATATGCGCCTTATCTGCAGGATATCAGCTTTGATGTGCGCGAGGGCGAAATTTTTGGTCTGTATGGCCTGGTGGGCGCCGGACGTACAGAGCTGCTGGAAACCATTTTCGGCGTGCGTACCCGTGCGGCAGGGCGTGTGTATTTCCGCGACCACCTGATGAACTTCAACAATGCCCACGAAGCGATCGAGCATGGATTTGCCCTGATTACCGAGGAACGCAAAGCAAACGGCCTGTTCCTGAAGAGCGATTTGACATTCAATACTACCATTGCCAACCTGGACCAGTACAAAGGTGGCCTTGGGCTGTCAATGCCCAAAATGGTAAAAGCCACAAGCAAGGAGATCAAGGTCATGCACACCAAGTGCATGGGACCTGACGATATGATCACCAGTTTGTCTGGCGGCAACCAGCAAAAGGTCATTTTTGGCAAATGGCTGGAACGCGAACCCCAGGTCTTTATGATGGATGAACCTACGCGCGGTATAGACGTTGGCGCAAAGTACGAAATCTATGAGCTGATCATCAAGATGGCCAAACAGGGAAAGACGGTTATTGTTGTTTCCTCTGAAATGCCTGAGATTCTGGGTATCACCAACCGGATCGGCGTTATGTCCAACGGACATCTTTCCGGCATTGTGAATACCAAGGAAACAAATCAGGAAGAGCTTTTGAGACTCAGCGCAAAATACCTGTAATGGGGGATAATGATCTATGGCAACTGCAACACAAACTTCAAAAATTCTTTCGGCGGAGCAGGAAGCCAAGCTTCGCCAGCCAATCGATGAATATGTTGGGAAAATCCAGGCGCAGATCGATGAACTTCGTACTGACGGTACTGAAAAAGCTGTCAATATCCAGAATGAGCTGGATAACCTGAAGCGCGACCGCATCTATACCGCGCAGGAAAAAACGGAACGTGAGACCAAACTGAAGGCTGAATTGGCAGCGGCCAAGGCAGTTGAAGAAAAAAACAAGGGCCAGATCAACAAGCTGATCGCTGATGCCGAAGCCTATTTGAAAGCCCATTATGACAGCGACTATTACCAGGCGGTGGTGGCCAGCTGCAAGCAGGAAAAGGTACAAGCCCAGCAGAAATATCAGGCAACTGTAGAACAGCTGAAAAAGGAACACGAGACGGCGCTTTCCAAGCTGAGCAATCAGCAGGAAATCAAGGACGAAAAGTATGTCCACAAGAACCGCCTGTTCGACGCCAAAATGCAGTTGGATAAGGACTGCCAGGCAATCAAGGACCGCCGGCATGCCGCGTTTGATTACAAATATCACCTGATCGATATGCTGCGCCTGTCCAAGTTTACGGTTGGCGAGTCTCTGGCGCAAAAGTGGGAAAACTACAAGTACACATTTAATCGCCGTGACTTTTTGCTGCGCAACGGTCTGTACATTGCAATCGTTATCATCTTTATTATACTGTGCCTGATTGCCCAGTTCGGCAAGAAAGTGCCGCTGCTTACCGTCAACAATATTTTGAACATTCTGCAGCAGGCTTCGCCGCGCATGTTCCTGGCTTTGGGCGTTGCCGGGCTGATCCTGCTGGCCGGCACGGACCTGTCCATTGGCCGTATGGTTGGTATGGGCATGACTGCCGCTACCATCATTATGCACAAGGGAATCAACACCGGTGCGGTTTTTGGCCATGTGTTTGATTTTACCGGACTGCCGGTCGTTGCCCGCGTTATTTTGGCGCTGCTTGTCTGCATTGTCCTGTGCACAGTCTTTACCACCATCGCAGGTTTCTTTACAGCCAAGTTCAAAATGCACCCATTCATTTCTACGATGGCGAACATGCTGGTCATTTTTGGCTTGGTCACCTATTCAACCAAGGGTGTTTCCTTTGGCGGTATCGAAGGCAACATCCCCAGCATGATCATCCCCAAGATTGGCGGTTTCCCCACCATTATCCTGTGGGCTATCGCAGCTGTGATCATTGTGTGGTTCATCTGGAACAAGACGACCTTTGGTAAAAACCTGTTCGCAGTCGGCGGCAACGCCGAAGCTGCTGCTGTTTCCGGCATCTCGGTATTCCGCGTTACGGTAGGCGCGTTTATTCTGGCAGGCATTCTGTATGGCTTCGGCTCCTGGCTGGAATGCATCCGTATGGTGGGCTCCGGCTCCGCTGCATATGGTCAGGGCTGGGAAATGGACGCCATCGCGGCCTGCGTTGTGGGCGGCGTTTCTTTCACCGGCGGTATCGGCAAGATTTCCGGCGTGGTTGTCGGTGTGTTCATCTTCACCGCGTTGACTTACTCTTTGACCACTTTGGGTATTGATACGAACCTGCAGTTCGTGTTCTCCGGCATCATCATTCTGGTTGCTGTTATGCTGGACTGCCTCAAGTACGTTCAGAAGAAATAATCTATACCGGCTGTACGGCAAAAATTCGGCTGTGTTTATAAAAAACAGGCTGAATTTCCGGCGCTCCGGTGCCTCACGGCATAAACCGCAGCGTATCATCAGATAACACAAAAGCATGTGCATGACAAAACGAATCGAAAATTTTGGGTTTTCGAGGAGGGCGGGTGCACATGCTTTTATTTTTGACCCGCAAAATCTTTGCCGTATCCCCAAAACCGCTGCCTGTATGCAAGGCATTTGCCTTTACCCGGCGGTATGGTATAATTTGAGAAAGAAACCGGAAGGGAGGAGAGAGATGTGATCTATCTTTCGGAATTTTATTTTCCCAGCCAAAACAGCGAGGCTAACTACCTTGCCGAGTCGCCGCGGGCCAAAATGACCTGCTATGATTCTTTCTACCCCTTTGGCCTGTTTGCGGGCCGGGGCTTGAAAGCACTGGACCTGGCGGATGTGACCATTTTGTACGGCGGCAACGGCTCCGGCAAAACCACAGCGCTCAACGTGATGGCAGACGCTTTGCGCCTGCAGCGCGGAGCACAGTATAACCGCAGTGATTTCTTCCCGGATTATGTCTCCCTGTGCCAGTTCCACACCCTGCACGCCATCCCGGCGGGCAGCCTGATTTTGACCAGCGACGATGTGTTTGACTATATGTTGGATGTGCGCGCCATCAACGATAACATTGATACCCGCCGCGGCAGCCTGTTTGATGAATACACCGAGGCCCGCACCGCCAAATTCCAGATGCACAGCATGGAGGATTATGACCGGCTCAAGCAGGTCAGCGCGGCACGGCGCTATTCCAAATCTCAGGTGGCGCGCAAAACTTTGTCTCCCAACATCCGCACCCACTCCAACGGCGAAAGCGCCTTTTTGATGTTCCAGGAAAAACTGCGCGGGGATGCCCTTTATCTGTTGGATGAACCGGAAAACAGCCTTTCCGCCGCGCGGCAGATCGCTTTGGCGGATTTTTTGGCAGATTCGGCCCGGTTTTACGGCTGCCAGTTTGTGCTGGCCACCCATTCGCCGTTTTTGCTGGCAATCCCCGGTGCCCGCATTTATGATCTGGACAGTGACCCGGTGCGCACCCGCCGCTGGACCGAGCTGGAAAGCGTGCGGGATACCTTTGAGTTTTTCCAACAGCACAAGGAGGAGTTTTGATGGCGGAACGCCGATTTTATCAAGGGGAGACCTTTGCCAATTATGACCCTGGCGAGCTGCTGGAAAACGCCGAGTTCGAGGACTGTGTGTTTGACCACTGCCGCTGGCTGGGCACGCGGGTGCAGAACTGCCGCTTCAACGCCTGTACCTTTGACCACTGCAATTTTTCCGGCGTGGTGTTCAGCTTTACCACCATGAAAGATGCCTGGCTGCTGAACAGTGCGTTCCGCTCCATGGCGTGGGGCGGGCTGCAGGGCAAAAGCGGGGTGTTCCAGCCGTTTGGCAAAATCAAAAACTGCGCGTTCCGCTACAATGATTTTTCCGGCATGGCACTGAACGGCTTTGACTGGACCGGGGCGGAACTGCAGCAATGCACCTTTGATGATACCCGCCTTGCCGGGGCCAGCTTTTACGGTGTGCGGCTGGGCGGAACCCGGTTCACCCGCTGCGATTTGCAAAAAGCCGACCTGCGCACCGCCGAAGAATACGCCATTGATTTGGAGACCAACAAGTTGAAAGGCGCAAGGTTCAGCTTTCCTGATGTGGTAAGGTTACTGGATGGAACGGGGATTGTGATCGAGTGAGGCGCTTAAAACGACCCAACATAAGGTGCTTTGATGAAAACCCAAATAGGAAATTGGCTTCCCTCTGAGGGGCGGTTCCCTATGCAGCGCGTAGTAATGAAATTGTAAAAAGCGGGCCTGATATGCAGGACGATGCAAGCAGCGGCCCCTACAAATCAGGGCAACACCGCACAATTCCCGCCTGACGGCTTAAGCACCGCTCCGGCGGCTGCGGCACGGCATCTGCGTTGCCAAAATGCTCGATAATACACAAAGTATTATCTGCGCTTTTGGCTTAGCAGCTGCCGTGCCTCGCTCGCCGTATTGGCACTTAGAATTGTGCGGTGTTGCCTTTATAATGCACTACCACCATTTAACCTGCCTCTTACCCGTTGGAACGCCCATTGTGCGCCCGCTAACCTGACGGGATAACGATTTTTAGAAAATGATAAACCGGGTAAAAAACCCAAAAACTCGCCCTGAATTTTTACAATTCGAAAATGGTGAAAATGTTGTGGAATTTTTTGGCGTGTGGTATAATAAATGAAATCGCGGTTCATGGTTGATTTTTCGGCCCGGCCGCATTTGATTAAAAAAGCAACGCGCGGCCGAACAGGCTGCCGGGTGCAGCCGGAAAATCCCCGGGTACGCCCATTTATAAGGAGGAACGAACGGAACATGCAGAAGAAAAAAATCACCGCATTCCTGCTGGCGCTGGCAATGGTGTCCGCTATGGCACTGCCCGTTTTTGCACAGGAGCCGAACCCGCAGGCTGAAACCGCTGCAAGCATTGCAGTGGTGGAAACTGCTACCCCGGAAACCGCAGCCACCGAGGAACCGAAAGTTGACGCTGAACCGGCAGAGGACAACGTGAAAGAGGACGCCGCTACCTATGATGCACCGCCGGAGAACGGCTGGTATCAGGAATACCCCGGCGGCCCCTGGTATTGGTACGAAAACGGCGTGCGCCAGGGCACCACTGGCCGCGGCAAGGAAATCTATGACCCCAAGAGCGATGCCTGGTACTGGCTGGATGCTGTTCAGGGCGGCGCTATGACCACCAATAAGGATGTCTATCAGGACTCCAACGGCGGCAAGTGGGTGCGTTACGATGCCAACGGCCATATGGTCAAGGGCTGGAATACCAACGAGAAGGGTACTTACTACTTCGATCTCGTGACCGGTGCTATGGTAAAGGGGATGTGTACGATAGACGGCATTCCCTGCGCATTTGATACCACCACAGGCATTGGCCTGGATAAGCAGTGGGTCAACATCAACGGCGACAAGTTCTGGTACGAAGGCGGCAAGCGCCAGGGCACCACTGGCCGCGGCAAGGAAATCTATGACCCCGCTTCCGATGCCTGGTACTGGCTGGATTCCGTCAAAAACGGCGCAATGGCTGTCAGCAAGGATGTCTATCAGGACTCCAACGGCGGCAAGTGGGTTCGCTATGATGCCAACGGCCATATGATCAAGGGCTGGGATACCAACTCTCAGGGTACTTATTACTTTGACCTCATCACCGGCGCTATGGCAAAGGGCACCGTTGTGATCGACGGCATTACCTGCGTGTTTGATTACAACACCGGCATTCTGCAGTCCACCAACGTGGATGTGACCAAGTACCGCGAGATCAAGCGCACCAACTACTATGCTGACGGCAGCGTGATGAATACCCTGACCACCGATTACGATGCACAGGGCCGCCTGCTGAAAGAGCAGCGCCGCGATAAGTCCGGCAACCTGCAGGTTCAGGACGACTTCTATTATGAATACAACGGCATGCTGACCAAGCATACCCACCGCGAGTACGGCAACGACAACTACTCTTACGAGTATCGCTATGAGTATGATAAAAGCAACCGCTTTGCCAAGATCTCCGTTTACCGCTACAATGGCGGCTGGTACCTGTACAGCTACTGGACTGCCAAAGAGTGGGACAGCCTGGGCAGCGTTTCCAAGTTCTGGGAATACAACGGCCAGAACAAAGTTACCTGCATCGTCAACCTGACCAGCAGCGGCAGCCGTAACCGTTACACCAAGATGACCATTGTGAACAGCAGCAACCAGACCGTGCGTACTGACACCTGGAGCTATGACAGCAACGGCCACCTGGCCGGCTGGACCAACAGCGGCAACTCCAACGGCTATTCTAACGTGCTCAGACTCTCCAGCGATAACAATATTGGCGCTGGCAACCCGCTGTTCGACCGTCATTGCGGCAAATTTGTCACCGATGACAAGATCACCAGCGCTTCCATCAAGTTCCAGAACGATGAAGTTGTCGAGATCCGCCAGAACAACCAGCGCATCTCTTACACCAACCAGGAAAGCATGGGTATGAACAGCAGCAACAATCTGACCCGTACCTTTGCTACCTACACTGATGGCGGCAACTTCCGTTACCGCACCCTGGTTGAGTACTTCAAGTACAAGAACTAAGGCAACACCGCACAATTCCCACCTGACGGCTTAAGCACCGCTCCGGCGGCT
>ERZ1673740.573-NODE-573-length-40175-cov-13.332004_pt1 | contig 40175 bp, 30 predicted proteins | sample MGYA00580221_ERZ1673740 | MGnify/ENA primary metagenome ERZ1673740 (study PRJEB41218, sample SAMN15661786) | gut metagenome | host: Homo sapiens | place: Canada: London | collected 2015-08-20/2019-03-30 | study: EMG produced TPA metagenomics assembly of...
ATGGCGGGAGAGGAACCGTATATTTTCGTAAAGCATATTTATGCCTGTGCCTCTCTGGTAGGCGGTATCTGCTGCGTTTGGCTGTACCGCAGTATCGGCAGACTTCCCGCGGTATTTATCGCTGCCTTTGTGGTCATGGCGATCCGGTTTCTGGCGGCACACTTTCGGTGGAATCTGCCCCATCCGAAAACCTTGTCTTAACTGTTGCAGTTTTTGAAAAAAGGCGGTAGAATAAGGAAGTAGTTCTGCCTTCTGAGAGAGGGTGGACAGGAATATATAAGCAGGGAAGCGTAGGCCGGAAGGTACAGAACGGATACGGATCGCCTGCGGAAATGAGGAGAAAATGACAAAGATCAGAACAAGATACGCACCCAGCCCTACCGGTAAAATGCATGTAGGTAATCTGCGGTCCGCATTATATGAATTTTTGATTGCAAAGCATGCCGGCGGAGATTTTATGCTCCGCATCGAGGATACAGATCAGGAACGTTATGTGGAAGGTGCTACCGAGATCATCTATCGTACCCTGGAGAAGACCGGACTGGTACATGACGAAGGCCCGGATAAGGACGGCGGTTATGGTCCTTACGTGCAGAGTGAACGTATGAAAACCGGTATTTATATGAAATATGCCAAGGAACTGATCGATAAGGGAGAAGCTTATTACTGTTTCTGTGACAAGGAGAGACTGGCTTCCCTGAAGACCGAAGTTGTGGATGGTAAGGAAATCACCGTATATGACAAGCACTGCCTGTCCCTGTCCAAAGAAGAGATTGAGGCAAATCTTGCCGCAGGCAAGCCTTTTGTCATTCGCCAGAACAACCCCAAGGAAGGCACCACGACTTTCCATGACGAGTTATACGGAGACATTACAGTAGATAACTCCCAGCTGGATGATATGATCCTGATCAAATCCGACGGTTACCCTACCTATAACTTTGCAAACGTGGTAGATGACCATACCATGAATATCACCCATGTGGTACGAGGCAACGAATATCTGTCCTCCTCCCCCAAATATGTACGTCTGTACGAAGCTTTCGGATGGCAGGTACCGGTATATATCCATCTGCCGCTGATCACCGATGGGAACCACAAGAAGCTGTCCAAGAGAAGCGGACATGCTTCCTTCGAGGATCTGATCGATCAGGGATTCATTACCGAAGCCATCGTGAACTATGTGGCACTGCTTGGATGGAGCCCGGAGGATAACCGCGAGATTTTCTCTCTGGATGAATTGATCAAGGAGTTCGATTACCATCGCATCAGCAAGTCCCCGGCAGTCTTCGATATCGTGAAATTGCGTTGGATGAATGGTGAATATTTGAAGGCTATGGATTTCGACAAGTTCTATGAGATGGCAGAGCCTTACCTGAAGGCAGCGATTAGCAAGCCTCTGGATCTGAAGAAGATCGCAGCCATGGTAAAGACCCGAATCGAAGTATTCCCGGATATTGCCGGACTGGTAGATTTCTTCGAGGAGCTTCCGGAATATGACGTGGCAATGTATACACACAAGAAGATGAAGACTACCGCAGAGACTTCTCTGGAGGTATTGAAAGATCTGCTTCCGATCCTGGAGGCACAGGAGGATTACAGCAATGACGGGCTGTATCAGACTCTTGTAAAATATGTGGAGGAAAAAGGCTGTAAGAACGGCTATGTGATGTGGCCGATCCGTACCGCAGTATCCGGCAAGCAGATGACACCTGCCGGTGCTACGGAGATTATGGAAGTCCTGGGCAAAGAGGAATCTCTGGCAAGAATCCGCAAAGGAATCGAGTTATTACAGGCAAATGTCTGATCTGACATGCTTAAATGCCTCCCAGCAGGAGGCTGTCACGTTCGGAGAGGGACCGCTGTTATTACTGGCGGGGCCCGGCTCCGGCAAGACATTTACCATCACCCAGAGGATCCTGTATCTGATCCGGGAACGCCGGATCACCCCGGAGAAGCTTCTGGTGATCACCTTTACCAGAGAAGCGGCTCTATCCATGAGGCAGCGCTTTGCGCAGATATCTCCACAGGAAGTGCATACCGTCAATTTTGGAACATTTCATTCTGTTTTCTATCAAATCCTGCTCCAGTCGGGCAGAATTTCATCAGGCAATATTTTAAACGACAGACAAAAAAGAGATCTTATCCTTCCCATTTTGAAGAAAATAACAGACTGTAAAAAAAGATCCGCAGCGGAAGTAACGGAGCTTGCCGGGAACTATCTTGCTGCCATCGGTTATTACAAAAATACCGGCGATATTGAGAACAGCAGAAAGAAGCTTCCGGAAGAAGAAAAACAACATTTTTCCAGGATCTATGAAGCTTATGAGGAGGCGAGAAAAAATACCGGAGGCCTTGATTTTGAGGATATATTAAAGGAATGTGAGGAGTTTCTGCAAAGTGATCCGGGGCAGCGTACATACTGGCAGAACCGGTTTGAATATATACTGATCGATGAATTTCAGGATATCAATTACAGACAGTACAGTATCGTGAAAATTCTGGCGGAAAAACATAGAAATATTTTTGCAGTGGGGGATGATGATCAGGCCATTTACGGATTCCGCGGAGCCAGACCAGCCTGCATGAGACAGTTTGTAGAGGAATTTGGTGCAAAGCAGATCCTTCTTCGGACGAATTATCGCAGCCATCCGGATATCGTGGAGGCATCCCTGGCGGTGATAGATGAGAATAAAGACCGTTTTCATAAGGATCTGGAGCCTTGCGAGGCGCATAGACGGCAGGCAGGGGATCATAAGACTGACGCCGGATACCGGAAGGAATATCGGGTAAAAATCAGGGAATTCAGTGAGGCTTCGGAACAAATGAGTTATCTGGTACAAAGCTTGAAAAATCGGATAAATGGGGAGACCTGTGCTGTATTGTTCCGGACAAATCTGGCCATGCAGGGCGTGGCGGCGAGACTTACCGGGGAGGGGATCCCTTTTTCCATGAAAGAGAAGGGGAGAAACATTTACGACCATTTTATCGCACAGGATCTTCTGTCCTATCTGCGGATCGCGCAGGGGTGTGCTACAAGAGCGGATTACCTGAGGGTGAGCAACAGACCATATCGGAATATTTCCAGAGAGGCTTTTGGTGCCGAAGCATCTTTACCGGCTTTGAAGAAATATTATGAAGATCTGACTGCGGGAAGTCCGGACGCGGGGCAGCAAAAGGCGCAGAAAGCGGTCGGAGTATGGATACGACAGATGGAATTTGTAAAAAATACGGAACTGAAGCTTGCAATGGCATTTTTGCGTAAGGCGTGCGGCTATGAGAGATACCTGCGGGTGAGAGCTGCACAGGAGGGAAAAACAGATCTGACGGAATGGCAGGAAGTGCTGGATTTTATCACGGAGGATGCGGGACGATACCGAAGCCTTGAAGAATGGCAGGAAGCACAGGAGCTTTACCGGGAACAACTGCAATGCAGGGAAACTGTAAGGAGTGGCATGCAGAAGAAGCAGGAAAAACAGGAAAACAGCGGGATCACTCTGCTGACGGTACATGCGGCAAAGGGACTGGAATTCGACCATGTGTGGATCCCGGACTGTAATGAGAAGACCTTTCCCCACGGAAGCTCCCGGGAGCCGGAGCATTGTGAAGAGGAACGACGGATCTTCTATGTGGCGATGACACGGGCAAAAAAAGACCTGGAACTTCTCTGCCTTACAGGCACGAGAGAGCGTCCCAGGTTCCCTTCCAGATTCCTTATTCCTCTGAATCGTTATCATCGATGATCTCGTCAAATTCACAGCTGTCGAGATACTCATCAAAAGCATCGGCAACCTTTTCGTAGACATCATCATCTTCAATGTATGCGAGAATGGGTTCTTCATTCGGGTCATCCGGATTCTCGGAATATCCGTAGAACCATACTTCTCCGTCTTCGTTTTCGCCGTCCTCGTCCAGAGGCAACAGTACGATATAGTCCTTGGCCTCTACGGTGAGAATGGTAATGATGGCACAGTTGACAACAGTGCCGTCTTCCAACTCCAGCTCAACGGTCATTTCTTCATCTTCATAGCTTTCTTTTTTACCCATGGGAATCCTCCTGTTATGTTTATTGGGTGTAACAGTACTTTGTTCCTTTATTATAACCGCTTACGGATATTCTTGCAATGCTTGTTTTTCTTACACTTACAGACTATAATAAAAATGGACAAAGAGACTGTAAGTGATAGAAAACTGGAAGATGGGGTATGACAATGACAGAAAAAAAGCATGCAATAAAGCCTTACCCTCTGGGGGCGCATGTGGAGGACGGAGCCATCCGTTTTGCCTATGCGTCCGGGAAAAAGGATTGCGGCATTCTCATATATGACAGAAAGAGTGGAAAAAAAACGCACAGGGTTCCGTTTCGACAGGAGGAACGGATGGGAAATGTGTACTGTAAATATCTGGAACTGGAGCCGGAAAATATCGGGTATCAGTTCTATGAAGGGGAGCGTACTGTGCCGGATCTGCATGCACAGGGGTTCCTGCGTAAGCCTGCTTATGGGAAAATACGTAAGCCTGCGGATCGCATTGCAGTATTTCCCAACGAAGATTTCGACTGGGAACAGGATATGCACCCTATGCTTCCCTATGAAGACAGCACCTGCTATTGCCTTCATGTGCGTGGCTTTACCATGCATGCCTCATCTCAGGTAACACATCGAGGCACCTTTGCAGGGGTTGTGGAGAAGCTGGACTATCTGCAGGAAATCGGTGTGACAACCGTGGAATTCCAACCGGTCTATGAATTCGATGAGACACCGGAGAAGACGGTGTCGAAGACCTCCGGAGAGCTTGCGGCCGTGGCGGGGGAAAAGAACGGAGAAGGTAAATTGCCCGGCTACCGGGTGCTGAACTATTGGGGCTATCGGGAAGGCTTCTATTATGCGCCTAAGGCAGCCTATGCGGCAGGGGAAGACCCGGCAGAAGAGTTTCGTCTTATGGTAAAAGAATTCCATAAGCGAAAAATGGAAGTGATCCTGCAGTTCTATTTCCCCCGGGGAATGGATGCGGCAGAGATCGGGAATATTTTAAGATTCTGGGTATTATCCTATCATGTGGATGGTTTTCATCTGATGGGGGAGGGAGTACCGGCTCAGATGCTGGCTGGAGATCCGGCATTGTCCGGGACAAAACTGTGGCATTATTCCTTTGATACGGAGCAACTCTATGATCCGGCAGTGAAGCCGGAATACCGGAATCTGGCGGAATACCGGGACGATTATCTGTATACCATGCGTCGTTTTCTTAAGGGAGATGACAATATGCTATCGGGCGTATTGTATGAGATGCGTCATATCCCCGCCAATATGGGACGGATCCATTATCTGTCCAATTATTACGGCCTTACGCTGATGGATATGGTGTCCTATGATCACAAGCATAATGAAGCCAACGGAGAAGGTAACCGGGATGGCAATGACTATAACTGCAGCTGGAACTGTGGGGAGGAAGGACCGTCCAGACGGAAAAAAGTGCAGGCACTTCGGAAAAAACAGTTACAGAATGCATGTTGTATGTTGCTGCTGACACAGTCCACCCCGTTGATTTTCATGGGGGATGAGTTTGGCAATTCCCAGCAGGGCAACAATAATCCCTATTGCCAGGACAATAAAATCACATGGCTGAACTGGCAGGACAGGGAGAAAAATGCGGAATTATTGAATTTCTGGAAACAGATGATCGCTTTCCGGAAAGCTCACCCGATCCTGCACCCTGTCGAAGAACTGCGAATCCTGGACAGCCTGTCCTGTGGTTATCCGGATCTGTCCTATCACGGACAGAATGCCTGGAGGCCCCAGACAGAGAGCTATAACCGGCATGTAGGCATTATGTACTGCGGAAAGTATGCAAAGACACCACAGGGTGGGGAGGATTCTTTCCTCTATGTTGCCATGAATATGCACTGGGAGCCGCAGAAACTGGCATTTCCAAAGCTGCCGAAGGGTATGGAATGGAATCTTGTGCTGGCAACGGAGAAGGCGGAAGATACTCTGACAGTGCAGGAGAAAGAAGAACAGTCCAGAGAGCAGACGGGGATCATTGCCCCCAGAAGTATTGCAGTATATGAAGGCGTTGTGATGGCAGCATCACAGGACAAGGAGAAAAAAGTTTCGGCAAGATCTTTAAAAAAGAAAACAGATGCTGCCGGAGAAAGATGATAGAACGAAATGAATATCTGGAAACATTTTAAAACGATCACACATCATAAGATCCTTGTGGCAAAGGGCTGCTTTAAGGTAAGTCTGTATAAACAGGGATTGTTGCATGATATGTCCAAGTATAGTCCCACAGAGTTCTGGGTAGGGGCAAAATACTATCAGGGGACACGCAGCCCAAACAATGCGGAACGAGAAGACATCGGTTATTCCAGCGCCTGGCTGCACCATAAGGGCCGGAATAAACATCATTACGAATACTGGATCGATTACAGCATGCAGGCACTGCCCGGTGGAATGGCTCCGGTGCCGATGCCGGATAAGTATATTGCGGAAATGATCATGGATCGGATCGCTGCCAGCAAGGTCTATATGGGAGGCGAATACACGGACAGGTCTCCTCTTGATTACTATTATCAGGGGACAGATAGGGCACCCATTCATCCGGAGACGAAGGCAAAACTGCTATATGTGCTGGAAATGCTGGCAGAGGAGGGAGAGGAGAAGACCTTCCGGTTTATCAAAGAGGAACTGGTGCAGCATAAACGGTGTATGGACTGGCACCAGCTGGAGAAAGCGGAATAGAATAGTAAAAAACAGTGGTAAGTAGAGGATCCTATGAACTGTATCATTCTGTTATTGTTACTATTTTGTGGTGGAAATTCCTGTAGCAACGGCTGTAGCTGTATAGGAAACAGCAATCGCAGCTCCTGCGGAAACAACAATTCCTGTGGGAATTCCAATAACTCCTGCGGAAGCAGTAGTTCCTGTGGCAGCTCGAATGCCTGCGGCGCACGTTGTCTGGAAGACGAGGGACGCGGTGGAGACAGAGACCGCAGACCGCCCAGACCGGATTTCCCGAATTTCACACCGGTGGATGATCCGGCATTTTCCAGGAGAAATGACGGAAGATGCGAGACCTGTGGATGTGAGCAGAATTCCTGAAAATATGGGTAACAGGAAAGCCCCGGAACTGTCTTGGCAGTTCAGGGGCTTGTTTTGTCTGAAAGACTAATTGGACATAACTTCTTTCCAGTATTTGTTGTAGAGTTCTTCGCCGTCCTCTCCGAGGTACAGGAAGGTCTCCAGATTGTTATACTGCGTCAGATCCGGGAAAGCAATGGGAGAATTCTTCAGATCTTCATCCTCGATCAGCTCTCTGGCGGCGGTATTAGGAGTACCGTAGGTGATGTACTCGAAATTCTTCAGTGCTACATCCGGATGACACATGAAATCGATGAATTTCTCCGCATTTTCCTTGTTGGGAGCATTCTTCGGGATTACCCAGCCATCGATCCAGACATTGGTGCCTTCCTCGGGAATTACGAAATCCAGATCCTCATTTTCGCTCATAACATAAAGAGCATCGCCGGAGAACATAACACCCATGGCAGCCTCGCCACCGATCATTTTATCACGTACCTGATCTACTACATAGGCCTGTACCAGAGGCTTCTGGGCAATCAGATCCTCTGTGGCAATCTGCAGTTCGGATTCGTCCAGACTGTTGGAAGAGAAGCCGTTCTTTTTCAGTGCCACCATGAAGCAGTCCTTGATGGAATCCATCATCAGGATTTCATCGGAATACTTTTCATCCCAGAGATCAGCCCATTTGGTGGGAGGGGTATCTACCAGAGTCTTATTATAGATGATTCCTACAGTTCCCCAGCAGTAGGGAACACAGTACTTGTTGCCGGGATCGTAAGCGGCAGCCTGCTCATAATACTCGGCACCGATGTTTTCCTTGGCATTGGGGATCTTGTCATAATCCAGTTCCTGGATCAGGTCGTTTTCAATCATTTTCTGTACCATGTAATCGGAAGGACATACCACATCATAAGCGGAAGAACCAGCTTCTACCTTGGGATACATGATCTCGTTGGTCTCGAACTCATCGTAGACCACTTTGATTCCGGTCTCTTTTTCGAACATGGTGATCGTATCGGGATCGATATATTCACCCCAGTTGTAGACGATGACTTCACCGTTTTCACCACCGGCGGAAGAGGACCCGCAGCCGGTCAGAGCAGTTGCGGTAAGGATACCGCACAGAAGCAGTGCAATAAATTTTTTCATTTCTTTTCCTCCTGAATCTATTTTCAAAGAATTATTTCTTCTTCTTTGCCATGGGCATGTAGTTCACCAGTAAAAGCAGAACCAGTACCGTCACAAAAATGATGGTGGACAATGCATACATTTCCGGCTTGATGCCCTTCTTTACCTCAGTGTAGATTTTGGTGGACAGTGTGTCGACACCGGGACCTTTGGTAAAGTGGGTAATGATAAAATCATCCAGTGACATGGTAAATGCCATCAGGAAACCGGAAAGGATACCCGGCAGGATATCCGGAAATACCACCTTGAAAAAGGCGTAGGTCTGGGAAGCACCCAGGTCAAGGGCGGCCTCATACGTGCTGGGGTTCAACTGCTTCATACGGGGCATTACGCTTAAGATCACATAAGGAATATTAAACGTAATGTGTGACAGCAGAATCGTACCAAAACCAAATTTGGCTCCAAGGCTTAAGAACAGAAGCATCAGGGAGATACCGGTAACAATCTCTGCGTTCAGCATGGGAATATTTGTGATTCCCATAAGGATCGTACGGCTGGTACGCTTCATGGATTGCATGGCAATACAGGCAATCGTACCAATGAAGGTGGCAATCAGTGCAGACAACACAGCCAGCGCCAGTGTATTCCACAGAGCCTGCATGATCTGTTCGTTCTGGAACAGGGCAGCATACCATTTGGTCGTAAAACCTCCCCATTTTGCACGGGTCTTGCTGGCGTTGAAGGAGAGTACGATCAAGGTAACGATGGGGGCATACAAAAAGATAAAGATCAGCCCCAGATATATTTTCTGTGCTGTTGTTTTGATCATAATGTGTTCGCCTCCCCCTCTTTATCCGTGATTACGGAGATCACCATATTGAAGATAATGAACAGCATCAGTACGATGGAAAGTCCGCTTCCCAGATTCCAGTTGCCGGTCTGGGTAAATTCCTGTTCGATGACATTACCAATGAGCAGGATTTTGCTGCCGCCTAAGATCTTACTGATCACGAAAGTGGTCAGGGCGGGGACAAATACCATAGTGATACCGCTGAACATGCCGGGCAGACTTAAGGGGAAGATGATCCGTACAAAGGTCTGCACACCGTTGGCACCAAGATCATAAGCGGCGTTGATTACGCTCTTGTCGATCTTGACCAGTACATTATAAAGAGGCAGTACCATAAAAGGCAAAAAGTTGTATACCATACCCAGTACGATGGCAGAGGGTGTATTAATAATATTTAACGCCGGCAGATGCAGGGTGGAGAGGATGCTGTTGATGACACCTGTCTTCTCAAGCAGTGTCTGCCATGCCAGGGTACGAAGCAGGAAGTTCATCCACATGGGCAGGATAAAGATCAATACCAGAAACGAGTTCTGGTTGACATTCATGTTACACAGGATCATGGCAAGGGGATATGCCAGAAGCAGGCAGATCACAGTGCTGATCACGGATAACTTCAGCGCTTCCCACAGAGCCTTGGAATGCTCGGCGGTTGCGATCGCCAGAATATTATCCAGCGTAAAAGCACCGCTCTTATCGGTCAGACCATAGTAGAAGACCATGCACAGGGGCACGATGACAAACATGGCTGACCAGAAGATAAAAGGGAGCGATAATAATTTTTTATTCATTGACACCAATCGCCTCCTCATCCTCGGATTCCGGCTTCTTCATGATCTGGATGTTGAACGGATCCACTTTGATGCCGACTTTGGTCCCCACAGGAACCATTTTCGTGGACTGTACCAGCCACTCGAAACCGTTGGCCATAACTTCCATTTCGTAATGGACACCTTTGAAAATGGAATGGGTCAGTGTACCATGGATAATACCTTCTTCCGGTGCTACCAGCTCCACGTCCTCGGGACGGATGACTACGTCGACGGGCTTGTTTTCTCCGAAACCGGTATCCACACAGTCAAAGCGGGCACCAAGGATCTCTACCAGACGATCTCTGATCATGGTTGCACCGATAATGTTACTGTCACCGATAAAGTCGGCAACGAAAGCGTTCTCCGGCTCGTTGTAGATACTTTCGGGAGTGCCGATCTGCTGGATATAGCCCTGGTTCATGACCACGATGGTATCGGACATGGTCAGAGCCTCCTCCTGGTCGTGGGTGACATAGATAAAGGTAATTCCCAACTCATTTTTCAGACGGATCAGTTCGTACTGCATGTCCTGACGCAGTTTCAGATCCAGTGCACCCAGAGGCTCATCCAACAGCAGAAGCTTGGGCTCATTTACGATAGCACGGGCAATGGCGATACGCTGCTGCTGACCGCCGCTTAAGGAATCCGGCATACGGTTCTCGAAACCGTCCAGATTGACTAACTTCAGGGCATATTTAATTTTATCATTAATATAAGATTTACTTTTACCGCTGATCTTTAATCCGAAAGCAATGTTCTCCGCAATGGTCATATGAGGGAAAAGAGCATACTTCTGGAATACGGTATTTAAATTGCGCTTATTGGGTGGAAGGTTAGTGATATCCCGGCCTTCGAAAATGACCTGACCTTTATCAGGGGTCTCGAAACCGCCCAAGATACGGAGGGTTGTAGTCTTTCCGCAGCCACTGGGGCCCAACAGAGTCAGAAACTCGTTCTCGCGGATGTACAGATTGAGATCATCCAGAACCATCTGATTGTCAAATGATTTTGAGATGTTCACTAAATTGACTAAAGCATTTTTCATCAATTTTTTCCTTCCTGATGTAAAAAATCCTGCAAAAAATCTTCGAAAAACCTAAATGAAAATTTTTTGCAAGTCGAATTAATATTATACGTAAATACACGGAAAGTCAATGTGAAGTTTTGCAATTTCTGGCCTAATTTACATAAACTTTACCCTGTGGAAAAAACAGGAGTATTTTTCGGGAATTTTGCAGAAAAAATGTTTCACAATTTTCAGAATTGTGCTATATTTATAAACATAAAAAAGACATAGAACGCTAAGGAGGATCCGGTCATGAGCAAGGGAAAATATGTTGCCTACATTTCCAGTTACACACAGGGGGACAGTCATGGCATCAGAATATATGATGTGGATATGAAAAACGGCCGTTTTAAGGAGAAAGATAAGGTAGAGATCACGAACTCTTCCTATCTGACCATTTCCCACAACGGAAAGTTTCTTTATTCTATAACGGATTTTGGTGTGGAGGCTTATACCATCCAGCCGGACGGAGATCTGGAGCTGATCAACTTTGCACCAATCAATGGTATGAGAGGCTGCTATGTTTCTACGGATTATACGGATCGGTATCTGTTTGTAGCCGGTTATCATGACGGTAAGCTGACAGTACTCAGACTGAAAGAGGACGGTTCCATCGGCGAAATCACTGATGAAATCTACCACAAGGGTCTGGGCAGTATGGCAGAGCGGAATTTCCGTCCCCATATCAACTGTGCCCGCATGACACATGATAATAAGTATCTTCTGGTGGCAGATCAGGGTATGGATCATGTCAATGTATATCGTTTTGATGTGGAGAAGGGCAAGGTAAAGCTGGAGGATATCATCCGCAGTGAGATGGAATCCGCACCCCGTCATATCAAGATTTCCGAGGATGGCAGGTATATTTACATTCTCCATGAATTAAAGTGTTATATTGATGTATACGAATATGCGGACAATAATAACGACCCTACCTTTGAGAAGATCCAGACGGTAGAGCTGATCAAGCTGACCAGAGGCAACACCAACAGTGCCAGCGCCTTCAGTTTTTCATTGGATTACAATTATCTGCTCAGTTCCATTGCAGGGGATAATTCTGTTATCGTATTTGATGTAGACAAGAAGACAGGACTTTTGAAGAAGAACTTCCTGCTGCCGATCAGCGGTGAGTATCCCAAGGATGCAGAGTTCTTCCCGGACAATAAGTTTCTGGTGTCTTTGAACCATGAAAGTAATACGATGACCTTCTTCCATATTGATCTGGAGCATGGAACGATGATCATGAATGGACCGGCAATGAAGGTCAATATGCCCAACTGTATTTTGTTCCATAAGTTGGGGTAGGTATTATTTTAGTAATAACCCCCCGCAGCCTCGGCTGGGGTAAGAAACGCGGCACGCTTTCGCTCTGTCGCAGAGCGTAACGGCACATAAGCGGTCAGAATACGCCCGCTAAGTGCCGACGTCTGCTTACGGCCTGCTTATTCTTACACCCATCCGGGGCTGCTTGCTTATTTAAATAACCTTGTGATATGAGATGGGATTTGGTAAAATAAGAACATATAGAAATTGGGAGGTAGGAGTATGGCACAGATCAGACCATTTAGGGCATATCGTCCCTGCCAGGGGATGGAGAAAAGGATTGCGGCGCTTCCTTATGATGTATATAACAGGGAGGAAGCGTGTGAAGTGGTGAAGAAGAATCCGGACTCTTTTCTGGCGGTTGATCGGGCGGAGACGCAGTTTGGCGAGGAAGTAGACACATATGCGGACTGTGTGTATGAGAAAGCGGATCAGCTGCTTCGGGAGAAAATTCAGGAAGGAAAATTTGTACAGGATCCGACGCCATGTTTCTATCTGTATGAACTGACCATGGACGGGAACAGCCAGACTGGTGTAGTGGCTTGTGCCTCTATTGACGATTACCGGAACAATGTGATCAAAAAGCATGAAAATACCAGAGCGGATAAGGAGGAAGACCGTATCCGCCATGTAGATACCTGCAGTATGCAGACGGGGCCCATTTTCCTGGCATATCGGGTGAAAGAGGAACTGCAGAACAAGATCGGAGAGATCAAAACACAGGCACCGGTATACGATTTTGTCAGTGAGGATGGCATCGAACATCGTGTGTGGGTGATTTCGGAGGCTGCGGATGTGGCAATGATTGAAGAGGCGTTTGCAAAGATCCCGGCTATTTATATTGCGGACGGTCATCATCGTTGTGCCTCAGCGGTAAAGGTGGGATTAAAGCGCAGAGAGCAGCATCCGGATTATACGGGAGAAGAGGAATTCAATTATTTCCTGTCGGTGATTTTCCCAGATGAAGAACTGCAGATCCTGGATTATAACCGGGTGGTGAAGGATTTAAACGGTCTGGATGTCGATGCGTTCCTGGCAGCCATCGAAGACCATTTTATGATAGAGAAAAAAGGACGTATTCCTTACCGGCCGGAGAAAAAAGGAGCTTTCGGTATGTTCCTGGAAGATGAGTGGTACTGTCTTACAGCGAAGAAGGAGATTCGGAGCGAAGATGCTGTGGAAGGACTGGATGTATCTCTTTTACAAAATTACCTGTTGAATCCTGTTCTGGGAATCGAAGATCCAAAGACAGATAAGCGGATCGATTTTGTGGGAGGTATCCGGGGACTTGCGGAACTGGAGCGGAGAGTACATACCGATATGAAGGTGGCATTTTCCATGTATCCTACTTCCATCGGGGAACTTTTTGCAGTGGCGGATGCGGGACGTCTGATGCCTCCGAAGTCCACCTGGTTCGAGCCGAAGCTGCGCAGCGGTCTGTTTCTGCATGAGATAGAGCGGTAATACCTACGACCGGATAAGCAAAATAGTGACAGAATAGAATGCAGCAGACTACACGCCGCAGAAAAGAGGGAATATGACAAACAAACTTTATAAACTGATGAACTGGGCAAAGATAGAAGAAATCACTTATTCTGAATGTGATAATCCCCATGAACTGTTAGGACCTCATAAGCAGGGAAGTAAAATGCTGGTACAGGCATTCTTCCCGGGAGCAGAAAAGGTGACGATCCACTGGAAGAAGACAGGACAGGTAGGCGAAGCTTTTCTGGCAGATGTCCCTATGGAACTGGCAGACGAAGAAGGTTATTTCGCAGCCCTGATAAATGCCGGGAAGATGGCACCTTATGAATATGTGGTGGAATATGGAAAGACAGAAGAGCGTGAAGCCCACAGAATGATCTGCGGCGATGCTTACCGGCATGTTCCCCAGATCACGAAGGAAGATATGGATCGTTTTGCAGTCGGTGTTCATTACACCATTTATGAAAAACTGGGCGCACATCCCATGGAACTGGACGGAGAGAGTGGAACCTATTTTGCCGTCTGGGCACCGAACGCCATGCGCATCAGTGTAGTGGGGGATTTCAACGGATGGGACGGACGGATCCACCAGATGAGACGCCTGGGAGATTCCGGTATTTTCGAATTGTTCATTCCCGGCGCAGAAGCAGGAGACTGCTATAAATATGAATTGAAGATCAAAGGTGGACTGACTTATCTGAAAGCAGACCCTTACGGCAACGCCGCGCAGAAGAGACCGGAGACAGCTTCCGTCATCGCTGACCTGCGAGATTTTTCGTGGGATGACAGCGAATTCTTGAAAAAAAGGGAAAGCTACCAGTGCGGAAATGCTCCGGTCAGTGTGTATGAAATGTATCTGGGAAGCTTTGTGACGCCGGACGAGGGACAGGATTATGCGAACTATCGTGAGATCGCTCCGAAGGTCATTGACTATGTAAAAAAAATGGGATACACCCATGTGGAACTGATGCCGGTTATGGAACATCCTCTGGATGCTTCCTGGGGCTATCAGGTGATCGGTTATTATGCCCCTACCGCCAGATACGGTACACCGGAGGACTTTATGTTCTTCGTGAATGAACTGCATAAGGCGGGAATCGGCGTGATCCTTGACTGGGTACCGGCACATTTTCCCAGAGATACTTACGGATTGTCCGGCTTTGACGGCACCTGTCTCTATGAGCATCAGGATCCCAGGCAGGGAAGCCATCCTCACTGGGGAACGCTGATCTACAACTACGGCCGTCCCCAGGTATCCAATTACCTGATCGCCAATGCTTTATTCTGGGTGGAAAAATATCATGCAGACGGTATCCGGATGGATGCGGTAGCCAGTATGCTTTATCTGGACTACGGCAAACAGGACGGGGAATGGATTCCCAATATGTACGGTGGTAATGAGAATCTGGAAGCCATCGAGCTGATCAAACACTTTAATTCAATCCTCAAAAAGAGAGATCCCGGGGTATTGTCCATTGCAGAGGAAAGCACGGCATTTCCCATGATCACCGGATCACTGGATGAAGGCGGACTGGGATTTGACCTGAAGTGGAACATGGGCTTCATGAATGACTATCTGGATTATATCAAATACGATCCCTATTTCCGCAGCCACCACCACGGAGAGCTTACTTTCAGCATGATCTATGCCTACAGTGAGAAGTTCATGCTGGTATTTTCCCATGATGAAGTGGTACACGGCAAGGGAACTCTGCTTGGTAAAATGCCTGGAGACAGGGCACAGAAGCTTGCTAATTTACGTCTGACTTACGGTTATATGATGACCCATCCCGGCAAGAAGCTTCTCTTCATGGGACAGGATCTGGCGGAAGAGAAAGAATGGAACGAAATGCGTCAGGTAGAGTGGCAGCTGGAGGAACAGAAGGAAAATGCCGGTGTCCAGAAACTGGTGAAGGATCTGAATGTACTTTACAGAGAGAATAAGGCATTGTATGAATGCGATGATCAGGCCAAAGGCTTCCAGTGGATGAACGAGATCTCTGCCAATGAATGCTATGTAAGCTTTGTGCGTAAGGGAGAAGAGGCAGAGGAACTGCTTCTGGTCGTAGCAAACTTCTCCGGAGTACCCAGAGAGATCACCACAGGTGTGCCTTACGAGGGAAAATACAAGGAGATCCTGAACACGGATGCTGTGCAATATGGCGGTACCGGTGTGGTCAATGACCGTGTGAAACGTGCGGAGGACGTGGAATGGGATGACAAAAAGCAGTCCGTTACCGTGAAAATGGCTCCCCTTTCCTTAAGCATTCTGCAGTTTATTCCTTATACCGAGGCAGAACTGGAAAAAGTGATTGAGAAGCGTATCCGCAAGAATACACCGATCCGCAAGACCGCAGGCAAGACTACAAAAAGAAAACAGGAGAAATAAGGCAACATGGATCTGACAGATAACGTAATTGAAGAGGTGCAGAAAAAAGAAGGACTGATCGCATCTTTCCTGGATACCCTGCCGGAAAAGGCACTGAATCTTGGCATCCGGATCGGACTGGCACTGGTATTCTTTTTCATTGGAATGCAGCTGATCAGGCTGATCCGCAAGATCATCCGTAAATCTATGAACCGGGCGGGAGCAGAGATCGGTGTGATCCAGTTCGTGGACTCTTTTGTAAAAGCTTCTTTATATATAATACTGATCCTGACACTGGCGTCCTCCTTCGGCGTGGACGCAGCCAGCATTGTTGCGTTGCTGGGATCGGCCGGCGTGGCCATCGGTCTGGCAGTGCAGGGAAGTCTGTCTAATCTGGCGGGCGGTGTGCTGATTTTATTATTGAAGCCGTTTAAGGTGGGAGATTACATTGTGGAAGGCTCCTCCGGTAAGGAAGGTACAGTAAAAGAGATCCAGATCTTCTATACAAAGCTGTTAACCTATGATAATCAGACGATTATTCTTCCAAACGGCAATCTGGCAAATAACACCATTGTGAATGTCACTGCTGCCGAATCCAGGCGATGTGATGTGAAGGTGTCTATTGCTTACAGCGCAGATATTAAGAAGGCAAAGGAAGTTCTGACAAAGGTTCTCTCTGAAGATCCCGATACTATAAAGGAAAGAGAGCATTTTGTATTTGTAGATGAACTGGCAGACTCCGGAATCAACCTATGTGTACGCTGCTGGTTCAAAAATGAGGATTTCTGGCAGGGAAAATGGCGTATTACCGAACAGTGTAAGTATGCACTTGATAAAGCAGAAATTGAAATACCGTTCCCGCAGATGGATGTGCATATGCGTTAATTAAAAATAGATATTGAATTTTACAGACTATAATGATAATATTACCGTTGTGATTCAATGTTTTAATATTTACATTTTTAGGAGGAAAAAATTATGAAAAAGTTTCTGGCACTTGCACTTGCATCTGTCATGGCTGTTTCTCTGGTAGCATGCGGCAGCACCAATGCTGACACCAATGCAGAATCCAGTGCGGCAGCTACCACCACTGCAACAACTGCAGAGAGCAGCAGTGAAGAACCCGGTCTGAAGATCGCTATCGTATCCAGCCCCTCCGGCGTGGATGACGGTTCCTTCAATCAGGACAACTACAACGGTGTTCTGAAGTTCATTGAGGAGAATCCGAATGCAACCGTAACCCCCATCCGTGAAGAGACCGGTGACAGCGCAGCAGCTGTTCAGGCTGTAGCTGATGTTGTAGCTGATTATGATGTTATTGTATGCTGTGGTTTCCAGTTTGCAGGTATCGGCAATCTGGCACAGGAGAATCCGGATACCAAGTTCATCCTGATCGATTCCTGGCCTACCGTTGATGGCACCGAAGTAACCGCAGATCAGGTGATCGACAACGTATACGCTGCTTACTATGCTGAGCAGGAGAGTGGTTTCTATGCAGGTATGGCTGCAGCTCTGTCTACCACCACAGGTAAGGTAGCAGTAGTAAACGGTATTGCATATCCTTCCAACGTGAACTACCAGTATGGCTTCGAGTGCGGTGTTAAGTATGTGAACGGTACCGAAGGCATGAACGTAGAAGTAGTAGAGCTTCCTTCTTACGCAGGTACCGATGTTACCGGCGCTAACGTAGGCGGTAACTATGTTGGTAACTTCTCCGATGAAGCTACCGGTAAGGTACTGGGTAATGCTCTGATCGCTGAAGGCGTGGACATCCTGTTCGTAGCAGCAGGTGGTTCCGGTAACGGTGTATTCACCGCTGCAAAGGAAGCTGAAGGCGTTAAGGTGATCGGTTGTGATGTTGACCAGTATGATGACGGTGCAAACGGTGACAGCAATATCGTTCTGACCAGTGGCCTGAAGGTAATGCATGATACTGTTTACAACGTACTGAACGAAGTAAAAGACGGTTCCTTCAAAGGTGCTAATGTGACTCTGACCGCAGCAGATGATGCTACCGGTTTCGTAAGTGAGGAAGGCAGATGCCAGCTCACCGCAGAGGCTATTGAGAAGATCAATGCAGCACAGGCTCTGTTAAAGGAAGGCAAGATCGTTCCTGCGGCAAACTTTAACGGTGTAACTCCGGAGACCTTTACCTGGTAGGAAGAATGGATTCACAAGAAGGTGATGGTGAGGAACTGTCACCTTCTTCTTGTTTAAACTGCTGTTTAGGCAGGAAAATGTACAGAAATGAGGATGAACATGTCGGAATATATTGTTGAGATGAAACACATCACCAAACGTTTTCCCGGGATCGTAGCCAATGACGATGTGACGATCCAGATCAAAAAGGGAGAGATCTTTGCCCTTCTGGGAGAAAATGGTGCAGGAAAATCCACCTTGATGAGTATGCTGTTCGGAATGTACGAACCGGATGAAGGAGAGATCTATATCCGGGGTGAAAAGGTGAAGCTGGAATCCCCCAATCATGCCACCAAATTAAACATCGGTATGGTACACCAGCATTTCAAACTGGTATCCAACTACACCATTGCTGAGAATATCGTAATGGGTATGGAGCCGGTGAAGAAGGTGCTGGGATGTATTCCGGTAGTGGATATGAAGAAGGCCAATCAGGATATCCGGAACCTTTCGGAAAAATACGGACTGGCAGTGAACCCCACCGATGTGATCAGCGACATTAATGTCTCTACACAGCAGAGAGTAGAGATCTTAAAGATGCTTTACAGAGAAGCGGAGATCCTCATTTTTGATGAACCCACAGCGGTTCTGACACCGCAGGAGATCGATTTCCTGTTGGATATTATCAAATCTCTGCGGGATGACGGCAAGACTATCATCCTGATCACACATAAACTGGAAGAAATCAAACGGATCGCGGACAGATGTGCCATCCTGAACCACGGACGTCTGATGGATGTCATGGATGTGGCTACCACGTCCACCAAAGTCATGGCCAACAAAATGGTAGGCCGTGAAGTGAATTTTGAGACAGAAAAAGAGCCTGCAAAACCGGGTAAGACCATACTCAGTATCGAGAAACTGAATGTTTACAATAAACAGGATTTCCAGGTGGTAAAGGATGTATCTCTGGAGGTACATTCCGGTGAGATCGTTGCGATCGCAGGTGTGGCAGGCAACGGACAGGTAGAAATCGCAGATGCTATTGCGGGACTGGTACCGGTGCGTTCCGGCAAGATCCTGTTAAACGGCAGAGACATTACGAACCTGTCTATCAGAGAACGAACGACCGAAGGAATTTCCTATATTCCCGAGGATAGACAGAATTACGGACTGGTCATGGATTTTACCCTTTCGGAGAATCTGGCACTTCGTAATTATTACAAAGAGCCGTTCTGTCATAAGGGAGTACTGGATCAGAAGATTTTTGAAGACAACAGTGAAAAACTGATAGAAAAATACGATATCCGAAGCGGCCAGGGCAGCAAGACAGTGGTACGTTCCATGAGTGGTGGTAATCAGCAGAAAGCCATTATTGCCAGAGAAGTGGAACAGGATTCCTCCCTGATGATCTTTGTGCAGCCCACCCGTGGACTGGATATCGGTGCCATAGAGAATATCCACAAGCAGATCATTGCAGAGAGAGACAAGGGCAAGGCAATCCTTCTGATCTCTCTGGAATTGGATGAGATCATGAATTGTGCGGATACCATCGCAGTTATTTATAACGGAAGCATACAGAAGATCGCCAAAGCCAGTGAACTGACCACCAATGAAGTGGGAGAGTTCATGATGGGCGTAAAAAACAAGGAGAAGGAGGCATAAGACCATGAAAAAATTTACAAAATTATGGAATGCGGTAAAGATTCCTCTCCTTGCGATCCTTTGTAGTCTTGTGGCAGGTGGTGTGATCATCGCTGTGACCGGTTCCAATCCCTTTAAGGCTTATTACGCACTTCTACAGGGAGGCGGACTGGCACCCAAGTCCTCCTACGCCAGCTACAAGAGTATGCTGACGGACTTTATGAGTTATGTGAACTATTTTACCCCCATGATCTTCGCGGCACTGGCTGTGGCGGTAGCACTCCGCGCCGGACTGTTTAATATCGGCGTCTCCGGACAGATGCTGGCAGCCGGATTTACCGCAAGCATCGTTGTGGGCTACAGCAGTCTGAACGCCGTGCTGGCAAAGCCGCTGGTAGTGATCATCGGCCTGATCGTCGGTGGTCTGGTGGGGGCACTGATCGGCTTCCTGAAATACCGGTTTAATATCAATGAGGTCGTTTCCTCTATTATGTTAAACTATACGTTCCAGTATGTGATCAGTTTCTTCATCAATACCTTTTTCGTGGATCCGGTCTCCAGACAGTCAAAGGAAATCTCCGTAGCTTCCAGACTGACACTGATGGATACCATGGTGGGCAATCTGAAAATGGATATTCCGCTGGGAATTATTCTGGCTCTGCTTACGGTGGTGGCTGTATGGTTCCTGTTAGAGAAGACAAAGCTTGGTTATGAACTGAAGGCTGTGGGCTATTCCCGCAGTGCTGCAAAATATGCAGGTATCAAGGTAGGCAGAAGCATGGTACTGTCCATGACGATTTCCGGTGCACTGGCCGGACTTGCCGGTGTGACTTATTATCTGGGCTATGTGGGATCCATTCAGCCAAAGGTATTGATCAGTACCGGATTTGATGCCATTGCGGTATCCCTGCTTGGTAACAACAATCCCTTCGGTATTGTATTTTCTACTATGCTGATCACCCTGATCAGCAAGGGAAGTACTTATATGAAATCTGCGGCCGGCGTGGATGCGGAGATTGCATCCGTTATCACCGGTATCATCCTTTTGTTCAGCGCATGTAATGCTTACATCAAGTGGAAAATGGAGCGAAACAGAAGAGAGAAAACCAACAAGACAAAGGAGGACAAATAAATGGATATTGTGATCATTGACGGTTTATCCTTTGCACTGCCTTTATTTATTATGGCCATCGGTGGCATCTACTGTGAGAAATCCGGTGTGACCATGCTGGCGGTAGAAGGCTTACAGGGTTTTGGCGCCTTTATCGGTGCATTCGTGGCGGTTGCCATTGCGGGAAACTTTGCCGGAGACTCTCCGGCGCCTTTCTACATTGCCATGGTTATGGCGGCTGTGGGCGGAAGTCTGTTTGCACTGATCCATGCCATGTTATGTCTGAAGTTCAAGGCCAATCAGGTTATCAGTGGTGTGGTAGTCAATATTCTGGCCATGGCGCTGACCGCATATTTAACGAAGCTGTTCAACAGAGTGGTATTTGGTGCTACGTCCGATAAGTTCGTACTGACTGTTTCTTCCAGAATTACCATCCCGGGAATCTCTAAGATTCCGGTACTGGGAGCGGTATTTACCAATCTGTATCCTTTTGAACTGGTGATTGTGGTAGTGGCTTTCGTGGCGTGGTTTGTGATGTATAAGACCCGCTTCGGCATGCATCTGCGTGCCTGCGGTGACAATCCCCATGCAGTGGATGCGGCCGGAAGACAGGTGGGACAGATCCGTCTGGCAGCCATTATGATCTGTGGTGCGTTGTCGGGACTGGGAGGTATCTGTTTCGCGTATTCCATTTCCGCAAACTTTTCTTCCAGTATTTATGTAGGTTACGGTTATCTGGCTATTGCGGCACTGATCTTCGGCAACTGGCGTATCCTGCCGACTCTGGGAGCGTGTCTGTTGTTCGGATTTGCCAGATCCGGTGGATATCGTCTGGTACAGGTACTGCAGATGCCCAGCAGTTATCAGGATCTGGTCATGATCCTGCCTTATGTACTGACTTTGCTGCTTCTGGTATTCTTCTCCAAACAGAACGGTGCACCGAGAGCACTGGGAGTGATCTACGACAAAGGTGCAAGATAAGCAGACATTTGCAGAACGCAGCTTTGCATGGCTCTGAAGAGTTACTACAAAAAAAGAGAAAGCGAAAAGCTTTCTCTTTTTTAATACATATAAGCTGAAAATGGGACTCGAACCCACGACCCCTTCATTACGAGTGAAGTGCTCTACCAACTGAGCTATTTCAGCGGACTAGGTTATTATATATGTTCTTGGGAAATTTTGCAACTGTAAAATTTATTATTTTCGCAGAACGTTTCACAAAGCCGTAAATTATGTAGGAGACCGTAAGACGAAAACGCCTGCGGATCTCCGAAAGGTCAGTTGCGGTGCTTTTTGCTGTAATGTTCCAGAGACTGTGTCAGCAGATAGAGCAGCATGGCAATCACACATAGCAGTAAGATGGAACTGATTACCATATCCAGCTGGAAGACCTGGGAACCGTAGATGATCAGGTAGCCCAGTCCCCGTCTGGCGGCGAGAAATTCCCCGATGATAACACCTACCAGGGACAGCCCGATATTGACTTTGGTGGTACTGAGCAGGGTGGGAATGGATCCCGGCAGTACCACTTTGAAAAAGATATCCCTGCGGTTTCCACCCAGTGTGCGGATCAGAATCTCCTTTTCCGGATCTACCTGATGAAAGGCGGTGTAAAAGCTGATGATGGATCCGAATACTGCCACAGAGATTCCAGCAATGATGATGGTGTTGATCCCGGTTCCCAGCCAGACAATAAACAGAGGAGCCAGAGCGGATTTCGGAAGGCTGTTGAGCAGTACCAGATAAGGCTCTAAGATCTCCGACAGCTGCCTGGAAAACCACAGCAGAGTGGATAACAGAAGACTGACGAAAAATACCAGCAGGAAACTCAGGATCGTTTCTAACAGTGTGATACCGATATGCATCGGAAGGGACCGCTCTGTCCATAATTCTCCAAGGCACAGAATGACTCTGTGGGGACTGGAGAAAAAGAAACTGTCGATCCAGTCAAAATCTGCACTTACTTCCCACAGGAGTAAAAAGATTCCCAGAAGAAAAAAGCGCAGGAAGGAGACCTGTCTGTGATGGCTTTTGTGTTTTCGAAGATATTGTTCCTGAACGGTCAGAGGTTGTTTAGTTTGTGGTCTCATCCGTTAATTCCTCCCAGAGTTGTTTGAAATAATATGGAAATTCTGGCGCATTTCTGGCAGCCAGCGGTGATGCATCCGGAAGCGTGAGCCGGATGGGGAGAACGGCCTTGATCGTCGCCGGCCTCGCAGACAGTACATAGACCTTGTCGGCCAGACTGATGGCTTCCGACAGATCGTGAGTGACGATGATCATAGTCTTACCAGCCTGCCGGATCAGCCGGCAGATATCCGCGGATACCATGAGCCTGGTCTGGTAATCCAGGGCGCTGAAGGGTTCATCCAGAAGGAGCAGCTGGGGATCCAGGGCAAGGGTGCGGATCAGGGCAGCACGCTGCTTCATGCCGCCGGACAATTCGCTGGGACGTTTATCCTGAAAGCTTTCCAGACCATAGTCGGACAGAAGCTGTTTCACATAGTCGGTACGCTCTTTGGTAAGAGCATGATGGATCTCCAGTCCCAGAGTGACATTCTGGTAGATGGTACGCCATTCGAAGAGATGATCGTGCTGCAACATATAGCCGACACGGGGATAGTGAAGGGATCCGTCGGGATTGTTGACTACGATGGTGCCGGTCTCCGGAGCAAGCAGTCCCGCAATGATAGACAGCAGCGTGGACTTCCCGCAGCCGCTGGGACCTACTAAAGCGACAAATTCCCCTTCCTTCACCTGAAAGGAGACATCTTTTATGGCACCGGTCTCGCCCGCCAGATTATGATAGGAGTAACCTATGTTTTTTAATTCGATGAGAGCTCCCATAAAAAGGCATACTTCCTTAACTTGAATATTTATTGTTATAGTATGAATTTAAAAGAAAAAAGTGTTTTTGCTACCAGAAAGTGATGAAATTCACTGTATTGCATTAAAGTGTCGTTTGTGATATGATTAATTGCAATCAATGTCTATGAGAAAAATTGTCTGATAGGCTGCTGACAGAATAAAAAGATGGGAGAATGACCATGGCACAATTATGGGGAGGACGCTTTACGAAACAGACCGATCAGCTGGTATTTGATTTCAATGCGTCCATAACATTCGATAAGAGATTGTTTCATGAAGATGTCACCGGAAGTATCGTACATGCCACCATGCTGGCAAAGCAGGGAATCCTCACCGAGGAGGAGAGAAAGAGCATTATCGAAGGACTGACCGGTATTTTAGAGGATGTGGATGCCGGAAAGCTTACAATCGACGAAACCCAGGAGGATATCCACAGTTTTGTAGAGGCAACCCTGATCGACCGGATCGGTGATGCAGGCAAAAAGCTTCACACCGGACGCAGCCGTAACGACCAGGTGGCGTTGGACATGCGTCTCTATACCAGAGCGAGAGTGGCAGAGACAGACGGACTTCTGGAAAAGCTTCTGGAAGCCATTCTGGACACCATGGAGAACAACTTAGAGACCTATATGCCGGGATTCACCCATTTACAGAAGGCACAGCCCATTACTCTGGCTCATCATTATGGTGCCTATTTTGAAATGTTCAAGAGGGACAGACAGCGTCTGGCCGATATTTACAAACGTATGAATTATTGTCCTCTGGGAGCAGGAGCACTGGCCGGTACCACGTATCCGTTAGACCGTGAGTATACCGCAAAGCTGCTTCGTTTTGAAGGACCGACATTAAACAGTATCGATTCCGTGGCGGACAGAGATTATCTGATCGAGTTCCTTTCCGCACTTTCCACGATCATGATGCATTTAAGCCGTTTCAGCGAAGAAATCATTATCTGGAATTCCAATGAGTACCAGTTCGTGGAACTGGACGATGCCTATTCCACTGGAAGCAGCATTATGCCTCAGAAGAAGAACCCGGATATCGCCGAACTGGTAAGAGGCAAGACCGGAAGAGTCTACGGTGCCCTGATGGCGTTACTTACCACCATGAAGGGACTGCCCCTTGCTTATAATAAAGACATGCAGGAAGACAAGGAGATGGCTTTTGATGCCATGGATACCGTAGCGGACTGTATTGCCTTATTTACCGGCATGATAAAGACCATGAAGTTCCGTAAGGACCGTATGGCAAAGAGTGCCATGAACGGATTTACCAATGCTACGGATGCCGCAGATTATCTGGTAGGTAAGGGCGTACCTTTCCGGGATGCTCATGGCATTATCGGACGCCTGGTACTGTATTGTATTGAAAAGGATACTTCCATTGATGCCCTGAGCCTGGAAGAATTACGTTCCATCAGTGATAAGTTTGATGAGGACATTTACGATGCCATTTCCTTAAAGACCTGTGTGGAAAAGCGGCTGACCATCGGTGCTCCCGGTGCGGAAATGATGAAGCAGGTCATTGAGAAAAATAAAGAATACCTGAAAACAAATGCCATAGAAGTATATCAACAGGCTTTGGAAGACCGCATTCAGTAAGTGGAAACTGAACAGGTCTTTTGCAGATAAAATAAAAATGCACAAAGATGAGGAGGAAATGAAAAATGAGTGAAAAATTACGTGTAGGTATCCTGGGCGGAACCGGTATGGTAGGTCAGAGATTTATCTCTCTGTTGGAGAACCATCCCTGGTTCGAGGTAACGACCATTGCTGCTAGCCCCCGTTCCGCAGGCAAGACTTATGAGGAGGCCGTGGGTGACCGTTGGAAGATGACCACTCCCATGCCCGAAGCTGTGAAAAAGCTGGTAGTCATGAATGTCAATGAAGTAGAAAAAGTAGCCGCACAGGTTGATTTCGTATTCAGTGCGGTAGATATGACCAAGGATGAGATCAAGGCCATCGAGGAAGCATACGCAAAGACCGAAACCCCTGTGGTATCCAACAACAGTGCCCACAGATGGACCCCCGATGTTCCCATGGTAGTACCCGAGATCAATCCCGAACATTTCCAGATCATCGAGGCACAGAAGAAGAGACTGGGAACCACCAGAGGATTTATCGCTGTAAAGCCCAACTGCTCCATCCAGAGCTATGCACCGGTTCTGACCGCATGGAAGGAATTCGAGCCTTACGAAGTGGTAGCAACCACTTATCAGGCAATCTCCGGCGCAGGCAAGACTTTTAAGGACTGGCCCGAGATGGTAGGCAATATCATTCCTTACATCGGTGGTGAGGAAGAGAAGAGTGAGAAAGAACCCTTACGTATCTGGGGTAAAGTGGAAGGCGATAAGATCGTTCCCGCAACTTCTCCCGTGATCACCTGTCAGTGCATCCGTGTTCCGGTATTGAACGGACATACCGCAGCCGTATTTGTTAAATTCCGTAAGAAGCCCACCAAGGAGCAGCTGATCGAGAAACTGGTCACCTTCAGCGGTGAGCCTCAGAGACTGGGACTTCCCAGCGCACCGAAGCAGTTTATCCAGTATCTGGAGGAGGACAACAGACCTCAGGTGGCTCTGGATGTTGATTTCGAGAACGGTATGGGTATCAGTGTAGGTCGTCTGAGAGAAGATACCGTATATGATTACAAGTTCGTAGGTTTGTCACACAATACCTTACGTGGAGCAGCTGGGGGAGCATTGCTTTGCGCAGAACTTTTGAAAGCACAGGGTTACATCACCAAAAAATAAAGGGTGAGTGGGGTTATGAACGAGTTACGCTATCAGCTGGATCTTATGCGCGCAATGAATCAGAAACTGAGCGCTAAGGAGAGAATGTATCGTCTGTTGTGCGATACCATGGATTATGCTTATATCTACTATTCTTTTGAAAAGAATACGGTCACTACGCTGGGAAAATGGGATGATTTCTTTGACTTCCAGATTCTGGACAGAAGAGATTTTGTAAAACTTCAGGAGATGGTGGACGAACCGTATGTGCTGGCACTTCGGGAAATGCTGTTTTTGGAAAAGAGCGGTCGGGAGACGGACTCTGTGGAATGTATGCAGAGGGGAAAGAAGACCTGGTTGCAGTTTTCCAGCAGGATTTTCTACGAAGATGGCAGGCCGACGGATCAGATTATTGTGGTACAGAATATCACCAAACAGAAAACACAGAACGAAGAGCTTCTCTACATGGCGTATTACGACAGTCTGACCGGACTGTACAACCGTAATTATTTTGTGCGTCTTCTGACCGAATTTCTTCGTCGGGCCAAAGAGGATAACCGGCTGGTCAGCGTGCTTGTTATTGATATTGATGATTTCCGCAAGGTAAATGACGGACTGGGAATCGTGGCGGGGGACGAACTGGTACAGCAGTTTGGCTCTTTTCTGAAGGAATTTAACGGGGATGATGTGATCGTCTGCCACCTGACCAGTGATGTCTACTGCATGGCCATTTATGATCCTTGTGGGAACAAAAGTGTGGAACATATTCATAAGAAGATCGTTAAGCGCACCAGGGAGCCGTTTTATCTGGTGGGCGGGCAGGTTCTGAACATCACCGTAAGTGTCGGTGTGGCGGAATATCCGGAGGCTGCGACTTCCGCACTGGAACTGATCAACTGTGCGGAAATCGTAATGTTCAAGGGAAAAGCCATGGGCAAGAACCGGATCCAGTATTTCGATACGCCGATCCTGAACGATTTCCTGAAAAATGTAGAACTGGACAGCAAATTAAAAGAGGCTGTTTTTGAGAATAATTTTCTGCTGTATTATCAGCCCCAGTATTATGCGGGCAACCGTAAACTGCGGGGCGTGGAGGCACTGATCCGCTGGAAGGATGGCAACGGCAGAATGATCAGTCCGGCAAAATTCATTCCCATTGCGGAGAAGAACGGAACGATCATTCCTATCGGCAACTGGGTACTGGAACAGAGTATCCGTACTTTTTCCGAATGGAGGAACCGTTACGGAGTTCCTTTTGTGCTGTCAGTGAATATTTCCGCGTTGCAGTACCAGAAGGAAGATTTTGTGGAAACCCTGCTGAATATCATTCATAAATACGATGTGGATCCGGATGAAATCGAACTGGAGATCACAGAAAGCATTTTGATCGACGATTTCAGTGCAGTTACCGAGAAAATGCAGTTGTTGAAGGAGTACGGGATTCGCATTTCACTGGATGACTTCGGAACAGGATTTTCTTCCCTGTCTTACTTAAAGAAGCTGCCTATCAATACGCTGAAGATTGATAAATCATTTACCGACACGCTGCTGACGGATTCTGCGACCCGGATTATTACGGAGTCTATTGTAAGTATGGTGAAATCCCTGGGATTTGAGTCCATTGCGGAAGGCGTGGAGGAAGAACAGCAGTATAAATATCTGCGGGCCGTCGGGTGTGATATCATTCAGGGATATCTGTTTGGAAAGCCGTTGTCACAGGAAGAGATCGAACAACTGTTGCAGAAGATGTACTGATCTGCTGGGTCAGAAAGAAAGAGGCTGCCATGCTGACTGGAAGGGAACAGGAAACAGCTTTTTTGGAAAATCATTATAAGAGAACAGGGAGTCAGATCCTGGTGGTGTATGGACAGAGAGGCGTTGGCAAGACGGCTCTCTTAACCTCTTTTACGGAGAAAAAACAGACGTTGCGTTATAGTGCGGGAAACTGTTCTTCCAGAGAACAACAATATTTGTGGGGACGGGAACTGCGAAGCCGGGGAAAGGAGATTGCAGAGTATCCTTCCTGGCGGGAATTGCTGGAATGCATGACAATACAGAAAGGCGAAACGACAGCAGATAAGAAAGTACTTATCATAGAGAATTTTCAGTATCTTTTAAAAGGGGATACTTTGTTTTTGCAGGAACTGATCCGGTTCCTGAAGGAGAAAAAAGAAGCACTGTTAGTGATCCTGACCACCTATGCCTCCGGCTGGGTGGAGAACAGCATGATTTCCAAAGTGGGAAATCTGGCATTTTCCGTCAGCGGATTTCTGAAGGTGAAGGAACTGCCTTTTTCCGCCATGCGTAAGATATTTTCCGACTATACGGTACAGGAAAGTATTTCGCTTTATGCGACATTGGGAGGGCTGCCGGGACTGTGGCGGCTGCTTTATCCGCAGAATTCGGCAGAAGAAAATCTGATCCGGCTGCTTTTACAGAGGAACAGCTTTCTGCCGGAGCTTATGATAAAATGGCTGTCGGAGGAATTGCGGGAGACGGCAGTTTATGACACCATTCTGGCAACGCTGGCAGACGGAAGACATGGAAAACTGAACGATATGTATGCACATACCGGATTTTCCCGGGCCAAGATCAGTGTATATCTGAAGAATTTGATGGAACTGGAGCTGGTGGAGAAGGTGCTGCCCGGTACATATGAGATCTGTAATGCGTTTGTCCGGTTTTATTTTTGCTTCCTGTTTCCGCATCAGACGTCTGAGCGGACAGAAGGCAGTACATTTTATGAAAAATACATCCGGGAAGAATATAATGATTTTCAACTGTTGACCTATCGCCGGATCTGTCAGGAAGTGCTGCAGGGACGTTTCCGGACGGTTGAACTCTGGAACAGCAGACAGGGGAAAATCTATTTTCTGTGCAGGGAGGACACCGGCAGAAAGATCGTGGTGGATTATTCCGGCACGGTATGTTATACTTCGAAAGATTATGATGTGCTGCAGGCATCCATGAAGAGGGAACATGTGACTGCAGACAGCATTCTGATATTTAGCGAGAATGGATATGAGAAGACATTAACGGAAGGAACGGTACAGATACTGGTGCATTCCGTGGATGAGAACTCGTAAGACAGGAAAGATGGTATTACGTGGGTAAAAATTTATTATATGTTGAGCTCTACATAAAATAGTTTTTTATGAGTTTTAGAATATGTTGAGTTGTTGTCGTTTTTTGCTTGTTTCATAGTTTTTTTGATTCCTTTCTTAACATAATTTAATTTATACGTTGTACTTATGGAGGTTAATATGGCTAAATATGCATATCGAGTTCCGAATGGAACTGAAAATGACAGAGTAGATGCATCTGACCTGCCATTACATGGTAATGGAACATTTTATTGCACAACACCTGATTGTCGAGCCAGAATGTATGTGCGTTCTCCGCAAAAGCAAAGTGCGTGTTTTGTGAGTTATAATATATCAGAACACACAGGAGGAATTCTTTGTCATATTAAGGATTTGTTTAAACCAGATGATTACTGTGAAAATCTCTTTTCTCTGGACAACTTTTTTACTAACTTATTGACTAAGCAAGATCGAGATTCTTCTCCACATCATGGAAGCGGCGGAAAAGGTAGTAATAGCAAAATTGCCATAAATACTTTAAAAATGCTTTATCTGATGTGTGTTCAGTATCGTGAAGGTGGCAGTTATAACAATTATCCAATAGATGATATTCTCGTTGACAAGTATAATTTTGATAAATACCGAGAAAATGGTATTATCGGTAATCGAATCGTTGCATGCACTTTTTGAAAATATGATCCTAATACGAATTGTATTTTTATGAACTGCCCCGATGAAAGATTATATTTGCCGGGGGAAGAACATAAAATTCTTAAAATACATGTAACGGATGATAAAATGTTCGAAAAGTGTGCGAACAAACTAAAAGATAAAACGCATTTGCATATATCAGTAATAGGTGCAAATTGGATACCGTCAAATGATAATAATTGTCTGGCTGAGTGTGAAGTTGTATCTGTGGGAAAACAAATATGCAAAGGGGACTAATACGGTTTTTGCATAATTAAAAAATTATCCCTTTTTAAAATTTTTGCAATTTCAAGTGCTTGTTCCTCGGAGTAGCCATATCCTTCGAATTCTTCCATTAACGCCTCTGTATTTATCTCACGGCTTTCATATCCTAATATATAATGTATGATACGAAGTTGAGCAGTGGTTAGAGAATTTAATTTATTTTTTACAAGCATAGGTATCCATTCGAGCAGTTCTTTTCGTTCTGTTTTCTCGTTTACTAAGTCAATTGATTTATTTTTCATCTCTTATTCCTTTCTGCGGGTGATACTCTATCACCCGCGAAAACTGTTTTAGATTAAAGTTCGAAGCCACTCCATCAATCCCTCATCATCATTCCATTGCGGCATCGCCGGAGTGCCTTTAATAGGATTTGCTTTTTCGAGAGCTTCCCGTTTGAGCGTTGTATCTGCTCTCGCATATATTTCTGTTGTAGTGACACTACTGTGTCCAAGCAGATCACGAATATAGACTAAATTCACATTTGCTTGTAATAGATGCATTGCTTTTGAATGTCTAATGCAGTGAGGCGAAAGTTTTTCGGGAATAAGTTCAGGATGAACTTTCCTCGCCATATCTGCGTATTTTGTTAAAATATAGCTGATTCCAAAACGTGAAAGCTGTTGAACGTTTCTATTTTGAAATAGGTATGCATCATTTCCACCTGCATCAATTTTAAAATCTTTAATATATTGCTTTAATATATCCACGGTTCTGGAAAGAAGTGGAACAATGCGTGTTTTATCTCCCTTTCCGGTTATTCTTATTGTTGCAGGTGTGCTAAAACGAATATGAACTATCTTAATATCTGCGATTTCTTGAACTCTGGCACCTGTGTCGTACATAAGACTAAGAATAGCCAGATCCCGGCGACCGTATTTGGTTTTTATATCTGGTTGTTCAAGAAGTAATTTTATGCCGTCAATAGTAAGATATTTTAACCCAGGTTCTGGTTGCTTCATTGGCCGTATGGCTAAATTTTCCTGACATTGCAGGGCACGGTCTGGTAGTGCGAATTGCAGATACCTGAAAAATGATTTTAATGCACCTAATCGTTGATTGCAGGTACTTGCACCACAATTTCTTTCCTTTTTGAGCCATAGCATAAAATCTTCAATTTCTTGAACATTAAGCATATCTAATGTCAGCAAATTTGGTTTTATATGTTTTCCCGTATCGTAAAACAAAAGCAGTAACCGAAATGTGTCACGATACGTAGCTATTGAATTAGGACTTAGATTTCGTTGTATTGGCAAGTATTCTGTGAAAAATTTGGTCATGTGATATGCAAAATCAGGTGTTTTATTCTTCATACATCACACCTCCGACTTCTGGAAATACATGCCCGGTTAGCTCGTCCATTTGTTCTAGCACATCTGGAAAAGCTTCAGCGGTTAATTTTAAATAATACTGTGTCGAAGCAATGCCTGTATGTCCAACGTATTTAGACAAAATAGGAAGCATAGCAGTAAGATCAACACCTTCTTTCGCCCATTGGTTTAATCTATGACATATAAATGTGTGACGTAGATCATGAACTCGTGGTCCCAGTTCCTTGCCAAGATATGGGATTCCTGCTAACCATAGTTGTTCTCGAAAATGTCGTTCTATATTACTTACACAATATCCGGTTCCGTCTTTTTTGAAGAAGAATGGAAAGTCTTCTTCATGATCACTGTGAACAGATTCTGTGTATGTTCTGCATCGAGTTGCTAGTGTTGCTGCCAGTGGAACGAGTCGTTCATTTCCGTTTTTGGAATCATGAATATGAATAATTCCACGTTCGATATCAACATCACCAACTGTAAGATTAAGAAGCTCCGATATGCGGAAACCGCATCCATAAAGCATCCGGTATAAAAGCGGAAACGAGAGATGGCGGTATGGAGAATTTGGAGTATATTCCATTTGATCTAAAGAAATAAATAGTTTCTTAATCTCTGCTTTGGTGAATACATATGCCGTATGTTGTGAAAAATGATATTTTTGCGGTGGGGCTATATAGCCGGAGTAGCCTTGGCTGTTTAAAAATATAGCAAAGTGTTGAAGATACATAATCCTCGCTGATCTTGTAGTATCATTTTCGTTCGGCCGTTTTTGTGCCCAAGCCAGAACAATTTCTTTCGACAATTCGTAATTTTTCACTTCATATCGTTTGCTGAATGTATCAAATACATGTAATGCGTTATATCCACCCACATAATCATATCCTAGTGCCTGCTTTTGTTTTACAAACAAATCCAACATGGGAGCAAATGGTCCATCAAAAGATCTAACTGTTCTTTTCTTCATAAGTCCACCTCCAATCCACACAGGGCAAGTTGCTTTATACTGATTCTCAAGTAAACTTCTGTGCTTGAGATATCTGCATGTCCAAGTGTTTGCGATATAACAGGGAGAGAAACATCATTTTCAAGCATTCTGGTAGCCAAACTGTGTCGAAAAGCATGCATTCCAGTACGTTTGTTAGCGGGAGTATTGATACCCGCTGTTCGCATCTGTCGTGGAATAACATTACCAAGAGAATGCAATTCTCCATAAGGATACATATGAGACACAAAAATGTTTTTAACATTAGTTTCTGGACGCCCATTTTTTAAATAATCTATGATAGCCCAGCCTACGTCATCTGGTAGTGGCAAAGAAAGTGCATGCCCGGTTTTTTGCTGACAAAACGAGATGAGTTTATTGTCCCAGTTAATGTTTGAAAATGTCAAGGTTCGGATATCGCTACTTCTAATTCCTAATCTTGCTGCAATCAGAAAAATGGCATAATTTCGTTTACCGATAGGATTTGAACGATCCACAGAATTAAGTATTTTTTCAATTTCTGTGTCGGTAAATGTGCTGGGGATTTTCTGTTGGCGGATGTTTTTTACGTGAGGGATGAAATCCGAAAGCGGAGTGTCAATAAATCCATTTTCATATCCAAAAGTTAGTAGCCTGCGAATTTCGCGTAGTGATTCAGAAACATAAGTTGTAGAAAAACCTGCAAATGATAAAATGTAGGTGTTAATTATTGTTCCTGTTACAGACTTAAAATCTCGAATCCCAATATCATAAAGATAATCATGGAATCGCATGAGCTTTCCACGTAGATGTTTCATGGTGCTTTCGGAAAAATGTCTATGCTCCTCAGCTTTTAAGAATTCCGAAAAAAGATCATGTAACTCTTCCGAAAAATCTGTTGATGGTGTACAATACTGACGGAAGATAACGTGAAATTGTGTAAAATCTGAAAGTATGTTCACAGCTCGTGTGATGCGATACATAGAATCACGTTTTTCTAAAGCTTCGGCACATACATCCTGAAGGAATTGTTGACGAAAACCCTCTGTGAATTCTTGATTGGGCTGAACTGAAGCATAAGACAATATAGATTGCCACGTTTTATTGTAGGTCTGTACTTGACAATCGCTATAGCCCTTTTGAAACATCACCTCCTTTAATTCAGAAACATAGGTTTGCAATTCTGATGTAAAAACCTTATTGAGTCCTTCCATTCTCTTCTCCTTTCTTGCTATAAATGGTTTGTTACATTAATAACCATATCAAAAAGGAAAGAAAATGTTGAGTAATTGTCGTTGTAAAACTAATAAAGAAAGGAAAGAGTCATCTGACTCAACATAATATATGACTCATAAAAATTTATTTATTGCAGAGAAACCGAGCGTGGCAAGAGAATTTGCCAATGCTTTAAAATACAATATGCGTTCCAAAGACGGCTATCTGGAATCGGAAGAGGCTATCGTTACCTGGTGTGTGGGACATCTGGTGACCATGAGTTATCCGGAGGTGTATGATGAAAAGTTCCGGAGATGGAGCTTTGACACCCTGCCTTTTCTACCGACGGAATTCAAATACGAAGTCATTGAAAGTGCGAAAAAACAGTATACGATCGTAAGTTCCCTGCTGAACCGGCCGGATGTTACGACAATTTATGTCTGCACCGACTCCGGAAGAGAGGGAGAATACATCTATCGTCTGGTGGAGCAGATGTCGGGCGTACAGGACAAGGAACGGAAACGTGTATGGATCGACTCCCAGACGGAGGAAGAAATCTTACGTGGAATCCGGGAGGCAAAAGATCTCTCAGCCTACGACAATCTGGGAAATGCTGCCTATCTGCGGGCCAAGGAAGATTATCTCATGGGTATCAATTTTTCCAGAGCCCTGACGTTAAAATACGGCAACACGGTAAAAGGGTATCTCAAAAGAGACCGGGCAGTGATTTCTGTGGGTCGTGTCATGACCTGTGTCCTTGGAATGGTCGTGAACAGAGAGCGGGAGATCCGTTCGTTCACCAAGACTCCCTTTTACCGGGTGATCGGTAATTTTAAATTACAGGAGAAGCCCTTTACTGCAGAGTGGAGAGCAGTGGAAGGCTCGAAATATTATAATTCTCCGGCACTGTATAAAGAGAATGGCTTCAAGAAAAAAGAGGATGCCGAGCGTCTGATCGCAGAGCTTACCGCAGAACCGGCAGGCCCGGTGACTGTCACCGGCATTGAGAAGAAAAAAGAGAACAAGAATGCACCGCTTCTGTACAATCTGGCGGAGTTACAGAATGACTGTTCTAAATACTTTAAGATCAGCCCGGATGAGACTTTGCGGATCGTACAGGAACTGTATGAGAAAAAGATGACTACTTATCCCCGAACGGATGCCAGAGTCCTGTCTACGGCGGTGGCAAAGGAAATCCACAAGAATATCGGTGGCTTACGCAGCTATGCTCTGGCCACTCCTTTTGTCAAAGAAGTGTTAGAGCAGGGAACCTATAAGAATATTGCGAAGACACGTTACGTGAATGATAAGCAGATCACGGATCATTATGCCATCATTCCAACGGGACAGGGACTGAACAATCTGGCAGGTCTGGCCCCTACGGCGGCAAAAGTGTACGAGGTCATTGTACGCCGGTTCCTGAGTATTTTCTATCCTCCGGCAGTCTATCAGAAGTTCTCTCTGACAGTGAAGGTAAAGGAAGAAAACTTTTTTGCCAGCTTTAAGGTACTGATACAGGAAGGGTATCTGAAGGTGGCGAACTTCTCTTTTAAGAAGGAGAATACGGCACCGAAGGAGGATAAAGAGAACGAGAATGAAAGCGCTGATGAAAAATGTGATGCAGAGCTTACCAATCTGCTGATGCATCTGAAAAAAGGAGATTCTCTGACTGCGGATACCTATGAGATCAAGGAGGGCGAGACTTCGCCGCCCAAGCGTTACACTTCGGGAAGCATTATCCTGACCATGGAAAATGCGGGCCAGTTTATCGAGGACGAAGAACTGCGGGCCCAGATCAAGGGAAGCGGCATCGGCACCAGCGCCACGAGAGCGGAGATTCTGAAGAAACTGGTGAATATCGAATATCTGGCACTGAACAAGAAAACCCAGGTGCTGACTCCCACCCAGATGGGAGAGATGATCTATGACGTGGTATCGGATTCCATAAGACCACTTTTAAATCCGGCACTGACGGCCAGTTGGGAAAAGGGGCTTACCATGGTGGCGGATGGTGTGATCACACCGGAAGAGTACATGGGAAAGCTGACGGATTTTGTGGGAAGGCGAACTACCGCTGTACGCAGCCTGAACAATCAGGGAGTGCTATGGAGACAGTTCCAGGCTACAGAAGAATTTTATCAGAAGAAGACAAAGCAATCCAATGCCAAAAATAAGGAATAAAGATGAGGAGAAATTATCATGGAAAATATTACTATTGAGAATCTGTATGATCTGAAGGAGACCATTGCGGCAGATCTGTTCACTGAGGCAGAATATCCCTGGGAGGTGCTTCCCAGAATCCACGATTTCATTCTGGAACTGGGTAAGAGACTGCCGGAAGAAATTTATGAAAAAAGAGGCGAGGATATCTGGGTGGCAAAGAACGCAAAGGTAGCTCCTACCGCTTGCCTGAACGGTCCGCTGATCATTGATGAAGAAGCGGAGATCCGTCACTGTGCCTTTGTCCGTGGCAATGCCATTGTGGGTAAAGGCGCGGTAGTTGGCAATTCCACGGAACTTAAGAACGTGGTTCTGTTCAATAAAGTACAGGTGCCTCATTATAATTATGTGGGAGACAGTGTGTTGGGCTTCAAGTCCCATATGGGAGCCGGTTCCATTACTTCCAACGTGAAGAGCGACAAGACGCTGGTGGTTGTAAAGAACGGAGAAGAGAAGATTGAAACCGGGCTGAAGAAGATGGGGGCCATGTTGGGAGACCATGTAGAAGTGGGTTGCAACAGCGTACTGAATCCCGGAACAGTCATCGGACGCAATTCCAACGTGTATCCTACTTCCTGTGTCAGAGGGGTGATCCCTGCTGGACATATCTTCAAAAGACCCGGAGATGTGGTGAAAAAAGATAATATCTAAAAATTAGATCATTATTATTCAAAGCATCGATGAATTTTGATTGACGAATGTCCTTTTATGGGTTATGATATTTATCAGTGCAACGCTTTGACGGGGTAAAGCGTCTGCGCATTACAGTAAGCAGATCGTAAGATCCGCAGAAAAGAGGACATTTATTATGAAAAAGAAATTATTATCTGTAGTACTTACCGCAGTAATGGCAGCATCTGTCCTGACAGGTTGTGGCAGCACCGATAACGGAACTGCTTCCACCGCAGCAGCTACCGGCACAGCTCAGAGTGAAGCAGCAGCTACTAGTGCCGCTTCCACAGATGGTAAGGTATATAACATCGGTATCTGCCAGCTGGTTGAGCATGAAGCTCTGGATGCAGCAACCCAGGGATTCCAGGATGCTTTAAAAGAAAAGCTTGGTGATAATGTAAAATTTGATCTGCAGAATGCACAGGGTGAGCAGACCACCGCAGCTACCATCTGTAATGGGTTCGTATCTGATGGTGTGGATCTGATCCTTGCCAATGCAACCTCTCCTTTACAGAGTGCAGCAGCAGCTACCACCACGATCCCCATCTTAGGTACTTCCGTAACGGATTATGCTACCGCACTGGAGATCTCCGACTGGTCCGGTGCTACCGGCAGAAATATTTCCGGTACTTCTGATCTGGCTCCTATTGAAGAGCAGGAAGCTATGTTAAAGGAACTGTTCCCGGATGTAAAGCAGGTTGGTCTGTTATATTGCTCCGCAGAAGCTAATTCTCTGTATCAGATCCAGCTGTTTGAGGCTGCTCTGGACAAAGATGGTATTGCATATAAAGAGTATGCTATCGCCGATACCAACGAAGTACAGTCCGTTACCACGGCTGCCGCAGGCGAGTGCGATGTTCTGTACATCCCTACCGACAACACACTGGCATCCGTAACCGAGACTGTATATAATGTCGTAGCTCCCGCTAAGATCCCTGTTATTGCAGGTGAAGAGGGTATCTGCAACGGCTGTGGCGTAGCAACCTTATCCATCAGCTATTACGATCTGGGATATGCTACCGGTGAGATGGCTTACGAGATCCTGGCTGAGGGCGCAGACATCACTACTATGGATGTACGTTATGCTCCCAATGTTACCAAGAAGTACAATGCCAAGATCTGTGAGGAGCTGGGTATCACCGTTCCCGATGATTACGTAGCAATTCAGTAAGAGTTATACAGGTATTTAAGTACGGTTCTAACAAAATATACTTCGATAGGGATAGCGCGTAACAGCGATATCCCTATCTGGAGTTTTAGGAGGAAAAAGAAATGTCTTACTTTATGTCACTGAATCCCCTTTCCCTGTTCAGGGCAATGCCGGGATCGATAGCACAGGGAATGATCTGGGGAGTCATGGCACTGGGAGTGTATATTACCTTCCGCCTGCTGGATTTCGCTGATCTGACCGTGGATGGTTCCATTGCAACCGGTGCTGCGGTATCCGTTATGCTGATTCGTGCGGGAGTTTCTCCTATAGCTACGCTGCCCATTGCTTTCCTGGCCGGAGCATTGGCAGGCATGGTAACGGGACTGTTGAACACCGCACTGGGAATCCCCGGAATTCTGGCAAGTATTCTGACGCAGATCTCCCTGTATTCCATTAATTTGAATATCATGGGCAAAGCAAACCAGCCGGTCAGCGTAGATAATTATCCGCTGGTGGTATCTCTGCGCTATGTGACGGATGGCTCTGTCAGCAGACTGCTCTTTTTCCTGGGAATGATCGTATTTTTACTGGCACTGATCGCTGTAATGTACTGGTATTTTGGAACAGAACAGGGTCATGCTATCCGTGCTACGGGCTGTAACGGTAATATGGCAAGAGCACAGGGCATCAATACCAACTTCATCAAAGTGCTGGCACTGATGATCTCCAACGGTCTGGTAGGACTGTGTGGTGCACTGTACGGCCAGTTCCAGGGGGCATCGGATGTCAATATGGGACGCGGTGCTATCGTTATCGGTCTGGCAGCTGTTATCATCGGTGAGGTTCTCTTCGGTAAGTTTGCCAGCAAGAGAAAGCTTGCGTTCGCATTTACCCTGGCATCGGTTATTCTGGGCGCTGTGATCTACTATATGGTATATCAGTTCGTACTGTGGCTGAAGATGCCTTCAGAGGATATGAAATTGTTCTCCGCTATCGTAGTTGCCATTTTCCTGGCAATTCCTTACTTGAAGGAGAAGAGAACACTTCGGAAAGGAGCGTCAAAGTAATGGCTTACGCATTGGAGATACAGGACGTACATAAAGTATTTAACAGAGGCACCATCAACGAGAAGGTGGCCTTGAATGGAGTAAACTTAAATCTGAATCCCGGGGATTTCGTGACGATCATTGGTGGTAACGGCGCGGGTAAGTCCACCACGCTGAATGCTATCGCCGGCGTATGGCCCATCGATTCCGGCAAGATCATCATTGATGGTACGGATATTACGAACCTGCCAGAACACAAGAGAGCAAAATATCTGGGAAGAGTATTCCAGGATCCCATGACGGGAACCGCAGCTACCATGGATATCGAAGAGAACATGGCGATTGCGTTACGTCGCGGTGAGAAGAGAACCCTTCGCTGGGGTGTTTCCAGAGAGGACAGAGAGTTATTCCGCGAGAAGCTGCAGACTCTTGGATTGGGACTGGAAGACCGTATGACCAGCAAGGTGGGGCTGTTATCCGGTGGTCAGCGTCAGGCCATCACACTGCTTATGGCAGCATTGAAGCAGCCCAAGCTCCTTCTGCTGGATGAACATACCGCAGCACTGGATCCCAAGACCGCAGCCAAGGTACTGGAGATCAGCGACAAGATCATCGCAGAGAATCAGCTGACCGCCATGATGGTAACTCACAACATGAAGGATGCCATCGTTCACGGCAATCGCCTGATCATGATGCACGAAGGCAAAGTGATTTACGATGTGGCTGGGGAAGAGAAGAAGAATCTTCAGGTGAAGGATCTGCTGGCAAAGTTCGAGGAAGTCAGCGGCGGAGAATTCGCCAATGACCGCATGATGCTGGCGTAAAAATAAGAACGGGACACGCTGCCGATTTAGGCAGCTTGTTTTGCGTTAAATTGAGAGTTAGTGAAGAAATGCTATCAAATCCCCGTAGCCCTTGGCAGGG
>ERZ1673740.590-NODE-590-length-39276-cov-9.787512_pt1 | contig 39276 bp, 33 predicted proteins | sample MGYA00580221_ERZ1673740 | MGnify/ENA primary metagenome ERZ1673740 (study PRJEB41218, sample SAMN15661786) | gut metagenome | host: Homo sapiens | place: Canada: London | collected 2015-08-20/2019-03-30 | study: EMG produced TPA metagenomics assembly of...
AAACTGTATACTATGTCTTTGCACTGTTGTATACTATGTTACTACACTGCACACAAGGTTCGCCGCTACAGTATATCATCAAACATTCTGTTTAAGGCAGGTTTTCAGGTCATCTTCTGCGTTGCTGATTGGACGCAAGCCGAATGTTTCTGACAAATACTGCAACACATTCGGGCTTAAAAATGCAGGGAGTGTCGGGCCGAGGTAGATATTCTTTATTCCGAGGCTTAAAAGTGCCAGCAAATCGGCAACCGCCTTTTGCTCATACCACGAAACAATCAGCGACAACGGCAAGCCGTTTACATCTGTATCAAACGCATCGGCAAGTGCTACGGCAATGCAGATTGCGGAGTAAACATCGTTGCACTGACCGATGTCGAGTAATCTTGGCAAGCCGTCGATGTCACCGAATTCGAGCTTGTTAAAGCGGTATTTTCCGCAAGCGAGCGTCATAATTATGCAGTCTTTCGGCACATTTTCGGCAAACTCCGTGTAGTAATTTCTGCCCGGTCTTGCACCGTCACAACCACCAATAAGGAAAAAGTGTCTGACTTTTCCGCTTTTGACGGCCTCGACAATTTTATCGGCATATGAAAGCGTAGCGTGATGACCGAATCCCACAAGAATTTCGTGCGGTTCAACATCTTCCTTAAAACCTCCGAGTTCAATTGCCTGCTGAATAATTTCGCTGAAATCTTTGTCGCCGTTTTCCTTTTTGCCGATGTGCTTAACACCCTCCCAGCCGACAACATTTGTACTGTAAATTCTGTCTTTGTACGAATCTCTCGGCCGCATAAGGCAGTTTGTCGTCATAAGAATACAACCGGGGATATTGTCAAACTGCTTTTGCTGATCTTGCCATGCACCGCCGAAATTGCCGATAAGATGCGGATATTTTTTTAAACCGTCATAGCCGTGACACGGCAGCATTTCGCCGTGAGTATAAACATTTATGCCCTTGCCCTTTGACTGTTCAAGGAGCATTTCAAGGTCTTTCAAATCGTGACCCGACACAATAATAAACGGACCTTTTTTGATGTGAACATCAACCTTGTGCGGTGACGGATTGCCGTAGGTTTCAGTGTTTGCTTCATCAAGTTTTTTCATAACTTCAAGAGCATTTTCACCCGTTCTCATCGTCATTCTGATAAGCTCCTCAACTGTGAGCGAATCATCCGTTGTCGCCTCAAGTGCAGTGATGTAAAAATCGTCAACCTGATCGCTGAAATAGCCGAGTTCACGAGCCTGATGACCGTAAGCGCTTATGCCTTTGAGACCGTAAACAATTGTCTGTCTTAAAGAGCGGATGTCGGGGTCAAGCGACTTTTCGTACATAATTCCCGCAAGCGGTGCGTCTTTGAGCATTTCCGACTTTGTTTCGGGAAGATTGTAGGTTGCGTGCAGAGTATGATTTTTGATTTCGCCCACAACTTCACGAAGTTTTTCCTTGATTTGCTGAGATTCACGCAAAAGCGACACATGCACATCGGCATCAAAGTTTACATTCGTCAGCGTTGTAAAAAGGCAGTTTTCCACAAAGCGAACAATGTCCTTGTCAATGTGCTGACCTTTTTCAATAAGCACCTTGCCGTAACAGCTTATGCCCTTCAGCTGAAAGATAAGTAAATCCTGAAGATTTGCAATTTCGGGAGTTTTTCCGCAAACACCGAGCCGTGTGCAACCCTTTCCGTTCGCAGTCTGCTCACACTGATAGCAAAACATCTCATAACCCAAGTCCATATTATTACTCATAAAAATTACCTCCGAAACATTCTGCAAATATTATCTGCAAATTTTCGGAGGTTTATTCTTAATTTGGATTTTTAATAAACACTGAATGAAGTGCTCTCACTCTGACCGCCGCCTGAAACGGTTATCGGATAAGTTCCCGATTTTGTTCTTGTGCCGACTTTCCAAGACCACGATGCGTTGCCATTGCTGTCGGAAGTAACATCTTCAAGTCCGCTTGCCGTTGATATTCCGCTGTTATACACAACTGTGATTGAATATGTTGTGTTTGGAGCGCCGTGAATACTAACGCTCGCAAACGAACCTGCACTTACGCTTGATGTAACATTTGTAAATTCGAGCGTTGTTTCAGCCTGTGACGACTTATCCTCATGCTTTTCTACAACCTTTTTTACAGGTTTTTTAGTGGGTTTCTGAGTAGGTTTTTCTGTAGGCTTTTCAGTCGGTTTCTCGGTGGTCAGCTCTTCCGTTGTAGGTTCTTCGGTTGTCGGCTCTTCCGTAGTCACTTCGGCAGTTGTTTCGTCTTCAAAAACAGACGAAACAATGTCATCAACAGTATTGCTTGACTCTGATGCTTGGGAACATCCCGAAAATGTAAGGAACAATCCCAGTGTTACCGCAACAGCTAATGTTCTAAATTTTCTCATCTATTGTCACCTCATACAATTATTTTATTTAATAATAGTACAATTTGTTTTATTTGTAAAGAGCTTTTTGTGCAAATAATCAATAATTGTTATTTTTTAGAACATAACTGTGTAAAAAAAGAACAGCCAAAAGGCTGTTCTAAAAAATGTATTAGATTTTTATTTTAAAGATTTGCGAAAACCTTTGTGCCTTTATTCTTAATCCAAAACCAAACCGGAAGGCTGATGAGGATAAAATAAAATGCTGTGCAGGTGAGGAAAATTTCAGTCGAAATTTCAATTTCAAAGCTGAGAAGAACCGGATACGCAATAGCAGGTACGCATACGGCAAGGACTGAAATCAACAATGAAAGCATAACGCTTGCACTCTGTTTTACTGCCTCAGCGGTTGTATTCCAATCAAGCTTTGGCTTTTTCAGGTCAAACATAAGTCCGAGAAGACCCGAGAACAACGAGAAAATTATCGGAATAAGAAGTGTGATAATAATATTAACCGGTTTCATTCCGAGCATTATTGAGAGAACAATTGACGGGACAAGTGAAACAACGCCGTTTACAATAAAGTGAAGTTTCAGCTTTTGCGTAAGCACCTGCAACGGTGATACAGGAAGCGACTGCATAAGCCAAAGGTTTTTAGCTTCCATTGAAATTGATGCCGCAGAAATCGGTCCAATTGAAATCACAAAGGCAATCACAAGTGGAAGATATACTGAAATCATTTCAATCAATGTACTTGGAAATTGCTTCGGCGTATTAAGCTGGAACGCCGCATAAATTGTTCCGCCTACCATAATTAACGCACTGAGTCCGCTGTTAAGCATATAGGTTGCGTTGCCTGTGAACATCATTCTTTCTTTGCGTAAAAGCGCCTTTGATGCAGAACTTACTTTCAGGGTTTTCTCCTTATACACGGCTTTCTTCGCACCCTTTTTCGCTGTTGCAAGCTTTATGAAACTGTGAGAAAGCACCGCATAAACAATTGCAAAGAATGCAATAATTACTACAGCAACACCAAAAAGCGGCAACAAGTCGCCCGATGCGCCAAGTCCTGTGAGATAAAGCGGATATGCACTGTCCATTATATTTGCACCGATGCCAATTGAATTTGCAGCGAGTGTTTTTACAAGGTCCTCTGCCTGATAATAAAGGTAAAAATACAGTGCAAAGAAAACAAGTGAAAATACGATTGTCACAACATTTTTATGTCTTGTCCTTGATGTTACAAATGCAATCAGCCAGCCGAGAACACACGAAACGCTCAGGCTTAAAAGCGGAACTAAAAGCAGAATCACAATCTGACTTACTACAAGCGAAATCGAAACAGACGCATTTGTTGCATAGGCCGCAAAAGCAGGGACCTGTACAAGTGCACAAAAGAGAAGATTTTGTGCATACAGTGGCAACATTCTACAAAAGAGAATACTGCGAGGCGGTATAGGCATTGAAAGCAAAAGTTCATTATCCTTTGCCTCATAAAGCTGTGAGAGCGAAAGGAAAATACAGCCTATTGTGCTGATTACAAACGACGCACCCATAACATAGAGAAAATACAACCAACTGAATCCCGATGTTGCAAGCATAGGTGCCATCATGCTGAACATATTGTAGAACATAAATGCAAATACAACACCGACAAAAGCGAGAAGAGCAAGATAAACAGCCGGTGAGTTAAACGAACTTTTTTTGCCGTTCTTTTTCTTGTTTGACGAATTTGCGGTGTATCGTGCAAGTGCCTTTTGAAATTGGAGTTTAATTAAGGTTTTAAGCATCTTTCTCCTCCAGTTCAAGGAATACATCTTCAAGCGAATCATCGCCCTTGACCTCATCCATTGTACCCGACTTGACAAGTTTGCCGCTTTTGATGATAGCAACCTTGTCGCAAAGCTTTTCGGCAACTTCAAGCACATGGGTTGAGAAGAAAATCGCACCGCCGTTATCGCACATCTCTCTCATCAAAGCTTTGAGAAGGTGGGATGATTTTGGATCAAGACCTACAAACGGTTCATCCATAATGATAAGCTTGGGGTTATGTATGAGTGCGGAAACAATTGCAAGTTTCTGTTTCATACCGTGAGAATAGCCGTCAATTGTCTGAGCAAGTGCATTTTTAATTTCAAACATTTCAGCATATTTACTGATTCTTGCCTGACGGTCAGACTGGCTGATTCCGAAAATATCGGCAATAAAATTGAGGTACTTAATACCTGTCATAAACTCATACAAATCGGGATTGTCGGGAATGTAAGCAATTTTGCGCTTACATTCGAGAGGTTTTTCTTTTACCGACACACCGTCAACATAGATTTCGCCCTCGTTAAAGTTGAGAATTCCACAGCAGGATTTGATTGTTGTTGTCTTACCTGCACCGTTGTGTCCGATAAAGCCGTAAATCTCGCCTTTTTGAATATGAAGTGACAAATCGTCAACAGCCTTTTTGTCACCGTATTTTTTAGTTAAATGTTCTATTCTGAGCATAAGCGCTCCTCCTATAGGGCGTTACTGTTTGGGTACAAAATTTACTCAAGGTTGATTTTGCCAATCTCTTTGTAATAAATATGTACTTGTTGACTGCGTTCGTTACCGTTTTTCGTAGCTTCGCAAATCTCAATTTTGTCAATTAAGTCAATCAACAAATCTCTTGATAACTCTGAAACGGGATTATTATAAGATTCGAGTTTTTTCAAAAATCCACAAATTGATTTAGAGCGATTTTCAAGATTAACCTTAATTTTAGATTGCTCAAAAATGACTTTATTGAGTTCTGCTTGCTCTCGTAAATAATCAGATTCCAACTTTTTGAAAGTTGCGAGATTTATGTTTCCAAGCACTTTATCTTCATACAAATTTTTGAGAATTGTGTCAATTTGCAAAATGCGTTTTTTCGCATTTTTAAGATTTTGAGAATTTGCACATTGTGCCGTTTTGGTGTCAATGTGCATTTTCTCTTTTGCGAGTTTTATAACAATCCCTTTGTTTTTAATGAGCTTGTTAATGTCGCTTTTGACACAATCAATAAGTTTGTTATCATTGATATAGTGCGAGGTGCAACCTTGCGTTTTTCTTGCTTTTGAACAAGAATAAGAAGTTGTTCCGTGGTAACGGCGTTGTGCATACATTCGACTTTTGCAGTCGGCACATAATAACAAGTCAGAAAAAAGCACCGGTTCGCTGTAATCGTGTCTAACTGGTTTTCTGTCTAATCGTAATTTCTGTGCTTCAGCAAAAATCTCTCGACTTATAATCGGCTCTTGTCTGTCATGGAATATTACAAGACTGTCAACATCCGAACGCTTGAAGTTAATCATATCGCCGCAGTAATCTTGACAAGTCAAAATTTTTGCAACGGTATCTTTAGACCAACGATATGGATTTTGCTCCGGATTGAGTTTTGGCAATCCAATTGTCGATGGTATTTTAACTTTGTTCGCAAAAAGATAATTTGCAATACTTACCGGACCGTAACCTTTTAGGTACAAGTCAAATATTTTTTGCACAACGGCAGCTGTCGGCTCATCAATTAACCAATCGCCGTTTTCGGCTTTTTTGTAACCGTAAAGCGGACGAGTTGCCAATCGTATACCTGAGTTGCCTTTGCTCTTAACTACAGCTCTTTGCTTCCTTGACAAATCTTTGGCATACCATTCATTCATAATGTTTTTAAATGGGATAAAATCGTTTAATTCATCATTGACCGATGTGTCAAGGTTGTCTGCAATAGAAATAAAGCGGACACCTTTTTCCGGGAATAATACTTCTGTGTAGTACCCAACCTTAAGATAGTTTCTGCCCAATCTTGATAAGTCCTTTACTATAACTGTTTTGACTAAATCGTTTTCAACATCGGAAAGAAGTCTTTTAAAATCCGGTCTGTCAAAATTTGTTCCCGTAAAGCCATCGTCAACATAAATCTCTGTCGGCGTCAAGCTGTGTTTAAGTGCATAGTCCTGAAGGATTTGCTTTTGATGTATAATACTGTTGCTGTCGCCTTTTAACTCGTCATCAGACGATAGGCGGCAATACAGGGCTGTAAATCGTAAATTTTGTTTGTTTTCCTGCATATCTGTTATTCTCCTTTTACGCAGGCAACAATTGATTTACCTCCATAATACCACCTTGCAAAATCAAGTCAAGACTTCGTGAGGATTTTTTCCTCTATATATATTCCGTAAAAAACGGGTTTTCGCACCCCTAAAATCCAAAAAAATTTAAAAAATTTTTAATTTTCTTAATACTCTGTGATATCTTGCTCTATAAGTATGCGTAATTTGTGCAATGTGCGATTGAGCTTACGAGAATACGCCTGTCTTGAAATATTATGCTTGTTTCCAAGCTCTTCGAGTGAGGGGCGTTTATCAGGAGAAAAAAACACCTCATCAATAATCAGTCTTTCAAGGTCGGTCAATTCATCTAAAGCCACAAGCAAGCATTTGTGCAACTCCTGAGCTGATAAAGTTTTCACTATGTCAGATTCAGTATCAATATATACATCCGACTTATCGTTATAATCGCTCAGCGACTCAATTCGCTTTTTGTGTTTGTTCTTATCATAAGCTTTTTCGAAAAACATCCATTTTTCCTGTCGGGCAGTTTTTCGCTTATAAGCTTTAAGCAAAATGAGCTGATTATCACTTTTTAAATTTTTTGAATTTTCAAGGTGCGTGCTGTTCATCGTCATTAAAAAAACACTCCGTTCTTTTAACGACTGAACAGACAACTATTGATATAAACATCATTATCACAATATATTAGCGTTGTCAAGATTTTTCTTCTACAAGAAAAATCTTTTTTTAATTTTACCCTGTTCTAAAATCAGAAAAAATTTAAAAAATGAAAAAATTTTTTAAAAGCAGGGGTGCGAAATTGCAAAAATTACGGAATATATATAGAGGGTATTTTTGCTATTAGACCTTAGAGGGAAAATACCCCCGCAGGTCTAATAGCAAGCACTGCGGTGTGTCGGACATTTCGACACAAACCGCTAATTTTTCAAATCCGTAAAATTTGAAAAATTGCTTGTTAAGGGATACCCCTAAAACCCCGTTTTTTAAAAAATTAAAATTTTAAGGAAAGGCATTTTTTATGAAAAACATTGAAAACAAAACTATCAGAATCAGCGTAAGAGTTTCTGAAGAAGAATTGAAAATTATAGAAAAACGAGCTTCGCTCACCAATGAAAAATCGCTAAGTTCGTATTTGCGTAAACAGGCAATAAAAGGATTTATCATCAATGTGAATTTTTCAGAATTTGACCATTTACGAAAAAACATTACTGCAATAGGAACAAACATAAATCAGATTGCAAAACGAGTGAATTCAACAAATCGCTTTTACGATGAGGACATCGAATACATAAAGAAGGTGCAAAAAGAAATATGGCAATTACTAAACTCGGTTCAGTCAAAACTACGCTCTCTGTAGCAATTGACTACATTCTAAATCCGGAAAAAACAGAAAATCAAAAATATGTGTACTGCTACGGTTGTACCGAGGATGGCAAATCGGCAGAACAGGAATTTTTGGCAATCAGAGAATTTGGAACAGGCAAAGGTGATGTTCTCGCTCAACATATTAAGCAATCGTTTAAAGGACAGGAAGTTACACCTGAACAAGCACTTGAAATTGGAATAAAAACCGCCGAACGATTGCTTAAGAATCAATATCAGTACATTGTAGCGACACATACGGATAAGGACAACATACACAACCACATAATTTTTAATAATATTGATTTTGAAAATTTCCGTACTTTTGAATGGCAGCAAAATCGTGGCGGTAAGTCTTGGAAAAAACTCCGTGAAATAAATGATGATGTATGCAGAGAATACAATTTATCCGTAATTGAAAAACCTATCAATCCGGGCAAATGTTACTACGAATGGCAACAGGATTATTTGGGTAAATCTTGGAAGTCAAAATTAAGATGTGTGATTGATGAAACAATAATGCAATCGACATCTTTTGAAGATTTTTTAGAACAGCTTAAAAAGAAAAATGTTGAGTGTATTTATACTCCCGAAAATGTCATAAAGATAAAATTTCGCTTGCAGGGACAACAGCGTTTTTCAAGAGGTCGCACTCTCGGTTGGTATTATGACGAACCTCAATTACGCAAACGCATTGAGCAGTATCAATTCTTAAAAACCGGTAAAAGCGGAAAAATATACAGAACCCGAATTATTGATACAAGCACAGATGTATTTCAGACTTCCAAAGGATTATTGCATTGGGCGAATATTAAGAATATGCAGGAGGTTTCAAAGCTCATAAATTTTTTGTCTGAAAACAATATGAGAAGTGAGTCGGATATAGAAAACAGAGCTGCAGAAAAATACAATGACAGAATGGTTATTGTTTCCAAACTTAACAGAACTCAAAACCAAATTAACGATATTGCAGATGTAATAAAGCTCATAAGGACATATGAGAAGTACAAGCCTTATCACAAAAATCTGATGACTGCAAAAAATCAAAAACAATACAAAAAAGAAAACATCACCGCACTTGCAAAGTACGATGATGCAGTTGCTAAATTATTAAGTTTGTATCCCGACAGAAAATTGCCGACAATTTCAACTCTTGAAGAAAAACGGAAAAAATTAACTTCCGATGTTCAGCAGATGAATGAAGAATACAAGGCAATTATTGATGAGCTTAAAAAGATTGAATATGCCCGTCAAAGCATTAACGATTATCTCAGAAACAATGACAGGTCACAAAATAAAAGCTTGGAATAATTATTATTTATATTTTTCTTCTTCACGGTCAATCTCTTCCATAAATAATTGCATTGCATAATTATATGCCTTGTTAAGATTTAACCCTTTGTCTTTGACCCAATTCTGCAATTTTTCCTTTTCGCCCTTCGGCACATAAATATGGATTATGTCATATAAGTCCTTCGGCTTTACCGTAGAATTTTTAGGATAAACTCTCTTCTTTGCACATTCCTCACAGATTTTCTGACTGCCGGATTTTAGAATGAAGGATTTTCCGCAGTTCGGGCATATCTGTTCCGTGCCGACTCTTCGTGCCGTTCCTGCTTTTTGTTTTTCCTTGTGTGCCTGAATCCGTTCGAGCTTCTTTATTTCTCTGCACTCAGGACAATATTTAGCGTGTTTAGCGGTGGTTTCAAATTTATTTCCGCATCGTTCGCAGGTAAATTCTTTAATTGTAACCATCAGACCAATCCCTTTCGCTATACTTTTGCTACTACTATTATTTTATCAAGTATAAACAAATTGTCAATAAAAATTGAAAAAATGCCGTTTTTGAACAAAAAATTTAAAATTACACTTGACATTACCCCTAAATGATGTATAATATAATCAGAAATAGTTTAGGAAATGATTTCAAGTGTGAAAAGTTAAGGAGGTAAAACAAAGATGAAAACAGTAAGAGTAGTTGAATATATCGACCTTGAGGGAGAAAATCACACCGATGAATTTGAAGAATCAGCCGATGCGGTTAAATTTTTTATGAGGATTACATCGGAAAAGCTCGTAAAAAGAGCTGCGTTATATGACAAAGTAATTGAAAATTAACTTGTGCCCCAACGGGGCATAAGTTGCAAAATACAAATATTTTTAAAGGAGTTAAAATTATGATTCGCAATGAAGTAAAACTTATCGGCAGACTTACCGCCGACCCTGAACTCAAATACACAAAAGAAACAAACAAAGCTCTGTGCAATGTAGTGTTAGCTGTAAACAGTATTTACAGTAATGAAGCAGAGTATTTGCACCTTGTCTTTTGGAACAAGACGGCTGAAAATCTTTGCAAATATAAAGGCAAGGGTGATTTGATTGCTGTTACAGGCTACCTTAAAACGAGGAGCTACATAGACAAAGAGAATATTGTCAGAAATATTGTAGAAGTCATTGTTGAACAAGTTGACTATCTCGGTTACACCAAAAGAGGAGTTGACAAAAGCGAACCAATACCGAAGCTTGACCCTGACCACAAGAAACAGGAAGAGTATCAGATGATACACGATGCACTGTGTGCTGACGAAGACTTACCGTTTTAAGGAGTGATATAAATGAAATTTAAATACAAGGTCGAAATTGTTATTGATGAAGAAAAGGTTATCAATGACGATATTTACGACCCTAAAGAAATGTATGAATTCATCAGGAATATGTTTAAACGCTTTGACTTAGCTGAAATTAAAACCGATAAACCCTATTACTTGATTTTTGCAGATAAAGGCAGAAGCAGAGATTACGGTGCATTATGGAGAGTAATTCTTGATTTGTATGATATGGATTGGTTTAAAAATTATGCCGTAAAATATTTTTGGCATAACAAGTCAAATGGCAGCATCGAAGATATTATGTTAGGTTTAAACAAATGCAGAAAGGAATGATTAAATCATTAAAAGCAATCAATTTTGATTTAGACTCTAAGGCTCTTCAAAAAATATATCAATCTGATAATCCTTTTATATATCTAAAAGCATACAAACAAATTAACAAATTCTTTACTGATAACGGCTTTGTTCACAGACAATGGTCGGGATATATTTCAAAAGGAAAACTGTTTGATTATGAAATCATAAACCTTATTGATGATATGAATACAACATTCCCTTGGCTACGAAAATGTGTCAAAAAGTTTGATGTTACCGATGTTGGAGAACAACACGATTTGATGTACATATTTCAAAAGCCTGAAAAATCAAAGTTGCAGTCTAAATCGGTTGAAACTAAAGAAAACGGAACTAAAGAAAAAGCTCCTATTTCTCGTAAGCAGATTAAGAATAACGCTAAAATAATCTCTCAAAAAAATACAGTCAGCAAAGAAAAACAAACAGATAAATCAAGATAACGGAGGTATAAATTATGTGCAAAATCATTTCAATAGCTAATCAGAAGGGCGGAGTCGGTAAGACAACAACAGCTTTTAATATAGCAACCGCTCTCGCCCTCAAAAACAACAAAGTGCTTGCAATAGACTTTGACCCACAGGCGGATTTATCCAAATATGCCGCTTTCGACAATACAGACGGCAACCCAACAATGAGCGACCTTCTTATTGGTAAGGTAGGTATGAGTAAGGCAGTTGAAATAAAAGACTGCATCAGACATAACGAGGTTAATCACCTTGATTACATTCCTTGTGACATCAACCTTGCAAATGCAGACTTATTCCTCGCAGGGGTACTTTCGAGGGAAACAATACTCAAGCGTATTCTTGATAATGATATTATCAAACAGTACGATTATGTAATTATTGATTGTAATCCGTCACTTGGAGTTTTGCTGATGAACGCTCTCACGGCAAGCACCGGTGTAATTATCCCGGTACAGGTGCAGGACTTTGCCTTCGGCGGTTTAAAAACTCTTACAGGTGTTATTTCACAAATACAGGAAACCATCAATCCTAATTTAAGAATTCTCGGTGTGCTGCCAACAATGGTTGACCGCACAAACGCAAGCAAGCGTGTCATTGAGCAACTTGAAAGCATTTACAATAATGCTCTTTTTAACACTCAGATACACCGTGCCACACAGGCAGTTGAAAGCACTAAGCAGCACAAAGCATTATGCTTAATTAAAGGCAGTAAGCTCGGAGAGGAATACATAGCTTGTGCCGAAGAACTGACAAAAAGAATTGGTGTGTAATTTACGGAGGAACGACAATGACAGGCTTTAACTTTGGAGCAATGCTCTCGCAAAACAATCAAATAAAGCAAATACCGCTTGATATGCTTGTACCGTTTCACAATCATCAGTTTTCTCTTTACGACGGCGAACGCAGGGATGATATGGTTGAATCAATCCGCAAAAACGGAGTAATGACACCTATTGTTTGCAGACCAAATCCTGATGGAACAGATACATACGAAATCTTAATCGGTCATAACCGGTGGAATTGCTCTAAAATAGCAGGTCTTGAAACCATACCGGCCATTATTAAAGAGCAACTCACAGAAGAGGAAGCTCAAACTTATGTTGATGAAAGCAACCTTATTCAGAGAGGTTTCAATGACCTCAAAGTATCTGAACAGGCAAGAATTATTGCAAGACGATATTCTGAAATGTTTTCTCAGGGAAAGAGAAATGACATCATCAATGAAATTCGTGTGCTTAACGGCGAAGAAACTTCTTCCGGCAACAGCCGTGAAAAGGTTGCAGATGAGTACGGATTAAGTCGGAATACTATTGCAAGACTTGTGCGAATAAGCAAGTTATCTGACGGTATTCTCGGTTGGATTGATAAAGGTCAGCTTGCCGTCAGAGCAGGTGTAGAATTGTCGTATTTATCGGCAGATGAGCAGTCGGAATTATTCGAAATTAACTCGGCTGACAATGATATGCTGATGAAAATATCAGAAGCTCAGGCAAGAGATTTACGGATTTTGTCAGCTGACGGTGTACTTGACGAAGATAATATCTTAAAGGTTTTATCTGCCAAAAAGAAAACGCCTGACAAAAAGCTGCCTATAGCTCCAACACTCTACAAGAAATACTTTGCAGGTCTTAGCAATGAGGAAATTCAACAAATAGTTGAACAAGCTCTTGAAATGTTTTACAGCGATAGAAAGGAGCATACATAATGAGTAATGTTTGGGATAAATATAAATCAACGGTCAGAACACATATCAGTGTTCCGGAAAGTAGGACTTTAATTACTGAAAATCAATGGAAAGCAAAGCACTTTATAAAGATTGACGAACAGAGTGGTAAGTATTTATGGGTTAATGCTAATTGTCCGTCTAAAAAGCTGTACTTGTGGGACGAGGAAGTTCGCCATATGACTGAGCAGGAGCTTGCAAAATACCGAGCAGACGAAAAAAGTAAGCGTATAGCTCAGAGAAAAGCTCTTCTAAAGCGAAAAGAGGCGAAAAAACAAGAAGAATTACAGTTGTTCAAAAAAGAGTTCAAAAAAGAAATTACTCAGAATATTATACAAAAGACTTTCAGCGTTCCGTATAAATCCGAAATTATCTATGACGAAATAGTCATAGATACCGAAACAACAGGTCTTAATCCTTATGACGATGAGCTGTTACAGGTGTCAATCATTGATGGTCAGGGCAACACTCTTTTCAACAGCTATATTAAGCCGCTTTATACAGATAATTGGAATAAAGCTATGGCGGTTAATAACATAACCCCCGAAACGGTTGCCACTGCACAGAATATTCTTGAAGTGAAGCAGAAAATCAGTCGTATTATCAATTCTGCTCATACTATCATAGGGTTCAATGTATATTTTGATTTAGGATTTCTTTCCAATATAGGGATTAAAAATGAAAACGCTGCTATAGTAGATGTTATGGAGGATTTTGCTTATATATACGGAGAATGGAGCGAGCAATATGGCTGTCACGAATGGCAAAGACTCACTAAATGTGCAGAATATTACGGATATGATTGGGGAACAGACATTGCTCACGATAGTTTAGCTGACTGCAGAGCTACTTTGTATTGCTACAAAAAAATGAAAGAACAAAAGGAACTGGAATCTTAATGTTACAAAGAAGTATCCGTAATGGTTGTAACGGATAAGTATAAGAGTATAGCCGATGCAGAGAAACACTATCCAAAATTGTTAGGAGGTAATAATTATGACAATTGAATTTTTTGAAAGAATGTGCGATATAGATTCCGATAAAACATATGTGAGCAAAGCAAAGCTCAATGGCACAGAGCTTCCGTTGTATGCAGTTGAAGAAAAAATCAATATTTGTAATGAAAAGGAATACAAATACTACAGCTACAATCAGAGAACCAATAACTACAGTATGAGAAGCTTGTTGTGGGACGAGGCTGAATATATTGAATTTTTGTATAATCACAGGACAGATGAGCTTCAGAAGCTGATTGACTCAGGAAAGCTGTACAGAACAGTAATGCAGAGAGTACACAAGGCAAACAAACTTATTGACAGCACATTGCACGAATGGGAATCACAGGACGAAGAAATTATTCTTGCAAAAAAGTCAGGAAACAACGAAAAATATCGCAAGCTCATTAACGGCTTGCGAATGACAGCCCGAACAGAAATTTACAGGGAATATTTATTCAGATAAGGCGTGTAAGAAATGTTAGCTATAATTAATTGTATTCTCGCTTTAATTTTCTTTTTTGTATTTTTTATAATGTTACATTCAGAGCCGAGTTTTATTAAACTTGCAATTGTCTTAACAGCACTTTTGATTAATATAGTGTGTGTAGTAACAATTATATCATCTTTTAAATACACAATTGATATTAAACTATCAGATGAAGTAAAGAGCAGCCAAAGTATTGTTAATTTTAAAGACAATCATGATTTACAAGGTGGTTTTTTTATTGGGTGCGGCGAAGTACATACTGAGCAATACTATTATTATTACTACAAAACTGATAAAGGGAGTTACAAAGCAAGCAAAATTAAGGCTGACGATTGCGAAATAATCTATACTAAGGATACTCCGCACATAGATACTATAGTAAAATCGGCTGACGAAAAAGCAACTGAAAATCCGCTTACTTTTGAACCTCTTTTGTCGCTCAGAATTTCAGGTACAGGAGAAAAGTATAAAATTTATGTTCCTGAAGGATCTATAACAGATGAGTTCTCTATTGATACGGAATAAGGTGAAAATAATATGTTATTTTTTGTGTTGACATTCATTTTTTGCTTATATCAATAATTAAATTTAGTTTTAGTAAAACATCCCCTTCATCTTAATTGATGAAGGGGATGTTAGTTTTCGCTGATATCTAAACTTGTCTTTTTTATTTACTTTAAATCCGTCAAGCATTATCAAGTCAAACATTATCAATTTGATTCATTTTCATGTAAATAATATAAATAATACAAGCACATTTCAATTTTGATGCGACTTTCAAATCTCAACAAAACTGTCTCAATGTTGTACTTTGCTATATCTTCAGAGCCGGCTTTGGCAAATTTATTACGACAAGTATATACCATAATCATTATATCAACAATAGTTTTTCCTTTGTTGTCTTTCACGGGAATTTTATAATATAGAATTGAACCATTTAAATCTGAAGTTTCAGTTTTATCTGCATTACAAGGCACATATTCCTGTGCTTTATAAGCTTCAGATTTATCGTTTCTCATAACAATATTTGTATGTAATTTTCGAGCATGATTAAACAATGAGTTTTCATTGTCGATAATATCGCTCAATTTATCGTAATCGAATTTTTGAGAATGTGCTAAAGTCCATTCGTGTCCTGAACCCAGCTCATTTGGAAGGCAATATATAGCATTAACTCGTACATCTTTTTCAGGTACATCTATATTGTTCCCGTTTAGTATAGACTCCAATATATCGCTAATTGCATTGCAAATATTTCTTAACTGATTACAAGGCTTATTGACTATAGCAGGTGGCTCTATTTTTCCCAACTTCACATCATCAATAACACCTACAAGAGTATTAAATTTTTCCTCGCACACCTTGTTTGTCTTTTCAATTAAATCAAGGTTAAAATTCAAATCCTTATTTTTACTGATATTTGCAGAATATTTAGCATAAACAACATCAGAAATCTGAATAAATAAGACCATAATGAAGAATACCAAAAACAGAACCAAACTGATTATAGCACAAATTAAAGTTAATGAATTATCTGTGTTATTACTTACTAACCCAGTTGTATTGTCTGTTTTTCCAACTCCAGAACTATCCATTATTTTCATAACTATAGATGATATAAAAGAAATCGTTCCTGCAACGCTTGTAATGATAATTGTTCTTAACCAATGCTTTTCTTTTGCTAAATACAATTTTACTAAAAGATTTTTATCTGTTATTCTTTTCATTTTCTGAAACTCGTGTAAATTTAAAATCATCAAGATTAGGACGCAATTTCCTCGAGTAATTTGCTTTTCTTTGAAATTTTTTACTGTCCAAATCTAAATTGTTCTCCTTTCCAGATTTTTGCAAGTATGAAAAGCCAATACGATACATACTTTTAACTGACATAATAACTCTCCTTATAATGTGCATTTCCTTCACCTCTATTATATATGTGGTATTTATTATTGTCAATATAAATTTACAAATTGCTACAAAAATATACTATATATTACAAAAAAGTACATCTAAATTTCGCTATTTTTCTCGAACAATTGTTCTATACTCATTATAAAGAAAATAAAATACTATGTCAATATATTCGACACCATTCCCTATAAAAAATTTTTACAAAAATTATTAGGGTACCAAATAGTACCCTGTTTCAATAAATAAAAAAATAAGACCTAAACCGTAAGTTCAGACCTTATTTTTGCGTTATTAATTTTTCAACCCTCAAAGTTTCCTTTGACAGTTTTTTATTATACACCAAATGTATGTAATTTAAAATCAACACTTATTGCGTTTAATCGCCTTCCGCCCTTGCTACAACGATTTTAAGCAAGAATAATGTAATTTCTCCTACTAGCTATAAAATGCAATACAGACCGCTTAAGAGCCTTTATCCTTCAAAAATCAAATCGTTTCCCTGACATTTTATCTTTCAGAAGAAAATGCTTTTTAGAGTGATTTAAGAATAATTTAGGTCAAATGCAATTATAAGATCTATGTACCTTTGTTCAGATGAGGAGTGTAAGAAATGTTAGTTATAATTAATTGTATTAGCAACTGAAAATCCGATTACTTTTAAACCTCTTTTGTCGCTCAGAATTTCAGGTACAGGAGAAAAGTATAAAATTTATATCCCTGAAGGCTCAATTACAACAGATTTTTCGGTTGATATGAAATAATGAAAGGAAAAACTCTATGAAGTTTGAAATTAAAAATAATAAAATTTATAGAAAGGGTGAAGAAATCAAACCCGATACAAGCGGTACAAATGGAAAGGTTGTGAGCGGAATGTCGGCACACGGCTTATGGTTTTCAGCTTCAACAAGTACCGAAAAAATTACAATATACAAAAAGGACATCATTGACCTTGCCCCAAACGCCCACGAAGTTTTTATGAGCTATATAATTTGAAAAAACAACAAAAAGGCAGATAACATCTTTTTTGATGCTATCTGCTTTTACTTTTGTCCTTGTTATGTTGTGATTGATTTTCTTGTGTGTGGGATATAATTTTTGAGTTTTGATTTATCTGCTTTCTCGATAGACGGTATGGTCTTAAATTCGTTTTTAACCGGGTTTTTGCATAAGAAAACCTTTTTGATGATTCTAGTATGTACTGTGCTAAATCGGGTGATTTTCTCACTTGTTTAAGGTAAAGTATAAGTCATACTAACGCTTCAACCGAAACAGCAGATGGTATATGTTCAATTATCCACTCATATTCTTTTATATTGCTGTACAAAGCACCTAAATCAGACTGATTATCGCAAAGAATAATCTTTGTGTTGTATGAGCATAAGTCTTTATACATCTTTTTTACGCAGTCTAAAGCAGACTTAGAGCGGAGATATTTCTCGTACTTTGCCATAACAGCATTTGCATATTCTACCAAAACTTCACATTGAGCGGTTACAAGATAATTAGTTTTCATATACATACTCCTTTCAATCTGAGCAATAATAATTAATTGCAATTTGTTTTATCCGATTGAAAATACTCAGTTTATTCGGTTTAATTTTAAGATTATCAAATGATTCATTGTTGGCGAAATAATAATTGCTCAATGCTTCAAGAAAAGCAAGCTCATCTATGTTGTCATAATCAGAAAGCATATCGTTTATAGTCTGATTAACAGTTGTACATAAAACACCGTCAAAATTGAGATACTCTATATCGTCAAATGAATTGACAATATGATATTCAATGTTATCAAATTGTCCCTCGTTCTGAGCATACACCTGTATCTTAGATTCATTGACATAACCATTGAATAATTCAAGGTACTCAAGTGCCGAAACTCCGCACAGGATTAAATCCGTACCTTGAACCACATCTTGTAACCAATCGACATTAGAAAGATATCGTGTACTTGTAATTGACATCATAAATATCACCACACTTCATTTTCTTTACATATTATAATATGTCAAAATCGGCAAATTTGCAAGTTTTAAGGACAACAAAAAAGAGCCGTTCAGAGCCATCTGAACGGCTGCTTTTTAAATTAAATAAAAAATATTTATCTACGCTATTCATTCCTCAATAAAAGGGAGCAACTGCATATAATGCAGTTGCTCCCAAAATCGTTACTTTTTGTCGCATTCTCCTGATATGGTAGTCAGACGGTAGCGAAGCACAACCTTAAAAAATATCGCATTCTCCTGATATGGTGGTCAGACGGTAGCGAAGCACAACACTAAGATGAGTAACCAACATCGTTCAAATACTATTATATGTTATAACTAAGAAAAAAACAAGTGTTTTAAAAAGAAATTCAGAAAAGAATTTCTAATTTTAAAGTGAAGTAACAATATAAAATGTCACTTTGTCACTTATAAGATTATGAGCTAATAAATTTTGAACGGTTTTTTTGTCAAGTCCACCTGTTCCGCAACCAAGTAAAGGTATGGCTACTGAATTTATGTTTAAGTTTTCAGCTACCGCTACTATCTTTGGAATCAGATCTTTAATTTTTTTGATTTTTGCTTTGCTACCCGGAGTACGCATAGTAACTGCGTGTATTATTTTTTTACACTCAAGATTTGGAGCATCAGTCACAAAAACAGTTCCGGGTGAATAACCAAAAAAGGAGTGTGCCTTACATTTTGCTCTTGCAAGCCGTTCAACAGCACCGCAAGATGCAAATTGAATGCTCTCTGCAACTCCTCTATGTAATTCATTAACACATCTTTTACCTCCCATATAACCAAAACCGTTGGATGCATTTACAATAGCATCTACATCAAATTTTGTTATATCGCCTTGTGCGTAAACTATCATAATTCAGGTTCACTCCTTTTAGGCTCTGATTTCATAACTGTTTTATTCTGAACTTGCTTTGAAGATTTGTTCCTGCCGAGGATTTTATCCTTACCAAAGTAATGTGTTTTGGACTTTGATTCTGTTTTTTGGTGAGCAAGCTCAATGTTCAAAATCTTTGTTAATTCAGACAGGCGTGCTGACTTTTCCTGCAATTCCGCTTCATATTCAAAAGGCTTTTCAAGCAGGGCAACACTTGTTTTGTAATCAAGGTCAAGCTTGTTAAGAGAATTCTGACTGTAATCAAGAACACTTTCGGTTTTGTACAGCAACCCCTCTATTTTACTGAGGTTATGCACAGCAGAAACACCGAGCTGAGCAGAATATGAATATTTACCCTTGATTGTAACTAAAATGTCATCATACACATTTCCGTTGTTTATAACGCTTATATCGAATCCGCAAATGTTGCCAACGCTAACCTGCTTCTTTCTGTTGTCGGCTATTCTTACCTGAGCAACAGCAGTTGTAAGAGCTTTGGCAGCATTTTTTCGTTCCTCATCGTTCTTCAGGTTAAAAGTCTGAGAACCTAAAGTTAATTTGCAAATAAGTTTACCGTCCTTATCGACAAATGACTTAACATTATCGATATCGGATTTTATGTTGCCGATAGTACAAAGGAGTTGCTTGCGTTTTTCGGGATAAGCCGCAACAGCATCTTCAAGCTCATATTTTGTATTGTTGTAATCAGCTTTGAGAGAGTTAAGCTCCTTTACTCTGTTATCAAGCGTGAGCTTCTCACGGATACGGTCATCGCCGGTACAGAGAGCCTTAATTTCGCCATATGAAAGAGCCGCTTGGTCAACATCGGCACACTTGCGTGCAGGAGCTTTGTCAGTCATAACCTGACTTATAAATTTTTGCTTGGTTTCGAGGAGCTGATAGCTGTACGCATCAAAAGTGCCTTTGGTAACATATCTGTACAAATGCACTTTTTCGTTAATATTGCCCTGCCTGACCATTCTGCCACGCCTCTGCTCGAGGTCTGCCGGTCGCCACGGAACATCTAAATCGTGCAGAGCAATGATTCTGTCCTGCACATTTGTGCCTGTTCCCATTTTGCCCGTTGAACCGAGTAAAATTCTCACTTCACCGCTTCTGACCTTTGAAAACAATTCAGACTTTTGAGCTTCGGTTTTTGCATTGTGTATATATGCTATTTCAGTCGCAGGGATGCCCTTTGCAATGAGCTTGTCCCTTATGTCATCATACACGCAAAACTTGCCTGTTTCCTCAAGAGAGTCGATTTCCGCCACACTCTTGTTATCGTTTTGCTCTTTGGAGGAGTCATTACCTGTGTTTTTTGACGGCACACCGAGGTCACAAAAAACAATTTGAGTAAGCTTGTCTTTTGCTGTGTCTGTATAAATGTCAAATACATTGTTTACACACACATTCAGCTTTGTATTTGGATTATCCTCAAAATCGGGACTAATAAGTCGGGGGTCAAGACCGAGCTTTCTGCCGTCACCGGTAATTTTGAGCATATTATCCTGTGACGGATCTACGGAGCCTGAATTAACCTCATCTGCTCTGTCGGATAATTCATCGACAAGCTCCTTTTGAAGCTCTGTAGGCTCTACATCAACAATGTGAAGCTCACAATCAGGCACTTTAAGTTTAAGAGTTTCAGCTGTCTTTACATCGGCTACCATCTTAAACATAGACATAAGCTCAGGCAGATTGGAATATTCCGCAATCCTTGTGCGTTCCTTAAACTTGTTTCCTGCCGGAGCTAACTCGTATTCTTTCTTTTGCACACCGAATGCAGAAATCCAATTATCAAAATTCTGCATATTGTTGTGACTTGCAAGAAAATCATAATTAAGGTATCTCATCATTGTGTGAAGCTCTGTAACGCTGTTTGACAACGGTGTACCTGTGGCAAATACAACACCCTTGCCGCCTGTCTTTTCGTCAAGATAACGGCATTTTGCAAACAGCTCTGTTGCCCTCTGAGAAGCTCTTGAAGATATACCCGAAACATTTTGCAGCTTTGTTGCACAGTACAGATTCTTAAATTCGTGAGCTTCGTCAACAAACAATTTGTCAATTCCAAGCTCCTCGAAATATACGGTATTGTCTTTCTTACTTGATTGAAGCTTCTCAAGCTGATTTTCGAGATTCTTTTTTGTACGCTCCATTTCCTTAACGGTAAATTTATTACCGTCCTGAGCTTTCATCTCAGCAAGACCGGCAACAATATCATCAATTTGAGATTGTAAAAAGGCTTCCTGCCTTTCAGGAGATAGGGGCAGCATCTTTAATTGCGTATGTCCGATAATAACGGCATCATAATTGCCAGTTGCAATTTTTGACATTAACATCTTGCGGTTTGATGATTTAAAATCATCCTTTGTTGCAACCAATATGTTTGCGTTGGGATAGAGCTTCAAAAAGTCTGCTCCCACCTGTTCTGTCAGATGATTCGGTACAGCAAACAAGGATTTGTGACACAACCCAAGCCGTTTACATTCCATAGCAGTAGCTATCATTTCAAAGGTTTTTCCTGCACCTACCGAATGAGCAAACAGTGTGTTGCCTCCGTAAATAGCGTGAGCAATGGCATTTTTTTGATGTTCGTGAAGCTGAATGTTTGAATTCATTCCCGGAAAATTAAGGTGTGAACCGTCATACTCTCGTGCGTGGACGCAATTGAATGTGCGATTGTATGTGTCAACAATATCTCTGCGGCGGTTAGCATCTTTAAAAATCCAATTCTTAAATTCACGGCGAATGGCATTGGCTTTTTGCTGTACAACCTGAGTCGCTTCTACATCAAGCACTCTTACAGGCTTATTGTTTTTATCACGCTCAACAACACCGTATTCGTCAACCTTGTCTTTATACACTTTCGGTTCGGATAAATTGAGAACGGATTCAAATATCTGATATGCAGATAATCCGCTTGCACCGTAGGTCTTTACAGTAGTTACCGACAAATCCGCTCTCTTATTCGTGATATTCCATCTGCCGGAATACTCTGAATAGTCAAGCTCTATTCTGTCGGATTTAAAAAATCTTGACACATAATCCGATTTAAGGCTTTGCGGTGTTTCAAAAACCTCATACATAAATTGCTCATAGTATTTTTTATCAATCCAAGTAGCTCCGAGGTTAATATCAATATCGCCGGCTTTCAGAGGAGTAGGCAATACTTCCTTTAAGGCGACAACATTTGATTCATATATGCCGTTGACCGAAGCGTATGCTTTTGCCATGTCAAGCTTTGCATATATATCTCCCGACAAATATTCGGAAGCAGTTTGATATTCGTAGTCCTCATCGCCTGTATATGACGGTACGGCAAATATTTCACCTTTTTCTCTCAGCCCGATTTTCAAATCCTCGGGCGGCACATCCGTAATTTGGCTCATATACTCGAAGTCGATAACACCTTTTTCTGCAACGCAGACAGCAAGAGCTTCTTCAGCCGTATCAACATGACTTATTGTTGCTGTCGGCTTATTTACACGCTCTGTAAATATATCGGACTTCTTAACAAGTAAATTATTATCTTTGGCAAAATCGGCTTCGAGAGAAGCAACAAGCGGATATGCTCCGTCAGAGTTTAACAAGCTGTGATTGTAACTGCTGTGAAGCAAGCCGTACTTACTGTAGAAGCTGTCATAACAGTTGTTGAGCTTTTCCTGCAATTGAGCTATCTCTGAATCCTTGTTATCGTACTGCTGAACATCAAGCAATTCACGCAAAGTGTCACGAATATCAATAAAGGAATTGATGCGTTCGTGATTTAATTTTTTCCCAAGTGCTTTGTCTGCGGAAACATTAACTATTTTACCGCTCTTATCAGAGCCGTAAAAATATATTTCGCCGTTTCGGCGATAAAAGCTTTGTAAACGCAGTTTTAAAGGTTCGGCTGTTAAATGTTCGGAAACCGGAATCAGCTTTTCTGCAGAAGCGGAATATTCAAAATTGATATTCTTTACCGCCGAGGAAAGAAGCTCCGACAATGTTCTGCCGTCATTAAACGGCACGCACATCGTATCGTCTGTTCTGCCGAACATTTTATTGCCTTCAACAACTTCGCCGAGTATCATTTCGGGATGCTCAACAAAATAATTGTTGACGGTTAATCCGTTTTCAAGCTGTCCTGTATGTACCCAAGACGGTTCAATTTCTGACTTTTTTTCTCTTTTTTGGAGGAATATAATGTCAGCTGTAACCTCCGTTCCTGCCGATTTAAAGGCGTTATTCGGCAATCTCACAGCACCTACCAAATCCGCTCTTTCGGCCAAAGTCTTGCGGAAAGAGCTGTCCTTTTTGTCAAGTGTACCTTTGGAAGTTACAAAAGCAACAATGCCGCCGTCACGCACTTTATCAAGTGATTTCAAAAAGAAATAATCGTGAATTTTTAGATGTTCTGAGTTATATTTAGAATCATTAACGCTGAAATCGCCGAAAGGAATATTTCCGATTGCAACATCAAAACTGTTGTCATTGAAACGAGTATTCTCAAAGCCGTCAATCGTAATGTCAGCTTGCGGATACAGCTTTTGAGCTATTCTGCCTGACAGGCTGTCTTTTTCAACACCGTACAAATTCACCTTATCACGAAGCTCTTCGGGAAGTCTGCCGAAAAAGTTTCCTACGCCCATTGCAGGCTCAAGTATGTTGCCGTCCTCAAATCCTGCGTTACGAATGACCTCATATATACTGTCAACGATTGCTGTATCTGTGTAGAATGAATCAAGCACAGTTGACCGAGCTGCGGTATATTCTTCATCCGTAAGCAAACCCTTGAGTTCAGAATACTCATTTTTCCATTTATCATTATCAGACTCAAAAGCATTGGCAAGACCGCCCCAACCGCTGTAAAGGGACAACTGACCTTGTTCTTCAGGTGTAGCCGCTCTGTTTTCTGCTTCCGTTTGCTTTAAAATCTTAATGGCAGCAATGTTATTTTGAAACTTTGTTTTTGCTCCCGTGACAGCTTCTCTGTCCTCAATTACATAGTTTTTGGCTTTTTCATCATTTACGCTTGTTTCGGTCTGCTCGGAGCTTTCGACCATATCAAACAATGTAGGCGGTTCAGCTTTATTAACTACGGTAACTTCAGCTTTTTCTGCTCTTGACGGTGCGGCATTTTCAACCTCCACGGCAAGCTCGTCAACGCTCTGTAATTTTTCATCGCTCCTGACTTCTCTTTCTTTGCTTTCCGTTATCGGTAAATCTGCGGCTTTCTCATTTTCACCTTTATCAAGCTTTATATCGGCTTCGAGTATTTTTACAACACCTGAATACTGCGGATACTGCTTTAAGAAATCAATAACTCCACCGTCACCATCGCCAATATCCTGCCTGAATGTATGAGTTGTTCCGTTTGGCATATTAACAATAAATTTTGTCTTTTCATAACCAAGATGAATATTGTCAAGTTCACCGTTACGGTAAGCTTCGGCTACCGCATTTTCACTGCCGTATTCTTCAATTTCAAGCTGTCTTTGCTCAACCCATTCGTCATCGGCATTTTTCATAAGTGTGTCAAATTCAGAAACAGAGTATGTTTTGCCATTCTCAAATACCGGACTTTCACTCCAATCACAAGTAATTGTCGGACGAATTATTTCCTGTACAGACTCAGTTCGTTCAGGCTCATTTATCGGGACGATTTCATTTTCTGAATTAAATTGATTAACGATTTCTTCTGAGCTGACATTCAGAGCACCGGCATCGGATTCTGCGACAGCCATAACCTGTTGAATAAATGGATCACTGTTCAGCTTATCTTCATCGACAAGCTCACCGTTGACTATCCCTGCGTCCTCAAGCTGCTGACGAATAACTGCGGGATCTATGTCGTCAAGCTCGTCGTGTTCCTCATAAAACGGTGCAAGCTCCTCATATTTGATATTCACAGTAAATCCTTGTGTTTTAAGAAGTTCAGTATTATCATTCAGTTTAAAATCAGGGAATCCGACTGTATCAACTGAAGAACCGTTAATGTTTCTTGTTGTAGAAACAAGGTCGAGAATATCTGCAACGGTTTTTGCGTTCTCACCTCTGACTTCATAAAAATCACCGACCTTTATAAGTTCTATTTTCCGTACTTCAGGTAATTTGATTTCGGGAACTACTGCAAGCTCAACGAGCTTGTGCTGAATATCTGCATTAAGACCTTCGGCAAACTCCGTACCGCTGTAAAACTTTTTAACAGCGGTTCTGAAACTTTCGCTACCGATATCAATTAACCTTTGTTCGCCTGTTGTATCAAGAAAATCAAAGAATCCTGAAAAATCATCTCCGTATTCTTTGTTAGCTTCCGCTATCTGTTTGTAAGATACCTCGGTAATTACAAACTGACCGCCGGAGTATGCGTCAGGATTATAGTACATATATGTAATACTTTCGACTTCGGACTCTTGAAAATAAAGGGTTTTCTCAAGAGTGTTAAAGTCGGGTAAAGCAGGAGTGTATGTACCGCCCTCAATTTGCCCTTCAATATCCGTGCGTGTAGTACCTTTAATATCTGCAATGAGATTGATTAAATCTTCATACGAGCCGTTCTTGTATGCTGTAAAGAAGTTTTGCATTTCATCAATCGAAAAAGTGTAATCAAGCAAGTTGATTACTGATTCGCTCATACCGTAAGTTACCATTTCTCTGATAATTTCAAACTGAGTAGTTGAGTAACCACGATTTTCAGTTAATTTTTCAGTAATGTTATCATTAACAAAACGCTGTTTTAAATCATTAAACCTTGATGTATCTGCAAACATCAAAGATTTATCCGAAAAACTTCGATATGTGTCAACATAAATTTCGGCAAGAGCAGAAAGTTGTGATTCATAAAAATCAGTGCAGTCAGAAAACAATGAAACAAAGTTATCAGTCAAATTATCATCGTTTCTCGTTTGGATAAATTTTACAGACGGTGCAAGTGCCGAAAGTTGCGATTCATTAAAATGTAATTCAGATATTTTTTCATTAACTGATTTTGATTCTTCCGGTGATTCATTTTGAACAATTTCAGATTTTGACATAAATGATGCTCGCTGTTCTTTAAGTTCAGCAGATATTTTATTCAAGGTATCAGCATATTGCTCGTCAACAGTAATAGTTGTTGTTTTTCCGTAAATTCTGCCTGAAAAAAGGATGCCTTGCTCAGTAAGCCTTTGACCGATTTTATAGGCAAAATCGGTATTGTACTTACGGTATAATTTATCCTCAATAGAATCGTAGGTTGTAGTTCCTATGATGCTGTTGGTTTTATAGACTTTTGAATTACATTCTATAACAGTCTGATAATCAATATCCAACTTATCAATATTAGTTGCGGTAGCTCTGCCTATGGCAATATGTGCTTCACCATTAAAAATATAAGCACAATAATTAAGACCTGAATTTTCAAGTTCCTGACATATATTATCAAAACTATCCTCATTCGCAATGATTACTTTTTTGTATTTGTTCGGAGTGTTGCTGTTCCATATTTTGTTTCCGTATAATTCAATCACTTCATTCACCTCTTAAAAAAGACCTGTGCCTGAATGGCACAGGTCTAAAATAGCTTTATAATTCTTGTCCCTGAGTTTTGGTTTTATCATTCGTTTGTTGCTCATTATGAGCAATAGTGTTTGCATTTTGCTTAATCTGATTTCTCGATAAAGGTGCTGTTCTGCGTTCGGATTTCTTTTCAGGCTCTTTGAGTTTTTCGTATTCCTGCTGCTTATTGCCGTTGTTGATAATACCGTCAATGCTGTCATAATCGTCCTCAATCGACATTTCGGCATTTTTTAGGTAGTTTTCTTCGAATACAGCTTTTGCGGCAGATGAAACGATTACATCAGCCTGCTTTTTTAAAGCCTGTGGGTTGGTTGTAAACTCATCAACAATGTTCTGACAGCTCTTGCTGATAATATTGTCAGCTTCCTTATCGGGCATAGTTTTAACCGATTCAAACTTATCTGACCACTCATTAAGAGCCTTGAGCTTGTTTATCAGCTTTTCTTTTTTGTTGGTGAGCTTGTCGATTTGTTTTCGCAGTTTGAGTTTTTCGGACATATAATGAGTTTGACCGTATGCTTTTATTGCAGCATCGAGTTTGCTCTGAGTAGTATCAAACTTTTCAGAGGTTGTCCTCATTGCCATTGTCCCGTATTCCTGCATACCTTTGACAAAGTTTTCTTTCCTGCCGTCAGGGGATTTCATATTGTCAAGAAATTTATTGATTTTTTTGCAGTTCTCAGCACGGCTTTGTTGCTTCAAAATCTTCTGCTCATTCGATTTGATGTTCAGCTTATGAGAATGGATTTTCTCATTGATATTTACTATTTTCTGTCGCCTTTCAGCCGATAGAACAGACAATGCTTTATACACAGGCATTGGTACAACATTTCTCATTGATTCAACCGTTGAAACAAATTCAGCACTGCGAACCTTTTTTATGTTGAGTTTTTCGATTTTTGCATTGAGTTTATCGTTTTTTAGATTAAGCTCATCAATCTTAAGATTGCACCTGTCATACAGCTTTGCAAAAATCGGTATTGAAAATTCTTTGCTTTTCGTTTGTTCAAGCAATTCGGGTTCGGATTTTGTCTGTTCGGGTTGGAGATTGTCATTATTGACTTCTTCATCTCGCTGTTTTCTTTTATCGGTATTTGGATTATTATCAAAATCATTTGTAATATCAGGCATTTTACTTCCTCCTTCGTTTATTTTTTATGGAAACAGCAATTACTAAAATTGCCAAAATTGCGGTTATAACAATTACTGCAATAATAAAATCAAAACTTCCGTTATTGTTGTTTTCGGTTTTTGTTGCCGTATCAGATGCAGCTGTATCCTTTACTCTTTCAGCAGTCACAATAAGTCTGTGACTGTTTACACCGTATGGATAACAAGTTATAAGACTTAATAGGTCTTTTTCTTCGTCAACTGACAGTAACGATATGTTGTCGGGCTTAACAATGTTTTTTGATGTTACAGCATAGGTAAGCGTTTCATCGAGTACGGATACCTTGATTTCATCACCGATTTCAAGCTCGTTGAGATTGTCAAAAAACACTTGCGTTGGATAACCCGTATGTGCAGACAAGACAGAATGATTTCCTATACCACCAATCGGAAACGCTGTATTTGGCAGATGAGCAACACCTTTTTCAAGCACTTTATCCGTATCCCCGTGGTAAATAGGCAGTTTTACATTGATTTTTGAAATATCAATGTAGCCTATAAGACCGTCACCAAAATTGAGAATATCGTCATATCCGTCAATCACGCTGTCTGTATCGTAAGAAAATCCATTGATAAGTTCTGATAAATTGTTGTTATATTCAGCAGCAGCCGACAAGTACTGTGACCTGTCGGCTGCTGAAATGCTGTCAAAATTTGCGGCATAATTGTTAATTGTGGATGCTGCGAAAAAACTATTGACAGCATTTGATACAGAAGGGTACAGCACAAAGCAGAGTGATGCAGTCATAAAAATTATTCCTATTATCAAGGTGCATTTGCTTCTGCATTTTTTCAATGTGCTGTACTCCTTTCTGTTTAATGTGAAATTACTTGTTTGTAGCTTTTACTCTTCTGCGAATGAACAATGTTGCAATACCGCCGAGTGCAAATGCTGTGCCGAGAATGTAGAACATTACTGTTCCGACACCGCCTGTCTGCGGAACAACAACCTTTGTATCCTTAACATCAACGCTTGCTGTGCCGTCTGTAGGGCAGTTTGTGATGTACGAACCGTCAACAAATGTTGCACCGTATGTAACATCAATTGTCACAGGAATAACCTTACCGTAGATGTTGTATCCCGTTGGGGCTTTTGTTTCGACAATATAATATTTACCGCTTGCAAGTTTGATTTCTTCTTTACTTGTGTTGTAGTAAGTAACCTTGCCGGTCTTGTCGGATACACCGCTTGCAAGGGCATTTGTAAGAGCAGTTGCGTCCTCTTCTGTCTTGAAAAGGCTGAATTCTGCACCTTCGAGAGCCTTTCCGTCTGTATCTGTCTTGTTTGTTGTTACAGCAAAGGTGTAAACATAAACTGTATTACCGTTTACTTCTGATTCAACACCGTTCTTGTTAGAATAAACGAGCTTTGTTTCTGTGTTAGGGTTGCCTGTCTTTCCTGTTATTGCGTACTTATTGAGCTTTGCTGAATAAGTTACAGATGTATAAGTAACACTCTCTGCATAAAAGTCATTTTTCTGAAGATAAGCGTTTGTGAGAGCTACATTAAATGTTGTAGCTTTACCATCAACTTCTGATGTTACATTGAGAGCATAATCAGTTGAAGCAAGGTCAGCAACCTTACCGCCCTGTGCGTTGAGAAGTGCAACCTTTACGCTGTCTTTATCAAGAGTAAGACCGGCTGACATTTCATCATATACGGTATATGATTTAAGTTTCATTTCGCTTGAACCGGCAGTCGATGACTTGATTTCAAAATTCACTGTGTCACCAAGGCTTACATCGGTAAAATTAACATTATCCTTTGTGCTGTTTGTGATAGTCTTGCCTGTTACAACATCACCGTCATTTACCTTTGTAGCAAGGTCGATAGCATTAATGCTGTAAACCCAACCGTTATTGTAATATGGAAGTGATACAACAGAGTTTGTAACGCTTTTAACACCGGCAGGAAAGTTAGTCGCTTTTATGTAGTACAAACCCTGAGCAAGGCTTGAAAAAGTCTTTTTTACCGATGTTGCCGATGTAGTAAATGTGCCAACGGTTGAAGCTGTTGACGGAATCGAAGAAAGACCATCAAGAGCTGAGAGAACATTCGATGTCTTACCGCTTAAAATCTCGTCAGAGATTGAAGGAATAAGTGAATCATAGCCTGTCTTGTATGGATTTTCGGTTGTTTTGAGTTCTGCAACCTTGTACACCGTAAAGGTGTAACCCGGCTTTGAACAATTGAGCGTGAATGAAACCTTCTTTGTTTCATCAAGAGCATTTGCGTTGGTTGCAGCACTTGCAAATGGGATTGCAGTTAATACCATCATTACTGCAAGCACCATAGCTGTCATAATTCGTGTGATTTTCTTTTTCATTTTTGATTGTCCTTTCGTGATTTTTTATATTTCTTGCTACCGTGTTTACGGTAGTCATAGATGAAAAATATAGCCAATGCTCCGAGTGCTACAGAAGCAAAATAAAACGGAGCAATACCACCGCCACCTGTTTGAGATAATACGGATTTATTGTCGGCAACGGTTAAAGACATGTTAAGTGTGTTTTCATTGTCGGCTGAAATTGTAAATTCAACCTTTTTACCGTATGGCATATAGCCTGACGGAGTTACAGATTCAATAAAATAGTAATCACCTACCGGCAGATTACTGATTGACAAACTACCATTCGTAGCCATATAATCGGTTGCAGTTTTTGCAACTGAATTATACATATAAGTTTCTGAGCCTGTCTGATAACAGCTGATGGGAGTGTCGTCTGACTTATAGAGTTGCCAACCTGATCCGGTAAGAGCCTTTGTGCCGTCTGTTTTTGTCAGCTTAACAGAGCCTGTTTTCAGCGTGTTTTTGATATTTGCAAAAACTACGGTATCTGAATTAAGCGTAACTGTTACGCTTTTTGGCTTGTTGTACTTATACGGTAAAGAATAAGTACCATCCTCGTTAAGCTCACCGAGTTCGGTTACTTTATATTTAAGCAATTCGTCATTGCTGTTATAAATCGGCAAGTCTGAGATTTCAGGACTTAAACCTTCAAGGTCGGTGCTTACTTTTTCGTTAAACCCTGTTTCAGCACAGCTTATCTCAAAATACAAACCGTCAACAACATCATCTTCAGATGTTTTTTGTACCTGCAAAGAACCTGTTTTTACGGTGTTCACACAATCATATGTATAGGTATATTCATCGGTATCATAGATTGTAAATTCAACTGCATCTTTCAGTTCATAACGGCTCGGAAACTTGTATGTTCCGTCTGACTGTTTAATGCCGATTTCGGTCAGTCTGTAGGTAATTTGAAAACCGTTTTGATTGAATACATATGGCAGAATTCCGTCAATTGTATTACCGTTGACATCATAGAACTGCTCATTGTCTGTACTTGCTTTACCGTTTTTGTCGGTAGTCAAAACGATACTTGTAATCTCGTTGCCGGCTGCATCATAAGCCATCGGGGTAGGGATAAGGTCATCACCGAATTCTCGTTCATCGTCAAAAGACTCAAGCTTAAAACTCAAACCCTCGATAACTCCGTCCTCGGAAGTCTTATTGATGTTAATACTTCCTGTTGCAGGAGCGTTGTACACGGAATAATTAAGAGTAGATGTTGTTCCGTATTTGTTGGCAGTCTTACACTCTGATTCAGCCTTTTCAAGGTAATTTTCGGGGAAGTAGTAACTGCTTCCGCCGAGAAAACCTTTTTCAACAACCTTATATTTTATAGGGATACAAATTGCTGAGTTCGGAACGGTCAGACAGCTTTTGAGTTTTTCGCCGTACCTGCTGTAATAATTAGCTGTTCCGCTTGAATCTGTGACTATAGACCCGTAGTATTTACCGTTTTCGTCCTGTACCTCAAACCAAACTCCAGACACTTTACCGTTGTATGAGGTCTTTTTAACAGTTAAATCTGTTTCAGAAACTGTATTCTGAAAATTAAATGTAACCGTTTTGCTCTCGTCAAGCGTTAATGACTTACCGTTAGCGTTGGATTTTGCTTCTGATGATTTGCCATAGTAGTATCTTGAATAAGCATTCTCACAATTGCTGAATACAGCATTTGAAACACCTTCAAAATATGAACCTTTATAATTGATTGCATTTTCTTTCTTTATCGTCCAAGTGTAACCGCCATAGCTGTGAGATCCTAAAGTAGTCTTAAAACCAAGCTCCTTGACTGTATAGGTTATCTTGTTGCCTTTATCGTCATATACCCTCAAACCTTTAACAGTCGCTTCGCCGTTTTTATCGGTTGAAACTGCGTTGTACTCGTTGCCGAGGCTATCTGATATTGCAAACCAAAGATTTGAAACTATACCGTCTGTTGATGACTTCTTGATTTTGAGGTCAGCTTTTATGGCATCTTCATAAATCGTCTGAATAACGGCTGTTTCAACGGTTGAGTTTTCCTCATTTGCAATGACAGGATAAACAGTATCGTCAAGCTCATAGCCTGTCGGTGCGGTTATTTCTTTGATGTAATATGTTTTGCCGACATCTACCGATTTTGCAAAAGTCCCCTTGCCGTCAGCACTTGTTGTGAGCTTGTCATACAAGCTTGCACAAGCTGAATCAGAGTACAAGCCATATACTGCACCGCCGACACCTATACCTGACCGATTAAGTTTGTGTATGCCGATGTATGCCTTTGCCGGCATTTCGTCAATCGGCACATTTATGGGAGTATTGGTGTCTTGAGCAAATTTTGCTCCTTCAACTGTTATAGTCCTGTAAAATGCAACATCACTTAGAGAGTATCCGTCAGGAGCTTTAACCTCTCGGACTACAATTGTTCCAACGGGAATCGTTACAATTGAATTGCTGTAGTATAGATCACTTGAAATATAATCTTTTGAAAGAAATTTTTCAGTGAGCATAGCTCTACCGGTTTCCTGTGTTTCAATATACCAAGTCCTTTTAAGGTTTTTGCTGTTAAGAGCAGGAGCTGTATCACCGGGTTTGACATTGTAATCTTTGTCAATCTCTTGTGCGTAGTATTCAATGCTGAAAACCGCACCAGCAAGTCCTTGTCCTGTCGTTTCACCGGTGATTGCATTCTTTTTTTGTAACACAATACCGATAGGATCATTTACAGGCTTATCAGTACAGCTAAAGCTATAAATTTTTGTACCGTCTGCGGCTTTTTTGCCTGAATTCACAAATGTATAAACAGTTTCGTCAAGCTCATAGCCTTTTGGTGCTTTTGTTTCTTTTGCATAGTAAGAAGCTGATGCGTCAACATATTTACTGTAACTGCCGTAACCGCTTGCATTTGTTGTAATACTGCCGATTTTTTTGGTACAAGCTTTGTCTGTGTATATGCCATACTCAGCTCCCGACAAGCTGTAACAACCGTTGCCGGCTGTAAGCTCTTTGTTTGATGATGATTTGTGAAGTTGCAGCTTGACAACATCCGGAAATGTCAACTTAACATATCCGTCTTTAACTGCATAATTAGAACCTCGAGCAAAAGTCTGATATGATGCATAGGTATTACTTGTAATTAAATACAAACTGTTTTTGTTCTTGATTCCATATTCCTTCAAAAAAGAGTTTTTCATTGTCACATTAACTGTCGTACCAAGATTTTTGGAACAAGTGAATGTAATCTTATTTCCGCTTACGCTGACCTTAACATTTGAATTGCTGACGATTACATCGGATGCTTTAGTTACTGAAGCGGTACCGTTCTTATCAGTCAAAGTGATTGAATACTGTCCGTTTGATTGATTATATGACATTTGATACGACTTCGCAGAACTGAGCGATGATGCAGTATATGACGGATTTCTCACGGATTTTTTGCACCAAGAAACCATATTGTTGTATGCCGTTGTGACATTCGCAAGCGTAGTTTCAGCTGAGCTTGTCTCAGTCATAGTATGGGCAGGAGTAAGTAACGGCTTACCGGTAACCGCTTCAAAAGTTGATGCGTTACGCTTGCCTGCAACAATCTCAAAAATCAAGAGCTGCGTTGCATAGTAGTAATGAACCTTCTCTTTCTTTGCAGCTTCAAATCCGCCAAAGCCCCAAGCAAGTATCAGATTAACTGCATTTTGCTGTGCAGTAGTTAGCTGTTTCCAAGCTGCTGATTGAGATGTACTTTTTACAGTAGCAGAACTTGTTAATTCAGATGCTTTATCCGGTTCAATACAGTACGCTCTTTGTGTGTAGTCTAAAAAATTCAAGGTCTTTCCGGATGGAGCAAAAAAGTGAACCTTAAAATTTTCCCAACCTTCATAATGCTGACTATGCTTTTTCCCGTTTGCGTCTGTATAAGTATATTCAGCTGTTTTTTTGTATATAAAACCTTTGCCGTCTGCACCACGAGTACCTTTGGTAACCGTGGCAGCACTTACGGAAAACAAACCGACAGACAATGAGCCGATAATTACAGTCAAACATAAGAACACCGACAGCATTTTTTTAATTAACTTCATTCAAATTTTTCTCTCCTTTCATCTAAATATTTAAATATTGAAAAAGAAAAACTACTGTATTCTTTTGGGTGATGCACGAATCATATTTACCTCCGAAAATTTATATTATTAACCACATTAGTGGGAATTGTAGGAGTGCATCAGACAAATTAATGCCCGATGCAAAGAAGAATAACAATGAAAACTTAAAAAGTCTTGCTGTCATCATAAAACAGAAAGTTGTAATCAACTTCCAATGTTTTCGCTAATTCTCTGATATATGCAAAAGTCGGTTCATAATTATCGTTTTCCCATTTGGTATAGGCTGACCGTTCTATATGCACGGCTTCTGCCACTTTTTTCTGTGTCATATGCTTGTTTTTTCGAGCAATAAGCAACTGCTTTCCAAACGACAATTATTTCACCTTCTCAAAAAGTTGTTATCAATTTAAAATGTTAAGGTCATATATGTAGTTAAGGTCAACATTTGTTGATATACCGTTAATTCTACCGTTATCTGAATACTGCCACACATCACACGAAATTGACGGCTTTATATACCATTCTGCGTTCCAAATGGAAATTCCGTTATTTTTTAAGGTTTTGCGATTGAGCAGATAGTCATAAACGCTTGCTGAGGAATACACACCCGATTTAAAGCCGTTGCTTTTGAGTTTGTTACAGAAATTGACTGCCATTTTTGTATAATTGCTGTTGCTTGTACTCATTGCAGGCTGATATTCCATATCGTAGTAAACAGGAAGTTCAAACTTTTTACCCTTGATACAACTAAGGCAAGCATCTGCTTCTGCTGTTGCCGTTGACGGTGACATTGCATAGCTGAACCAATATGCTCCGACTTTAAGACCGGCGGATTTTGCGTTTTTGTAGTTTGTTTCAAACATATTGTCTTTTTGGCTTTTTTCTTTACCGTAGCCTGCACGGATAATCACATAGTTATAACCGGCTGATTTTACCTTGTTAAAATCTATTGAGCCTTGCCAAGTTGATACATCAATACACTTTGCGACACTTCCCGAAACAGTCAGCTTGCACGATGCGGTTTTTCCGTTGTAGGTTTTGTATGTGATTGTTGCTGTTCCTTGAGATTTAGCGAAGATTTTTCCGGTTGAATTAACCGTTGCAACATATGTATTACTGCTTGTCCAAGTACTGCGATAACTGTATGCGTTATTGTTGAGCGTAGCTTTAAGCGTTTTACTCTGTCCGACTTTAAGGGTTGCAGATTTATCAGAAACAGTAACCCTTGAAGGTGCAGATTTGACTGTTACCTTACAAGTAGCTTCTTTTCCATTGTTGAGCTTACATCTTATCGTAGTAGTGCCGGCTGTTTTTGCAGTAACAAGACCGCCTGACTTTTGGACGGGAGCAATTGCGGTGTTATTCGAGTAATAAAGTCTGTAGTAGGCTGCTGTATTGTTCGGAATACTGCTGTTCAAGTCATATTTTTCACCAACACCTAAAGTAATACTTGTTTTGTTAAGTGTGATACTGTCAGCAAGTTTTTTGACTGTTACGGTACAGCTTGCAGTCTTGCCGTTATATGTTTTGGCTGTAATCTTTGACGTGCCGACACCGACAGCAGTTATTTTTCCGTTATTGTCAATACCTGCAACCTTACTGTTGTCAGTTGTAAACGACACCTGTGACAGCGTTCCGTTTTCAACCGTAGTTTTTAATGTGTAGGTTTCAGTTGTGCCAAGTGTGATACTTGACTTGTCAAGTTTTACACTTTTAGGTACAGTAGTAGGCTTTGGAACAGTTGTAGGCTCTGTAACTGCTTCCGTTGTAGGCTCTGTTGTTGATTCTGCTGTTGTCGGTTGTTCTTCTGTTGGCTCTTTAATCAGACCTACGATAATCTTCTGTACAAGTGTTGAATCAACAACGGTAATCACACCGTCTTTATTAAGGTCATACAGCTTAATTTGTTTTTCATCAAATGTTGTCATACCTACAACATTCTTCTGAATAAGCGTTGCATCTTCGACTGAAAACTTTTTGTCTGTGCTTACTGCTCCTGCACTAAAGGCACAAAGGCTCACAAGAGTAGTGGCAGTAAGTAAGCCCGAAATAATCTTCTTTTTTATCTTCATAACTTCCTCCTAAAAAAAGGTTTCTATATATATTCCGTAAAAATCGGGTTTTCGCACCCCCTAAATTGAAAAAAATTTTAAAATTTTTAAATTTTTTTTGAAATTATTCGTAAAAAGAAAAATGCTCCGTTTCGGAGCATAAAAAGGGCAAAAAAAAAGACAGAACCGAAGCTCTGTCTGAAATTTGTTATGTAGTTTTATCGTCCCTTGCTCTTATCCTGAGAGTGTGGGGAGTGTTTCTGCTGTGAAATTGTGTTAGCATTTTTCTTTATCTGATTTCTTGATAAAGGAGATTTTTGTTTTGATATATATCGGTCAAGCACTTCTTCTAATTTTTTGAAGTTACAACATCTTTTTGCAAGATATTTGTTATCATCAGCATTTTCTGTAATTATATTATAAAGAGAATTAGCACGCTTAATTATGATATCAGAATTTGTCTGACACCAAGTAAGCTGATTAGCCATAAGCTGTTTATAAACTACTGTCTTATGATTGTCAGTCGGTTTAATCGAAATATCAATTTTATGTATTAAGGACAAATCGACAGGCAACATATTATTTATATTCAACCCACCGATAACTTTATTAGCACCGTTTTCATCTTTTACCGACGGATGACGAATTTTCAAAAAATCAATTGAGTTCTTTTTATTTTCAAATTTTTCCTTCGGAGAGGTTAGAGGAACACAATACATTCTGTCATTTACCAACACAATAACACCGACAAACGGTCTGTTAGATTTATGGATTTGGGGTGAAGTGGACATAACATTGCTGTCCTTTTGAGAAAGGTTTCTCACATACTTTAAATCAATAGAATAAAAATTAAGTCTTTGTTGCTTCATAAAATCACTCCAAAAAATAAAGGGACTGAAAAACAGCCCCTTTACAGATTAAAAGTTTCCACTTATACGGTAGGACTCACCTCTTGTAATGCTTCCACTTATACGGTAGGACTCACCTCTTGTAATGCTTCCACTTGTATGGTAGGACTCACCGCTTTTTACAGAAATCAAAAGATTTCCATACAATAGGACTAAAGCCTATCACCACCTATATTATACACTAATCCGAGAATTATGCAAGCAGTTTTCTTTCACAGTTTAAAAAAACTGACAGCTAATTCACCTAATCCGTCACCAATATTCTCAAACCAATCAGCAATTGTTTCTCCAAGAGTAGAAATAATATAGGTTGACATAGCAAACAGCCACAAAATACCGATTACTACACATCCGTCAAGCAACGGAAAAGTCCCGTTTTGTATCCATCCTACCACAACTACTGTTCCGCTAACCGCAAATATAGTGGCAAAAACAGAAATAGCAATATAAATCATTCCGCTTGCTACAGATACAAAAACTAACAAATAAGAAAGCAGATAAAACGCTCCTTTTAATAGGAAAGCAATTATCAGAACTGCAAGTTTTACAGGAAACAACAATACTTTAAGAAGTATCAGAAGTATTACTTTTGCCATATTGCATACCCCTCAGTTAAAATCAATTATACTCAACCTTACCGCAAGCTGTACACTTTCTGCCGACTACTTCGGTTTTGGTTTCATAGTGAAACTTTTCAGGTACAGTTACAGTCTTTGTGCCGACCTGAACCTCTACGCTTACAGTTTTATAGCTTACAGGCTCCCCGTTAAGTGCGTGCTGTTTATTGTGTGCGGTTGTGTTTTCGGTTATATCTGCTCCACATACCTTGCAAATATACCTACCCTGTTTCTCGTAAATCGATTCTTCGTAGGTATAGGCTTCCTTATCCACAACCTTTACTTGTGTTTCTTTGGTAATTTTCTGCCAACTATGAGTATGCTCTTCGGAAAACATTTCAACTTTACCGCAAACCGTACACTTTCTGCCGACTACTTCGGTTATAGTTTCATAGTGCGATTTTTCGGGTACAGTTATAGTTTTTGTGCCGACTTGAACATTGACAGTTACAACTTTATAAGAACCGTATTTTCCTCCATTCTCAATTTCATCAAAAATATGTTCCAAATTGTCTGTAATATCCGCACCGCAATCATTACAAATTGCTCGACCCTGTTTCTCGTAAATCGGTTCTTCGTAGGTATAGGCTTCCTTATCCACAACCTTTACTTGTGTTTCTTTGGTAATTTTCTGCCAACTATGAGTATGCTCTTCGGAAAACATTTCAACTTTACCGCAAACCGTACACTTTCTGCCGACTACTTCGGTTATAGTTTCATAGTGCGATTTTTCGGGTACAGTTATAGTTTTTGTGCCGACTTGAACATTGACAGTTACAACTTTATAAGAACCGTATTTTCCTCCATTCTCAATTTCATCAAAAATATGTTCCAAATTGTCTGTAATATCCGCACCGCAATCATTACAAATTGCTCGACCCTGTTTCTCGTAAATCGGTTCTTCGTAGGTATAGGCTTCCTTATCCACAACCTTTACTTTTGTTTCTTTGGTTACATTTTGCCAAGTGTGAGTATGCTCCGCAGGAGCTGAAATATATTTTACGGATTTGCCCTTTGAATCATATCCGCTTGTGAACTTAGTTGCAGATGAGTTGATGCACCTTACCGTGTAGGTGTAATTTTTGCCTGATGAAACATCCTTATCGATATATGAGGTTGAAGTTGTATCGACCATTCTTGTCCAGCCTTTACTGCCTTTGTAGTAAACTCTGTACTTTTCTGCACCGTTTGATTTGTTCCAACTGATTTTTACACCGCCGTCTACGCTCTCGGCTTTGGTAATCTTCGGAGTTGAAATATATTTTACGGATTTGCCCTTTGAATCATATCCGCTTGTGAACTTAGTT
>ERZ1673740.608-NODE-608-length-38471-cov-7.435235_pt1 | contig 38471 bp, 38 predicted proteins | sample MGYA00580221_ERZ1673740 | MGnify/ENA primary metagenome ERZ1673740 (study PRJEB41218, sample SAMN15661786) | gut metagenome | host: Homo sapiens | place: Canada: London | collected 2015-08-20/2019-03-30 | study: EMG produced TPA metagenomics assembly of...
TTCGAGTTCTACCAGTACTGGCGCAACGTGGGCGATGCCGATGTGATGAAGTGCATTCGGATGCTCACCTTCCTGCCGCTGGAGCAGATCGAAGAGATGAGCACTTGGCAGGATCAGCGCCTGAACGAAGCCAAGGAGATCCTTGCTTACGAGATGACCAGCATGGTGCATGGCAAGGAGGAGGCTGAAAAGGCTCAGAATGCTGCCCGTGCACTGTTCAGCGGCAACGCGATGGATACCGAGCATATGCCCAGCACCCAGCTGACCGAGGCTGACCTGACGGACGGCGCTATCGGCATCCTGACCCTGATGGTCAAGGCTGGTCTGGCTGCTTCCAACGGCGAAGCACGCCGTCTGGTGGTGCAGGGCGGTGTTCTGGCAGACGGCGAAAAGGTCGCTGCTCCCACTGTCAGCTTTACCGCAGAGCAGCTTGCCAAGGGTATCGTGATCAAGAAGGGTAAAAAGATCTACCACAAGGTAACGCTGTAAAAAAGCATTATTAAAAATGGTCCAGAAACGTCTGTAGGCGTTTCTGGACCATTTTTTACATTTTAGCGCGTAACAGCCGCTGATGGCCTGCAAATCAAACCGGAAACGCAGCTGCCCCCTCCGGCCTATTGCTGTTACAGCTCGTACGCCTTTTTCAGCGCTTCATAGGCAGCATCTTCGTTTTCAGCGTGGACGAGCAGAGAGATATCCAGATCGCTGGTGGTGATCAGCAATACCTCGATACCAGCCATAGCCAGTGCGTTCAGCGCCCGCGCAGCCACGCCGCAGCTGGTGACCATATCCTCGCCGAACAGATTCAGCTTAGAGTAGCCCACGCTGATCAAAGGAGAAGCCTTGGCGTCCTTATCCAGATTTGCCGCTGAGATCGCCTTCATCACCAGTGGCAGATCGCTGCTGGATGCGGTAAAGCTGAAATCAATGGTAGTGCCATGTGGGGCGCTTTGGCTGATCATGTCCACCACCACGCCGGTCTCTGCAAAGATATCCAGATAGCGGGACAGACTGTTGCCCCGGAACGCCACGTCCTGCACGCTGATCATCATCAGGTCAGTCTCGATATTGATCTTCGATACTCCGTACATAAAAAGTCCTCCGTTCTGCCCGGGTTGCCGGGCAACGCTCAATCATTTCACATTTTTATGTAAGTACTATCGCAATTCAACTTTTAATGTAACAGCGCTGCATTGCATAGCACAAATACGCCGCTTTTATGTTACACTAATTCTTGTCTTGCGACAAAAAGGATGCGCTGATATTATTTTGCGCGATTTTTTGTATCCTGTCAAGGCTGAAATCAGAATATTTTGCCCGTACACCATGTGCTGCCGCCAATTCCTGTGTGTAATCGCGCAAAAGATAGGTGCGCACATTGGCTTTTCCTGCATCGTAATGTGTCACGGTGGGGTGCAGCTGCGGCGCAAGCACTGCACATTGCACTGAGCCGTTCGGCTGTGTGGTCTTTTGCAGCTGCAAGGTCAGGATAGCTCCCACCAGCTGATCCGGGCGGCTCTGAGTGCTGAGAAAATTGCCCAGCGAGTAGGCCGCAAAACTCCGCCGCCCATCTGCTGCGGTAAGCCACTGGGCATCCTGCAGCACATGAGGGTGGGTGCCCACAATGACATCCGCACCCCAGTCTGCCAGCTGTTGCGCCAGTGTGCGCTGGCTGTCCACGATGGCGTGGCTATCCTCTACACCCCAGTGAACCCCAACCACTACAAAATCCGCCTGCTGGCGTGCCAAACGCACCTGCCGCTCGATCACATCGGTCTGGCTGGTGTAGATGATATTGGCCGTCATATTCTTGTTCTGGCGGATGCCGTTGGTGTGCTCGGTGTAGGAGAGATACGCGATGGTGACGCCGTTGACGGTTTGCAGCGGGATGCGGTCATAGTCCTCTTCGCCGCGCCACAGACCGGTGGTGACCACGTCCTCCGGCATAGACTCCCAGAACTGTAGAGTGGCGGCAATACCGGACGCGCCCTTGTCATAGGTGTGGTTATTGGAAAGGCTGAACACCCGCACCCCGGCGCGGTACAGCGCCCGCGCACAGTCGCCGGGGGTGGAAAAGCTGGGGTAGGTGGAGGGTGCAAGGGTGTCGCTGCAAAGGGTCTCCTGATTGATCCAGTTCACATCCTGCTCAGCATAGAAAGGAGCGATATGCTCATAACAGTAATCAAAGCTGTACTTTCCATCTTCGCCTGCCCGGCGGGCGGCCTGATTATAAATGGGAGAGTGGATCAGGTTATCTCCTGCTGCGGAAAAGCGGATGGTCTCCACCACAGGCTGTGGTTCAGGTTCCGGCTCCGGTGCCACAACAGATGAAGCAGGGGATAGCGTATCCTCCGGCGGCACAATGCCGCCCACCGGTACATCTTCTCCCGGCAGCCTTGTCCAGATTCCCAGACACAGTGCTATCACGCTCACCGTAAGAACCGACAGCACCACCGCCCGGAGCGTTTGCTTTCGGCCGCGCTTACGGGCAGCCGGACGCCGCCGCTTTAAAGGCTCCTGCTTCATCGTTCACCTCTTCTCCCGGTGTATGCCGGGGCAGCTTATTTTTCAGAGGGCGGCGATCAGGTCGCCCATATCGTACAGACCCGGCTCCTTCTTTGCCAGATAAACCGCAGCATTCACTGCGCCGTTGGCAAAGATGCTGCGGGAGTAGGCGGTGTGCCGCAGGGTGATCACCTCGTCCGGGCCACAGAACAGAACCTCGTGGTCGCCTACGATGCTGCCGCCGCGCACAGCGCTGATGCCGATTTCCTTCGGGTCGCGCTTCTGGCGCACGGAAGAACGGTCGTACACATAATGGTACGCGCCGTCATTCTGCTCATTGATAGCATCGGCCAGCATCAGTGCCGTTCCGCTGGGTGCATCCAGCTTGTTGTGGTGATGCTGCTCCACGATCTCGATATCATAGTTGATGCCCAGCACAGCAGAGGCGCGCTTGCACAGCTCGGCCAGCACATTGATGCCCATGGACATATTGGCGCTCTTGAACACCGGAACGCTGCGGGACAGCTGCACTACCTTCAGCTGCAGCTCCTCCGAAAGGCCGGTGGTACACACCACGATGGGCATTTTGTGGGTCTGGCAGTAGGGCAGTGCCTTTTCCACTGCGGCAGGGGAGCTGAAGTCGATAATCACATCGCCCTTGCCGTTCAGCTTTTCCAGACTGTCGTAGACCGGGATACCGTTCTGCTCGCCGTCCTTCATATCGATACCGGCCACCACGCAGCAGTCCTCCCGCTGTGCGATCATATCGCACAGCACATGGCCCATACGGCCGCCAATGCCCTGAATCACGATCTCTGTCATTGTTGTTTCCTCGTTTCTATAATATGGCAGAATGCCCGGAAGCTGAGGATTCCCGGGCATTCTGTACGCTGTTGTTATTCCTTAATAAGACCTGCAGCCTGCAGAGCCTGCTCGATCTTTGCCTTGTGAGCATCGCTGGGCTCTACCAGCGGCAGACGGCATTCGCCTGCATTCCAGCCCAGCACGTTCATGGCGTACTTGACCGGAATGGGGTTCACCTCGCAGAACAGAGCCTCCTCCAGCGGCAGCATTTCCAGCTGCAAAGCGCAGGCCTTGGCGGTGTCGCCGTCAAAGAAAGCCTGACAGCAGTTATGCACCAGCTCCGGCGCAACATTGGACACCACGCTGATGACGCCCTTGCCGCCCAGTGCCAGCAGGGGAACTACCTGATCGTCGTTGCCGGAGTAGATGTTCAGCGCATCACCGCACAGTGCAGCCACCTTGGCCACCTGAGAGATGTTGCCGGAGGCCTCCTTGATGCCGTTGATGAGCGGGTGCTTGCTCAGCTCCAGAGCGGTCTCGGGTGCAATGTTCAGACCCGTGCGGGAGGGCACATTGTACAGGATGACCGGGATGCCGCCAGCCTCAGCCATGGCGGTAAAGTGCGCCACCAGACCGGCCTGCGAGGTCTTGTTGTAGTAGGGGGTGACCATCAGCAGGGCATCGGCACCGCAGGCAGCAGACTTTGCTGCCAGTGCGCAGCCGTGGTCGGTATCGTTCGAACCGGCACCGGCAATGACCGGTACGCGGTGATTGACCGTATCCACGGCGAACTTGATGGCGGCCAGCTGCTCCTCATCGGTCATGGTAGAGCACTCGCCGGTGGTGCCGCAGATGATGATGGCATCAGTGTGGCGGGCGATCTGATCCTCGATAATGCGGCCCAGCTCGTCAAAGTTGATGCTTCCGTCCTCGTACATCGGGGTGATGATGGCAACACCCGCACCGGAAAAGACAGGCTTCTTCATAGTAAAAAACTCCTTTGCTGCGTGTATCGCGCAAAAATTCAGGCATTAGTCCATATAGCCCTTCGCTGCCAGCAGCTCGGCCAGTAGCACAGCACCGCCGGCAGCACCACGCAGGGTGTTGTGGCTCATGCAGGCAAACTTGTAGTCAAACAGGGTATCCTCCCGCAGACGGCCGATGCACACAGCCATGCCGTTCTCGGTGTTGCGGTCCAGCTTGGGCTGCGGACGATCCGGCTCGGTAAAGTAGTGCAGGAACTGCTTGGGGGCACTGGGCAGGTTCAGCTCCTGTGCGGGGCCGCGGAAGTTCGCCCATGCTTCCAGCATCTGCTCCTTGGTGGGCTTTTTATCAAAGCTTACGAACACGGCTGCGGTGTGACCGTCCGAGACAGGCACACGGAAGCACTGTGCAGTGATGACCGGCTTCTCGGCGTTGACGATCTGGTCGCCCTCGATATGGCCCCACAGCTTCAGCGGCTCGCGCTCACTCTTTTCCTCCTCGCCGCCGATGTAGGGGATCACGTTGTCCACGATCTCAGGCATCCGGTCAAAGGTCTTGCCTGCACCGGAAATAGCCTGATAGGTGCACACCAGCGCCTTGCTCACGCCAAAGTCCTTCATCAGGGGATGCAGGGCGGGCACATAGCTCTGCAGGCTGCAATTGGACTTGACAGCGATGAAGCCGCGCTTGGTGCCCAGACGCTTGCGCTGGGCGGGAATGATCTCGATATGGTCGGCGTTGATCTCGGGCACCACCATGGGAACATCGGGGGTGAAACGATGGGCACTGTTGTTGGAGACCACCGGGCACTCAGCCTTGGCGTATGCTTCCTCCAGTGCTTTGATCTCGTCCTTGGGCATATTGACAGCGCAGAAAACAAAATCCACCTGCGAAGCAACTTCCTCTACCTTGGAAGCGTCCAGAACGGTCATCTTCTTCACGCTCTCCGGCATGGGAGTGGTCATGGCCCAGCGGGAGCCTACTGCATCCTCATAGCTCTTGCCCGCACTGCGGCCGGATGCGGCCAGTACGGTCAGCTTGAACCAGGGATGATTCTCCAGCAGAGTCACAAAACGCTGACCCACCATGCCAGTTGCGCCTACAATACCCACTTTATACTGTCTTTCCATTTCCAGCACCTTTCCTTTCAAAAAAACAAACAGCAAATCTTAGTATTGCGAAGAACACGGCTTGCAAACCGGACAGCGATGCAATATAATAGATACTGTTTATACAGATTCTATGATATCATTGATACGTTGTCCGTGTCAATCATCGGAAAGGCAAATGCACACTATGTTAAAAAAAGATTTTTGGTATGATTTACCCAAAGAGCTCATTGCACAGGAGCCCGCAGCCCCGCGGGACGCTGCGCGGCTGATGGTTCTGAGCCAAAAGGACGACAGCATCCGGCACAAGGTGTTCCGTGATCTGCCGGAATTTCTGGAGCCGGGGGATCTTTTGGTGGTGAACAATTCCAAGGTGCTGCCCGCCCGCATCGTGGGTGTCAAGCAGCCCACCGGTGCCGTGTGTGAGCTGTTGCTGCTGCGGCAGGTGAAGGGCGACCAGTGGGAGTGCCTGGCAAAGCCCGGCAAGCGGATGCAGCCCGGCACAAAGGTGAGCTTTGGCGACGGCAGTCTGACCGCCGTGGTGGATGAGACCATGGAGGACGGCAACAAGTACGTTACATTCTATTATGATACCGAAACGCTTTATGAAAAGCTGGATGAATTTGGCAAGATGCCGCTGCCGCCTTACATCACAAAGCAGCTGGAGGATCAGAGCCAGTATCAGACCGTCTATGCTAAGGAGTTGGGCAGCGCGGCTGCTCCCACCGCCGGGCTGCATTTTACCCCGGAGCTGATGGACACCCTCCGCGCTATGGGCGTCGGCATTGCCGAGGTCACACTGCACGTTGGTCTGGGCACCTTCCGCCCTGTACAGGAGGACGAGATCAGCGACCACAAGATGCACAGCGAGTGGTACTCCATCAGCGAGGAAACCGCCCGGCGCATCCGCGAGACCAAGGACGCAGGCCACCGGGTCATCGCAGTGGGTACTACCAGCTGCCGCACGCTGGAGGCTGCTGCTGCCAAGTATGGCGAGATCAAAGCCTGCAGCGGCAACACCTCCATCTTCCTGTATCCGGGTGTGAAGTTCAACTGCATCGACGGCCTGATCACCAACTTCCATCTGCCGGAGAGCACCCTGATCATGCTGGTGTCCGCTCTGTACGGCTACGAAAAGACCATGCACGCCTATGAAGTAGCTGTGGCAGAGAAGTACCGCTTCTTCTCCTTTGGCGATGCCATGCTCATTTTGTGATTTTTTTGTAATTGCGGCATAATGCTGCTGTGATCATTCTGATAACTTGCAGGCTTGCTGCCTGCATCGAGGCTGCACGGCTGTTTTCCGTGCGCAGAAAGGAAAAGACCATGCCTTCTTTGACGACCTACACCCTGCTCAAGCAGGAACACAACGCCCGGCGGGGCGAGTTCAAAACCGTGCACGGCACGGTGCAGACCCCTGCCTTCCAGAACGTTGCCACCGCCGGTGCCATCAAGGGCGGCCTGTCGGCGCAGGATCTGAAGGATATCGGCGCGCAGGTCATGCTGTGCAACACCTATCACCTGCATCTGCGTCCCGGCGATAAGCTGGTAGCGGATATGGGCGGTCTGCACAAGTTCACCCGCTGGAATGGGCCTATCCTGACCGACAGCGGCGGATTTCAGGTGTTCAGTCTGGCAAAACTGCGTAAGATCACCGAGGAGGGCGTGACCTTCGCCTCTCATCTGGATGGTCACCGCATCTTTATGGGCCCGGAGGAGAGTATGCAGATCCAGGCAAATCTGGGCTCTACCATCGCCATGGCCTTTGATGAGTGCGTGGAGAACCCCGCCCAGCACGATTACTCCAAGGACAGCTGCGAGCGCACCACCCGCTGGCTGAAGCGCTGCAAGGCTGAGATGGCACGCCTGAAGCACGAGGGCATCTCGGTCAACCCGGATCAGCTTCTGTTCGGCATCAATCAGGGCTGCACCTATGCAGACCTGCGTGTGGAGCACATGAAGCAGATTGCCGAGCTGGAGCTGGACGGCTACGCCATCGGCGGTCTGGCTGTGGGCGAGCCCACCGAGGTGATGTATGAGATGATCAGTCAGGTGGAGCCGTATATGCCCAAGGACAAGATCCGCTATCTGATGGGCGTCGGCACCCCCGGCAACATCATCGAGGCCGTTGCCCGCGGCGTGGATCTGTTTGACTGCGTTATGCCCAGCCGCAATGCCCGCCACGGTCACCTGAATACATGGAGCGGTATCATCAACATCAAAAATGCCAAGTACGAACGGGACGAGCGTCCCATCGACCCCGCCTGCGGCTGCCCGGTGTGCCGTAATTACTCCCGTGCCTACATCCGGCATCTACTCAAGGCAGACGAGATGCTGGGTATGCGCCTGACCGTGATGCATAACCTGTGGTTCTATAACCACCTGATGGAGCGTATCCGGGATGAACTGGATGCCGGTACCTTTACCGCCTTCCACGACAGATATGTGAAGCTTCTGGATACCCGAATTTAAACTTTAGCCTTGCAACAAGGCCGATAAGAGGGTATAATAACATTATCTGAATTTTTGAGAGGAGATTTTGCCCCATGCAATTTCTGACTACCACGTCCGAAGGCTATATCAGCCTGTTCTTCACGCTGGCACTGATGCTGGTCCTGCTGTACTTCATGATCTACCGTCCCCAGAAGAAGCAGGAAAAGAAGGATGCCGCTATGCGCAGCAGTCTGGAGATCGGCGATCAGGTCACTACCATCGGCGGTGTCATTGGCCGCGTTGTCGCCATCAAGGACGACACCTTTGTTCTGGAGACCGGCGCTGACCGCGTGAAGATCCGCTTCACCAAGTCTGCTATCTCTTCGGTCGAAAAGCTGAACATGGACAAGGCTCCTGCCGATAAGAAGTAAGCATTTAACCGTGCATACATGAACCGCCTCCCTGCATAGACTATGTGCAGGGAGGCGGTTTTGTTATGTCTGAGTCTCGATGTTTCCCGGCGGAGCTTCTTTCGTTTGCGCTTTTCGGGGCGCTGGGGGTGGCCGTAACAGCGGCGGCGCTGGCTGGTTTTGCGCATCTGATGGTCGGGCACGGCTGCTCCGGCAGTGTCGTGCCGGTACTTGCCACAGCAGCCGTGTGCATGGGCAGTTTGCTGTGTGCACTGGCGGCAGCGTTCCGTAAAAAGGTGCGCGGTCTGTTGACAGGACTGCTCCAAAGTACATTTCTGGCAGTGCCGCTGGCGCTTTCTGCTGTATGGAACGGCACCGCTGCCGCGCCGGCTGTAGTGTGCCGTATTCTGGCGGTGCTGCTCTGCGGCTGTATCGGAGGGCTGCTTGGGGTCACCCTGCACAGCCGCAGGCACACGCTTCGTTGATCGATCCGGCAAATCGAATCCATCAGAGGGAGAAAACAGCGTATGTGGATCTACGAACAAGAAAAAACGGAAGAAAACCTGTCCTTGCTGCCACAGACGGTCAGCCTGCCGGTGCAGAAAGCAGAGCCTGCTCTGCCGACTGTACCGGAAACTGCACCGGAACCCGTAGAGCAATTTCCATCAAAAGAGCCCTGCATCCCGGCAAAGCGGCACGCCACCCGGGATTGCTGGCTGCTGGCTGCGGCCTTTCTGCTGGGGAGTTCGGCAGCCGGTGTATTGCAGGCCGTATGCGATGCCCGGCAGGCAGAACTGCTGCGGTATTATCTGGAAGCGTGGCAAGGGCTGTTTGCACCGGGCAGTATGCAAGGGACGGTACAGCTTTTTAGCATGGAATATCTGGCTCTCGGCCTTGTGGTCAGCCTGTTTCTGGTATTGGGGCTGTCTGCCCTTGGGCCGGTGATGATCTTTGGCAGCATGATGTTGTACGGTTTGGGCAGCGGTCTGCTCATGGTACAGCTTTGCACAGCAGGCGGGTGGAAAACAATGCTCTCGGCACTGCTGTGGACAGGCTTACCGGCGGCAGCAGCAAGCGGCTGTCTGTGCTTTTTCGGGGCCTGCGCTTTGCAGGTCAGCAGCCGAATCCACGCCTATTCCTTCCGCAAGCATTCCGGTGGACAAGCCCGCCCCGGGGTGCAGGCACTGCTGGGGCAGTATCTGCTGACCATGGTGGTACTGCTGCCGCTTTGCGGCGCAGCGGCAGGGCTTTCGTATCTGGGCAGCTGCCTGTGAACAATATCCTTTTCTTGCGGGTTTTGGTACAGTGTGTTACAATAACAAAAGACCATAAATAAATGAGGGACAGACATGAAACTGAAATCCGTCTATGTATGCTCCAATTGCGGAGAGACAAGCCCCCGCTGGATGGGGCGCTGCCCCAGCTGCGGCAGCTGGAATACCATGAACGAGGACGTTGTTGCCGAAGCTCCAAAGGCAGGGACTCCTGCTGCCCGGCAGGCTGCTGCGGCTCGTCAGGAGGGCGTGACCACCCTGACCGCCCGGCGGCTGTCAGAGATCAGCACGACTGAGGAAAAAAGCCGTATCCTGACCGGTATCTCGGAGCTGGACCGTGTATTGGGCGGCGGTATCGTGCTGGGCGGCGTGGTGCTTTTGAGCGGTGAGCCGGGCGTGGGTAAATCTACTATGCTGCTACAGCTGTGCGGTGCCATCTCTAACCAGCACAGCGTGCTGTATATCACCGGAGAGGAATCTGTCCGGCAGGTCAAACTGCGCGCCGCACGGCTGAAGGTACCGCAGGACAACATCTTTCTGGCGGCAGAAAACGACGTGGATGAGATCTGCGGCCTGATTGAAAAGGAAAAGCCGGATCTTGTGGTCATTGACTCCATCCAGACCATGCGCTGCATGGATATCTCGTCCTCGTCCGGTACAGTCAGTCAGGTGAAGGAGAGTGCCGCGCGGCTGCTGGCGGTAGCTAAAAAGCAGGAGATCCCCATGTTCATCGTGGGTCATGTGAACAAGGATGGTGCAATTGCAGGCCCCAAGGTCATGGAGCATATCGTGGATACGGTGCTTTACTTTGAGGGCGACAAGATGCTGCCGTACCGCATTCTGCGGGCAGCCAAAAACCGCTATGGTTCTACCAATGAGCTGGGAATGTTCGATATGACCGGCACAGGGCTTGCCGAGATCGAAAACCCCTCCCAGATGCTGCTGGAGGGGCGTCCGCTGGGGGTCTCCGGCAACTGTGTAGCCTGCACCATGGAGGGCAGCCGTCCCATCCTGAGCGAGATTCAGGCGCTTGCCACCAAGACAAATTTCCCGGCACCTCGCCGCGCCTGCAGCGGATACGACTATAACCGCATGAATCTTTTGATCGCCGTGCTGGAAAAGCGGGCAGGGTACTTCTTTGGCAATCTGGATGTCTACGTTAACATCGTAGGCGGCATTGCGTTGCGGGATACCGCCTGCGACCTTGCAGTCTGCCTGAGCATGGTCTCCTCGCTGCTGGACCGCCCGGTCAGCGATAAGCTTATCGCCATCGGAGAGGTAGGTCTGGGCGGGGAAGTGCGCAGTGTGCCCAATCTGGAACAGCGCCTGCACGAGGCAGAGCGTATCGGCTTTGAGCGGGCAGTTATCCCTAAGCACAGTCTTGCGCATCTGAATGCCGCAGATTATCCCGGCATGAAGCTGGTTGGCGCAGCTTATATTGCAGATGCCATCAATGCGCTGAAAAACGACCGCCTGTGATGAAACGAGGAACCTATGTCAATCTATCTGGACGAAAGAAATCCCGGCAAGCACGCGCCCTTTGAGGATGCCGCCCCGGATATTGTAGAATATGTGCGGTATCTTGAGGTGATCGCCGGTAAAAGTGCCAACACGGCTTTCAATTATTACTGTGACCTGCGCTCTTTCAGCCGCTTTATGAAGCGCCGCCGCGGTCTTGTGCCAACAGATGCAGAATTTAAAGAAATTGACCCCAAGGGGCTGGACACAGCCTTCTGGGGCAGCATAACAAAAGAGGACATCTACGAGTATCTTTATTTTCTGAACCGGGAATGCGGCAACAAAAAATCCTCTACCGCCCGGCGGCTGGCCAGCCTGCACGGCTTTTATGATTATCTGGTCAATCAGGTCAACCGCTTAACCGAGGACCCTACGGCGGCTATCCGTCCGCCCAAGCAGGATAAAGTATTGCCCAAGTACCTGACGGCAGAGCAGTCCATCTCGCTTTTGGAGAGCACCCAGACCCAGAGCGATTTCCCGGAGCGGGACTACTGCATGGTGGTGCTGTTCCTCAACTGCGGTATGCGTCTTGCGGAGCTGGTAGGCATGGATCTTGGAGACATCGATTTAGAGCAGCGGCAGATACGCCTGTTTGGCAAAGGCCATAAGGAACGCATGGTCTATCTGAATGATGCCTGTGTGGAGGCAATACAGCTGTATCTGCATAAACGCAACACCATGGAAGGGCTTTCACCCAAGGAAAAAGCGGTATTTATCACCCGTATGCGCAAGGAACGTATCTCGAACCGCAGGGTAGAACAGCTGATCTCCGGCGCAATGAAGGCCGCCGGACTGAAGGGCTTTTCCACCCATAAGCTGCGCCATACTGCCGCTACGTTGATGTATCAAACCGGCAATGTGGATATCCTCACCCTCAAGCAGCTTCTGGGTCACAGCAGCGTTGGGACAACGCAAATTTATACGCACCTGCAAGAATTTCAGGTGCGCTCTGCCATTGAAGAAAACCCATTGGGCAAGGTATTGCCCATAAAAGCAGCAAAAGCAAGCTTGGATACAACAGAAGCAGCAGGGGAGACATCTGCCGAAAATGCCCCGGCGGGAGAGGACGATTCTGAGCCGTCCGGCCCTATGGCGGCCTTTGAGGGCGCTGCACAGGATGGCTTCCGAGCAGATATCTCGGCAATGTCTGCCGAAGAAACCGACGACTCATCGAACGATACTTAAACCACTAAGATCTTATAACCTGAATAGCGCTTGAAACGATGCAAAGGCCTATGACACGATCCAGCTTGACCGGATTAAAGTCATAGGTCTTTATAATTTACATTATAAGCAGTCAGCATACATACATAAGAAACGATCTGGTCGAAACACGCAAAGTAATGTCTACACAAAAGCAACTGAACAACCACAGCCGTAACATGAAATGTTATAAAGCAAGCGCATAGAGATGCTTGCTGGAATAAAATTGCTAGAACAAAATGAATTACTAACGAACCAATGAAGCAGCGCATAACACAGGAAGTATCTGTAAGCGTGAGACAAAGAAAACAATAAAACATGATAAAAAGTGTAGAATGCGTAGAACGGTTAAGCCAAGCCGAAAAATGAGCCAGCCGGGGCTGAAACGCCAAAAATCCGGGAAATGGGCTTTTTTCACTTCCCTAAGTTTCGCATAACGTGCATTATACGAAACAGCTATAATCAAAAAACAGAAGCTGCCCTTCTCTCTTTCTGTCAGATTTCCGGCAGCTTCTGTGGATGCGTTTCAGTTTGCATACGCCTGCATCTACACCGCTGGACGTATTACCAGTACGTTCAAGTGTTTGACTTCTGCCTGCGATGGCTGTTCTGGTGCGTTACCAGTCATGTTATATAAGCAGTATCGCTTCTTCTGCTTTGGTGATGCGATGCTCATTTCACTGGCAGCGGTTCTGTGCCAAAGTACGCACAGATGGCTTCGTAATAAATACGCGCCACAGTCTTGCAGCTCTCCTCGCTGCCAAAGCGCTCTACATCCTCGGCGTTTGTCACAAAGCACTGCTCTGCCAACACTGCCGGACAATCCACATCTTCCAGCAGCGTAAAGCTGCGCTCAGGCCGTACCTGTGTGTAGGTGTTCTCCACCAGTTGCTTCTGGTCGTTTTCCAGATAATAAATGTACCGCACTCCCCCACGTCCACGCAGCTTTGCGCCGATGCTCTGCATTCCACCTGCCAGCAGCCGGGCAAAATAAAAGCTCTCCTGATGCCATGTGCGCCCGGGCACTGCCGGATAGCATTCAAAGCCGGATGCCGTAGAGCCGTTGGCTGCGGAGTTGCCGTGGATGGACAGCAGTAGCTGCGGGCTTTGGGCACTGGCGGCGGCTGCACGTTGGGCAGGCGTAGCGGTTACTTCAAAGCTTTCCCGGATCTGCAAAGGGATGTAATTCGGATCCTGCTCTAGCCACTGAAGCAGCGCAGCAGCCGTTGCTGCTGTGACCTGTTTTTCTTCAACTACTCCCCTTGCGCCCGGGTCGCTACCGCCATGCCCTGCGTCTATTGCCACCCGGTACGGCGGGTCGCCCACCACAGGACGAAAATCATCCTCTGATGCTGAGACTGCGGGTTCTGCGGGTGCATTCAGTTCCAGCGCCGCCTTCCATAAAAATAGGCCAAAGCCGAGCATCAGAACCGCAAAAACAAACAGCATACCGCGTAAAAGCTGGTGCTGTGTTTTGCGGCGGCGTGTTTTATGTTTGCTATGTTTATTTGCAGGTCTGCGATGACTGGTTGGCATAAAGTTTTACTTCCTGTTCGTTTTACATTTATAATACGAGTATACTCGCCTTTTCCCTGCGCTGCAACAAAAAAAGACTGCCAATTTTTCAAAAGGCAGTCCTTACTGGGTTATTTCAGTTCTACAACCGTCACGCCGCTTTCGCCTTCGCCGTAACGGCCAAGACGGAAGCTTTTTACCATGCGGTTACCGCGCAAATGCTTATGGATGGCGGTGCGCAGTGCACCGGTGCCGTTGCCATGGATCAGATAGACCACCGTCTGCCCGTTCAGGATGGCGCGGTCAATAAAGGAATCCACCTCCGACAGTGCCTCGTCCACCGTCAGCCCCAGCAGGTTGCACTCCATTTTGGCGGTGCGCTGTACGCGCTCTACCCTGCCGTTGGGACGGTTGGTGTCGCCGGTCAGGCGGGAATACCGCTGCTGCGCCTTGGTTTTTGGTGCAGTGGGTTCTTTTACCAGCTTTTCCGGCTGCTTCAAGCCCTTGAGAGACACCTTGGTCTTGATGATACCGGCACGCACCAGCACATCGCCGTTTTTGTCCGGCAGCGCCAGAACGGTGGCCAGCTGGTTCAGTTCTGCAATGCAGACCTCCTGCCCTATCTTTACCTCCTTCAACGGCACAAACTCCTTGACGGGGTTATGCACCACCTCCGTACCGGCAAACAGCTTTTCGGTCTCCTTTTTGGCAATCTCGCGGGCGCGCTGTGCCTTCTGCTGGGCGCTCATGCGCTCGTCCTTTTGCAGCTGGCGCAGTTCGTCGGTCAGCGCGTAGGCCTGTGTTTCCACCTGCTGTGCCAGTGTACGTGCCTTGGCACGGGCGGCTTCCAATTCGTTTTCGCCCTGCTGGATCAGCTCATCCCGCTTTTTGCGGGCGGCTTCCAGCTGATGAGAAGCTTCGTTGCGCAACTGCTCCACTTCGTTCTGACTTTCCTTCAGCTGCAGCTTCAGATCGTCCAGCTGACCCAGAACCGCATCCAGACGCTTGTCCTCGGCAGACAGATGCTGCTGGGCAGCCTCGATAACACGGCTGGGTATCCCCAGCTTTTCGCTGATCAGGAATGCGTTGGACTTGCCCGGTACGCCCACACTCAGCTTATAGGTGGGGCGCAGGGTCTCCAGATCAAACTCGCAGCTGGCGTTGACCACGCCCTTAGTCTCCAGTGCAAAAACTTTCAGTTCCGCATAGTGGGTGGTAGCCATCAGCAGTACACCACGGCGGCGCAGCTCCTCAATGATGGCAACTGCCAGCGCGGCGCCCTCGGCGGGATCGGTGCCGGCACCCAGCTCGTCCAGCAGCACAAGGGTGTGCGGCATGGCAAGCTCCAGAATGCCGGTGATTTTTTTCATGTGGCCGGAGAAGGTGGAAAGGCTCTGCTCAATGCTCTGCTCATCGCCGATGTCTACCAAAAATTCATCAAACACACAGATCTCACTGCGCTCGTCTGCCGGGATCAAAAAGCCGCACTGTGCCATAGCACACAGCAGACCGGCAGTTTTCAGAGTGACCGTTTTACCGCCAGTGTTCGGGCCGGTGATGATAAGGGAATCGTATTCCCCGCCCAGTGCAATATCCACAGGAACGCACTTTTGCGGGTCGATCAGCGGGTGGCGGGCGCGGATCAGATTAAAGGAAGAATCCGTCCGCACAGCGGGCTTAAAGGCTTTCAACTCCAGCGCAAGCCGCGCCTTTGCCAGCAGGATGTCGATCTCCAGCATGGCTTTGTAGCTGTACTGAAACTGCGGCTCAATGGCAGCCACCTGTGCGGTAAAGGCCACCAGAATGCGCTCAATCTCCTGCGCTTCCTGTGCGCGGTACTGCAGGATGCGGGCATTGGCTTCCACCACAGCCTGCGGCTCCACAAACACTGTAGCGCCCGTAGAGGATACATCGTGGATGATACCGCTCACCTCGCCGCGGTACTCGCTCTTGACCGGCACAACATACCGGCCGTTGCGCATGGAAACCACGCTCTCCTGCAGGTATTTGGAGGTATCCATGTTGCGCACCATGCTTTCCAGCCGGTCGCGGATGCTATTTTCAGTGGCGCGGATCTTCTTGCGCAGCTCTGCCAGCGTGCGGGAGGCGGTATCTGCCATGGCATCCGGTGCCAGAATGGCACTGGAGATCTGCTGCTCAAGACCCGGCTCCGGTGCCAGCGCGTAAAACAGATCATCGGTCGGCAGCGCGTCATGCTCAGAGGAGCCGTACCAGCTGGTCAGGTGCTGAAAATTGCGCAGTGCACCAGCCACCATCAGCAGCTCGCCCATGGAAAGCACACCGCCCTTTACGGCACGGGCGGCAAGTTGACTGACCCCCTCCACTCCGCCAAAGCGCGGTGAGCCGTTTTTGATCAGCAGAGTGTTGATGGCATCTGTCTGCTCCAGTGCATAGCGCACCTCATCCGGGTCGCACTGCGGCTCAATAGCCAGCAGCATGGCACGGGCTTCCTTGCATACGCAGCCCTCTGCTGCACGGGCAATGATCTTATCCAGTTCTAATGTTTTTAAGTAGCTTGTTTCCATACTGTTCCTTTTTGGTCAGGGCAGCACGCTTTTCAAAAAGGCATAACTCTTCAGCGGCTTATCCAGATGCGTCAGGGCATAGTTTTCAGCCACTGCGGAAAGCTTTGCCAGACTGCCCACAGAGATCTTGAATGCAAATATTTTTTTGTCCTCTACCAAGCAGATGTGACGCAGTGCAAACAGCGCAGCCTTGTCCAGATTGCAGTTCTTGCCTGCCTTTGCGGCGCAGGCTGCACAGAGCAGATGCCCTTCCTGTGCGTCCAGATAAAAGGCATCTCCTTCATCGTAGGTGCCACAGTCCCGGCAGCAGACAATCTGCGGCATAAAGCCGCACTCACTCATAGTGCGCAGCTCAAATACCGCCTTGATCACCCGCAGGTCGGTGCGGTGCTCGCTGATCATATACAGGCTGTTCAGCACAAGCCGCAGCTCCCGGGCTGCTTCCTCTCCAGTAGGCGAAAGCGCAGCAGCCATCTCGGTAAGATACATAGCAAGGCTTACCCCTTCAATGGAGGAAGAAACGCCATGGAAGATGTTCTGTACCTCGGCTTCCCGCACAGTATACATATTGCGTCCGGGCACCAGCGTAAACTCCGAATAGCAGAACAGCCCGCAGGCGCTGAACAGCTTGCTTTTCAACCGCAGACTGTTTGCAGCCATTGCCGTGATAACGCCCAGCTTCGGGGTTAGGATCGTCAGAATACGGTCTGCTTCTCTATAACGGGTCTCCTTCAGTACCAGACCCATGGTCACAAATGGTTCCATCATCCGTTTCTCCTGCCGGATGCTCGGCGGGCAGCTGCACCAGTTGTTTATAATCGAGATAACGGAGAATATTCCCCGTGCAGGCAAAGGCCTGCCAGCTTGCGGCAGCATCCATTTTCAGCACTCCTTCCCTTTCCTGTACACAGGCTGCTTTTGTTATAGTGTCAGCCTGATTCTAGCACAGCATACAAGGGAAAACTGTCCTGCTTTGGCAGCGCTCAGCGGTTGGAGGGATTCTGCTTAAAGCCGAAATTGTTCAGCAAAAACTCGTTGTCCCGCCAGTCGGATTTTACCTTGACCCAGCACTGCAGGTTGACCCGGCAGCCCAGAAATTCTTCGCAGTCGGCGCGGGCAGCACTGGCGATCTTTTTGAGCATCGCACCGCCCTTGCCGATGACCATGCCCTTGTGGCTCTCCCGCTCGCAGTAGATGTTCACATCAATGTCGATCAGGTCTGTGCCCGGGCGCTCCTTGAAGCGCTCCACCACCACTGCAATGCCGTGCGGGATCTCGTCCCGCATGAAGAGCAATGCTTTTTCGCGGATGACCTCAGCCACCAGTTCTTTTTCCGGCATATCGGTGTAGGCGTCATCATCAAAGTAATGGGGACCTTCCACGGCGTAACGGCTCAGAGCATCAAACAGCTCCTCGCTGCCTTCTTTGTTGCGCACGCTGATGGTGTAGATTGCATCAAACACACCCAGTGCCTTCAGCTCTGCCTTGCGGGCTTCCAAATCGGCAGGGTCTTTCACAAGGTCAGTCTTGTTGATGACCGCAATGGCTGGGCCGCTGCGGTGCAGCGCTTCCACCAGCGCCATCTCAGATTCGTTCAACGCACCGTAGGGCTCGAACAGCATCATGGAAACATCCACATCCGCAATGGAATCGCTGGCGGTCTTATCCATGCGCTTGCCCAGCTTGTTGTGCGCCTTGTGCACACCGGGAGTATCCAGCAGCACATACTGCAGCGGCCCACGGGTGATCACGCCGGTAATGCGGGTACGGGTGGTCTGGGGCTTAGAGGTGACGATGGCCACTTTCTCGCCGACCAAGAGGTTTGTCAGGCTGGATTTGCCCACGTTCGGCCGTCCGATGACAGCAACGAATACAGAGGAGGTGTCGTAATGCTCCTGAACGGGTGTTGTAGTACTCAAAGCGAACTCCTGTCTTGTTTTTATGTTCTGTTGCAAAGGGATATCATTCCGTGTAGCTGACCGTGCGGGGCAGACCCAGCTGCAGCAGCACAGCCTCTTCTTTTTCGCGCATACGCATAGCTTCCAGACCGCCGTTTTCGTGGTCGTAACCCAGCAGATGCAGCATGGAGTGAACAGTCAAAAAAGCCACCTCCCGCTGCAGCGGATGCCCATACAGATTGGCCTGCTCCATGGCGCGCTCCATGCTGATGACGATATCGCCCAGCATCATGCAGCCGTTGTTCTCGTCGATATCATACTTGCCGTCCTCACCCAGAGGAAAGCTCAGCACATCGGTGGGCATGGGCTTGTTGCGATACTGATTGTTCAGCTCGGCAATGGCAGCGTTGTCCACAAAGGTAACGCTGATCTCTGCGGGACGGTCAAAATGCTCATACTCCAACACAGCGTTGCAGGCGCGGCGGATGAGGATGCGAAGCCCGGAGGGCACCTTGACAGCTTTCTGGGAGTTGGTGATCAAAACTTTGTTGGACATATCGGTCCACTCCTTTCAAAGGGTTATTTAAAATTCTTTTTGTTTTCTTTATTTTCCGCTTCGGCAGCCGGATGGGCGGCACGCTCGTAAGCCTTAACGATTTCCTGCACCAGCCGGTGGCGCACAACGTCCTTATCAGTAAAGTAGCACTGTGCAATGCCGTTCACATCCTTCAGCACCTTCAGCGCGTCCACCAGACCGCTGCGGGTGCTGCCTGGCAGATCGATCTGGGTCACATCACCGGTAACGACCACCTTAGAGCCTACGCCCATACGGGTAAGAAACATTTTCATCTGCTCCGGGGTGGTGTTCTGCGCCTCGTCCAGAATGATAAAGGAATCATCCAGTGTGCGCCCGCGCATATAGGCCAGCGGAGCAACCTCGATGATCTGCTTTTCCACCAGACGCTCGTAGGTCTCTGCGCCCAGCATATCAAACAGGCCGTCGTACAGCGGCCGCAGATAGGGGTCTACCTTCTGCTGGAGGTCACCGGGCAGAAAGCCCAGCTTCTCACCCGCTTCCACCGCCGGGCGGGTCAGGATGATACGGGAGACCTCCTTGGCCTTAAAGGCTTTTACCGCCATAGCTACGGCCAGATAGGTCTTGCCAGTACCCGCCGGGCCGACACCGAAGGTAATGGCATTGGAACGGATGGCGCTCAGATATTCCTTCTGTCCCAGCGTTTTGGGACGGATCGGGCGTCCCTTGACCGTGACAGTAACAAAATCCTCGGTCAGCTCCTTTACCCGCTTCTCCGCGCCATCATGCGCCAGACTGATGCAGTAGTGCACGGTCTGATCTTCCAGCGGGGTGCGGTTCTCGATCAGAAGCAGCATTCCCTCCACGGCGCGGTTCGCTGCCGCCACGTTGGCAGGCTCACCGGAAATGCGCAGCTGTGTGCCGCGGCAGACGGCGGTGACAGAAAACTCTTTTTCCAATAAGCGAATATTCCGGTCGCAGTTGCCAAAAACAGCCGCTGCGATCTCTACACTATCCAGTTCAATACACTTTTCCGCCATGGAGCTCCTCCCGAATTGCAGAATTTGATGACTATATTGTACCACCAAAATCTTCAGAAGAAAACTATGAAAAGTGCACAAAATATTTTCCTACATTCCATCGGTTTTTCCATACGAACTGTGTCTTAAAGCTTTTTGATGACTTTTTTCTGAAAACACTTGACATAGTGTATCGTGAGACGATATACTTTAAGTACGATATATCGGTTGACGATATAAAGACGTCCGATAGAATCCATGGAGTATTTCAGTATGGAAAACCTTGCATTGACAGAATCGACCTATTATATCCTGTTGTCTCTTTACCATCCGCAGCACGGCTATGGCATCATGCAGCAGACGGAGCAGCTTTCCGGGGGCAGAGTCCATCTTGCCGCCGGGACACTGTATGGTGCCTTGACCTCTCTGTGCGAAAAAGGCTGGATCCGTCCCCTGCCTGCTGAGAGCGGCAGCCGCAAAAAGGAATACCAGCTTACCGCAGAAGGTGTACAGGTTTTAAAGCATGAGCTTGCCCGCTTGCAGCAGCTTGTGGCAAATGGTGAGAGCATCCTGAAGGAGGAAGCCTTATGAAGGAAAAGAAAACCGTTTTCAAGCTTTTCTTTGTGTGGGATTTTGAAAAAGAAGAGCGCTGGCTGAACGAGATGGCACAGGAGGGCTGGGTACTGGACAATACCGGGTTTTCCTTTTATACCTTTGTACGCTGCGAACCGGGCGAGTATATCATCCGTTTGGAGATGAACCCCAGCAGTGATTACCGCGCCTTTGTAAAGGAGCTGGGTGCAGAGTATATCGGCGGCTGTGTCAACTGGGTGTACTTCCGGCGGAAAGCGGAGCTTGGCAGCTTTGAGCTGCTCTCGGATATCGACTCCCGCCTGACGCACCTGAGCCGCATCGACAGGATGCTTTCCCTGATCTGTCTGGCAAACCTGATTCTTGGTATAACGAACTCTTTAAATCAGGCTCGCTACGGCTGGCTGAACCTGTTGTGCGCAGCAATGCTCTCCTATGCACTGGGGCGTATCCACGGCATGAAAGTAGCGCTGGAAAAGGAACGCAATTTGCACGAATGATTTGTCAAGCCCTTCTTTGACACAACCGCAGAGAAAAAGCTGGCGTATCTTTGGATAAAAAGACAATGGCAAACCGATCTCCATCGTGATACAATAGCAAGCGTTGTGTGCCGCCGCCCGGCGGCCGTTTATACTGCTTGAAAACAAAGGAGAAGGAACCATGGAACAGCTTTTTCTGATGCCCGGTGAAGAACGATACGAGCGCTTCAAGGATGGCAACGGTGTTCCTAAGGTGCACTACTCCTACTGCTCTATGCGCGGTGCATTCTTTGACTGCGAGAGCCGCAGTCTTGAGGAAGCCCAGCGCCTGTGCGAAAACTGGCTTGTGGGGCAGGATCGCTGCTACCGCAACTAACATAGAACCTTAAAACCCCTGCCGTATTTGCAGACCTTTCCGCAAAACGGCAGGGGTTATTTTTATATAGGTTTTACTGCCACACCTGCGCACAGACAAGCTCCAGTACACTGCCGGCAATACAGCGGGATTTATCCGAAATCAGGAAACAGTTGGAAAGCTCCTCCCGCCGGGGATCGATATCCGCAATCTTAAAGCCCGGTGTGACTGGATAGCCGCTGCGCAGCAGTCCGCGCAGAATGCCGGAAATTTGTGCGGTGACCGGGATATCTTTTCCCTCCGGGGTGCGGATGGTAGCAATAACTTCACCCTTCTCTACTAAATCTCCGATCTTACGCACATTCATAAAAACACCGGCGGCCTGTGCATGGATCACCCGCTCTGCACCGTACCCGCCGATGACGCCGGGGATGCCGGTATTGGGGATTGCACTCCCTTCCCGGATAATCCTACCCAGCCGGTGGCCGCGCTTGGTCTCCACCACAACGTCTACGTCCTGCCCGGCCACAAAGCCGGGACCAAGGGCAATGGTCAGCGGTGCCATATCCCGATAGGTGCCAAGGTTGCGCTTGGCCAGAATGGCGTCCACTACGACCTCCGGCTTTGCCCGGGCAATACAGGCTCCCTCCGGGTCAACGAGCACCGGAACAGCGCCCTGCGCCCAGACGGACTGTGCCTGCTCTAAAGCTTCAATGCGGACGGCACGCAGTTCTTCGACCGTGGCTTCGCCTTCATACACTGCTTCACACAGGGCAACCTGACGGCGAATGGCTGCGGGTTTTGTAGTTTCCAATACCAGCACCCGCAGCCCGGCGCTCCACAACCGGTGGATGGTACCGGTGGCAAGGTCGCCGCCGCCGCGCACGATAATTAAGGCATCCTTTTTCATTTTGCTTCCTCCCCGGGGAAAAGTGTCTGCAGCAACACCTCCATGGAGCCGCCGCAGGCAGCAATGGCTGCGTCCTCGTTTTTGCCGTCAGCCGAAAGCTGTAAGCATTGCAGGGCGGGCGCAGCCTGTGCCAACATCTTCCGGGCAGCCTGCACCGTGTAATGCTCCATAATGCCGCCTCCCACACTGCCCACAGTACTGCCATCAGGCAGAACAAGCATTTTTGCGCCCACATCCCGCGGGGTGGAACCATGCCGTGCAACGATGGTCGCCAGCACCGCCGGAGTGCGTGCATTTTCTGCCTGCACCATTGCATCCAGCAATGCGATGGGATAACCCTCGGTCTGAGGGCGGGCATTCTTGACCTGCACGATCTCCGCCAGAATGGAAAGTGCGATCTCCGCAGCGGTCTGCGCCCCAATGGCAAGGCCGATGGGTGCGCAGAGCGACTCCACTCGCTGGCTGTCCAACCCGGTCTCCAACAGCTGACGGCGCACCAATGCGGCACGGCCACGACTGCCCATCATGCCCACATAAGCCGCGGACTTTTGCAGGATCAGGGTAAGGCAGTCCAGATCAAAGGCGTGGGAGCGGGTCAGCACCGCAAAATAGGTCTCTGCTCCGCCGGACACATTCTGGAGTGCCTGTACAAAGGGGGCGCAGAGCACAGTGTCTGCTCCGGCGGCACGCAGCTGCTGGGCAAATTCTTCCCGGTCATCTATGGCAAGCACCGGTAGGCCGAGAAGCTTTGCCTGTTTTACAAGGGCAGCAGCCACATGTCCGCCGCCGCAGACCACCAGCTGCGGCACTGCACCAAAACGCTCGGCAAATACCCGCTGCCCGTCCAGTGTAAGAAAGCCCGTAGCGGTACAGTCTTGCAAAGCGGCAAGCTGACGCTGCAAAAGCCCAGCGCTCGGGGTCTGCCACAGGGCATCTCCGTCCCGCAGCAGCAGCTGACTGCCTGTCTCTGCGCCTTCCAGCACGGTAGCCAGCGTATAGCTGCCGGTCTGGTTTGTATCTTGCAGAACGTCTGCAAGCGTTTGTCTGTTCATTGGTGTTTCTCTCCCTCTGTTATTGCTCCACAGGCGTTACCTTATCAAACCGTGTTTGATCCAGTGCTGCCTGCCAGCTTTGCCAGTCCTCCGGCAGCATACGCCATGCAAGCCCGCACCCTGCCGAGATCTCACGCGGCAGCGGAATCAGCCGCCCGGGCACCTGTCGGACATGGCATTGCTTTTCCCACTCCATAGCTTCTAAGGTGGTACGGAAGGAAAGCACGATATAGCTTCGTTTTATTCGCATAAAAGCTCCCGGGCAAGTGCACAGACTGCCTGCGCCGCCTGCTGCACCTCCTGCTCCGTATTAAAATGAGAAAAGCTGAACCGTACCACGCCCTGCTCGGCCGTGCCAAGGGCCTTGTGCATCAGCGGGGCGCAGTGTGCCCCGGCACGCACGCAGATGCCGTAGTCCTCCCACAAAATATCTGCCACCCGGGCGGAATCCTCTTGCCCGATATTCAGCGCTACAATGGGCGCACGGGGCTGCATGGCCATATCACCATACACTGTTACGCCCGGCGCAGTGCGCACCTGCTCATAAAACAGGCGGGCAAGGGCGGCTTCCCGGGCAGCAAGGTTTTCTACACTCTGTTCCAGCAGCCATTGTACACCGGCGCAAAGCCCTGCAAGGCCGTGCACGTTCAGTGTGCCGGCCTCCAGTGCAGTGGGCATCTGCAATGGGTGCGTTTCGTCAAAGCTGTGCACACCGCTGCCGCCCACAAGGAGCGGCGCAACACGCAGGCCGGGGCGCACATAAGCGCCGCCGGTGCCTTGCGGCCCCAAAAGCGCCTTGTGACCGGTAAAGCAGAGGGCATCGATGCCAAGCTGCTGCACATCAATGGGCTGTGCACCGGCAGTCTGGGCAGCATCCACGATGAGCAGCAGACCATGCCGGTGAGCAAAGTCCGCTGCGCGGACAAGGTTGGTGCCGTTGCCGGTCACGTTGGAAGCTCCCGTCACCACCAGTGCCCGGGTGGTTGGTCGCAGCAGCGTTTCCCACTGGTCGTAGCAAAGCCGTGCAGCGTCATCCACCCCGGTAAAGGAGACCTCTACTCCCTGCGCCCGCAGCCGGTACAGCGGACGCAGAACGGAGTTATGCTCGCATACCGTTGTGATGACATGGTCGCCCGGATGCAGCACGCCGTTCAGTACTGTGTTCAGCGCCATGGTTGCGTTGGCGGCAAAAACAATGCAGGAGGGGTCTGGCGCATGGAAAAGCTCTGCCAGCGCCAGACGGGTGTCCAGCACGATCCGTGCGGCGTGAAGGGTAGGCTCGTGTGCGCCGCGCCCGGGGTTGCCTGCCGTGTGCAGCGCCTCCAGAACAGCCTGTTCCACCTGCGGTGGTTTATGCAGAGTTGTGGCTGCGTTGTCCAGATAGATCACGGTTTTACCACGTTCCCGGCCTGCGTCAGCTTTTCGGCAATGGTGTACATATTGGTCACACTGCCCACAGCCAGCTTCTCGGTAAGGCCGTAAAAGTTCAGGCAGGTGCCGCAGGTCAGGATCTCCACGCCCTGTGCTTCTAGTGCCTTGAGATCTTCCAGCATGGCAGAGCCTTCACAGGTCAGCGCCGCACCGCCGTTATAGAACAGGATGGTCTTGGGCAGCTTGTCCTGCTGGGTCAGTGCAAACACAAAGGCCTTGAGCAGGGTCTTGCCCAGCTCCTCGCTGCCATCGCCCATAACGGCAGCGGAAATAGCCACCACCGTATCGGTGCGGGCATCCGGTACGCAGACAGGAGCCTGCTCTGTCGGGGCGTCTGCCGCTTCTCCCAGTGTGAACAGCACACGGTACTTGCGCTCTTCCAGCTTTTCAGCACTATACTGATAGCACTTCTGCTGTGCCATCTTGGTCAGGTTCTGTACGGCGATCTCGTTGTCCACCAGTACCTCCACCTGTCCCGCGCCCTGCAGCTCAGAAATCGCCTTTTTCGCCTTGACGACCGGCAGCGGGCAGGCATCGCCCAGTGCATCTACTTTAATAAACTCAGCCATGCTGATTACTCCTCTCATTTGTCTATTACAGTGATCTCGATTTCCTGCTTCGGCAGGATTTCTCCCACAATGCTTGCAGGCAGACCTGCGGCACGCAATTCCTGCTCCAGTGCCGCTGCATCCGCCGGGTCTACCGCCAGCAGCAGCCCGCCGGAGGTCTGCGGGTCGAACAAGACCTCCTCCATGGCGAAGCTTACGTTTTCAAACCGGACGAACGGCCCGGTATGGTTGCGGTTGCGCTGCCCGGCGGCAGTGTACAAAAACGCATTCGCTGCTTTTTCTGCGCCCGGCAGCACCGGCACGGCATTTGCGTGGATGATGCAGGAAAGTTTGCCGCCCATCATCTCATGCAGATGGCCGAGAAAGCTGAAGCCGGTCACATCCGTAGCAGCATGGACGTGATACTTGCGGCTGAGCTCTGCCGCCGTTTTGTTTAAGGTGGTCATGGAGCGGATAGCTGCTTCCATCTCCTCCGGGGCGGCCTCACCTACGCGGTTTGCCGTGCACAGCAGACCCACACCCAAAGCCTTGGTCAATACCAGCTTGTCGCCGGGCATACCGGTGTCGTTGGTGTACATCTGGTGCGGGTCTACAAGGCCGGTCACTGAAAGGCCGTATTTTACCCCGCTGTCCGCGATGGAATGCCCGCCCGCAAGGCTGCCGCCGGCTTCTGCCACCTTTTCAGCGCCGCCGCGCAAAATTTCGCCCAGTACGTTCAAGTCCATATCCTCCGGGAAACAGACCAGATTCAGTGCAGTCTTTACCTCGCCGCCCATGGCGTAGACATCGCTCAGGGCGTTCGTGGCAGCAATCTGCCCAAAGGTGTAGGGGTCGTCCACCATCGGTGGAAAAAAGTCCACGGTCTGCACCAGCGCAATGTCGTCCGTAATGCGGTAGACTGCGGCATCATCCCGGCTGTCATAGCCGACCAGAAGATCCGGGTCTTTTTCGCCCCGGGGCAGCTTTTCCAGAATACGGCTCAGCACCCCGGCACCCAGCTTTGCGGTGCAGCCGCCCCCGGTACAGAATACGATCTTATCTTCCTTGCTCATGCGCGTTCTTCCTCTTTGAAATGCGTCAGCACGCACGGTATGCCCTGCTGACGCAAAAGCTGTTGTATTTGTATGCCCTGCTGCTGCAGTTCCGGCGTATCAACCTGATTGAGCACAGCGTAAAACTCCCGGTCACCCACCGCCTTGCGGCCGCCCTGCGTGCTTGCAAGCAGCTGCGCCAACATGGCCGGCGTAAGGGGCGCATCCGGCGCAGCCGCTAAAAACTGCGGACGGATGGTTTCATAGCGGAAGCAGACCTCCCGCAAGGGCTTGCCCAGCGCCGAAAGCCCTGCTACCGCCAAAACGATATCGCTTTGGGGCAGCAGCACAGGCTCGTGCGCCGCCGGAACCTTGCAGGGGTGGTGCTTTGCACCGTCCGCTTCTATAAATACCGCATCTGCCTGCGCCATCCGGCGCAAAAGCTGCTGCGGCGGCAAAGTCAGCTTCCCGTTTTCTGCCGGAGTGCCGATCACTGCGTAGTGACCCGCTTGCCACAGAGTTGTAAGCGCTGCGTCATCCGGTGCATAGTAGGCTACCGGTTGCCGGATGTGGGTGGTCGTCATCACAACCACCCGCCAGCCCTTGCGGGCACAGTGGTCTGCCATGGCATACAGCAGGGTGGTTTTGCCCCCGCCGCCTACCAGAGAAACGATATGCCCTTTCTCTGCCAGAAACGGAAGCTCTTTTTCGTTCAGCATCTGCTTTTAGTGCTTGGCCGCAACTGCCATAGCGATCTGCTCCGGGGTGATGGGCAGCTCGTAGAAGCGGGTGCCGATGGCGTTATAGATGGCGTCCGAAATGGCGGGCAGCGGCGTATTGATGACCACCTCGCCGATGGACTTTGCACCAAAGGGGCCGTTGGGCTCGTAGCTGTTCTCAAACTCCACATGGATGCGGCCGATATCGTTGCGGGCAGGGATCTTGTACTGGAACAGAGAATTCTCTTCCGGGTAGCCGTTTTTGTCGTAGGTGATGTTTTCGGTCAGGGTCATGCCGATACCCTGCAGGATGCCGCCTTCGGCCTGCACCCGGGTCAGGTTGGGGTTGATGGGAGTTCCGCAGTCCACGCAGGCATCAAATTCCAGCACCCTCACCTCGCCGGTCTCGGTATCCACCTCTACCTCGGCAGCGCCCACCATATACGGCGGCGGCGACAAGGGCGAGGTGTGGGTCTCGGTAAATTCCAGCGGGATCTTATGGCCGAACTGGGAAGCAAAGGCGATATCGGACAGAGTCTTTTGGCGGGTGGGGTCGGCGCTTTCAAACACGACCTTGCCGTCAAACTCCACGGCATCCGCCGGGCATTCCAGCAGCTCTGCGCCCAGCTTGCAGATCTGTTCCCGCAGCTTCAGTGCACACTTTTCGGTGGCCTTGCCGGTGACATAGGTGGTGCTGGAAGCATAGGAGCCGGAATCGTAGGGCGAAGAATCCGTATCCGCGCCAAAGACGGTAATGTTATCCAGCGGGCAATCCAGCACCTCGGCGGCGATCTGCGCCAGCGTGGTGTCGCAGCCGGTGCCCATATCGGCAGCGCCGATCATCAGGGTATAGAAACCGTCATCGTTCAGTTTGAGGGTAGCGCTGCCTACATCCATGCCGGAAATACCGGAGCCCTGCATTGCCATACCCATGCCCACGGCACGGATCTTACCGTTGCCCATATCCCGGGCAGGATACTTGTGCTCCCAGTCGATCATCTCGCGCACCTTGAGCACGCACCGGTCCAATGCGCAGCTGGTATTTACCGCGCCGTAATAGGCGGGCATCACATCGCCCTCCTGCACGGTGTTCTTCAGGCGCAGTGCAATGGGGTCCATGTTCAGCTTGTGTGCCAGCTCGTTGACCGCAGATTCCACCGCAAACAGACCCTGCGTAGCACCATAGCCGCGGTATGCACCAGCAGACATATGGTTAGTATATACCACATCGCTGACAAAGCGGAAGGCCTCGGCCTTGCCGTACAGCGGGATGGATTTGTGACCAGACAGACCCACAGTAGTGGGGCCATGTTCGCCGTAAGCGCCGGTGTTGGACAGAGTGTACAGGTCAATGCCCTTCACAATACCGTCCTTGGTCGCACCCAGACGGACGTGCATTTCCATCTCATGGCGTGGCGAAGAAGCCGTCTGGCTTTCCACCCGGCTGAAGATGAGCTTGGAAGGTTTTTTGGTCATCCAAGTCACAAAGGCCGGGTACACCTCGCTGACGGCGGTCTGTTTTGCACCAAAGCCGCCGCCGATGCGGGGCTTGGAGACACGCACCATGGACTTTGGAATGTGCAGTGCATTGGCGATGTTGCGGCGGGCATGGAACACGATCTGGGTAGAGCTGAGCACATTCAGCCGCCCATAAGTATCAATGGAACAATAGGTGCGGAAGGTCTCCATCATGGCCTGCTGGCAGGCCTTAGTGTGGTACACATGGTCGATGACCACATCACATCCGGCCAACACAGCGTCAATATCGCCGCTGCCGCACGCATCGTGGGCGCAGAGGTTGCGCTTGTTGTCGGCACCCACGGGGGCAAGGCTTTCCCAGTTGTCCTCCGGGTGCACAAGGATGGGGTTATCCTTTGCGGTGTGGAAATCCAGAACAGCTTCCAGCACCTCGTAGTCTACTTTGATAAGCTTGAGCGCCTTATCTACGCACTTTTCATCTTTACCGGCTACGATAGCCACCACATCTCCCACAAAGCGGACGTGGCGGTCGATAAGCAGACGGTCGTAGGGGCTGGCCTCTGGGTAGGTCTGGCCGGCCTGTGTGTAGCGGCGGGCATCCTGCGGCACATCCTCCCAAGTGAAGATGGCTTCGATGCCGGGCACCTTTTTGGCAACAGCGGTGTTGATGCTGCGGACGATGGCGTTTGCATGGGGCGAGCGCAACAGCTTGACGATCAGGCAGTCCTGCGGGATGATATCATCCATATAAACAGGCTGGCCGGTGACCAGCTGCATCGCGTCTTTTTTGCGGAACGGTTTGTTGACGGTTTTCACTGTGCGCCCTCCTTCTGCTTTTTCCATGCCAGAAAGTTCATGATGCCGCGCAGTTGGCCTTCGTAGCCGGAGCAGCGGCACAGGTTTCCGGCAAGGTATTCCTTCACCTGCTCTTCAGTGGGGTACGGCTGCTCCCGGAACAGAGCCAGCGCGTTCATGATAAAGCCCGGGTTGCAGAAGCCGCACTGCTCTGCGCCCTGATCTGCGATAAAGGCACCAAACTCGGCAGCCTCCTGCTGCAAGCCCTCCAACGTGGTGATTTTATGCCCATCGGCGCGGGCTGCCAGCACGGAGCAGGACAGCACAGGCTTATCGTCCATAAACACGGTGCACAGACCGCAGTTGGAGGTCTCGCAGCCGCGCTTGACGCTCTTGCAGCCGTGTGCGCGGACAAAATCGATCAAAAGCATATCCGGGGCGATCTCCTCGGATACCCGGACACCGTTCAATGTAAGTGTGATCTGCATTTACTTTTCCTCCTGCATTTTACGCTGTTCCAGTTCCAGCACCGCGCGCTTTGTCAGCACGCCTGCCAGATGCCTGCGGTACTCGGCGCTGCCGCGCATATTGGAGCCGGTAACGATCTGCGCCTTTACGCTTTCCGCAAACTGTGCGGCAAGCTGTTCTGCCGCAAGGGCAGGCTCTGCCGGGAGCTCGAACCGCACGGCGCGCAGCGGACGCGCACCAATGGCGATGCGGTAATCTCCGGTCTCCAACCGGGCAGCGGCGCAGGTCAGCACCGGAATATCGGTCTGACTGTTGCGCACCGACTGGTAATAGAGCTGCATCGGTGTCTTTTTTACGATCAGCCGCACCAGAATATCCCGGTCATAGGGGCGCTGGGCATATTCATGCAACGGCAGGATACCGCCTTTGTACAGCTCTACATCACAGTCCATGGCTAGGAACATGGTCAGCACATCCGAAAAACCGAACCGGCTGTAAATGCTGCCGCCCACGGTCGCCAGATTGCGCAGCTGTACGCCCACGATATGGCGCACAGTCTCCCGCATAGCACCATGAGTATAGGCGGCAAGCCCCGGATGCTGCTCCAACTGGCGCAGGGTGACCATAGCACCGATGGAAAAGCTATCCTCGGTCTCCTCAATGGTATCCAGTCCAAGACCGGAAAGGTCGATGGCGGTGCCGACATTGATGGTTTCCATCTTCAGCCAGATCATGCCGCCCAAAATGCGGTTTGGTTTTTTCTGGTTCAGCTGCCACGCTTCCTCCAGACTTTCTGCCCGCTTATATTCTCGGATCGTCATCATGTGCAGTACCTCTCTTTTCTATCGCTGCGATATCTCTTCTTTTATTTTAGCACAGCTTTCGGTATAATACTATTATAAAATGCTGCTGAAGGAGTGTTTTTGTATGAAGAAGTCGCTTACGGTCGGCTGTGTGATCATGGCTTCCGGGCTGAGCCGCCGGTTTGGCGCGAACAAGCTGCTGGCAGATTTTTGCGGCCAGCCCATGCTCTGCCGGGCTTTTGCGGCTACCGCCACACCCGGTATCGCTGCCCGCATCGTGGTGACCCGCTCGGAGGAAGTGCAGGCACTGTGCAGGGCGCAGGGCGTCCCGGTGCTGCTGCACAGCCTGCCCGGCCGCAATGATACCGTTCGGCTGGGGCTTTCGGCGCTGCTGGAGCAGCTGCCGGAACTGAGCGGCTGTATGTTTCTGCCCGGGGATCAGCCCCTGCTGCGCCGGGAGACGGTAGAAACCATGACAGAGCGCTTCTGCCGGGAGCAGCCGTGCCCGGCAGAATGGCAAAAAGAAACAGAACGGGAGATCTTCCGTCTGGGTGCCGTGGCCGATAACGACCCGGCACCTCTTGTCGGAAGTCCCGTTCTGTTTGGAAGCAGTTTTTTTTCGGAACTGCTCACCCTGCCGGAAAACAAAGGCGGCAACGTGCTGCTTAAAAAGTACCCTGCGCAGGTGCGCACGGTCTGCATTGCAGACAGCGCAGAATTGCTGGATGCAGATACCCCGGAGGTGTTGCAGCAGTTGGAAGCCCTTGCTCTGCTAAAAAACTAAGTTTTACTCTGCCATATCGTTCTTGGGCAGCAGAACGTTCAGCAGGATCGCCACAAAGGCGGCCGGAACGATGCCGGACTCGCCGCAGATCAGCTGGAGAGCCTGCGGTGCCTGTGCCAGAATGCCGCTGTTTGCACCCATGCCGTAGCCCACGCCCAGTGCCACGGACACAATGGTCAGGTGGCGCGGGGTCATCTTTTCCTTGGTGATCAGCTGGATGCCGCTGACCACGATGGAAGAGAACATCATAACGGCTGCACCGCCCAGAACAGCCTGCGGCATGATAGAGATCAGCGCGCCCAGCTTGGGGATCAGGCCGCAGAGGATCAGGAACACAGCGCCGGAAGCCAGTGCCATGCGGTTGACCACCTTGGTCATGGCCACCAGACCCACGTTCTGGCTGAAAGAGGTGTTGGGCAACACGCCGAACAGTGCGGCAAAGGTAGAGCCGAGACCATCACAGATGACGCCGCCGGACAGCTCCTTATCAGAGGGCTCACGGTTCATGCCGCCTTCCATCACGCCAGAGATATCGCCCACCGTCTCCACTGCGGTGACGATGAACATGATCAGCACCGGCAGGATCGCACGAGCGTCAAATACCACCTTGACCGGCATCAGCTTGGGCACTGCGAACCAGGAAGCCTGCGCCACCTTGCTCCAGTTGAGCACCCATGCCTTGGTGAACTCTACGCCATCAGCAGTCACACCAGTGGTGGGCAGTACCAGACCCATGATGAAAGCAACCACATAACCGGCCAGAATGCCGATAAGGATGGCGGAGGAGCTGAGGAAACCGGTGGTCCAGTGTTTGAAGAACAGGATGACTACCAGCACGAACAGTGCCAGCAGCAGGTTTTCCACAGAGCCGAAATCCTTGGCCTTGTTGCCACCGCCGAAGGAGTTGATACCTACCGAAATCAGCGAAAGACCGATGGAAAGCACCACCGTGCCGGTGACCACCGGCGGGAAGAACTTGCGCAGCGGCTTCAGGAAAAAGCCCAGCACGCTTTCAAAAATACCGCCGATGATGGATGCTCCCATAATCGCGCCATAGGCCAGCACACCGCCGCCCATCGTGCCCACAACGCTGTTGAACACGCCAATAAAGCCGGAACTGGTACCCATGATAATAGGTACTGCGCCGCCCACGGGTCCGATGGTGAACAGCTGCACCAGCGTGACGATACCTGCCACGAACATGGCGCTCTGCAGCAGGGTGACCTGCAGGTCTGCAAACTCGCCGCCTGCAATGCCGCAGGCGCTGGTGATGATCAGCAGCGGGGTCAGGTTGCCCACGAACATGGCGCAGACGTGCTGCAAGCCCAGCGGAATGGCCTGCCGCAGGGACATTTTGGCTTCAAACTGATAAGCCGCTTCTTCAAGCTTGACTTCCTTCAAAAATTCCACTCTCCTCAAGGTTTTAAAGGTTTATGCGGTTCGGATGCTTTGCAAAAAAGCGAAAACATTATAGCAAAATGCAGATAAGATGTAAAATAAGTATGACTTTTTACATGAAGAAATGCTGCATCCTATAAGCGAACTTTTCTCCGGCAGATAAGCAAAAAAGCAGGGTTTCCGTATGATTTGTCCCACCCTGTCGGGCTGGCAGCATACAGAATCCCCTGCTTTTTTCGTGCTTTTCTCTGTTTTTTGTGCGATACGGAAAAATTTGATTCTCTGAGGTTAGCACAATCCATAATCCCGCAGACAACGCGTAAGACCGGTCTGTGTGGTGTCAAATACGATGCCCTGCGCCCGCAGCTTGCTGCAATCCATTGCAAGGTTCCGTGCCCAGTCGGCTTCCTGAATATCGACCGTGATCCCCAGTGTCTTAGCAAACTGCCGGGCGGTCAACACCATATTTTCAGCGTTCTCACTGCCGAAGTTATAGACCCCGCCGGGCAGGGTCAGGGCAGGCTCCAGCAGCGCCACCGCCTGACGGACATAGGTGATGCCCCGGAAATCCTGGACAGAAAAGCGGAGAGATTCTCCCCGCTGTGCCGCACGCAAAAGGTTCAGCAGCAGGTTGCCCCGGATGGGCAGCCGGTAGCCCGGCAGGTCGTACATCCATGTGGCGCGCAGCAACACGGCGCTCGGGCAGAGCGCCTGCACCTGCTGCTCCATTTCCAGCTTGCCCTGCCCATACACATTGGCAGGCTGCAGCGGAATGGTTTCCGGCAGTGGACCGGACTGCTCTACACCGGCATAGACCTGATCCGAGCTGAAAGCCACCAGCTTTGCGTCTGTTTCCGCTGCGGCACGGGCAAGCCAGACCGGCAGCTCCACATTGGCGCGGTAAGCCTGCTCCGGGTGGTCGGCGCAGTAACCGGTATCCGAAATAGCTGCGGTATGCAGAATGACATCCGGGCGCCGCTGAAAAATAGCCTGCCGCACGGCATCCTCCCCTGCTGCTGCCAAAAAGCCTTTGGGAACGGCGCACAGCTCGTAACGCCCCGCCCATTGCTGCATCACGCGGGATCCTACAAAGCCGCCGGCACCGGTTATAAGGATCTTTTTCATTTTGTTCTCCTGTTATAAGATTTCAGATGAAAAATTCCAGCACGAACACCACGGCACAGCAGCCCGCAGCCACTTGAAACAGACTTGCGCCAAACCATGCGGCGGCAATGCCGACTACCAATGCAACAGCACCTGCTGCCGGGCTCTGCGTTGCCTGAATGATGGCCGGGAAGGTCATCACAGCCAGCGTCACATAGGGCACATAGTACAAAAACGACTGGATAAAGCGATTTTTGATAGGCTTGCGGATCAGCGTCAGCGGCAGAATGCGGATGGCATAAGATACCAGCGCCATGACCGCAATATAGATATAATTGTTATGCGTCATCTTCGTTTTCCTCCTGCCTGACCGGGAACAGCACCGCTGCTGCGCCGGAGATCGCCACCGTTAAAAGAATGGTGCGGGTACCCTCGGAAAGTGCCGAGATACCCGGCAGATAGCTGCACAGAAAGCTCAGCGCAAAGCTGATGATAACCAGTACGGCAACGACCCGGTCTTTGCGAGCCGGCGGGATAATGATGGCTAAAAACATTCCGTACAGCGCCACACTCAGGGCACTGACCACCCGCAGCGGCAGCAGGTTGCCCGCTATAATGCCCAGCGCCGTACCGGAAGCCCAAGCCGGTGCCGCCAGCAGGATGGCTCCATAGGTATAGTACGGGTTCAGGCTGCCCGGGCGGGCGATGGTAATGCCAAACAGCTCGTCCGTGACATCGTAGCCGATGAGCAGCCGATGCCAGAAGGGCGTTTCCGGTGCAAAGCGCTGTGCCAGTGCACAGCTCATCAACAGATACCGCGCATTGGCGATCAGGGTGATGACTGCCACCTCAAAATAGGTGGCGTTTGCCATGATCAGCGCAAATGCGGCATATTCTCCTGCAGAGGCGTTGTTCAGCAGGCTGACAAGAAACCCCTGAAACGGTGTAAAGCCCGCCTTGCGCGCCGCAATGCCCAGCGAAAACGATACCGCAAAGTATCCCAGCGCAATGGGCACGCCATCCCGCATTCCATCGCAGAACACCTTGCGGCTGAACTGATCCGCCCTTCCCGTTTGGACGAGCTGCGGCTCCAAAAGCCTCTGCTTCGATTCCATAGTTGATACTTCCCCTTTCCTATTTTGCAAACAACGGATCCTATTATACTCCCCTGCGGGCGGAGAAGGAAGGGGTTTAGGGCTTTTTTGTGCAAAATACTGCGTTTATCGCAATTTTCAAAAAAGTGCCTATCAAAACGGCATATTTGCGATATGCAGTTTGCGGATGTTGCTTGTGCATTAAAAATGCAAACTGCTATAAAAGGGTTACCGTTTGCTCTGATACAGGAGATACTTTGAACGTTACAGTCTATTTGACCGTACCAGAAGAAAAAACCCCCGGGAGGTTTCGTTTTAACGGAACCCTCCGGGGTGATGGTGCTATTGGGGATTACTCAAGCTCGATCGTTGCAGGCGGCTTACCGGTGCAATCGTAGAACACGCGATTGACGTGCTTGACTTCGTTGACGATGCGGCTGGTGACAGTGCCCAGAACATCCCACGGCATATCGTAGCTTTCTGCGGTCATGAAATCAGTAGTGGTCACAGCGCGCAGCGCAACGGCGTAGTCGTAGGTGCGTTCGTCGCCCATAACGCCAACGCTGTGCATATTGGTCAGCGCAGCGTAATACTGGCTGATCTCCTTATCCAGACCGGCCTTGGCGATTTCTTCGCGCCAGATGGCGTCAGCGTCCTGCACAATGGTGACCTTCTCGGGGGTCACCTCGCCGATGATGCGGATGCCCAGACCGGGGCCGGGGAACGGCTGACGGCTGACCAGATACTCGGGCAGACCCAGCTCGCGACCGGCCTGACGGACTTCGTCCTTGAACAGGTTGCGCAGAGGCTCCACCAGTTCCTTGAAGTCCACAGTATCGGGCAGACCGCCCACGTTGTGGTGGCTCTTGATCACGGTGGATTCGCCGCCCAGACCGCTCTCCACCACGTCGGGGTAGATGGTGCCCTGTGCAAGAAAGTCTACCTTGCCGATCTTCTTGGCTTCTTCCTCGAACACGCGGATGAACTCTTCGCCGATGATCTTGCGCTTGCGCTCCGGCTCGGTGACGCCCTTCAGCTTGCTGAAGTAGCGGTCGCGGGCATCCACACAGATGAAGTTGATGTCGAAGCCGTTGGCATTGCCCGGGCCAAAGACAGAGCAGACCTCTTCCTTTTCGTTCTTACGCAGCAGACCGTGGTCCACGAACACGCAGGTCAGCTGCTTGCCGATGGCCTTGGCCAGCATAGCGGCCAGCACGGAGGAATCCACGCCGCCGGACAGGGCGCACAGCACCTTACCCTCGCCAATGCGCTCCCGCAGAGCCTTGATGTTATTCTCTACAAAGGAATCCATCTTCCAGTCGCCGGAGCAGCCGCAGACGTTGTACACGAAGTTGCGCAGCATCTTCTTGCCCTCGGCGGTGTGCAGCACCTCCGGGTGGAACTGTACGGCGTACAGACCCTTTTCGGCATTTTCAACGGCTGCCACAGGGCAGTTTGCGGTGTGGGCAGTGATCTGGAAGCCGGGAGCCGCCTGCTCGATGTAGTCATTGTGGCTCATCCAGCAGATGGTAGAAGGCTGCACATCGGTGAACAGCTTGCTCTCGGTGTTCACAAACACCTCGGTCTTGCCGTACTCACGCTCGGGAGCGCGGCAGACATGACCGCCCAGCAGGTGCATCATCAGCTGGCTGCCGTAGCAGATGCCCAGCACAGGCACGCCCCAGCTGAAGATCTCGGGGTCGATGGTGGGAGAATCCTCCAGATAAACGCTGTTGGGGCCGCCGGTGAAGATAATGCCCTTGGGATTCTTGGCCTTGATGACCGAAAGATCGGTTTTATAGGAATAGATCTCGCAGTAGACATTATTTTCTCGGACGCGGCGGGCAATCAGCTGATTGTACTGTCCGCCAAAGTCCAGCACGATGACAGTTTCATGCTGCATGATGTTTTCCTCCATTTTAAAATGTGTTTTACAGATAAATTTAGTATAGCACATCTTACAACAAAAAGCGACAGTTTTTGTGAAGTTTTCTGTTATTCTATTTTTCGGATCGGATGCCGCAGCACGGTTTTCAGCTTCTCCGGTGCAGTGCGGCGCGGGTCGCCCAGATAGATCTCGTGATGGAAGCGCATATCTGAAAAATCCGGGCAATATCCCTGCTCCGCTGCAAACGCATCCAGCTGCCACAGGGTCTCCGGCTCGGTGTCGTAGGGGCCGATGTGCATACACTGCACGCACAGACCTTCATCGTAGGTAAAAAACTCCACCTTAGAAAAGTCTTTTTTCTTTTTGGCGGTGGCTTCCTGCACTGCCCAGTCAAATTCGGCACGGGTGACAAATTCCGGCAGACAGATCATGGAGGTCCAGATAAAAGACGACTTGTCGGCAAAATCCACACCCTCTGTCCCGGGCTGATGCCACAGTCCCTCCAGCGGTGGAACAACATATTCAAAATAGCCGTCCATCTTGTGGCTGCCCTTATAGCTCATTTTAATGGTAAACGCAATGCCGTACAGCAGTTCCATCGCTGCCTTGTATTCCCCTGCCGGGTCGTTGGGGTTACCCTTGCCATGTACCGCCACAAAATTCATCGCAGGGACGGTAATGATCTGCGGTTTCTTCGGCGGGAGGTAAAATTCTTTATATTCCTTCTTATAGTCAAATGGCATCCTTCTTTTCTCCTTCCAACAGCTCACGCTGTTTCTTTTTGCTAAAGCCGCCCAGCACAAGCCGATAAGATTTTTCCAGCATCTCCCGCAGCAGTGCGTCCGGCACATTTCCCTCTGCTTTTACGGAGTTCCAATGCACCTTATTCATATAGTAGCCCGGAATGATGTCCTCATACTGTCGGCGCAGAAAATCGCCCTCGGCGGGATCCAGCTTGCAGGTAATATACACCGGCTTTCCCGTGGCATCATCCAGACAGACGGCTGCAAACATTTTGCCGCCGATGTGATACCTTATCCAGTTCCACTCTGCCTGTAAGTCTTTGGTAACGCCAGGCTTTTGCAGAAGCTCTGTGTCGATCCAGCTGTATTTCATGGCATCACCTCCATTTTTCTCAGTATAACTGATTTGGAGACGTTTGTAAACAAAAAGTTGTTGATTTCGTTTTATAGTACGTCAAGTCTGAAAAATCAGTAGTAAAAAGAGCCATCTGCTCAGAAAATCCAAACAGATGGCTCTTGCATTTGATGTTATGATCAGATAGAAATGGTGTTGCACACGTCCACCAGCACGGGGTCAAGGCTCTTGGTCATCTCCAAAGCCTCGTCCACAGGGTAGTCCACCAGCTTCTCGCCCTTCATGCCGACGATGCGGTTATACTTGCCCTGCTCCAGCAGGCAAACAGCCTGATAGCCCATGGCAGAAGCATTCACGCGGTCGCGCAGAGTGGGAGAGCCACCGCGCTGCACATGACCCAGAATGGTTGCGCGGGAATCGATGCCGGTGCGTGCTTGGATCTCGTTGGCGATCTCCTGTGCATGACCCACACCCTCGGCCACAATGATGATAAAGTGACGCTTGCCGGTCTTTTGGGTCTCGGCGATCTTATCCAGAATGTCGCGCTGCATATCGAATTCCTTCTCGGGCAGCAGCACAGCCATAGCGCCGGAGGCGATGGCCACATTCAGAGCGATGTAACCGGCGTTGCGGCCCATGACCTCGACCACACTGCAGCGGTCGTGGCTCT
>ERZ1673740.612-NODE-612-length-38266-cov-11.891131_pt1 | contig 38266 bp, 34 predicted proteins | sample MGYA00580221_ERZ1673740 | MGnify/ENA primary metagenome ERZ1673740 (study PRJEB41218, sample SAMN15661786) | gut metagenome | host: Homo sapiens | place: Canada: London | collected 2015-08-20/2019-03-30 | study: EMG produced TPA metagenomics assembly of...
GAGGGTGCCTACTGCGCCGAGACCATGCGCGGCGCGCTGGAAAGCGTGCCCCAGGGCCAGCTGGAGGCTGGTTCCTGCGTGGGCATGACCTGGTGGCAGATCATGCGCCGCATCGTTCTGCCGCAGGCCCTGCGCACCGCTGTGCCCTCCCTGTCCAACTCCCTCATCAGCATGATCAAGGACACCTCTCTGGCCTCCAACATCACGGTGGCAGAGCTGTTCATGGCAGGCCAGCGTGTGGCAGCCCGCACCTACATTTTCCTGCCCATCTACTGCGAGGTGGCTGTGGTCTACCTGCTGTTCTGCACCATCATCACCAAGCTGCAGGCGCTGGTGGAGCGGCAGCTGAACGCGCACGGTTTCCAGTGAGAAAGGGGTGGACGGTATGGCCATGTTAGAGATCAAAGATATCCACAAAACATTTTACACCTACGACGACAAGCCCCGCTTCCACATCGGGCCTTTCCCGCGCGGCACTGCCCGCCGGGTGCGCAGCGCACTGCACGTCCTGAACGGCGTGGACCTGAGTGTGGAAAAGGGAGACGTTGTTGCCATTCTGGGCCCTTCCGGCTCTGGCAAGACCACCCTGCTGCGCTGCCTGAACTTTCTGGAGACCGCTGACAGCGGCACTCTGGTGTTCGACGGCGAATCCTTCGATCTTGGCAGGATCTCCCGGGCCGACATTGCCCGCCTGCGCAAAAAAACGGCCTTTGTGTTCCAGAACTACAACCTGTTCCGGAACAAGACCGCCCTGCAGAATGTGACCGAGGGCCTGATCGTTGCCCGCAGGATGCCCAAAGAGCAGGCGGATGAGATCGGCAGACGGATGCTGGAAAAGGTCGGTCTGGCCGACCGGGCTGACTACTATCCCCGCCAGCTTTCCGGCGGACAGCAGCAGCGCGTTGCCATTGCCCGCGCCCTTGCCACCGACCCAGAGATCATTTACTTTGACGAGCCCACCAGTGCCCTTGACCCGGAGCTGACCGGCGAGGTGCTCTCTGTCATGCGGAATCTGGCCGAAGAGGGCATGACCATGCTGGTGGTCACCCACGAGATGGGCTTTGCCCGCAACGTCTCCTCCAAGACGGTATTCATGGAGAACGGCGTGGTGGTGGAGCAGGCCCCTTCCCACGAATTCTTTGCCCACCCCCGCGAGGAGCGGACCCGGGAGTTCCTGCGGAAGATCGAGCACACAGCATAAGGGATGGCCGACGGGGAGCTTTCCACGCAAATGCTTCGGGCCATTCCATCGCCCGCCCTATTGCCTTCGGCAACAGGGTCCCACCCCAGCGGAACATTTGCTTAGGAAACTCCCCGCCGTCCTTTTGATACAGCTTTTTCTATGAAAGGATCTTAACTATGAAGCGCAGAACTTTTATTTCGATGTTGAGTGTCATGGCCGCCGCCGGCGTTCTGACCCTGTCCGGCTGCTCCAACAGCAGCACCTCCACCGCTGCAAGCTCCGGTGCATCCTCTGCTGCCGGTTCCTCTGCTGACCAGCTGGCTGCCATTCAGGCCAGTGGCAAGCTGATCGTGGCACTGGAGGGCGCATGGCAGCCCTGGAGCTACCATGACGAGAGCGACACTCTGGTGGGCTATGATGTGGAGGTCTCCCGCGCCATCGCCGAAAAGCTGGGCGTGGAGCCGGAGTATGTGGAGAGCGATTGGGACAGCCTGTTCGCCGGTCTGGACGCTGGACGCTTTGACATGGTCTGCAACGGCGTGGAGGTCACCGACGAGCGCGCCCTGACTTATGATTTCACCACTCCCTACGGTTACATCCACACCGCTCTGGCCGTCCGCAAGGACAACGACGAGATCAAGACCTTTGAGGACCTGAAGGGCAAGACCACTGCCAACAGCCTGGCTTCCACCTACATGGAGCTGGCCGAGAGCTACGGTGCCACCGTGCAGGGCATCGACACCCTGGAGGAGACCATCCAGCTGCTGACCGCGGGCCGCATTGATGCCACCCTGAATGCGGATGTCTCCTTCTACGATTACCTGAACGTCCATCCGGATGCCGACTTTAAGATCGTGGCCCAGACTGAGGATGCCTCCCACGTTGCCATCCCCCTGCGCAAGGGCGACAACAGCGCCACCCTGCTGGAAGCCGTCAACAACGCCATCGATGAGCTGCGCGCCGACGGCACCCTGAAGGAGCTGGGCGAGAAGTACTTCGGTCAGGATATCTCCTCTGAGAACTGATTTTTCCCTGAATACGCCAGGAGGGCGGCTGCCGATGCAGCCGCCCTCCTTTTGTTATGCGTGAAAATAATCATAGATGGTCTGTGCCAGCTGGGGGCCAACGCCGGGGGTATTTTCCAGCTGGTCGGGGGTGGCCTCCCGCACAGCACCCACGCTCTTGAACTGTGTCATCAGGGCCTTGGCCGTTTTGGGGCCAACGCCGGGCACCTCGGTCAGGGTGGAGGAATAGCTCTTCTTCCGCATCTGCTGCTTGCGGTAGGCATTGGCAAAGCGGTGGGTCTCGTCCTGGATGGCCGTGATAAAGGTGAATGTCCCCCGGTTCATATTGATGGCGATTTCCCGGCCCTCACTGTCCACGATGGCACGGGTACGGTGATGGTCATCCTTGACCATGCCGTAAAGGGGCACATCGGCCAGCGAAGTGCCTGCCAGTGCCGCCTTGGCCGCGCTGACCTGTCCCCGGCCGCCATCCATCAGCAGCAGATCCGGCTTCTGCCCGAAATAATTATCGCTGCCCTGCCCCTGTGCGGCCAGCGCGGCGTATTTCTCATACTCTGCCGCCCGCCGGGACACCGTCTCGGCCAGCGAAGCGTAGTCGTCCGTCCCCAGCACGGTCTTCATCCGGAACTTCCGATACCCGGCTTTGTAGGGCTTGCCATCCCGGAAGGTGACCATGCCGCAGACGCTGGTGCCATCGCCCCAGTTGGAGATATCGTAGCTCTCAATGGTGCGCGGCGGCTTGGAAAGCCCCAGCACCTGTGCCATCTCATCCAGCAGCTTTTCCTCACGGGCGTAGCGGCCGCTCTCCCGGGCCAGCCGTTCCACCGCATTGGTGTGGGCCATCTCCACCAGATGAGCCTTATCTCCCCGCTGGGGCACATAAAGCTGCACCTCACTGCCCCGCTTTTCGTTCAGGGCCTGCTGCAGCGCCTCGCTGTCCGGCGGCAGCTCGTCCACGGCAATGATCTTTGGGACCTGCTCATCGTCCAGATAGTACCGGGGCAGAAACTCCTCCCGCACGGCGGCAATATCCGCTGTATCGTGGAAAAGGAACTCCCGCTTATCGGTCAGCCGCCCCTCCCGGAAGCGCAGGACTGCCGCGCAGACACTGCTGGGGGTACCGGCCAGCGCCACCACATCCATCTCCACCTCCGGGTCCACCACGACCTTCTGGCCCGCTGTCACCTTGGTGATGGCGTTGATCTGGTCGCGGAGGAGGGCCGCTGTCTCAAATTCCAGCCGGTCAGAGGCTTCCATCATCCGTTCGTTCAGGGTCTTGAGAATGTCCTTTTTTCCGTACCGGATCAGATGCACCGCGTTTTTCACAGCCTGATTGTAGTTCTCGCAGCTGATTTTTCCGCTGCACACGGCCATGCACTTGCCGATATGGGCATTCAGGCAGGGCCGCCCCTTGCCGATATCCTGGGGGAACCGCTTGCTGCACCGGGGCAGCAAAAAGGCATCCAGCGCGGTCTCGGCCATCTGCCGGGCCGCAAAGGACGAGGTATAGGGGCCGATGTATTCAGCATCGTCCTCCTCCTTTTGCAGCACGAAGGAAAGGCGGGGCCAGGCTTCCCGGGTCACCTTGATATAGCTGTAGCCCTTGTCATCCTTCAGCAGGATATTGTATTTGGGGGTGTGCGCCTTGATCTGACTGGCTTCCAGCACCAACGCCTCGAACTCGCTCTGGCAGACGATGACATCAAACGCATAGGCGTGGGCGATCATCTGGCTGACCTTGTTGTCGTGGGGCACACCCTCGCGGAAATACTGGCTCACCCGGATACGCAAACGCTTGGCTTTGCCGATATAAATGATGGTATCGCTTTTGTCCCGGATGATATACACACCGGGCAAAAGCGGCAGCATACAGGCTTTCTGATACAGTTCTGCTTTGGTCATGGCAGCTCCTTGGTAAAACAAAAAGCGGCAGGAAAGCATCCCGCCGCCTCAAAAATCAAAGGCTCGAATTACTCTGCAAAGCCAGACTCGACCAGCTTGATCAGGCCGTCAACAGCAGCCTGCTCGTCTGCGCCGTCAGCGATGATGCGGATGGTGGTGCCGCCCACGATGCCCAGAGACAGAACGCCCAGCAGGCTCTTAGCGTTCACGCGGCGCTCTTCCTTCTCGACCCAGATGGAAGACTTAAACTCGTTAGCCTTCTGGATAAAGAAGGTAGCCGGACGAGCGTGCAGACCAACCTGATTTTCAACGGTAACTTCTTTGACGTACATAGTAAAACGCTCCTATCTATTATCGTTCTCGGGAATTCGATTTGTTTCTTGCCTGTTGCGTTGTACCTATTTTAGCGCAAGCCGAAACCAATGTACAGCCCCAGAACGCATTTTTGGCGGTTTTCCCAATGATGAGGGGGGTCTTTTTCGCCTTTTATACAAAGATAACAAAATTATTCCCCCAGTGTTGGCCGGGTAATACAAAAGTTTTCAACATTTTTTCGACCTTCGACAGTTTCCCGGCCCGTTCGACCCTGTTTTCAGCCCTGATAGCGCATTTCCAGCACCTGACTGGGGCGCACCACCAGCGGGTCTTTGGCCGGGTCGAATTTCTCCTTTGCGCCCACTACCTGCCAGCCCATGCGGCGGTAAAGAGCCAGTGCCCGGGTGTTGGTGTTCAGCACCGTAAGCACCGGGTGTTCATGCTCCGGCAGCTTCTTCCGGGCGAAATCCAGCATCTTCTGACCGATGCCCCTGCCCCGGGCGCTCTCCGTCACAAAAAGGTGCTCCACCTGCCCGGTCTTGTGGTGTACGCTGACCGTGGCATCCGGCACATCCTTGGTATAGTGGAGGTAGCAGACCCAGCCTTCCTGCTTTTCCTGCTGCAGCTGCGGCAGGAACATCTCCGGGGTCAGGGCATCCAGCGCTTCCTGCACCCAGCCCCCGGCACAAATGCTCCGGCGGCCCTCCGCAAACAGCTTTGCGGCAGCCTCCATCTGCTCGGCGGTCTTGACCAGCCGGACATTCTCGCCCCGCTTCCACTTGGGGATCTCGGTCAGGGGATGGGTCTCACACCACTGCTCGTAGAGTTCCGGGCGGCGCAGACGGGTGCGCTCCCGGCTCTGCTGTCCCCGCCAGGCATCGATCTTCTGGTGGTTGCCCTCCAGCAGGACAGGCGGTACAGCACGGCCCTCCCAGACCTCGGGCCGGGTGTACTGGGGGTACTCCAGCAGACCGTCCCAGTAGCTCTCCTCCTCGTAGCCCTTCTGCTCGGCCAGAACGCCGGGCTTCAGGCGGAGGACGCTGTCTGCCACCACCAGGCTGGCCAGCTCACCGCCGGTGAGGATATAATCGCCGATGGAGATCTCCTCGTCCGCAAAGGCATCGATCACGCGCTCATCAATGCCCTCATAGTGGCCGCAGACCAGGGTCAGGTTGTCGTACTGGGCCAGCCGCCGGGCGTGCTCCTCGGTATAGCGCTGCCCACCTGCCGTCAGGAATACTATATGCGGCGCAGGCCGTCCCTGTTCCTGCACTTCCTTCTGGACTGCCCGCAGGCAGTCGGCAATGGGCTGGGCATAGAGCACCATGCCGCAGCCGCCGCCATAGGGATAGTCGTCGGTCTGCTTCTGCTTATTCAGGGTGTAGTTCCGGATCTGGTGGCAGTGGGTCTCAATATATCCCTTTTTGGCAGCGCGGCCGATGATGCTGGAATCCAGCACCTGCTGGCACATCTCCGGGAAAAGGGTCACGATGTCCACACGCATCCCCATGGCTTACTCCTCCTCCCGCTCACTGTCAAAATCGTCATCCAGCAGGCCCGGGATGGGGGTGACAAGGAGATAGCCCTCCGGCGGGTTGCGCTCTTTCAAAAAGGCATCCACCCCGGGGAACATATATTCCTTGCCGCTGGGGGCCTTGACGGTGTAGATATCCTGTGCGCCGGGGTGGTCCACGCTGGTCACCACGCCGTACACCTTGCCGGTATCGGCATCCCGCACTTCACACCCAATGAGGTCGGCCACATACCACTTGCCCGCAGGCAGGGTGGCATCGTCACGGTCAAAGTAGAACACCTGCCCCCGCAGGGCACGGGCGGCATCCATATCGCTGACCCCTTCCAGCTGGAGCAGGGCCATCTGCCCCTGGGGGCGGATGGAGGTGATCTTGTAGCACCTGCCGCCCTGGGGGGTGGTGTACAGGCGGCCCACCTTTTTCAGAAAGGCCACGCCGTCACACCACAGCTCCAGCTTCATCTCGCCGCGCACACCGTGGGTGGTCACCACCTTGCCGGCTTCCAAGTATTTCTGCATTGCTTTTACTCCTTTAGCATCCTCACCCTCTCCGTCATTGCTACGCAATGCCACCTCTCCCGAGGGGAGAGGCCTTGGCAGTCACCACAAAGTTTCTGGTTTTGCCAAGGGCTCCCCCTTTGGGGGAGCTGGACGCGAAGCGGCCTGAGAGGACGAGCTGCCTAATAATACAAAAAGGCCCCTTGCCTTGCGGCAAAGGGCCCGTAGGGTGCTCAGTCGATCTCAACAAGGACCTTTTCATCGACCCGCACAGCAGCCGCGCGCATCACCACACGAATGGCTTTTGCGATCCGGCCCTGCTTGCCGATGACACGGCCCATATCTCCCTCTGCCACGCTCAGGTGGTAGACGATGGTGCCGTCCTCGCGGGGCTCGTCCACCGTGACCTTGACGGCTTCCTTGTCCTCCACGAGACCGCGGGCAACTGCCAGCAACAGCTCCTGCATGAGTCAGCCCTCCTACTTACAGAATGTTGGACTTCTTCAGCAGAACGCGGACGGTATCGGTGGGCTGTGCGCCGTTGGCGATCCAAGCCTTGGCCTTCTCAGCGTCGATCTTCACCTCAGAGGGCTCCTGGTTGGGATCGTAGGTGCCGATCTCCTCGATGAAACGGCCGTCGCGGGGGAAGCGGCTGTCAGCAACAACAACACGATAGAAGGGAGCCTTCTTAGCGCCAACGCGGCGCAGACGAATCTTAACTGCCATGGTAAATATCCTCCAAAAATGTTTGTGCCCCGTTTCGGGGTTTGATTAAATCTATCTGTACAACCCCTGCGGGGTGTATACCATTGTTATTTGAAGCCGCGGAAAGCATTGGGGTTGCCCATCATGCCGCCCAGGCGGCGGGCAAAGCCCTTGGGGCTCTTCTTGAACTGCTTCATCATCTTCTGCATCATCTCAAACTGCTTGAGCAGCTTGTTGACATCCTCCACCCGGGTGCCGCTGCCCGCTGCAATGCGGCGCTTGCGCTTGGGGTTGATGATGGAGGGCTTTTCACGCTCTTCCTTGGTCATGGAATAGATCATGGCCTCGATGCGGTCAAAGGCTTTCTCGTCGACCTGGCTGGCATCAATGCCGGACATACCGGGCATCATGCTCAGCATGGCACCTGCACCGCCCATCTTGCGGATCTGCGCAAACTGGGCCAGCATGTCGTTCATATCGAACTTGTTTTCCATCATCCGCCGGGCGGTCTCTTCTGCGGCCTTTTCATCGGCGGCATCCTGCGCCTTCTCAATAAGGCTCAGCACATCGCCCATGCCCAGGATGCGGCTGGCCATGCGGGAGGGATGGAACACTTCCAGATCGTCCAGCTTTTCGCCGGTGCCCTGGAACTTGATGGGCTTGCCGGTGACGCTCAGCACCGAAAGTGCCGCGCCGCCGCGGGTATCGCCATCGGTCTTGGTCAGGATGATGCCGTCGATGCCTACCGTCTCGTTGAAGGTCTTGGCAACATTCACAGCGTCCTGACCTGCCATGGCATCCACCACCAGCAGCGTCTCGTCCACGGGGACAGCTTCCTTGATCTGCACAAGCTCCTGCATCAGGACCTCGTCGATCTGCAGACGGCCGGCGGTATCCAGAATCACGATGTCGTTGCCGTAATCCCTGGCGTGGGCCAGCGCCTTGCGGGCGATCTCCGGGGGCTTGGCACCCGGCAGTGTGAACACCGGTGCACCTGCCTGCCCGCCCACGACCTGCAGCTGATCGATGGCGGCGGGGCGGTAGATATCGCAGGCCACCAGCATGGGGCGGCGGCCCTGCTTGATGAAGTATTTGGCAAGCTTGGCTGCGTGGGTCGTTTTACCGTTGCCCTGCAGGCCGCAGAGCATGATGATGGTCTGACCCTTGTTCTTGACGATCAGGCGGGGGGCTTCCTCGCCGCCCATCAGGGCAACGAGCTCCTCGTTGACGATCTTGACCACCTGCTGGGCGGGGGTCAGGCTCTCCATGACCTCCTGACCCATGGCACGCTCGGAGACCTTGGCACAGAAATCCTTGGCAACCTTGTAGTTGACATCGGCTTCCAGCAGGGCCATCCGCACCTCGCGCATGGCGGCTTTGATATCGGCCTCGGTCAGCTTGCCGTGGCCGCGCAGCTTTTTGAACACACCGGCAAGGCGGTCGGTCAAAGATTCAAATGCCATGTTCGGTGCTCCTCTCAAAATAGTAATGGTGTCAGCTCTCGTTGACTTCGTCGATGGAGCGGATCAGCCCCAGCATCTTGTTCAGCGTTGCTGCATACTCAGTGGTGGTGAGCCTGGCATAGGGACCGGTGCACTCGAACCGCGCGTCAATGACCAGCTGTTCCAGTTCCTCCAGCTTTTCCTGCACCCGGCGGTAGCGGCCTGCAAAGCCGACCTTGGCTTCCAGCTCTTTCAGGGTGGTCTCGCCATGCTTGATGGCATCCCGTGCGCCCTGACGGGTGATCCCAAAGTTTTCCCCGATCTCACTGAGGGAGAGGTCGTCGTTGTAATACTGGTTCAGCATCTCGCGCTGCTTGGGCGTGAGCACCTCGCCATAAAAATCGAGCAGATAGCCCATTTCAAAGTCTTTTGCCATGATGCGTTCTGCCCTGACCTCCGTTTGTTGTAAAGTTCATTTGCTTTACATACGGAGTATAGCAGACATTCTTTTTCTTGTCAAGGCTTTTTTCCATCACTCTGCTGATTTTTCGGCAGGTTTTTCTCCATTTTGTCCAATTGCGGCTTGACGCTGGGCACAGGATGCGCTACCTTATAGATATTAAACCTCTCAGTCTAGGCCTGATGGCTTTGCCAGCTCCCCTAACAGGGGAGCCCTTGGCATGGCAGACAGTTCTGTGCTGACTGCTCAGGTTTGCGTAAGGGAGGAATTTCGTGGCAATCTATCCAAACATCTACCAGACCCTGGTCCCCTGTCCGATCGTGGAGCTGCGGGGCTATCTTGCCGCCTGCGGGCTCAAGGGGCGGCTGTATGCTTACCTTGATTATAATGGGCCCACCGGCACATCCCGCGATTCGGTGGCCGAGGGGATGCTGGCCCTTGCGGCAGAAAAGCACAAGCTGTTCCCGGGCCAGCCCATCATTGAAGCGGCCTCCGGCTCCTTTGCCATGGCGCTGGCCCTTGCCGGGCGGACGGCGGGCCACCCCGTGGTGCTGACCATGCCGGAGGATGCCCCGGCCCTGCGGCAGGAATACCTGCTCCGGCTGGGGGCACAGATCCTGCATTCCCCCGCCCAGCGGGGCCTTGCGGGGGCCCGGGCGCTGGCAGAGACCACCGCCGCCGAAAAGGGCTGGTACTATATGAACTGGCTTGCCAACGACGATAACCCCGAATACCATCGCCGGGTGACCGGCCCCGCCATCGTGCAGGCCATCTCCCGGGAGGGCCGCAGTCTCGTGGACACCATCACGGTCGGCGTGGGCAGCGCGGGCACCATCACCGGCGTAGGCGAGACCATCAAGGCCTGGACCAACGATGTCCGCATCGTGGCCGTGGAACCCTTTGAAAATCAGGCTCTTGGCGGCGGCTTCACCGGCGGGCACGGCATCCCGGATATCGGTTACGGCATCGTGCCGGGCAATTACAACGCCTATGTTGTGGATAATGTAGCCGCCGTTACCAGCACCGATGCCAACCGCGCTGCACAGCGGGTCCTTGCCACCGATGCCATTCCCGCCTCCCCTGCCGCCGGTGCAGCCCTCCACGCCGCCGCACAGCTGATTGCCACCGGCACCAGCCGCTCGGCGCTGGCCATCTTCAGCGGACGGCAGGTATTTAATCTATAAAAAAAGAGAGAGTTCCAAATGACCAAAGATATGACGACCGGCCCGATTACACCGCTGCTGGTCAATTTCACTATTCCCCTTGTGCTGGGCAACCTGTTCCAGCTGACCTATAACGCCGTGGACAGCATCATTGTCGGCAAATTCGTGGGCGAGGATGCCCTTGCCGCCGTGGGCACCTCCAACCCGCTGATGACGCTGGCGATTTTGTTCATCAACGGTGTCTGCCTGGGTGCAGGCATCCTTGTCAGCCTGGCGTTCGGCGCAGGCGACACCGAGCTGGTGGAGCGTCAGGTCTCCACCACCGCCATTGCAGGCTCCGTCTTTTCCCTGGTATTTTCGCTGACCTGTGTGATCCTGGCAAATCCGCTGCTCCGTCTGCTGCAGGTGCCGGAAGAGATCCTTCCCATCGCTGTGAACTACCTGCGCATCGTGTTCGGTGGGCTGCTGTTCACCTTCTTTTATAATTTCCTCGCCGCCACCATGCGTGCGCTGGGCGACAGCAAAAGCGCGCTGTACTTTCTGATGATCAGTTCGGTGCTGAACATCGGCGGCGACCTGTTCTTTGTTGAGGTGCTGGATTGGGGCTCCGAAGGCTGTGCCCTTTCCACCGTGCTGAGCGAAGCGCTCTGCTGCGTGTTCTGCCTGATCTATATCCGCTGGAAGGTCCCTGTGTTGCAGCTGGGCAGGCGCTGGTTCATTTTTGACTCCTCGCTGCTGAAAAAGACCATCAGCTACGGCTGGACCAGCGCCATGCAGCAGGCCACCGTTCAGCTGGGCAAGATTGCCATTCAGGCCATCGTGAATACCATGGGTGTCAACGCCATGGCAGCCTTTGCCGCCGCAGGCCGCATCGATGACTTTGCCTATGTGCCCCAGCAGAACATCGGCCACGCCACCACCACCCTGATGGCCCAGAACCGCGGTGCAAGCAAAAAAGAGCGTGTCCGCGCCAGCTTCTTCTGCGGCCTGAAGCTGGAGTTCCTCTACGCCATTTTTATCACCGCTGTCTGCTTCTTCCTTGCCGAGCCCATCATCCGGCTCTTCGTCACCGATGCCGCCGTGGTGCATCTGGGAGTGCGCTTTTTGAAGCTGGTCTCTCTGTTCTATCTGATGCCCTCGCTGACCAATGGCATCCAGGGCGGCTTCCGCGGCCTGGGCGACCTTAAGATCACCCTGAACAGCAGCACGCTCAACATGGCAGGCCGTGTGGCGGCCGCTGCCGTCTTTGTGCTGCTGATGAAAATGGATATCGAGGCCCTGCCGTACAGCTATGTTGTGGGCTGGATCCTCATGCTGGTCTATGAAGCCCCCATGATGGTGAAGTATCTGCGGAAGGGCGAACTGTAAGCCTGACACCGCCCCGGGCAGACTCGTGCTCTCACTCTGCCCGCTCGATCTCCCGGTACAGCCAGTCCAGTGCATCAGAGATGCCGCCCAGCTGATCGATGAGCTTCTCCTTTACGGCCTTTTTGCCGTCCAGCATGGTGCCCACGTCCATCACCAGCTCACCGGTGCGGAGCATCAGCTCCGAGTAGCGCGCTGCCGTAATGCCGCTGTGGCCCGCCACAAAGCCGGTGATGCGCTCCTGCATCTGCTCGAACCACCGCATGGTCTGGGGCACGCCCAAAATCATGCCAGAGTGGCGGACCGGGTGCACCGTCATGGTCGCCGTGGGCACGATAAAGCTGCGCCGGGCGCTGACTGCCAGCGGGATGCCGATGGAGTGGCCCCCGCCCAGCACGACCGTGGCACTGGGCTTTGAGATGCTGGCAATGAGTTCTGCCAGCGCCAACCCGGCCTCCACGTCCCCGCCCACGGTATTGATGAGCACCAGCAGGCCCTCCACAGCGGGGTCCTCCTGCACTGCCACCAGCTGCGGGATCACATGCTCATACTTGGTGGTCTTCTGGCCCTGCGGGGCCTCCACATGGCCCTCGATCTGGCCGATCACGGTCAGGCAGTGGATGGCATGGGGGCCGCGGGTGCGCCACACCGTGCCCAGATCTTCCAGCTGCTCTTTCTCCAGCCGCTGCTGTTCGGTGGTTTCCTTTTCATATTCCGGCATGTTGGCTCCTCCTCAGGGTGTTTTTTTCAGTGTTCCCGGGGATCGAAGCAATATGCGGCGGCTAAGATTTCTTTACTTTGAAAAAAATTGGCCCAGAGGATTTGACATTCTGTCTCATTGCAGTATACTTTATACTAAGAATAAGATTGACAAGTATATATCATTATTGTTCAGAAACTGTCTTAATCGCCGGTGCACCTTGCAGGGTGCAAAGAGACCGGCATTCCCTTTGGATGAAAGGAGAACCATTTCCATGAACAATCCCGGCAAAGCTTCCCTTCCGGTGATCAAGCGCCTGCCCAAGTACTACCGCTACCTGCGGACGCTGAAGAACGACGGCATCACCAGCATCTCCTCCCGCGAGCTGGCCGCCCAGATGGGCACCACGGCCTCTCAGGTGCGGCAGGATTTCAACTGCATCGGCGACGTGAACGGCCGCCAGGGCATCGGCTACTCGGTGGAGAACCTGCTTTCCATCCTGGAGCATCTGCTGTTCGGCAACGGTGACCTGCTGCCCACCATCCTCATCGGCTGCGGCCGGTTGGGCAAGGCAGTCAGCCGCTTCATCACCACCGACACCAACGGCTACAAGCTGATCGCCGCCTTTGACAATTCCCCCAGCGAGGTGGGCAAAGAGATCAACGGCATCCAGATCTTACACGTTGACGAGCTGGAGGCCTTCTGCGCAGAGCATAAGCCTGAGGTGGCTGTGTTCTGTGTACCCCGCAGCGGTGCGGAGGAGCTCAGCGGCCGGCTGGTCGAGCTGGGCATCAAAGGCTTCTGGAACTTCTCCCACTATGACCTGTCGGTGCCCTACCCCGAAGTGGTGGTGGAGAACGTCCACCTGGGCGACAGCCTGATGAGCCTGGGCTATCGCCTGCGCAATCAGGACTGATCTATCATCTATTCATAACGTATCACAGAAAACAGGCAGCCCTCTCCCCCCGAACGAGCAGAGAGGGTTGCCTTTTTATGAGGAGAGCAACTATGGCGAAGCTATACTTCCGATACGGTGCCATGAACAGCGGCAAAAGCACCGCGCTGATGCAGGTGGCCCACAACTACGAAGAGCAGGGGATGCGGGTGCTGATCCTGAAGCCTCAGGTGGATACCAAGGGCGGCGGCGAGCTGGTCAGTCGCCTGGGCGTGCGCCGCAGGGCCGACCTGCTCATCCCGCCCGAGGTGGATGTGTTCGAGGCCGTGCGCGCCGCTTCTGCCGGGGAGCAGCCGCTGGCCTGCGTTCTCTGCGACGAGAGCCAGTTCTTTACCCCGGCACAGGCCGAGCAGCTGTTCATGGTCACGGTAGACCTGAACATCCCGGTCATCTGCTACGGCCTGCGGTCAGACTTCTCCCTCAAAGGCTTCCCCGGCTCCACCCGTCTGCTGGAGCTGGCCCACACCATTGAGGAGATGAAGACCATCTGCACCTGCGGGCGCAAGGCCACCTGCAACTGCCGCAGGGTCAATGGGGAGTTCGTCTTTGAGGGCGAGCAGGTCGCCATCGATCTGGAAAACGATGTGCAGTACGTCAGCATGTGCCCCCAGTGCTATTTCAAGGCACGGCGGGCATTTTACGCCAAACGGAACGCACAGTAAGTGTCGATCTCCGGCAGGCACAGGAGCCCTCTCCTGCGTGAGATCCCAGATCTCCCAAAAGATTTTTACAGTTTTCAGAGCGCTGCCCAGCCGGGCGGCGCTTTTTTTGCCTGTCCCCTTTCAAAGTGATATATTAGTTGTATCCAACGGCGAACGTTTTTTGCGCAATTGATATATCAGTTTATAAAACAGCGATATCGTCACTTTTTTCACATGTTGTATACAACAACGTACCGTCAATTTCGCAAAAAGTTACAAAACCATTGCAATTTTAGGGGTTCTGCCACACTTTCTCGGCCTGTTTCTATGCAATCTATCCAATTATGCAGGTTGCACAGTTTTTCGCCTCAAGTTTATTCATTTCGGCAATGCCGTCAAATCGCCGCAAATCACGAGAGCAATATTTGTTCGTTTTTTGTCCGTATCACTTCAATTTACATCTTTCTTTTTCCCATCCCTTTTGTTATCATATTTGTATACAACGAGCCTTGTGCAGAAAGGCCCGCTCGATGTTTTTTGATTTATTAGGAGGAGAACAACAATGAGCAAGGCAATTTCCCGTCGTGATTTCCTGAAGGTCACCGGCGCTGTCGGTGCAGCTGGTCTGCTGGCTGCCTGCGGCGGCAATGGCGGCGCAGCTTCCAGCACCGCTTCTTCCGCAGCCGAGGCTGCTTCCGTGGCTGGCCTGAGCAGCGATCCCGTTACCCTGACCATGAGCTGGTGGGGCGGCGAGTCCCGCCACAACGCTTACCAGGAGGCCCTGAAGGCTTTCTCTGCTGAGCACACCACCATCACCGTCAACCCCACCTTCGCTGCATGGTCCGGCTGGGAGGACACCATGTCCACCAAGTTCGCCGGCGGCGTCGCTGAGGATGTCTGCCAGATCAACTGGAACTGGCTGTACAACTACTCCAAGAACGGCCAGACCTTCATCGACCTGAACAGCGTCTCCGAGTACCTCGACCTGACTCAGTGGGATGAGGCCAAGCTGGCTGCCTGCAACGTGGCAAACGCTCAGCAGTGCGTGCCCGTGTCTATGACCGGCCGTATCTTCTACTGGAACAAGACCACCTTCGACAAGGCCGGCATCTCCTTCCCCACCACTCTGGACGAGCTGATGGCTGCCGGCAAGACCTTCCAGGAGAAGCTGGGCGATGACTACTATCCCCTGCACCTGGGCGCATACGACCGTATGATCCTGATGGTGTTCTACCTCGAGTCCAAGTACGGCAAGGACTGGGCAGATCCCACCACCTCTACCCTGAACTACACTGCTGACGAGATCGCCGAGGGCATCGACTTCATCAAGAGCCTGGTCGACGGCCACGTCATCATGCCGCTGCCCACCTACTACGGTGCAAACGGCGACGGTGCTACCCACCAGTCCAACGAGTGGATCACCGGCAAGATCGCTGGCATCTTCGAGTGGGATTCCGCTGCTTCCAAGTACCAGGACGCTCTGGACGAGGAGAACAAGCCCGGCTTCACCGTTGGTGAGGAGATCAAGTTCGGCGATTACAACGGCGGCTTCTCCAAGGTCTCCATGGGCATGGCCATCACCAAGACCTGCAAGAACCCCGCTGAGGCTGCTACCCTGATCGAGTACCTGTGGAACGGCGACGGCGCTGCCATCATGGGTTCCGAGTGCGGCATCCCCGCTTCCAAGGCTGGTCTGGCTACCGCTCAGGCTGCCGGTAAGATCAATGAGCTGGTCGCTGAGGCAAACAGCAAGGTCATGAGCTTCGTTTCCTGCCAGCTGGATCCCCTGTTCGAGTCTTCCGATCTGAAGGCTACCGGCACCGGCACCTATCAGGAAGTGTTCGATACCGTTGACTACGACAACAAGAGCGGCGCAGATGTCGTTGACGTTCTGCTGGACGGCATGTCTGCTGTTGGCTACACTGTCTGATCTTCTTTGCTGACCTGAGTTAAATTACATATCAGGGGCATCGTCCACCCGTAGGCCCGATGCCCCTTTTTTCTCAGGCACAGGTTACAATTTTCTGACAAATCTGTTGCCAAAGTGTGACATAAGGTTTGTTGCACTGATTTTCACCAAAGGAGGATCCCCGGATGAAAGAAAGCAAAGCGCCCTCTCTCGGGCGTACCCCCGCACAGAAGTTCCTGGATAAGTGGCAGGGTCTGATCTACCTGATCCCCTGGATCATCGGCTTTGTCGTGTTCAAGGCCATCCCCTTCGGTCAGTCGCTGTATTACAGTTTCACCGACATGAACTTCTTCAACGGCATCCACCAGTACGGCGTGATGAACTACGTCACCGCCTTCTCTGATGCCAAGGTCACCAAGGCTCTGGTCACCACCTTCAAGTACGCGTTCATCACCGTGCCCCTGAAGCTGATCTTTGCTCTGTTCATTGCATACATCCTGAACTTCAAGATCGCCTGCGTGAACCTGTTCCGTACCGTTTACTACATCCCGTCCATTCTGGGCGGCTCCGTTGCCATCGCCGTGCTGTGGAAGGCGGTTTTCCGTGATGATGGTCTGGTCAACACCATCATCCGCGCCATCACCTTCGGCCACGCACAGGGCCCCTCCTGGCTGAGCGATCCCAACTATGCGCTGTGGATCATCTGCTTCCTGCGCATCTGGCAGTTCGGCTCCGCCATGGTGCTGTTCCTGGCCGCCCTGAAGGGCGTGCCTGCAGACCTGTACGAGGCTGCCACCATTGATGGTGCCGGTAAGTGGAAGCAGTTCTTCTCCATCACTGTTCCCATGATCACCCCCATCATCTTCTACAACCTGGTCACTCAGATCTGCCAGGCTTTCCAGGAGTTCAACGGCCCCTTCATCATCACCAACGGCGGTCCGCGCAACTCCACCACCCTGATCTCCATTCTGGTTTACAACTACGCCTTCAAGTCCAACCAGATGGGCATGGCTTCCGCTCTGGCATGGATCATGTTCGTGATCGTCTGCATCCTCACGATCATCGCCTTCACCAGCCAGAAGAAGTGGGTCTACTACTCGGATGAAAGGTAAGGTGTGACAGTATGGGAATGAAAGCTTCTAACGCCATCGCGACGTTTTTCAAGTACTTCGTCCTGATCCTGGTGGGCCTCATCATGATCTATCCCCTGCTGTGGATGATCAGCGCCACCTTTAAGGACAACAGCGAGATCTTTGCAGGCATCGGCCTGTGGATCAAGAACCCCACTCTGGAGGGCTACAAGAACGCGCTGAACAACTTCGGCGGTTCCATCAACATCCTGCAGGCCATGCTGAACACTTACAGCTACGTCCTGCCCAAGGTCATCTGCACGGTGGTCTCCTCCTGCATTGCAGCTTACGGCTTTGGCCGTTTCGACTTCCCGGGCCGGAAGATCCTGTTCAGCATCATGCTGGCCACCCTGTTCCTGCCTCAGGTCGTCCTGAACGTGCCTCAGTTCCTGCTGTACACCAAGTTCGGCTGGGTCAACAGCCCGTTCTATCTGGCCATCTGGGTCCACACTGCATTTGCAACTGAGACCTACTTTGTTTACCAGCTGGTGCAGTTCATGCGCAATGTCCCGCGCGATCTGGACGAGGCTGCCGCCATTGATGGCTGCAACTCCTTCCAGACCCTGTACAAGGTCATTGTCCCCATGCTGATGCCCGCTCTGGTGTCCTGCGCACTGTTCCAGTTCATGTGGAGCTGCAACGACTTCATGGGTCCCCTGCTTTACGTCCAGACCCCTGCAAAGTACCCCATGTCCCTGTTCGTCAAGCTGTCCATGGACGGTGATACCGGCTTTGCCTGGAACCGTATCCTGGCCCTGTCCCTGATCTCCATCCTGCCGCAGCTGATCGTTTTCTTCTGTGCACAGGATCAGTTCGTCGAAGGTATCTCCGCCGGTGCTGTCAAGGGCTAAGCACCCCCTCTGCGGACAGAACCATTGACTTTCGATGAATAAGCAACGCCCCCTGTGCACAGCACAGGGGGCGTTGTTCTTATCCGCGGTGGCTCTTGCGGTATTGCAGCGGCCCCGTTCCCATCGTCTCGCGGAACACGCGGCGGAAATGGGCGGCGGAGGCAAAGCCGGTCTGCTCAGCCACCGCGCTGATGTTCAGGTCGGTGCTCTCCAGCAGACGCTGGGCAGCCTCGATGCGGCGGCCATTGATGTAATCCACAATGGACTGGCCCGTAACCCGCCGGAACAGTCGGCTCAGATAATAGGGTGACAGATAGAACCGTGCAGCCACATCTGTCAGGGAAAATTTCTGCTGGTAGTTGGCTGCAAGGTAAGCGCAGATCTGTTCCACCGTCTCGTTGCGGGGGCGGATGTCCTGTTTTTCACTGCGGCACTCCTGCTCCACATAGTGCAGGATGAGGGTAAGATAGATCATGCCGGGGCTTTCCGGCTCGCTCTCGGCGCTCTGCATCATGCCCAACAGGGTGCGCAGGCGGCCTGACCACTGCACCGGGCCGTACAGGGCCGTTTGTGCTCCCGGCTCGAACAGCGGCATGAAATCCCGCTGCATCAGGTTCTTGAGCACCGGGAGAACGCCTGCCGGAAACCGGCAGCCGATGAGCTCAGGGGCAATGTGGCCCGCTTGCTGCAGCAGGCCCCCGCCGGGGCCCAGCAGCAACACACAGCCCGGGTTCACCAGCAGGCTCTCGCCGCCCCGCACCAGCGTAAAGCTGCCGCCGGACACCAGAATGATCCGGCAGATCTCCTCCTCCTCAGCCAGCTCATACTGGCCGGTCTGGAACCGCAGCGCCTTTGCCGTTACCCGGCCGCTCCATTTTTCCCATTCTGCTTTCATCCGCACACCCCATTCAACAGTTTCTTTTCCTCAGTGTACCATGCCCGCCACCTGCGGGCAACCCATAAATTTTTCAACATCCAAGGAGGCATCCTGTTTATGAAGCTTTCCCTGATTCGTTCCATGACCCGCAGTGCCGTGTTCGAGCTGGAAAACGGCCTGTGCTATCGTCCGGCACATCCCTTCACCGTTCAGCTGAACGGCGAGACTGTTTACACCGCCTGCGAGACCAATGTGTTCTCCCTGTTCAGCCTGCTGCCCGGCACCCCCTACACGGTTGCCGTACAGGCTGAGGGCGAGACCCTGACCCTCGATTTCACCACTGAGGCCGAGACCTTCTTTGTGGACGCATCCCGCTACGGCCTGGTGGCCGACGGCACTACCGACAACACCGGCAAGCTGCAGGCTGCCCTTTCCACCTGCCCCAAAGGCGGCACGGTCTATGTGCCCGCCGGGCGCTACCGCACCTCCAGCCTGTTTATGAAGAGCTACACCACCCTCTACCTGGAAAAGGGTGCTGTGCTGCTGGGCGACAACGACCGCACCCACTACCCCATCCTGCCCGGTGTCATCCCCAGTGAGAACGAGGTGGATGAATATTACCTGACCGGCTGGGAGGGTAACCCGCTGGACAGCTTTGCCGGTCTGCTGAACATCACGCAGGTGCACGACGTGGTGGTGACCGGCGAGGGCACGCTGGACTGCGATGCCCAGAACGGCGACTGGTGGATCAACCAGAAAGTCAAGCGGATCGCATGGCGGCCCCGCGCGGTGGCCGCGGTGGACAGTGAGAACGTCTGCCTGCACGGCATCACGGTGCAGAACAGCTACTCCTGGACCATCCACCCCATCTTCGTCAAGCATCTGGATCTGCTGAACTTCAACATCAACAACCCCTACAACGCCCCCAACACCGATGGCATCGACCCCGAGAGCTGCGAGTACATCCGCATCATCGGCGCGAACATCCATGTGGGTGACGACTGCATTGCCATGAAAGCCAGCAAGGTGTTCCTGGGCATGAAGCTGAAAAAGAGCTGTGAGCACACTGTGATCCGGAACTGCCTGCTGGACAAGGGCCATGGCGGCATCGTCATCGGCAGCGAAATGAGCGGCGGCGTGAAGGATATGGTGGTGACCCAGTGCCTGATGGACCACACCGACCGCGGCCTGCGGGTCAAGACCCGGCGCGGCCGCGGCAACACCGCCGTCATCGACGGGCTGGTATTCCGCAATGTGGAGATGCGCGGTGTCAAGGCTCCCTTTGTCATCAACATGTTCTACTTCTGTGACCCGGACGGCCACAGCCCCTATGTCCAGTGCCGCGATGCTATGCCGGTGGATGAGTACACCCCCAAGCTGGGCAGCCTGACCATGGAGGATATCGTGGCCACCGACGCACAGTTCGCGGGCTGCTACTTCGACGGCCTGCCTGAGCAGCCCATCGAGCGCGTCTCCATGAAGAATGTCACCATCACCTTTGACCCCAATGCCGAAGCCGGTCAGGCCGCCATGGCGGACAACCGCCCCAACGTGAAAAAGCTGGCCATCTACGCGGAGAACGTCAAGGAGATCGACCTGCACAACGTCAAGATCACCGGCTACGAGGGCGAGCGCCTGCGCTTTGCCAATGTCGGCCATTTCGAGGAGGACTGACCCATGACCCATGAAGAAATTCTCAACCTGCTGGGCGACTATGTGGACTACCTGATCGCCAATTCCAGCGCCGAGGCCCCCATGTGGAACATTGAAAAGGTGCGCAGCGGCAAGCCCAACAAGTGGAACTACATCGACGGCTGCATGATCACAGCCTGTCTGAGCCTGTACAAGACCACCGGGGACGAGAAGTACCTGAGCTTCTCCAAGGACTTCATCGACTTCTTTGTGCAGGAGGATGGCTCCATCAAGACCTATGACCCCAAGGAGTACAACCTGGACAATGTGAATCAGGGCAAGAACCTGTTCACCCTGTACGACATCTTCGGGGATGAGAAGTACCGCCGGGCCATTGACACCATCCGCAGCCAGCTGCTCACCCAGCCCCGCACCAAGGAGGGCAACTTCTGGCACAAGGAGATCTACCCCTGGCAGGTCTGGCTGGACGGCACCTACATGGCCCAGCCCTTCTACATGGAGTACGAGACCCGCTACAACAAGATGCAGGGCTGCATTGACAGCTACAAGCAGTTTATGAACATCAAAAAGCACATGCGGGACGAAAAGACCGGCCTGTACTACCACGGCTACGACGAGAGCCGCCAGATGTACTGGGCTGACCCCGTGACCGGCTGCAGCCCCAACTTCTGGCTGCGGGCCATGGGCTGGTTCATGGTGGCCATGGTGGATGTGCTGGAGCGGATGGACGAGCAGCTGTACAACGAGTACCGCGGCATCATGGCACAGCTCCGCCAGACCATTGAGGATGTGCACAAGTTCCAGGACGAGGAGACCGGCATGTTCTGGCAGGTGATGGATCACCCCGGCGTGGAGGGCAACTACCTTGAGACCAGCGGCACTGCCCTGTTCGCCTATGCGGTGCTCAAGGGCGTGCGCCTGGGCTACCTGCCCAAGCGGATGGCTGCCTGGGCCGAGAAAGCCTTCTACGGCACCTGTGACAGGTACCTCTCCAAGAACCCGGACGGCAGCCTGCAGCTGGATGGCATCTGCCTGGTGGCAGGTCTGGGCGGCAAGGACCACCGCGACGGCTCCCTGGCCTACTACTTCAGTGAGCCTGTGGTCTGCAACGATGCCAAGGGCGTAGGCCCCCTGGTGCTGGCCTACACCGAGATGATTGCCCGCAAGTAATACACGATACAGCAAAAAGCGAACCGCCATGGTGACAGATGCCATGGCGGTTCGCTTTTACACTTTTTTCTTCGAGCACCCATCGTCCGGGTGCACATTCAGTATACCCGGACAGGTGCCCCCTGTAAAAGGTATCTTTTGTATTGCTGTGATATGTTTTTTGTATGACTCACACTTCCGTGTGGGAGGCCGCGCTGCTGTCCTCATTTTCCTCATCGAGGTCCGGGCCGGTGCCCTCGTCCAGATCAAGGCGCAGGCGGTCGCTTTCCGCATCATTCAGGCCCCGCTCCTGCCGGACATCGTATTCGATCCAGAACTCCCCCCGGTGCAGGGCAAAATCAAAGGCTGCCATCAGGCAGGCCCCGCCAAAGGCGCTGACCATCAGCACGATGCAGAGGAGTACCGAGAGGAAATCGTACTTCCAGCGCTGGGGCCTTGCGGCAAAATACAGCACCTCGCACCCCAGCAGGATCAGCCCTGCCGCCGGGGCGATCTTCAGCGCAAGCTCCCAGTTGAAATGCGGCACAAAGAAATAGCAGAGGAACAGCACGCCGCAGGCGATCAGGCAGACTCCCAGCGTCAGGGTGCCCACCCGGCGCACCGGGGCGTTTTCCGAGGTCTTGAAGGCCGGGGTCTCTGCTGTATCATTCTTCTTCTCGTCCATCGTCTTCATCCTCCGGGTCAAGGGTCACCTCACCGGTCGTATCCGGCTCTGCCTTGCGGGCAAAGTGATCCAGCAGGCTGGGCATCTTCTTTTCAGGCTGATACTCCTGAAAATCGGTCTCCTCCGGGGCGGCGGCTTCCGGGGCAGCTTTCTTTGCTCTGGGGCCCCGCACCAGCCAGATGCCGCACAGGATCAGTGCCACACAGAGCACGACCTCGGGCAGTTGATCCATCACCAGATAGATGGCCCGCCATACCGGAGCCTTCTGGCCCCAGCGCCACAGGATATCGCCCAGCGTGTTCATAATGATCTGCTCATAGGCGATCAGCGCACCGATGGCGATCAGGCACCAGCCCACCAGCTTGTGGCTGTCCATCATCATCCGGGCAAGGCGCTTGTCCTGCGGGTCGAAGTGTACCAGATAATCGTCCTCCGGGGCGGTGCCCATGCTGATTTGGGCACGCAGATTGAAGGTGTCGAAAAAGCTGTACATGAACACCACCAGCAGCGCAAACGCGACGGGCGGAATCAGTGCGGATGCCATGCCGATGGCAACAGCCATCAGCACCAGCGAAAGGCCGCGCTTCATATATCCCTGATACATCTGGCCTGCGCCCGGGATAAAGGCGAACAGCAGGGTCAGGATGCCATTTTTCTTCATAATCATTCCCTCATTTCTCTGTATTCGGGGTGTTACCCGCGATCTTATCGGTCACATCCGTGAGCAGCTTGTGGAGCAAAGAGGAGCCTTCGCCGGCATAACGGCGGTCCTGTTTTGTCTCCACGGGTCTCCCCAGCTGTTCCGGTGCGGCCTGCGGCCGGTCGTCCTCAATGGGGCGGTATTGCGGGGTGTTCTCCGGGGCCGGGTCATTCCGGCCTGGCTCCCAGAGCTGGCTCTGGTCAGTTTCCAGCACGTTCTCCCGCCCGGCACCATACTGGATGATCTGCTGCAGCGCCCCGCTCCGCCACAGAGTCAGGGCCAGCACAGCGGCCACACCGGCCACCGCAGCCCTGCCATAGGTATTCTGCATCAGGCGGGCCCAGATCGTGCCCATCACCGCACCCTGCATGCTCTTTGGCGGTGTTTCCAGCGCATCGGCGGTCAAAAGGGCCGTGTATCGGTCCATGCACTGGTCACAATAGGAGAGGTGTTCGGCGGCTTCCAGCCTGCCCAGCTCATCCAGCTGGCCGTCCATCATGGCCCGGAAGCCCGCGTCGGTCATGCAGCCATCTTCACGAAACAATTCCATCTTCGCTCCTCCTTTCCTGACGGATCTGCTCCGCCAGCATTTTCTTTGCCCGGTAGATCTGCGCCTCCACCGTCTTTTGGGGCCTGCCGCAGAGGGCTGCCGCCTCGGCGGCGGTGCGGCCCTCCAGCAGCATCAGGCGGCAGGGGGTGCGGTACGGCTCCCGCATCCCCAGGATCTTCCCGGTCAGGGTCTCCTCGCTCATGGCATCCAGCACCTGCTGCTCCGGGTCGGAGCCGGGCGGCGCGCCTTCCAGTGCAAGGATATCATCTCCGGGGGTGTTCACCCGGCGCACCCACGCACTGCGCAGGTAGTCCTTGGCTTTGTTGGAAGCGATACGCGCCAGCCACTGCTTTTCGTACCCGGGCGGGCAGCGGTCAATGGCCCGCCATGCGGCCAGAAAAGTCTCCTGTGCCAGATCCTGGGCATCGCCCTCGTCCGGCACCAGCTGGTGGCAGACCGTGTAGACCAGCCCCTGATACTGCCGCACCAGCGCATTGAATTCCAGTGTTGTCAATGGTCCGCATCCCTCCTTTCCTGCCGCTCTGTAATTGAATACGAAACAGAGCGCGGTTTTCCTGCAAAAATTTTGAAAAATAAAAACGGATAAACCTCTCCGGCATTGCGCTGCTTGGCTCCCCTATCAGGGGCAACAACAACGACCGCCGCCAGTGGCGGAAACAGGGAGGAGTTGTTGGGGCCGCGGCCAGCAATCCACAAGTGCATTGCACGAAGTGGATGCTGGGAGCCGCAACCTGTCATTGGCGCAAAGCGCCTGAGAGGTTCTTCTTTTGCAAAACTTCAAGTTATGCTATACTGTTATTATACTATAAGAAGGAGGCGTTTTCCATGGGGGGAAGCACCAAACAGGCCCTGCTGCAGGCGCTTTCGGCGGCAGAGGGAGCCTATATCTCAGGCCAGCAGCTGGCCGAAGCGCTGGGCGTGAGCCGCGCGGCTGTCCACAAGGCGGCACAGGCGCTTTTGGCCCAGGGATACGCGCTGGATTCCGCCCCGCGCCGGGGCTACCGGCTGGCAGGCGGTGACCCCTTCTGCGCCGAAGCGGTGGGCCCCTATCCCGCTCCCATCCACATCTACGACACGCTGCAAAGCTCCAACCTGACGGCCAAGCAGCTGGCACTGGGCGGTGCACCCCACGGTACGCTGGTGCTCACGGCCCACCAGCAGGCGGGGCGCGGGCGGCTTGGGCGGCGGTTTGAAAGCCCTGCCGGGAAGGGGGTCTACCTCTCCCTCATTCTGCGGCCTGCCCTTTCTGCTGCCGATGCCCAGAGCGCGACCATCAGTGCGGCGGTGGCCGTGGCCCGGGCTGTCAAGGCCCTGTGCGGGCTGGAACTGGGCATCAAATGGGTGAACGACCTTTACTATCAGGGCCGCAAGGTCTGCGGCATCCTGACCGAAGCCGGGACCGACATGGAGAGCGGCCAGCTGGAATGGCTGGTGGTGGGCATCGGCCTCAACCTGACCACATCCCCTGCCGACTGGCCCGAGGAGCTGGCCCGCACGGCAGGCAGCCTTTACCCCGGCGGGCCCGCACCCGTGAGCCGGGCAGTGCTGGCCGGGGCCATTGCCCGGGAGCTGCTCTCCCTCTGCCCGGCCTTCGACTGTCTGGACGAGTACCGGGCCCGCTGTTTTGTGCCGGGCCACTGGGTCACTGTCTGCACCGGGGCCGAGACCTATGCCGCAAAGGCCCTTTTCATTGACGATGCGGGCCGTCTGGTGGTGGAGCGCGAGGGCGGCAGGCAGATTGCCCTGCAGCACGGCGAGGTCAGCATCCGGCCGACAAGGACAGGGTGAGTCATTTTTCCGATTGTATTTTATCGATCGGATGTCTTTAACAGAAGTTTGCGCACTGCTGACCGTCATCATCGGTTTGCTGACGTTGATGGTCACCGTTGTCAAAGCCGCATTTGATGCTGGCCGGAAAATTTCTAACAAAGAACACGAAAAAAATTCCCAGTCAGGTGAAAGGATTCCTCATTTTTTGCATTATAGGAAGTAGAAGAGTATAAGCCCCCATACCACCCAGCCGGGAGACCGGCGCAAGGAAAGTGAGGAATCTCCTATGAAGAAACGACTACTCAGCCTGTTGGTGGCAATCAGTATGGTGCTGACGTTCCTGCCCGTGTCGGCCCTGACCGCAGCAGCAGCGGAGGATAGCAGCAACGGCGAACTTAAAATCGGACAAAACTGTTATCCTGTTCTGGATAATATCCCTCATCAAACAGTCAACGGGCATGATATCTACACTGGTGATGGCTGGACTTACGATGCCGATGAAAATTGTAAAATTCTGACCCTGTGCCCCAGTGCGCCAACAAACTATGATTTTTTTGCCATTCACGTAGGGCACTCCATCACAACCGACTGTAACCTGGTAATTGGCGAAAATGCAACCGTTACGGATGGAAATTTTATGGCCTCTGTTACGAACAATGGCACTATCAAAGGCGGCATTTTTAAGGATGCTGTTACAAACCATGGCACAATAATCGGTGGCCGTTTTTTCTCTTCGGTCACCAATGAATCGGATGGCATCATTGAAAATGGTCAGTTTGGTGATTGGGCTTCTTCGCGCACCGTTACAAACAATGGCGGCACGATCAACGGCGGCACTTTCAAAGATGAGCTAACCGGAAGTGGCATAGAACCGGGTTATACCCTCACAGCAATAAAACCCATCGATTTTATCGATGTTTCGGTCAATGGGTATCACAATTCATGCTATATCATCCCGAATCAAACATATCATGCTTCTGTCAGAATTGTTTATGTTTTTGACCATACTAGTGGTAGTTCATCACTCCCACCACTTGTTGTAACCATTGATAGTGCGCAGCACATGCTTCTTTCCGACTGGTGTGTGAGTGATCTCAAGATTGAGTTCGAGGATATCCGCGGAGTTTATGAAGTCACCTTCACCGCACCGCCTGCAAACGGCTCAACCGTAACCATCAGCCCGCTGACCCGGCTGGTGATTGAGAAAAGCGGTTACCCTGCCGTGGCACAGGATTGGAACGGCAACCGGGCGAATTATACCGGCGATGGTTGGAAGTTTGAAAACAACAGCCTGATTTTGGAGCCTACCGCCGAGAAAAGCTATGACTTTACCAGCCCCGACCTGAACCCCCATAGGGTGGCGGTGAACTGCTCGGTTGCGGTGAACAGCAACGCCACCATCACCAACGGCATTTTCCTGAAAGAAGTTACCGGCAGCGCCCTGAACGGCGTGTTCCTGAACGTTCCCAATGGCTACGAGAACAGCGCCAAGAAAATTACCGTTTCTGATAACGGAAAAATCACTGCGCTGAAAATGAGCGGTGATACCACTGCGCTGGACAGCGCCGCCAATGAACTTTATGTGGTCGGCCAGCCCACCGGCACCCTGTATGTGACGCTGAGCAGCGGCAAGGTACGGGAAGTACAGTTGCCCCTTACGGCTGACCTTGAGCTGCAATTGAACGACCCGGCACCCAAACCCGAACCGGAACCGGAGACCTACACCCTGAAAGTGGTGGGCGGCAGCTTTACGACCGGCGGCAGTGATGCGCTGACCAGCGGCACCGTGCCGGTGGATGCAGAAGCAAAAGTGACCCTTGACCCGGATGCCGTGCCGGAGGGCATGGTGTTCGACCAGTGGACCATCAGCGAGGAAAGCCTGCTGGGCAACCCCAATGTGGCCTACAACGCCGAAAGCTTTACCATCCCGGCCAATGCGGTGGAAAACGGCAAGACCGTTACCGTGGAAGCCCAGTACCGGGAGGCCAGCATCGAAGATGACGGCCCCGGCGTTCTGGAAACGGCTGCCATGATTGGCGTTGCCGGTACTGGCGCTGCCGTGCTGGGCTACACCGGCTACATGATCGGCACCGAGCTGTACCTGAATACCGTTCTGCCTGCCGGTGCGGCCATCCCCAACAACGCTGGGGAGCTGGCCCTGCTGCTGTGGGAAGCCGCCGGGACCCCGGCCCCCGCTGCTCTTCTCCCTGCCGATGCTGCCCCGGTCCAGCAGGCCCTTGCATGGGCCATCGAGAACCAGCTCCTCGCCCCGGATGCGTCTGCGGAGGATTCCGTCAGCCGCTGGGAGGTTATTCGGAGCTGGAATCAGCTGAAGGGGTAAGTGGCGAACCCTCTCAGTCAAAGCTTTCGGCTTTGCCAGCTCCCCCAAAGGGGGAGCCAAGGGCAATCCCAGATTTAGCAGCATCTGCCCTCTGTGATGTCTTGCCTCTCCCTTCGGGAGAGGTGGCATTGCGCAAGCAATGACGGAGAGGGTGAGGATGCTAACTAAACAGCGAACCCCCCGGTGCGATCTGCACTAGGGGGTTCGCTGTTATTGTTGCTTCAGGAAATATGTACCGCTTCCAGCACCCTGATGCCCTCCTGCTCCATCACGTCGCGCAGGGCCTCGAGGTAGCCGGGCTTGTCCACCTTGTTCTCAATGCAGCAGGTCAGCACGCCGTGCAGGCTGGTGACCTCCATTGCAAGGGACGCGCCGTCCGGCAGCACCCAGGTCTGGAAATCGGTCAGGTACGCTTCCAGCTCCGGGCTGTGCGGCAGCAGCGGGCTGCCGATGTAGCTGACCCAGAAATCTGCCGGGAAGCCGCTGATGTACTCGCCCATCTGGAACACACGCTTCTTGATCTTGAGCGCGGCCTTCTGCCGGAACACCTGATACACCCAGCCCATCTGTTCGGCCATGCGGAACAGGCGGCGCTCCGGGGTCAGGCTTTCCCGGATCTCATGGTCGAGCCGCTTTGCAAAGCTGTGGAGCCGGGCCTGCGGTTCCAGCCGCAGGGACAGCTGAAAGGACGCAATGCAGTTGTACAGGGCGTGCGGCACCCCCAGCGCCGCGCGGGTGTCGGCGGCATAGCTGTACACAAGGTCGTTCTTTTCCAGATACCGCTGCGCTGCCTGGCAGGTCAGCCCCATGAGGGCGCTGAAGGGCTTCACGCCCTCCTTCTGCGCCAGATCCACAAGGCTCTGCCTGTCCAGCCGCAGCCGCTGAAAATGGGGCGTGCCCTCGTGGATCTGCAGCACGTCCTTCTGCATGTCGTTGGCCACCTGGCTCTCCGGGTAGCAGGCCAGCAGCTGTTCCACATCATAGGGCGGATCAGAGGCAAGGGCCTCGCACACAAAACCAGCGTTGGAGCGCAGGTTGCAGTAGAGCTTGAGCAGCAGGGTGAAAAAGGGCGTGCTGCCCCGGCCATCGGCCAGGAAGTGGAACCAGTCCAGATAGACCGTGTTCCCCTCATAGCCCAGCGAGAAGAGATAATCGTTCGTCTCCTCGGGGATCTTTGGCTGGGTGCTGCCCTGCCGCACACGGCAGGGGGCAGTGTTGGGCTCCAGACGGGCCTCCCGCTTTTCCCACACCACATGGCAGAAATAATATTCTGCCAGCGGGCGGGCCGCATCCAGTGCCTGCTGCAGAAGGGCCGGGTCAACGGCCTCCTTCAGCGTGGCCTGATAGCGGCAGAGGACCTGATTTTCGCGGTAGTAGTAGACGATGCCCTGAAACACCGCACGCTGCTCTGCATTCATCCGGAATTTACCCCGCGTTCTCGGTCAGATAATCGGCCAGATCGCCGATGGTCACAAAGTTGCGCAGCTCCTTTTCGGGGATGCGCAGACCAAAGGTCTCTTCCAGATCGGCCACGATGGTCAGGATCTCCATAGAGGACAGATCCAGATCATCCATCATCACGCTGTTTTCGTTGACATCCTCGGGCGAGATCTCTGCCACATCCTCCAGAATTGCCAGGATCTGAGACATGATTTCTGCTCTTTCCATCAAAAAATCTTCCTTTCCGTGAGGGATTTTTTATCGCCTGCAAGGGCGCAGTTTCAGTATGCCACGCGCCGGGCCGGTTTAGCCAGCCGGCGGGGCATTCCTGTGTTTTATAATACCTGTTTTATGGAGGAAATGCAACACACAGGCCGCCCGGTTTTGCGCTTTTTTTACAATTTCCGCGCTTACCTGCGCAGCAGCTTGCCCATGGCGTTGCGGGGCAGGGGCTCGGTGCTGAACTCCACCGCCGTGATCCGCTGGTACAGCGGCAGGGTACGGTTCAACCCGGTGATAAAGGCCCGGACCTCCGCCTGCTTTTCCTCGGCACAGCAGATCAGCGCGCCGATCCTTTTGCCCATCTCCTTGACCACGCATTCCTGCACCTCAGGGCAGGCGTTGAGCCTTCTTTCCAGCTCCTCGGGGCTGACGTTCTCGCCGGTGCCCAGAATGATCAGGTTCTTCTTCCGGCCCACCATATAGTAATAGCCGTCCTCGTCCTCACGGGCCAGGTCGCCGGTGTGGAGCCAGCCGTCTTTGTCGATGATCTCGGCAGTGGCCTCGGGGTCTTTATAGTAGCCCAGCATCACACAGCCGCCCCGGATGCAGATCTCGCCGGTCTCATCCAGCTTGTACTCACAGTGGCCGTCCGGCTTGCCCAGCGCCCGGATATGGGGCTCTGCCTGGGCGTAGTTCACCAGACCATCGCCGCAGGTCTCGGTCATGCCGTAGCACTGGGTGATGTACATGCCGTTTTCCACCAGACCCAGCAGCATCTCGCTGTCGAACATGGCAGAGCTGCCGCAGGGGTTCCACAGGCCGTTCAGCTTATCGGCGCGGCCGCGCTTGACATCCTTGTAGATGCTCTCCATCAGCACCGGGGCCACGGCAATGGAATCGCTGTGCATCAGGCCCAGATCCCGGTAGAAATTCCGCAGGTCACTGCAAAGGTTCAGGGCCCAGCCCTTGAAGGGCCAGGAGAACAGGCAGATAAAGGTGCCCAGATGGAACAGGGGCAGGATGGCAAAGTTGCTCAGGACATCGTTTTTGTCCTCGGGCAGCTGCCGGTGCTTGAAGTCCAGCATGTGGTCGCCCATGGCAACGTGCATCTGCATCACGGTAAAGAAGTTCCGCTCTGCCAGCATCACGGCCTTGCTGCGGCCGGTGGTGCCGGAGGTAAACAGCATGACCATCAGGGCATTGGGGTCGATCTTCTTTTCCAGCCCGCCGGGCGCGGTGTCCTTCCAGACATCCATCGGCCGCAGGCGCTCCCCATACGCAGCCTCCAGCTGCTCACGGCAGCCGTAGTCCACCCCATCGTTCAGGATAAGGGCAGGCTCTGCCAGCTCCAGCTCCCAGTTCAGTTCATCCCAGGTCTTTTTCTGGTTCATCGTTACCAGAACAGCCCCGGCCAGCACAGCGCCAAAGGTATTCACGCCGTACTCATAGCAGTTCCGGCTCAACAGGACCACCCGCTTACCCTCCACCTCCGGGATGTTCCGGGCAAACCAGGCAGCGGCGCGGCGGATATCCTGTGCATACTCGGCATAGGTCTTTTCCTTCACGGTGCCGGTGGCATCCTCTACCCAGCGGAAGGCCACCCGCCCGGGGAATTCCTGCTCCATTGTCCGGGTGACAAGATCATAGACATTGTTTACCATGGTCTGCTCCTTTTTCTCCCGTTTGATTTTACCTGCGCAGCAGCTTGCCCAGCGCGTTGCGGGGCAGGGGCTCGGCGCTGCATTCTACAACGGAGATGCGCTTGTACATGGGCAGGGTGCGGTTCAGCTCGGTGACAAAATCCTTCACCTGCTGCTGCTTGTCATCCTCACAGCAGACCACGGTGCCGATCTTCTTGCCCATCTCCTTGACGATGCACTCCTTGATGGCATCGCACTTGCCCAGCAGCTTTTCCAGCTCCTCGGGACTGACGTTCTCGCCGCTGTCCAGAATGATGAGGTTCTTCTTGCGGCCGGTCATATAGTAGTAGCCTTCCTCGTCCACGCGGGCCAGGTCGCCGGTGTGGAGCCAGCCGTCCTTGTCGATGGTCTCGGCAGTGGCCTCGGGGTCCTTATAGTAGCCCAGCATCACGCAGCCGCCGCGGACGCAGATCTCGCCGGTCTCGTCCACCTTGACCTCACAGAAGCCGTCCGGCTTGCCCAGGGCACGCAGGTGGTCGCCCTCCTGGGTCACGTTCAGCAGGCCATAGCCGGCCAGCTCGGTCATGGAGTAGCACTGGTTGATGTAGAAGCCATTCTTCACCAGATCGCTCAGGATGGCGGGATCGAGGATGGCAGAGCTGCAGCTCAGGTTCCACAGCCCGTTCAGGCGGTCGGCATGGCCGCGCTTGACCTCGTTGCAGATCATCTCCACCAACACCGGAGGGGTAGACATGGCATCGCTGTGCATCAGGCTCATATCCCGGCGCAGGTCTCGGGCATCACAGCAGAGATTCAGGGTCCAGCCCTGTATGCCATAGACAAAGTAGCAGATGAAACCGGCCAGATGGAACATGGGCACCAGCGTAAAGTGGCTGAAGGTCTGGTCGAGATACTGGGGTACCAGCCGCTCCTCATAGTCAAGGACGGACTTCTGGCCATCGATGTACATCTGGCAGGCGGTGAAGTAGTTCTTCTCGCTCAGCATCACACCCTTGCTGCGGCCGGTGGTGCCGGAAGTGAACATCAGCATCAGCAGACCTTCGTGGTCGATGCGGTTGAGCATCTCAGCCTCAGGGGCAGCGGTCCAGGCATCCATGGGGCGGAGCTGAGCGCCGTAGAGTGCTTCCAGCTGGGCGCGGTAGCCGTAATCGATGCCATCATTGAAGATGAGGTCCGGCTCCACCATGCCCAGTTCATATTCCAGCTCGGCCCAGGTCTTGCCCTGGTTCAGAGTCACGATGACAGCGCCTGCCATCATGGTGCCGAAAACGACCGCGCCATACTCATAGTTGGTGCGGCTCAGGATAACGATCTTCTTGCCCTTGGGCTCGCCCAGCTCCTGCTGCAGGTAGCCGGTCGCTTTGCGGATATCCTGCACATACTGAGCGTAGGTCTTTTCCACCACCGTGTCCTTGCCCTCCACATAGCGGAACGCCACACGGTCAGCATACTTATTCTGCATCGCAGAGATCATATCAAAAACGGTCATCGGCATATTTGCCACGGTCACAACTTCGTTACAAGCCTTGTTTGCCATTATTTTACACTCCCTGTTTATTTTTGTTAAATTATTCCCTTTTGTTTCCGCCAAATGGAATCTTCTGGGCACTCTAGCCTAGAGTATACCGCATAGAGGGCTCAAATGCAAGATTTAATTGCACAAATATGCAACTTAAACTTGCAGTCAATCTGTGCACCCGGATGTAAATCCTGCCTTTTGTTGCGGGCAGGCCGTGAGTGTGGTACACTTTTCCCGGTATCCGCCCATCGTGCTTTCTCCCTGCGTTTGATTGACAGCAAGGGCAAAAAGCATTATACTTATTATAAATATCTCTAATTTTTAACATGATGCGCCAAAAATCCGGCAATTCTGCCATCCCGGGGCGGGGTGCGGCGCAGAGGAGGACCTTTTTATGGAGGGAACCAAACGCCGTGCCGCAAATTCGCTGGGCATGTTCGATCTGCTCAAGGGTGTCGGCATGCTGACCATCGTCTTTGCCCACACCGGTGAGCTTTACCCCATGGGCGATGCCAGCCACATCAACCCGCTGACCTTTTGTATGTTCGCCTACCGCGAATCCCTGATGGCGGCCTTTTACATTGCCAGCGGCTACGGCTTCCGCAAGCGCTCCATCGGCAAGTGCATCGACCAGCAGTTCAAAACGCTGCTCAAGCCTTACATCTATACAGGCATTGCCACCACCGTGTTCCATTTTATCATCCATTACAGCCTGTTCGGCAGCCTGCACAACGCCACCTACGAGACCTACAAGGTGCTGGGCGGCTTTGCACTGGGCCTGCCCCACACGGCCACCTATTTCGGCCAGCTGTTCTTCTCCTGCGGCCCCATGTGGTATCTGCTCTCGCTGATGATCGCATGGGTCCTGCTGGATCTCATCCTGAATATCTTCCCGGAGCAGTACATAAACTGGGCGGTGCTGGGTACCATGCTGTTAGGCTGGGGCATCTGCATCACCTGGGAGGCTCCTTTTTGCATCGGCCAGGGCATGGTCACCGTTCCGGCTCTGTATGTGGGCTACCTTGCCAAGAAGTATAAGATCTTTGAACAGCCTCTCTCGCCCCGTCTGCGCGGCGGGATGATTGCGGCGGCGCTGGCTGTGGCCGCACTGGTGCTTCTTACCAAGAGCACCGACTGCGTCTCGATGGCCGAGTGGACCCTCGGCCCCGTGAGCATCCTGCTGGATGCCGTGACGGGCCTGGGCATCCTTTCCATCGTCATCTGGTTCCAGCGCAGGGTGGAGAATGTTGTCACCCACGCCATTCAGGCCATTGGCCGCCGTTCGCTGTTCATCTTCTGCGTCCACACTGTGGAGCTCACGGCCATTCCCTGGTATCTGATGCCCCAGAAGTTTGCGGCTCACCCGGTGCTGGGCATGGTGCTGCAGTTCACCCTTTCGCTGGGCTCCACCCTGCTCATCTGCGAGCTGCTGGTGCGCCGCCGGGACCTGAGGTTCTGGCTCACCTCCCGCCGGGAGCAGAAGGCGGCGGTAGCGCCCCGTCGGCGCAGCGCCCGCACCGAAGCACCTGAGCGTCATTTTGCGGCAAAACACTGATTTTTTGCAGAGGGTGCACCCTCTGCTGAAGTGAAATAATATTATGAGGAGAATCCGGTTATGAACAACGCAGCTCCTGAGAACACTGCGGCTCTGCAGGAAAAGATCGCCGAGCTGGAACAGCAGCTCAAGCTTTCGGACGAAGGTGCTTCCCATCTGGCAGAGCGCTGCCTTGCCCTGGAACAGAAGGTGCAGTCCTACCTTGCGGCACACCCCCAGCGCGAGATGCATACTGACTCGCCCACTCTGCTGCAGCCGCTGCTCTATTATGATGCAGGCTTCGGCTTTTCGGAAAAGGACACCCTGACCGCGCCCGACTGCACCACCGACGAGCTGACCGGTGCTGTGACCGCGACCTTTGAGCTGCCGGTGGCTGTGCAGGCCCTGCGGTTCGACCCGGGTGAGCTGCCCTGCTGCATCACCAACCTGATCTTTTCAGACGACCGCATCATCTGCGTGCCCACCAACGGCCTGAACCTTTCCGGTGGAAGCACCCTGTTCCTGGGCGATGACCCCAATTACCGGCTGGAGGGCACCACCCACTACCCCGCCGGGATGAAGCTGGTGGTGAGCTATGGCTACTTCCCGCTGGAGACCCTGACGGACGAGCCTTTGTTCTGCGCCGTGCTGCAGGGCGTGCAGCAGCTCCAGCTGCGCAAGGACAGCGAAAAGCAGCATATCCAGCAGCTGGAGCAGAATGCCGCGGCCCAGCAGCAGATGATGGCCGCCCTGCAGCAGGAGATCGCACAGCTGCACCAGAAAAACGCCGATCTGCAGGCCCGGAGCACTGCCTACGAGACCTCGCTGGAAAGCGTGTTTTCCAGTAAAAGCTGGAAGCTCACTGCTCCCATCCGCAGCCTGATGCGCCTGTTCCACCGTGGAAACTGAGAAGCGGAACGGAGGAACAGCCATGTATAACAATTACACCCCCCTGCAGCAGCGTCAGCTGGCCCTGCAGGAGTACAGCAACACCCAGAGCACCTATCTGCTGGTCTGTGCATCGGCCCGCAGCACGGCCCTGAAAGCCACCCTGACTGACCAGCTCCACCGCAAGTTCCGGCTGGTGGAGCGGCTGGACGGGGAACTGACCGCAAGCGTGGACGGCGTGCTTCTGGCCGCCGAGGACGTGGAGCTGATGTCCACCGCCCTGATGTACTTTGCCAAAGCCCTGCAGGATGGGGCGGATTACGCTGTCTGCAATGCTGTGTTCGGCTTTGGGGGGGCGACTGCCCTCTATCAGAGCCAGCCGCTGCAGGCGCAGAACCGCTGCGCCGTGGTCAGCCGCACCCTGCTGGAGCGCTGCCGCGCCGCCGCCCATGACCCCGAAAATGTGCCCGAGCTGCTGGCGCTGGCCGCGCAGCTCTGCACTAAGCCCACTCTCATTCCGCAGGCCCTGCTCCACTACGAGCGCGGCATCTGCGCCGAGGATGCGTTTTCGGCCCACGGCAAACGTGCCTTTATTATGAGCCATGTGCTGGATATGACCGGCGCACCCATCGTGCTGGTGAGCGCCGTGCCGGTGCTGCGCAGCATGGGGTATGAGGTACTTGTGCTGGGCCCCAGTGACGGCGGCTCCCTGCATCTCTTCCTGGATGCCGGGGCCTCGGTCATCACCCGGTCGTCCTGCCGCAATGTCTCCGATGCCTGGGGCATGGCTCTCTGTGCCGACTTCGTCATCGCCAACACGGTGGTCATGGCCCGGGCTGTCCGTGCCCTGAGCGGCACCGCCGTGCCGGTGCTGTGGTGGCTCCATGATGCCTTTGCTGGCTATCCCCACATTGCCCACCAGATCCCCACCCAGCTGGGAGAGAATGTCCGGGTCTACTCGGTGGGCAGCCACGCCGCCAACGCCATGCACGCCGTGCGGCCCGACTTCGAGATCCGGCCGCTCATCTACGGCCTGCCCGATTACGCGGCAGAGAACTTTGTCTGCACCGATCTGGGCTACAACCGCGGCCGCCCGCTGTTTGCCACTGTGGGCTCCTTTGAGCGCCGCAAGGGCCACGATATCTTCTGCAAGGCCATCCGCCTGCTGCCGCCCGAGGTACGGGAGAAGGCCTCCTTCCTCTTTGTGGGCCAGGCCGCTGACAAGGAGATGATGGACTCCGTCCGCGCCCTGACCGCAGACTACCCGGAAAACGTGTACTACTGCAAGCGGCTCACCCGTGACGAGATCAAGAGCCTGATGGAGCAGTGCACCGGTTTGGTCTGTGCTTCCCGCGATGATCCCATGCCCACCTTTGTCACCGAGGGTCTGATCTTCGGCAAGCCGTCCATCGTATCGGAGCACACCGGCACCGCCGGGCTTATCTCCGAGGGGCGGAACGGCTTCGTTTACCACGACGACGACCCGCAGCAGCTGGCTGTCCTGCTGGAGCACGCCATTGAACACCCGGAAGAGCTGTCCTCCATGCGGACAGAATGCCGTAAAATGTACGAGCAGTATTATTCCAAGGAGGCTTTTGAGCAGACGCTCCGGGCTGCTGTGGAAGATCTGACAGCGAAAAAGTAACACAAAACCTCTCCGTCATTGCTTCGCAATGCCGCTTCTCCTCATAGGGGCAACAGCAACAACCGCCGCCAGTGGCGGATAAAGGGCGTTGCTGTTGGGGCCGCGGCCAGCAAGACACAAGTGTTGTTTCCAACACGAAGTGGATGCTGGGTGCCGCAACCCGGGCTTGGCGAACGAAGTAAGCCGGAGAGGTTCTTTTTTATCATATCACACAAAGTGACGAGAAAAATTTTGTTTCAGTTCACAAAAACAAAAACCCCCGCGCTGCGGGGTGCGTCCGCAGGGCGGGGGTTTTGTTTGGGGTATGAAGATGGCTTGATTTGTCGAGCCGCCGTTACTTATTCAGCAGCTCGGTGTGGTCGTTGGCAATGATCAGCAGGGTGGGTTCAGCATCTGCGGTATGGCAGAGGTAGAACACATCGCCTTCATCACACAGGGCCAGCAGGTCGGCCACGGCAAAGCGGCTGACGCGGCCATTGGTCACAAACACAATGGTCTCGGCACCGTTGGCCTGCAGGTACTGCAGGGTCTCCAGCGTGCCGGTCAGGGTCGCATCGGCCTTTTTGCAGGTGTAGGTGCGCTCACCGTCCGCCTGACGCACGGTAAACAGCAGGTCCTGCAGGGTGTTGCCGGGCACCACCACGCGCAGCTCAAGGGTTTCGGCATTTTCGGCATCCATCTTGCCGGTGGCAGGGATCACCTCGCCCTTCTTCACCACGTCACCGCACTTGTCGCAGACTTCATCGCCGGTATAGCCCGGCTCGGTCTCGGTGGGGTCCTTCTTGCCTACCACGTGGGTTTTCTCATGGCCGGTGGGGGCAATGTCGCGGGTCTCGGTGTGCTCCGGATTGTTGTGGCAGTGGCGGGTCTCTTCGCCCTTCGTGGTGCAGCCGGGCTTTGTGGTCACGGTCCAGTCATCCCGGTAATCGTGGGCATTGGGGTCAACCGGAATTTTTTCCGTCTTGGTTTCGTTGCAGCCCGTGCAGGTAAAGGTCTTTTCGCCCTCCTCCGTGCAGGTGGGGGCCTTGGTCACTTTGCCTTCGTCCCAAGTGTGCTTACCAGTAGCGGGAATCATTTCCGTCTTGTCATGGCTCGGGTCGTTCGGTGCACGCTTGCAGTGCAGCACTTTTTCGCCCGCTGCGCCGCAAGTGGCTTCCTTGGTGGTCACCCACTCCTGGCCTTCGTAGTCGTGCTTGGTCAGGTCGGGCTCGGTGCCGTCCGGCACTTCCACTTTCTGGCCGCAGGTCTTGCAGGTGCCTTCCCAGTAGCCGCCCTTCACGCAGGTAGCATCGTGGTGCACTTTGTCCTCTCCCAGGTCGGTCTCCTTGTGGCCCAGGGCATCGGCGTATTTCACCCGCTTTTCGCGGTCACAGCAAGGGGTGCCTGCCTCATTGTTCTTTTCATAGTGGCACTTATACACCTTATAGCCCGGCGTGGTGCAGGTAGGTTTAATGATTTCGTCCGGTTCACCTGCTTCGTCAAACACGCACAGGTTTTCGCCGTGCACAATTTTTACCAGATTGTTGGGATTGTTGGTATAATCGGTGTACCAAATCGCGCTGTTGGCATCAATGGTGTTGAGCAGGCCGCCCTTTTCCGGTTCTTTGGTGCTGCCCACTTCCATATCGGCATCGTCTTTGAAAAGGCCTTCGGAGATGTAGCCGCTATAGTGGTTTCCGTTGTAATTCGTCCACATACCCTGTTTCAGCTTGAGCAGGATATTTTCGCCAAGGTTTACCTTCGTTCCGTTGATGGCATACGAATCGCCCCTTACACCACCATCTGTAGGATAGTTCTCGGAGGTGACTTTTCTGACTTTGTTACTCGATGGCATCC
>ERZ1673740.662-NODE-662-length-35685-cov-4.619815_pt1 | contig 35685 bp, 65 predicted proteins | sample MGYA00580221_ERZ1673740 | MGnify/ENA primary metagenome ERZ1673740 (study PRJEB41218, sample SAMN15661786) | gut metagenome | host: Homo sapiens | place: Canada: London | collected 2015-08-20/2019-03-30 | study: EMG produced TPA metagenomics assembly of...
GTAATGTCGAAGTAATAAAAGGAGGCTTTGATTCTCTTTTCTTACTTGTCTTTTTAACACTATCAACAACAAATGATTTTGATAATGCATTAAAGATTTCTAGTGCTTCTGCTTCATTTGAAATCTTTACTTTCTTTGTCCCTTTTTTGTTAAGTTCTGCTACAAAATCAATATCATCTTTGATAAAGTTGGCTTTTACTTTCCAATATTCTTCAGGAACAAATGCTTCAATTTCACGTTCTTTTTCAACAATCAAACGTAACGCTACCGATTGAACACGTCCTGCAGATTTTGATTTAATTTTTCTTTGTAAGAGTTTAGAAAGCTTAAATCCAATGATACGATCTAATACTCTTCTTGTTTCTTGTGATTTAACAAGATTTTGATCTATCTTACGAGGATGATTTAAAGCATCCACGACGGCATCTTTTGTAACCTCATTAAAAACAACACGGTTATCCGCATCCATATCTAAACCTAAAACATCTGCAAGATGCCAAGAAATTGCTTCACCTTCACGGTCAGGGTCGGTTGCTAGATAAACTGTTTTTGCTTCTTTTACTGCAGCCTTTAATTCCTTAACAACATCTTTTTTATCTTTAGAAATAACATATTTTGGTTTATATTCATTTTCTTGATCAATTCCTAAACCATCTTTACCTGATGTAGATAAATCACGAATATGTCCTTTAGAAGAAGTAACATGATAGTCCTTCCCTAAATAATTTTCTATTGTTTTTGATTTAGAAGGAGATTCCACAATAACTAATTTATCGTACATAATGTATCCTCCTTTACGCAAAAACTATTATTATTGTTTTTTTTCACTTTGTCAACTCCATTTCTCTATTCTTCTATAATATCATTTATATCTAAAATAAGTTTTGCCCCTTGTTGTATCAGTAAATTACAACCAATAGGATCTCCTATTCTTGAGGGTACACAAAAAATATCTTTTCCCTGATCAAGGGCATATCCTACCGTAATCATAGTTCCTGATCTTTTTTCCGCCTCTGTTACCACAACTGATTCACTAAGCCCAGCAATTAAACGATTTCTACTTGGGAAATCTTTTGCTTGTGGCACATAATCATTAGGATGTTCACTCACAATTAAGTGCTCTTCTTTAAGTTTCAAATAGAGCTCTCTGTTTCTTTTTGGATAACAATAATTAATGCCACTTCCTAAAACAGCAATCGTTTTTCCATGATTATTCATGGCACTGCGATGAGCCAGTGTATCAATTCCAAGGGCCATGCCACTTACAATAGTATATTCATTTTTTACCAAATCACACACTATTTTATCGGTTACACTTGTTCCATATTCACTTGGTACTCTTTTACCAATAACACCAATACATTTTTCATCTAACAATGACAAATTTCCATGATAAAACAAGACAAATGGTGGACATGAAATCTGTTTTAATGCTTCTGGATAGTCATCACATAAAATCGTTGTATACTTTGATTGTACTTTTGAAACTGCCTCCTCTCTTTGTTGATTCGTTACTTTTTCTTTTCTTTGTAGCGCTTTTAAAATACTTTGAAAATCTCCATCATATTTTAAAGCAAAAAATAGTAAGATTTCTTTCAATATCATCACCTCACTACGTATATAAGCCGTTTTTTACTTTTTTTCTTCTTTTTTTTAAAAAAAACAAAAAAAGAACTAAATGTCGAATGGTATATTCATCACAATCAAATTGAAATGTCGATAGCTATACAGTAGCTATCCAGTAGAGTATCATTCATAGTTTTAGCCAATTTTTAATAAAAAAATTCAAAATGCCAGTAGACATACAGTAGCTATCCAGTAGATAGCAAGTTAGAAATGTGTCAAAAATATGCCAAAAATAAATTTGATTGCTTTTTTGTAATTATCCCTATATATAATAAGGATAGAGAAAATTAGAAAAATAAATAAAAAATCGCCTACCCAAATTAATGAGTAGGCCTTTTTGCATAATTTTCAGTTAACATCCAATTAATTTTAAAATTGTATCTCTTCCAGCAATTCCATCCACTTTCAATCCTCTATCGCTTTGGAATTGTTTTACAGCTTTTTCTAAACCATCTCCAAATTTACCAGGACATTCAACTCCGCTAGGATCATATCCCCTACACATTAAAGCAATTTCTACAGCAGTTACTAAATATTGCTTTTCTCCTTTTTTAACAAAATGTTCATCTAAAGCTGCTTTACTATTTTTACCAAAAGCACCATCTACTTTTAATTTATCGCCATAATCTTTATTCATTGCTACTTGGAAACATCGTGCAACATTTGCCAATGTTTTTGTTCCGCAAATACCATCAGTTGAAATTGTATGTCCTGTGAAATTGATTGAATGTTGTTGTCCTCTTGAGACAATTGAATCTTTATTAGGGTTTACTGCAGGTACTGGAACAGTAGTTGCTGTTGAAGTCCCTAGATTTCCAACTGTTGAATTTACAATGTTATTTTTAAAGTTTTGCCAAATCGCATCTTCTAACAACCCATTACAATTAGGACATAATTTACCGTTAACGTCATAGTGACGATAAACACGATCAATAGTAATATTGTATTTGCTCATTAAAGTTCTTGCTAATGCATAGGTATTTGCTAATGTTTCATCACAAATATGAACTGTGCCATCCTTATGATTGTCGCACATTTCAATTGAAATTGAGTTTGTATTTGTGATTACTTTATACATTGGATGATGATTTGATTGACATTTACCACCAACAGCATAAGCGACATAATCATCAGGTACTGATTGCGTAACTGAATTATCATCTACGAAGTAATGACTTGATGCTTTAACAATGTTGTTAGCGAAATATTTTCCATTTGCTTCATCACTATCTCCATCATTGCTTGTATAATGAATAACTAAATATTTAATTTTTGATAAATCTCTTTTACTTCCATAATTGGCTTTATTTGCTAAATTTTGTTTTAATTCATATGACATTTTATTTTCCTCCTAGCTTGATACATCTATTTTCAATTTTCTTATAGGCATCTAAATAAAGTTCTTTCTTGTCTCCGTTATACGTACATTCATAATACATCCCATCTGGAAGAGATGTTGATGCTAACGCTTTACTATTTTGTAACGCTTTGCAACTCCAAACAGCATAAACATCAAAATCAACTTTGCCATCCGTTTTATCAAGATGTTCTTCTGTGTACTCTCTAACTGTTTTTTTACACAGATTTAAAAATTCATCTGTACCCATTTTTACAACCTCTTTTTTTTCACTAATTCCGTTTTAACAACCATTTTTTGCAATTTTTGGTTGTTAAACATAATAAAAGAGAGCTATTCGCTCTCTTCATTCTTATTAAAATGTAACTGATCTATTTCTTCTTTCATGTGAGTTACCATTCCATTACCGCCTAAATCATGATAAGCGTTATACATTTCATTAAAATTTTCATATGCATAGCTTGGAATATTTCCTCTTTTAGTGTATTTGGAATGGTATTCAATTAATTGTACTCTTAAAAGAAGCATAGTACCACGTGAATTTGCATCACGTGATTTCTTTTGATTTTGTAATAACCATACGATATAACCTAATATAATAGGTAAGGCAATAGTATATGTTTGCATCAAAATTTCTTGCATACACATACCTCTAATTTTCTTTATTTTCAATCAAACGCGTAAAAGCTTGATGAAGTCCTGTTGATGCTAATCCACAAATAGCACCACCCACTACTGTTTCAACAGTAATATTTTTCATAACGATGCAATTTAAAACCGCACCTAAAACAAATACGATTGTAGGGATGTATTTGTTGCCTACATCCTTAATCCACTTTTTAACAACATAACCCGTTGCAAGACATCCAGCCATTACAACTGGAACAAAATAACTTGTAATAAAACTTAGATCCATTTTCTATCTTCCTTTCTTTTATTTTAAAATTAAAACACCTCTTAAGTACCATCCACTGCATACACCTAGCACAAAATTGTGTCTTCCCTCTTCTTTTCCATGAAAAGTTGCTGAAACTGTTCCATTATCAGTTGAAACATCTTGAAAAGTAGCTTTTTCTGTTTCAAAAACCAAACTACATGATCTATTTCCTGTATGCTTCGCCAATAGAATTATTACATTAGCATTTACAAATAATGTGTTATCAACTGTTCTTCCATCAAATGGTTGTTCAGTTCCAATCCATACAACTTTACTATCAACATAATCAATTGTAGCTAATTTTTTACTCATACATTTTCTCAATGTATGTGGTGTCTAATAAATTTGTCTAATACTCCAAACTTGAGTATTAGCTCTATATCCAATCGCCCAAAATCCACTTACTGATATATTTGATACAAAACCAATCATATCAGTATTTGCACAAACGCATGGAATAATAATAATTGAGTATGCTGGCAATGTAGCTCCACCAAAATTAATTGATTGTTCAGTAACTAAATAAAGTGTTTTTCCATAGTAATTTGAAATAGCATTATTAATATCACTTATTGAATTAATCGCTATTCTTGGTCCAACAACTTCTTTATCAACATACTCTTTTGTAGCTAATTTCTTTGACATACCAAACGCTAGATTGCATTTGTGATAGATTAATTCTTTCCATCATACCATTCTCCGTTAATGCATCTTCTAACAGTTAAACTATTTCCGTATCCAAAATACGCATATGCTCCGTATACCCCATTATCAGTATGTTTATCGGCTATCACTAACGCAGAACCACTACCATCTAGAGTGCCTATCCTTCTAATATTAATTCCATAATTAAATAAAGAATTAAAATTATTTTCGATATAAGAAGTAAGCTTTTCCGTTGTTGGTTGCTCAATCTTGTCTTCTAAAACATAAAATGGATGACCTGTTAATTTAGAAATTACATTATTAAATGCTGTTAATGTAACAAGCTTTATGCTCATAATCTATCACGGTGTTCAATGCTATCTAGCTTGACACCACCCTTCATATCTTGAAGGACTACATTGTCCTCCAATCTTTTGAAGTTTTGTAAGAGGTACTTTCTTGTACCCCCCCCCACAAATATTTGTAGGGTTAAAATTTAATTCTTTCATAGCTTGTTTGCTATCAGAAAAGAGGTTAAATAACTCTAGCATCTAACCAAGTGTCTTTATTTTTAAATCCAACATATAAATTTCCACTAAAATCAACAGCTAAAAGAATAGCGTCTCCACTTGTTACACTTCTAAAGATAACTATACCTATAGTGTATTTTGGAAGATAAACATTGCCAATTGGCACTGCACTATTACATGTAAAAAAAGACGTTTCTTTTATACTATTGATATTATCTATATTTGTTAATCTTTTTAAATTCAGCAAAGCTTCATTCAATCCTTCTACGGTTATAATCTTTTTACTCATGTCGAACTATTAGCGTTTAGATGTGTTATTTCCAATGCCCAATAGCAATACACTGTAATCCAACATCCCCACTAAATTCTGTTGGTCTTTCAAGCACTACACTTTGTATGTTATTAGCATTTCTTAAAACACCTATAACTCTACAATAATTGTAATCTCGGTCACTTGCGGTTTGAATGATAGCTGTTGGACTTTCTATAAATGCTACTGGAAATACAAATGGAAAATTAACAGTAGCTCTATAATTACTTCCACTCAAAGTAGAAGTGACATTAAGTCCTTTATTTCCATAAAAAATCATAATACCATTATCAAACTTTAAACAACTTCCATCATTATTGCTTTCAATTGTCATTATCCTTGTAGGCAATGTTATTAACATAACACATCATCGGCAAACGCTAAATAGCGTTCACCTCTTTTCTTTCGTAAACTAAAGAGGATGCCCTCTCTAGTTGATAGCATCCTCCTTCCATTGTTTTGTTGCGAGTTTTGTACCCCCCCCCGCACATTTGCGGGCGTGGGTTTCTTCATATAAATTCATATTTTTACCTCCTGTTAATCAACATCAAATTCTACTGTGATAGTACCTTCTCCTTTTGATACTACCGACATGTATTTTCTTAACTGTGGAATCGTATCAAATCCTTTTGTTACGCTTTTGATATTGATTCCATCAAGTTTCACTGTATATAAAAGCAATTCATTGACAGTTGCCCCGTTAAATGTATCACCCGTTTGAAGTGATGGAATATTTCCATCGTCATCACCTTGAATGACTCTTATATCATGTGTTTCATTGATTCCATCAGTTTCAAAGTGCGAAACAATGAGATCATAACGTGTTGAACCGACAACACCATTTGCTATTTTGATTTCTTCATAAGTACCAGGAATAATTCTATTGAAACGCCCTTGATTGATGAAAAGACCATCATAGATTTTCAAAAGGTTGTTGTTCACAATCTCATAACGTAATTGCTCACCATATTCAAAAACACCTTGTTTACCAAAGCAAACATGATGAATATATGCATCAATTTCAGCACTTACTTCTGATTTATCTAATGTAATACTTTCTAACATTTAATCACCTACCTTGTACTCAAATTTTGCTGTTGTAATACTACTCGTAATAGTAGCTTTTAAAATCTTTTTAGTAATTGGTTGTTTAAATGACAATCCCGTAATTTCTTCTTTTGCTCCAACAACATCAAAAAGAGAAGCTTCATCAGTTGTAAAATTAACTGAAATGCTTTCAGTTCCATTTGCTTTTTCACAAGAATCTATTCCACTTTCAATTAATTTAGATGTGTCCTCTTCCGTCATATTGTTGTAAAGATATGTTTTTCTCGATAATCCTTTAAATTTACTATTTTCACTTGTCGACCATGAAGAATCATTTTGAAGATATAGATTAACTCTTAATCTTTCCGTTAATTCTCCTTTTCCCAAAGCCAAAATGTGATTATAAGAATTAGCTGGTGTTTCAGCAATCATAGTAACTCCATACGAATTGTCATACTGCAATAATTCACTCAAATCAACAATTGGAATAGCTTGTAAATGAACTTGGCCATCATAAAAGTTGATATCCAATCTTGAAGGAATATCCGCTTTTGAAAGCATCTTTTCTAATGCTTCTAAAAGATTAAGATCACGAATTTGATAGTTAACTGTAATATCGCTCAATCCAATATTATCAACACAAAAAAGAGAACCAAATCTATCCTTTATCAATGTGTTAATAAGAGTATTTGCTTCTCCGTTTGCATTGAAATATGCTTGCCCATTTAGCGGCTGAACATATTCTTTTTCTAAAACACCTCTAAATGTCTTACCTTTAAAGGTAACAGTATTTTTAGATGTATCCACTTTTTTACCTTCAATGATTCCACCAAATTCACTCTCGTTAGAAAAAAACAATGAACCCTTGTCAAATTCTCTATCCCATGATGAAACGGATACTTCTAACTGATAATCATTAGAGGCAATGCCATATTTACCTAATTCCAAATCTAAAGTGCTGTTTTTTAGAACTCCTTTTTCAGTATAATTCGAATCAGTATATTGAAATTCTATTGACTCCATTTAGGCTCACCTCTCTTTTCAAAAATAATAAGTTCAGCTCTGAACGTTCCATTCCATGCCACTTGGTTTGCTCCATTGGATATCTTTGTAAAAAAATTAGCTCTATCTTTACTTCTAAATGGATAAAGGTTTCTTTTTTCTCCATATTTTGAATAAGAAAAGATTGTCCTTTCTTTGGTATCTATTTCTAAATATTCATCATTTGTCAACGTAGCATTTACTTGATAAACAATATTTCCAATTTTAACAAAGGGATTTGCACATGCTCCGTAAATTCTCAGGATAAAATCGCTATCTATTAAAGAATCATTTGTAACTTGTATCGTTCCCTTTTGATTTGAATAGATAAAAGGATAGGAATATGTGTATTTTTTTGTGTGATTTTCATTACGTTCATCATTAAACATCAATAAACTGTAGTTCTTTTCTTTTATCCATTCCTGCTTTGGACAGTAAATTCCAATCTCAACATTGTTTCTTGTATTAATAGAAGCAACACTTGAGTTTGATGTAATAATGAAGCATTTAATTTTGTAATCTCCATAATAAAGTGTTCCAGGAACATTTACTGAACAGTCATAATCAAAGATATCACATAACTTATCCATCATCTTTTTTCTATCTTCTAGCTTACCTCTCAATTGCAAAGTAATTGTGTAGTTACAATCATTCACCTCTAAAACAGTTACATTATTTTCAGTTGATGTATTCCATTTTCTTTCATGAAAATATCCGCTTACGGGGAGCATATTAGCCTGTATAAAGTTTACTTCTTGATTAATAGAATTGATGTACTTTACTTTCATTCAAATACTACCCCCATTTCTTTTAAAGCTCTTGCTACTTCTCTATCATTTAAATTGATAACAGTTTCACCATCTTTATTTAGAATCAGCTTCAATACTTTGATGATCATTGCCAACAACTGATACAACTCATTATCCGATTTAACACCGTTTGGTGAAATATCTAATGATTGACTGGCAATATCTAGTGTTTCTTTTGAAATGCCATTCATCGCATCATAAACATCTTTTGCATTCGCTTCAATACCAACAGCCATCCCTTGAGGTAAGAATTTACCTACTTCATCCGCCATTACTTTTGAAGGTGAGTGAATTCCAAAGAAAGATTTCAAACCTTTTAAAACTGAATCCCCAAATCCTTTGATTTTTTGTAAGATCCAATCTTTAACTGATTTAATACCATTCCATAAACCTTTAACCAATTGCACACCTACATTAGATGAACCTGAAAAGCTTGATTTGATTCCTTCTAGGATTGTTTTAGCAACTTCTTTGACCCATGAAACCATTCCTTTAATACCAGAGCCAATTCCGTTGATAATATTCTTTCCTATATTGAGCCATTGAAAAGCCATCAATGTAGAAACAATTGCATTAATAATCTGAGGTATATTAGCAATCAATGTAGGAATTGCACTTAGAATACCACTAATCAATTTAACAATTAAATCAAATCCTTTTCGAAGAATTGTTGGCATATTGTTATTGATCACATTTGCAAACGTTGTGATGATTTGTGGCAATTTCTGAATCATTACCGGTAATGCCGAGATAATACCATCAGCTAAGTTATTCAACATTTCAAATCCTTTAGCAATAACTGTCGGTGCTTGTTGTGCGATATAATTTGCAAAGCCTTGAATTGTTGTCAGTGCAGTTGATATCAAAGTAGGAAAAGCCTTCTTAAATCCTTTCGAAAGCTGTACAAGCATGTCTACACCTTTTTCTAAAAGCAATGGCCCTATCGTTGCAATAATCGTTGGTACTTGTTTTACGATATTTAAAGCCATTGGTAGGAAGTTGCCAATCAAAAAAGTGCTCGTAGTAGCACAAAGATTTTGAAGTGATGGCTTAATATCTTCACCAATCGCCCAATTACCAAGCAAGTCTTGAGCTGCAGCTTTCATCGCACCAAATGAACCACTAAATGTTGTAGCTGCTTCTTTAGCTGTAGTACCTGTAATGTCCAAATTGTCTTGAATTACATGAATCGCATTATAAACATCCGCCAAATTACTGATGTCATATTTTTGACCACTCAACTTCTGTGCATCTTTCAAAAGTCTTTGCATTTCTTCTTTGGTACCACCATAGCCAAGCTTCAAGTTATCAAGCATCGTATAGTTTTGCTTAGCGAATCCTTGATAGGCATTTTGAATATCTTGTATATTAGTACCAAATTTATTCGAATTGTCCGACATATCATTCATGGCCATATTAGCTATATCTGCAGCTTTTGAAGTATCTCCTTTTAAAGACGAAATTAATGATGCAGAAAAGGAAGTAACATTTTCCATATACGCATTAGCACTTACTCCTGATGTTTTATAAGCTTCCTTTGCGTAAGCCTTCATCTTATCCGCGCTATCTTTATAAAGCGTTTCAATTCCACCAAGAGATTGTTGAAGCGCTGCACCTTCATTAAATGCCTGAGATACAACTTTACCAATACCTGCTGCAACGACGACATTTCTAAGTTTTGAGACAAAGGACGTTCCTGCTTTTTCTCCAGCCTCGTCTGCTTCATTTCCCATCGCCTGTTCAATCATTCCTTGAATACCTTGAGCGGAAGGTACGATTTGAACATAAGCCTTTGCTAGTTCTGTTCCTGCCATTTAGTTTCCTCCTTCCCTTAAAATTTCTTCTTTTTCTTTTTCGTATTCTTCAGGCGAAGAAAAACTGATATTGTTGCGTACTGTGTGTGTTTGTAAAAGACCTTCAACTATAGATTTAGGCTTATTCATATTCTTTTGGGCGTCTTTTGTTTTCGACCATGCAATGAAATTTAAACGATCAACTGCAACAGCTTTTAAAAGCGTTTCAAAAGATACTTTTGAATTCATAAGCTTCATCTTCAATCTAGAATCATTCCTCAAGCCATAGCAAAAAGTCGCTACCTGCTGAGCTGGTAACGACTTATAATCAAGAATATGATAGGTTTCTGCCATATCGCATATCATTTCATCTTCATATTCTTGAAGAGTATAGCTGAGGAAAATTAGTTTTTTACTGGTTTTGTATCAAAGATTTCAATGATTTCTTGGTTCATTTTATCCGCTTGTACAATTCCTTTGTCATTTCTACAATGTTTCTTTAAAGCATTGTATTGATTCATGCCAAGAAGTTTTTTAGCAAGTGGGACCATTTTAGTGACATCGTTGTTGTCTAAATCAGCAAACATTTCTAGAATTTCCCAATCATTGAGTTTTTCTTTGTCTAATCTATATCTAAAACCACTTTTAGTAATTCCCTTCATTTTCTACTCTCCTTTTTTAATCATATATTCATAGTGTGATGCACCATTATCAAAGATGGCTGAAATTGTACAATCATATCCTACTGGTTCATTATCTTTGTAGTTGATATCTCCAACTTCACTAATTGCAGCACATGGCACAACGACTCTTTTTAGGACTCCACCCTTTAGAATCATCTCAAATACCCAAACAAATTGTTCCAATTCATCATTTGTTGCTTTGATTGTAATTCCAGTAGTCAAATCACCCGTTACATTTTCCGAACCATAAACTGTCTTTAAAACATCAACATTTAAGGCTTCAATAAGCTTAAATTGGAATGAATCTTTTCTACTTGTTTGCCCTTCAAGTACAACTTCACCACCCCATGCGCTTGTTTCTTCGGTTTCGGGTGAGTTTGAATTAGTCAATCCATCTTCCGAAATATATCCTAATGCTTTAAATGCTGAATCAAGTGCTGTTTTTGCATCGGTAGGTAAATCAGTACCTAAAGGTGCAACATAAGCAGCTCCACCTACTTTAGGCTTTGCTGATGTAACATTTTTCTTTTCAGACATATATATCCTCCTTCATATTAAAAAAAGCCGACATCATAGACGGCTTGATAACGATATTTTTTTAAAGATGTATCTGTGTAATCATAATCATTGTTCAATCTTGAAAAGCTTATCTCATCTAGCTTAACAAGATCATCCATTAATTCTTTTACTTTTTCATTTAACATAGAAGCTTTATACCTTGAAGTTGAGTAAGATTGAATGAAAAAAGTGGCCGAAGTAATGTAATCATCTTCATTGCTACCACTTTTACCAATTAAAACATACTCATCCTCATTGCGATTTTCAAAAGAAACAGGAACATCTAAATGTTCCTTTAAGTAATTAAAAATAATCAATTCTTGCATATCTTTACTACCTATCTCAAATTTTTAAGAAGTGTGTTGTTTTTGTAGTTATCTTTAATTGATTCAACAGTATTTGCTCTTACTGATGCATTGACACGTGACTTTCCAACATGAGAATCAACTACGTAGCCTGTTCCTCCTGCAGCACTTCTTGTCGCCTCAGCATGTTCTAAACAAATATTCATCATTTCCTGTGATTTCAACAGTTCCTTGACATTTTTCTTATTTAAAACGATACGTGTTCTACTCATATCTTTCTACCATCACTTTCTTATTCCAATCTAAAGGAACATTATCTTCTATACCTTCAATTGCAAAACCTAATACATGCCACTTTTTGCCAAAAAAGACAACTATATTGTCTTCCCAAATATTTCGGTCACCTTTAGGTATTGCAAGTGTATATACTGCCTTTTTACCGGTTAAATCGGTCGTTGTCACAATATCATCAGTAGATGATGGTGCTACAAGAACATTTTCTACTTCAATTTCTTTTTCTTGATAGATATTGTTTCCAAAAGGATCCAATCCCATCTTTTCTTTTGAAATCAAAGTGACAGTGATTCCTTTAATCATTGCCATACATTTCAATCATTCCCATTCTTTGCCTTTTCAAGCCAAGACGAGCCAATTCACTTTTCTTAATGAATAGACCGCCACCAGGTACAAGAAAAGTCCCTGATACGGAATACCCAAGAGCTGACTGTGACATTTGTTCCATTGGTTCACTGTTGGTTGATGTCATTAAATTTCTTGCAATGACATCAACACATACACTTTTAACTACATTTTCAAACACTTCTTGTTTTTCAATCATTTCATCAAGATTTTTTCCAACCTTTTTTGCTTCCTGTCTGAAGCAATCAGAAACAATGCTTAAAAGCCTTTCAGCTTTTTTCTTTTCCTCTACAGTTAAATCTCTAAATAGAGCCTCTACATCTTCAATTGTGACGAATGGTTCCATTATTCATCACTTCCACCTTCATCAGGTGGAGCGGGTTTGGCTTCTTTAGGCTTTGCCTTTGCAGTTGTTTTCTTTTCGGGAACTAATTCCCAGCTACCGCCACTGATTTTTAAATCAGTGTCGATAACTGCGCCTGTTCTTTTATTTCTATATGTTGCCATTATTCTTTCACCACTCTTGTAAATGATTCAGGATCTAAAATTCCCCATCCCATGAAAATTTCAGCACGTAAATAAACTTGGTTATGTCCTTGTAAATCTTCTCCTGAATTATCTGGATCACCATATTCAATAACTCTTAATGGAATTTCTTTTGAATATCCCCATTTGAACATATTTGCGAAATCTCCAACAATGGCTTGGTCTTTTGTTTCAGAACCAAAAGAAACTGTATTGTTGACATCTAAAGCTTGTGATCCTAATGTAGCTGGTTTACCGCCAAATCTAAATTCAGGATATAGTGGATTCCCATCAGTTGCTTTCATTTTTGATAAGTCACTGCGAACTGCAGAGTTAATTACAATTCCTGTTACTTCGCAATCAGCATCTTCAACAGTTGAAATTGCTGTATCTAAACAATCATCAGGAGTTGCTTTTGCATAAGTTACTGTTTGAGTTACTTTTGAATCAAAGTTATTTGTTCCCACAACCGTAGAAGCAACACCTGTTCTTGGGTTTAAACCGTGGAAAGCCGCAATATCTAAACCTCTCGCCACCTTCTTTGCAAATCCTTCATTGAATTCTTTTAAAATGTCTAACTGTTTTTCTTCGCTTGCGAACATGAATTCATTAGAAACACGTGCCCCATACTCAAATTTGATTGGAACAATTGTCACTGGTTCTAATGTAATTCCACCTGCTGTTTTTTTGCCATTTTCAGCCACAATATCAATTTCTTTATCCATTGAGAATGTGAATTCTTTTTGTCCATTAAAGGAAATTGGAGTTTGTGCTGATAAAACCGCTAAACTTGATTTTCCTTTTACTTTATTGATTAAATCTTTTGTTAATGTTGGTTCGAATAACCCGCCTTTACTTAATGTTGCCATTTTTTAATCTCCTTTTCTTAAGCTTCTTAATAGTTTTTTGTAAGCAAGGTCCTTTTCTTGCTCTTTAGTAGCAACTGTTTGTTCACCTGTTGCTAAAGGTGGTTCTTTTTGAAATAAACCCGCAAAAGATTCAGCATCCTTACGAATTTCTTCTTCGTTCGCCCCTTTTAAACGTGAAGCGATAGATGAAGGCAATCCCATTTCATTTGCAATTCTCGTTTTTACTGAGTCGGACTCATATTTTGCAATTTTTCCTTCATAATCCTTTTTCATGTTTTCTAGATCATCTGGTGAAGTGTAATTTTCATATTTTTTGCTGATTTCTTTTTCATAATCGGCTTTTAATTCCGCTAATTTGTCAGGACTTACAAATCCTTCGTATTTCTTGTTTTCTCTGGCCAATCTGTCTTTGATGGCTGCATCAAATTCTTCTTGTGTTTTAATTTCTTTAAATTCACTCATTTTTGTTTCTCCTATTTACCGTTAGTAACGTAATTTTTTTGCATAAAAAAAGCGAACGTACCGTTCGCCTATTTATAAATTTTTAACAGCTAACTTTTTGTTTTTTCTTGGCATTTTTTTGAGTAGCACATAGCCAATGAGCCAAGATAACACTGTCAAGCAATGCTATTTCATGCTCTTCTATCATTGCTTTAAAACCAAAACCGCCATTTGTACCAATTGCTCTTCTTTTACAGTTGGTTACTATCTGCTTTAACGATGGCTGGTCATTATGACATATTGTTTTTGAAGAAGTTACCGCCTGTTCAAACATATTGTTTGCAACAACGACATCCGCTACCTTTGGAAGCATTGGTTTCAACTTTATTCCATAATCCTTGATTTCCTCGCTCAAGACTTGTTGAGAGCCACTTCCATCAATAACTACCTTTTCTATATCTGCCTCTTTCAAGAAAGAAATAATCCACATATTTCCACTTCTAACGCTTTGACAGTCGATTGATTCAACAAAAATCTTATCGTCTATCTTTGTAGCAATCGACATAGCAACGTGTTTTCCATCAACTCCATATTTGATACCTACAAAAAGCTTATTTTTAAAGTCTGGAATTTTATCAATTTTAAGATTTTCCCATTCTTTTTCCGAAAATTCGCTCCCTTGTGAGTAGGATAGCCAATGACCTAATCTTTGAATATTGAAATCGACATCATCCGTTGTTATTTCAGCTTCAATGACTCTTTCGGTAAGTCCTTGGCCAAGCGATGGATTTGTTTCGTACCATGCTTCAATGTCGTGTGGATCCTGCATATGCTCAACCGACCATTCAGCCCACCCAGTATTTTTACTGTTGCCCTCTAGAACTCTATCTCTAGTTTTTTGAAATACTGTTCCGTGTGAAATAGCTGTTGGTGGCGTTCCGAGCATAATTGTTTGTGGATTTGATGAAGCAGAAATTACATATTTAAGTGCACTTTCCTGGTCAATCGTATATTCCTGTGCTTCATCAATAATCAATAAATCATAACCTTCTCCAAGCCCACCTGTATTTGACCGTGTTCTAAAGTTCACAAGGTGGTCAAGTTTTGAAGGTTTTCCATTTTCTTTAATTAAACGGATATTTTCCGAGCCTTTTGCTTTGACGGATGCATAGGGTATTTCCGCTTCATCCAACAAGGCACAAATCGTTTCAAAAACGCTATGTGCAGTTGAAATCATGTGTGCGGTGTAGAGTATCTTCTCACCATTTTTTATACCCCACATGATCCGCATAATAACATCCTCGGTTTTCCCGTTTCTTCGAGGCAAGCTATAGCAAAAAAGAGAATGTACCCACATTCTCTCCTTGTTGATTGCTAATATGTCATAAATCAGCAGTTCCTGCCATTCTCTTGCAGTTCTACCGGTCTTGTTATAAATTTCTACTGCCTCCCTACCTTTCGTTTCAGTATAAGGAAGCACTAACGAAGTTGTAGGAGTTTGTCTTCCAAGTCTTTTTTCAGACATTCCTCTTCCCTCCTACTTTTCTTGCTTTGGTGGTGGTCGATACTCTTCAATAACTGAATAACAATAATTACAGTTAGGTATATAGCATTCGAAAATGATTTTCTTCATTTTTTTATGTCTTTTCTTATCATAATACGATTTGATATCACTTACGAAACATACATGTCTATGAGGTCTTAATCCTTGTGCCATAGAAATCTCCTTTCTTAAAAATTAGTAAAATAAAAACCGACTTGTGTCGGTTTAATCAATCATAATATTCAAATGTTTTAATTTTAATCCATAATTACTCTTTCAGGTTCAGTTCTAGGAATGTTTAAGTCTAATGCTGCTTTAATAACTTCTGGTTCGGTTATTTTAGGTCTAACCTTTATCCAATTGTACATAGTGTTTAAATCTTCTTCATTTTCTAATAGATCAAGGATTCCGTCAACAAATTCTGATTCATTTCTAATAGATTCTAAAATCGCTGTTAATTCTTTTTTTTGGCTTTCGTATCTCATTTTGATCGTACCTTTCCTCTTATTTTGATTTTTTTATAAAGAGTATAGCTATCAAAATCATTATACACAAAATAATATCTATAATCACCTATATCTTTCAACATTAAAGTTCCTGGTTCAATTTCATCATGTTTTAACCAGGTATTCAATTCACTTCTTGTATGTGCATCCAGCCTAAGGCTTTTATATTTAGCAAACAATTGCAAATTCAACTTATACTTTAATCTGTTTTCGTTCATTAATGCCGCATTTATTTTTTGAATACGTTTTGCTACTTCTTCTTGGTTTGGCTTATATTCGACTTTTTTATCCCATACATTTTGAACTGTTTTACTCCCATTACCGGGATCATACACCACAGTACAGTCACAATTTGCGTGTCTTCTAAATACATCATTTCCTGTATTGTTTACTTTACTGTAATCATAAACACCAGCCATTGACTGACACCATTTACATGTTTTGCCAACTGTTGTCCTGATGATTTTAGGTCTTAGCCCTGCATTGTAATGAAAATCAGCATTTATTCTAACTGAATCATCTACGATTGACTTTGCATTGGTTTCTAATGCAGCAAGAAAACTTTTTTCACGTTGAGAATATTTATCAGCATTTGAAATATAATCAATGATACTTGCTGTCTTTTCTTCATCGTATTCAGAAACAATAGCCTTCAAACTAAGATTTGCTTTTTTATTCAAAAGGTTTTGTGTAACCTCACATTGTTTTGATACCAAGTCATAATTTTGTTTGATCATTGGTTTCAGCAATCTTTGAGCAATGTTGTAATACATTCTTCCATCAGGCAACATATCTTCATTGATATTTTTCTGTAGCACCTTTTTTAAAGAAACTCCCAATTCTTTTGCAAAAGAAAGAGAGTCAGTATAATCTACCGCTCCCTGCTTTTGTTTTTTTAATATCACCTTGATTGTTTCATTCGATTTTATTTCTTCATCAAACTGCTTTTGTATTTTTTCAAGAAGTTCAGGAACAATATCGTTATTCATCTATTTCATCCTTGAACATATCATCCACGCTAGAATTTGATGAAGATGTACTATAATCGATGCCCGTAAGTTCTTTTAGATTGTCCTTGTCAAAATATCCTGGTACAGCCTGATTGATTTTGATTGCTCCATCTCCAATTACTGAAAGAGCCGAAGCATCCGGTTCAAAGATTGGCGACCATTTGATTTTTGTTAAATAGACTTGATTTCTTGAATAAGGGTAGTTATCTCTTAAACAAGCAGCTAAAAAACCTGCATTGATAAATCCTGTTGCAAATGTCTTTTGTACTTTTCTAACTTTCAGTCTTAAATTTTCATGTTGAGCCTTAATCGCTTCAACGCTTGAAGGATTTTCAGTTGAAAAACCTAAATCATCCAAGGTCAAACCAGTTTCACCAGCAAAAAGACTAACCAACATTTTTAACTGGTCTACATAAGGTGCCATTGATTGTTGAGCGAACTGTCCTACATTTGGCTTATCCCCATCTTCATCTTTTGAGATTTGCATAAGTGATGATACCGTCGCTTTCCATTTGTCAAGCTCAACTCCTTGTTCAAGCCCTAGAACATACTTTTGTGGGAAAGAATAAAATTCAGCCGAAACTTCACTTCTTTTCAATGTTCTCATTGCCGATTGTTGAATCGACATACATGCTCTAGATATTACTGAATGTCCAAAAGGGCGTTTTGCATCAGGTCTACAAATGACAGGTACCAATAATGGATAAGGTGCATTGTTTCTAATGATTGTTGGCTCTTTTCCTTTTTCATAAAAGTATGTAAATCCTTTAATGAAATAAGCCTCAATAATTGGATTTCCTAAAATATCTTCTTCTAATATTGCATAACCCTCAATCAGCATATTTGTAATTGGATCAATGATGCCTGTTGCCCGTCTTCCATCGATTATTTGTAAACGTGGTATTTCGCCAATCTTATGAGAAATATAAATAAAGGAGCATGATGTAATCAAAGCCGAAATAATAGCACTATCAAACAATACATCAGGGTTGTTCATATTGTAGATCTCACCCATATTAAAATTGTCATTTGCGAACTCTACAAATGACAATCTATCAGCAATTGAATCAACCGCCTTCGAACACCAACCAAGACATTCAGTAAGCCATCTGAACTCTTCAGGTATTACGGTTGAAATATCCCTCATCTTATTTTTCATTTCATAATAATCATATCTCGTCTCGCACCGGCTTCGTCTTTGTGCCAGTTTATTTTTCAAGTATCCCATTCCTTTATATTTCATTGTTTTATACCTTAACTAATCCTTTCTATATTTCAATCCTACGAGCCGTTTTGACAATTCGTGAGAAAATATTCACAGTACGCCATGAAGGTCGGAGCGCGCACGTTTGGGGGTCCTATGCCCCCTCTTTGCATTCGCTTATTTTTTGCTTCGGTACTTCAACCAATCAATTGTTAAAGGTAATATTCGATTTGATATTGCTTTCTTTGTCTTGATTGTGTTGTTAGCAAAGAGTTTGTCACTCTTTTGTCTATTGCAAGTCATGTGTGCCAGCTGTAGGTTGTCTAAATCACTTGGATGTCCGCCTTTCGCAACTGGAATTATGTGATCAATACATGGCGAGAGTGGATGCGGATATTTATAAGAGAAGTCAACAGGTTTTCCACATATAGCACATATGGTTTGTGATGCATAGATCCTTTTCTTATTGCGTTCAAACTGTTTTCTATGTGCTCCATCTCTATCTAATCTCTTGATTGCCATTGTATTTCCCTCCATAAAGTAAAAAGGAATAGCTGAACTATCCCTTTTACTACCAATTTGTCGACATTGCGGAAGCTATCTCAATTTCTACACAATATCATAATAACACCAAATGAGGGGAGAATCTTCCACATAGATGCACTTTTTTGCTATTTTTATAATAAATTTTTCAAAATATTGTCGGCTTTTCGATATAAGCTTTTGATGTTAGTTATATTGTAACGTTCCATAACTTGATGCTTTGGAAGATTAAAATAGAAGTCTTCAATGAACTTTCTGTCAAGCGCATCCATATGATCAAGATAATACTCAACAGTTTCAATACGCACATTCCAAAATTCAAGTTCTTCTTCAAAAGAATCATTGCCATATTCCTTGATGTAGTTATCAACTGCATTTTTCAACTCATCTTTTTTAGCAATCAGATGATTGTACTTATCAACACTATCCTGAACAAATCCACCTAGTCCATCACTTTTACCAGGAGACTTGATTTGACTTAATTTTTCCTCTACCTCTAAAAGCTCGTTTTTAAGCGATTTGAGAGGAGTTTCATACTCCTCGATTAATTTGTTGCGTTCTTTAATTAAACCCTTGTACGCACGAAATTCATTGCGCATAATTGATAATGTGTGTATTGGTATCATCTATTACCCTCCTTCTTAACATTTCTTAACTACTTTTTTCTTCTAACAAATTCAAACAAGAATAATATTCGTGCTTGTAATAATCTATTTTATCTTGCATTTTCTTCAATCCAATCCAACTCCTTACATTGTTGGTTGATTGCTTTTAATACGTTCATACTAACTTCCATTATGCTTTTATCATAACTACAGTAGAAAGTTTGAACGCTTAAATCAAATTCGATTTCAGCAACTTTTTCATTACCAATGTACAATGAATATACGATTTCATAATCATCATGATATGTTTCTATATATCCTAGCTTTTCAAACATCTCTTGTGCTGTCATTTAACTTTTCCAACCTTTCTTTTTCTCTTTTAGCTTTTAAAAGCTTATAACTTTCAACTGCATCATTTGTGATGCCGAACATTTCTTTTAACTGAAACAACATGAATTCTACATCACATATTTCTTCAATTAGATTATTTTTACATTCTTCTTTGTTTGGATAACGTAAGCACTTATTAATAGCTTGAATGAGTTCAGCACATTCCTCCATAGCTTGTCTTGATTGTGCTTCTTTACCATAAACTTCAATAGATTTTTTAAAAATTGGTTCCACTATCTCTTGAATTGTAGTAATTACTTCCATACTCTTAACCTTTCTTAATCATAAAGTTTTCTTAAAATATCCGCATATTCAAAAGGCATCTTTTTTCCTAGTGACTTTGAAAGTAAGTACACCTTTTGATATTCAGCTTTTAAAGTATCAAAGTGATCATATATAAATGTACACTCTGATACTGTTAATTCATTATCTTTACATTGTGCTGGTGTTAACCTCAATGTTTTCTTGCAGTCAACCATTCGACAATATCGCATGAATAAATCAAACATTGCTAATCACAGCATCTTTCCCACGACAAATCAAACATGGGATTCTTTCTTTTCCCACTACAGTAGTCACTTACAGTCTGTCTAGAAATAAATAACTTCTTTGCTGCCTCTCTGGTCGACTTGTAATAGCAATCGTTTATTGCATCATAGATAATTGCCTTTCGGTTCCTGTTTCCATAATGAAGTCCTGTTTCTCTTGGTGTAGCTAATTGAAGATTTACAAGACTGTTGTCACTTCTAACCTTGTTTTTATGGATAATATTATATCCACTAGGGATAGGGCCAACAAACAACTCATAAACGATTTTTGAAACCGTATGTACTTGGCCATGTATTTTTAAAACTGTTTTTCCTGAAGTCTTGTGAACGTACGGACTTAACAAATATTCACTGCCATTTTTATAAACATGTTTTGCTCTTCCAAAGTTTGAAAAGAAATATCCATCTTTGTATTCTTTCCAGTATTCACCTTTTTTCTCATCAACTAATCTTTTGACTGTCATAACTAAAACCTGTTTCCAATGTAATCAAACAAACTCGGTTGGTCTTTGCACATTTTCAATGAGCAACGTTTCTTGTTTTGGTTGTAGTATTTACAGGTTGGACATTTCTTACGATCTACTGGCTTTGCAATATCTACTTTTTTCATTTTTGTTTCCCTTCTTTTAGTACCGTTTTTTCTGTACTCTACAGATTTTATTACACCTTAACCTTTCTTAACGTATTTTTTCATATATTTTTGTTTTTCATAATTACTAGCATGCTGGGAAAAGTTGCACTATTTTTAGCAACTCCTCCTAGTTCATAACCTTTGTATTTTTCAACAATTTCTTCTACTTTAATCATTTTGACTTTCCTCTAACTTTCCCTAAATATTTGTTTTGTTTTTAAGAATGTATAATTATCAAGTTCTCTTACTTCACCATTTCTATTTTTAGCAATTTCAACGGTTACTTCTTGATAGTATTTCTTTTGTTCTGGTGGTGTTTCTCTTTGTTGGCTTTCTTTTAGCAAAAGCACATGAGTAGAACTGTTTTCTATTTCTCCTGATGATTTTAAAGAGGACATGCTTATGTTATTGGTTTTGATTGAAGCTCTATCAAATTGACTTGCCACGAAAATGATAAGATTGTTATCCAAAGCTAGATTTCTTAATTCCTTTATGCAATGAGTAGCCTTGTCATACTCGTTTCTACTGAAATTCCTATCTTCAGTTTCTAATAATCCAATATGGTCCACAAACACAATATTGATTTTGTTTGGATCTAACGAATTAAGAGTAACTGCCTTTAGCTCTTCTATTGATATAGAACCACTTTTGATGTAGGAATCATTGTCCTGTATTTTATCCCTAGCTTTTATATAGAAGTCCTCATTGATGATACCTTTGTTAAATTCATCAACTTTATGATCTGATGTAATTGCAAGTAATCTCTTAATCATGATTTTAGGTGAAACCTCTAGGTTGAAGTAATGACACTTGTACAGGTTCTTGTATTGTGACAAGGATTTGTACAGGTTTAATAGAAATGCTGATTTACCAAAACCACTAGTACCTGCAACCGTCACTAAATCAGTTACATCAAGCTTGAGGAAAAGGCTCAAAATACTAAACCCATCTATAACAATCCCTTGGCTATCATCTGATATCATTTCGTCAATCATATCCTTGGATAGTGCTTCAACCTCTATTTCACAGTTTAGCTTTACAATCTCAGTCAGCTTCGAATAGTATTCATTCGTTGAGATTGTTCCACTTACTGCGCCTAATTTCATCAATTCATCCTTTTTGTAATCTTCTAAAATCAATTTAGCATATCCCAATGCCATGGACTCTTTATCACTATCAGCATACATGTTGTTGATATATACCTTTGTGACAAAATCCTTTGCTTCTTCAAAAGTCATGTAATCAAGCATACGCTCAATATCCATTTTGTTTTCGTTCTTCAGATAGCGATAAAACTTCTTGTAAAGATTGCTCTTGAAGTAGTCTTCACTAAATTTGATTTTGTCTACTAATCTTCTATCATTGGATAAGATGCTTAAGAATTGGAATTCATTGTCATATCTTTTTACGTTGTTATCATTCATAACCATCCTTCATCTTAAGCTTCTTCCTAATCTCATCCAGTTCTTCTTGTTCTTTTAAGTAGACTTTGTATTTTTTGAACTTATCTTGATAATCCAAATAAATCTCATTTTCTAAAAATGTTCTTGAATACATCATTGAAGTTCTATCACTTGCATTTTCTTTTGAATATTCTTTAGCAGCAAAAATAACTAGATCAATTTCTTCTTTATCAAATTCATGTTCCTTCCATGCTTCATAAGTATCTTTCTTAGAACCTTTCTTTTGATATGCCTTCCAAAATCTCACAAAATCATCATCAAAAATTGTTGTAGTTGTAGGAGTATCGTCAGATACTACTACATTCTTTATATTCTTTTCATTCTTGTTAGTGGTCGGTCGTTGGTCACTTGTTGGTCGTTCGTTGGTCACTTCGTTGGTCACTTTTTGGTAATCATCATAATTATTTGTTGATATAGCAGTACTTTTGGAGCTTGTTAAGCTGGTCACTTCGTTGGTCACTTTTTGGTAATCATCATAATTATTTACTGATATAACAGTACCTTTGGAACTTGTTAAGATGGTCAATTCGTTGGTCATTTTTAGGTGTTTTAGTGCAATCCTTACTTTACGCTCGGTCATTCCCGTTTCCTCAGCAATAATCTTCCTGCTGGTAAAGAAACTCCCTCGTTTAACCACATCACCTTTGTATCGCCGATCTTTATGATTTGCTTTTAACAAGCAATAGATAAAGACGTGTAGCGTACTGGAATCCTTGAACCATTCCCAATTTATCATTGACCTATACAATTTGAAAAATCCTAACTTTTTGTTTTCTTCAAACGACATACTAACCACCATTTTCTTTCAGTAATTCTACAATTCTATAACCTGTTTCCTCTTTCTTACAAAAGTGAAACTCAACACCATATCTTTCTATTTGCGTGTTCATCCCTTTGTACAACATTTCGCCAGTCATAAAACGTTGATGAAACATACTGTTTGGATTCCACCACTTTTTAACATCTTCAATAGACTTTATTTTGTCATCTTCAATCAGGAAGATAAGCTTTATTCCATTTTCATTTGCTCTTATCATTTCTCGTTTGAAACGTGCATGATCAGCGCCCATATTAACAGCGTATTCTCCAATGGATTGTTTCCTATCAATCGCACATTTGATATTTGAAAATGACATGTAATCACCAACATCAAGCTTTTTGATAAGGTATTGAACACCTTGATTATCAAAGTGTTCAAATATCCTTTCAGTTTGACTTGGTTTTTCTCTTGTATCTACTTGAATCAGCATTAAAATTGAATATCATCTGGAACTAAATCAGTTGGTAGATTTGGTTTTTCCATTGAAGTTGCTGGTTCTTTAGATTGTTTTGTTGGTTCAATAGAATACTTATGTTCAGCAATGTTTTTAACCGTTGTGAATGATGGAAAATCAGTTCCCTCTTTTTCATCACCGAATTTATCAATGTAGACATTCTTCTTATAAACAACACCAACTAAGTGATTTTTTAAATCATTAGTATCATTATTCCATTTGAATGTTTGATTTGATTCTTCTAAATAATTTAATAGATCCGCAAATGCATATTTAGCACCAGTATATTGGAAATTAAAATTAACGACTGCTTTCTTATTCCATTTAGTTGGATCAAATGTTTTTTCTCCACCATTTTGTTGGTATTCCTTTAAATAAATATCTTTGAATTCTCCTTGTGCAATATCAAAGAAAACTTTTACAGTTTCTCCTTCGATACCAGTAGCAACGATTTTTCCTACATACCCTCCTGGTTGTAAGAACTTTCTTTCATATTCTTTTCTGTTGAAATTTAATTGCATTTCTTTTTGTCTCCTTCTACTTGATTTATTTTATTTTCCAAATATAACCGCCGATAGTTCGTGGATCTCCGTTGATTTTTTTGTGTTTTGAAGCAAATGTTAAATTCCCAGCAGAAATACCATTTATTTTTGCTGCTTCGCAAACCCCACTATATACATTCAACAAATTTCCTTCTTTGTCATATTGATAAACTGTTTTTCTATTTTTTTCTAATAGTTCTAGATCCATAATTTAAATTATATGAGTAACTACACCATTCTAAGTTATCAATAACATTATTTTGTTTATTTTCATCTTTATGATTAACGCACGGTAATTTATTTGGATTAGGTAAAAAAGCTTGCGCTACTAATCTGTGAACTGTTTTTGTATGGTTCTTTTTATCTTTTCTTAGAGTAACTATTTTATAACCTTGCAAATCAGTTCCTCCAATTAAAATCTTATTTGTTAATAGGCTTCTCACATTCCCTTTATTACTTATTTGATAAAGATTCTCGTAGCCTTTTATATCTCTAAATGCTTCCATAATTAGCGTATTTGAATGTTTTGTTTTTCTTCTAAATGACAATAATTACTCATATTGTCTTTAAGCCACTTCTTAATGGCAGTTTTATCCAATGATTCAGTTACTTTGGTTTTGTATAAATCAGTTAAACCTTTTTCCTTAAAATCATTTAGTAAAGATACTGCATCATCAACTGCAACTGATGTTGACTTTCTAAAACTGATAACAACTCTTGGTGTTTCAATCTTCTTAATACCATTTTCTAACATGAAGCTAGATAAGAAAGCTTTGGTATTGCTTACCTTGTTTTCTAAAACTTTTTTTCTTTCAGTTAGAGTTTTGATTTCATCATCTAAGGCTTTTACATCACTCTCACGGTTTTTATTCATTAGAGCTAAATATGAGAGTTTTTGCTCCATGTTTTCATTTAATTGAGTGAAGAGAACTGGATCAGTAATTTCTCCAGTTTCTTCATTAACAAGATTTTCAATTTCTTGTGGAATTTCATATAACTTCATTTATTAATCCTCCTCAGTGTTTTTAACAACTTCAACTGCTTTATTTATGTGCATGCAGCTACCTGTAATTAGTAAGCCATCAACCATGCGATAATATCTACCACATCCCCAATCAAAAGGAATGTAATCTCCTACTTCATGTCTAGAATAAAGGTATTGATTAGCACCTTTTTCTTGTTGTGTTAAGAGTTTTTCAAATTTAAGTAAACTAATATGAGAATTAAGTTTTAACTCTAGAACCCTAATTTTTAGGCTTTCTATGACATCAATTTGTTTCCAATTACTGTCATTTAGAATAAATTCTCTTCTTAAATCATTATTCTTGAGCATCTTCTTCAACTCCTAACCCATAATATTCTCTGATAACTTCATCTACTTTTTTTAGATCATTATCAATTTCTTGGTCTACAAACATTCCCATTGATGTTTTGGCAGTAGTAGTTCCATCACTATTCGTTACAAAAACATGATTGCCATCAACGATTTTTGCAAATAGCACATTTTCAAATAAAGCTTCAAATGTTCCTAATTGTGTATCAATCAATTTACCTGCAGTGATTGCTCTTGATTTTCCTGTATTTGTATCAACTTCAACATGATTTAAAAAGTAAACAATGACATCGTCATTTAATGTTTCAATATAGTTTTTTAAATCAATCATGTGACCTGCAATTTCATTGTATTTAGAATAGCCACCTTCTTTTGCTCTTTGTTGTTGCTCAAAGAACATTAAGTAATCACTATCATCAATGACAAAGGTTTTGACCTTATCTTGAAATTTCTTCATGTATTGTTTGATGACTTCATATCTTTCGCTGTAAGCCATGTTTGTCATCTTGATTACATTGATATCCGTTTTAAAAGGAAGTCTTGATTTGTGTAAGCTAAACACTAAAACTTCACTCTTATTGAAATTTCTTAAAGAAGCTGATTTTCCAGCTCCACTTTCACCATTTATCAAAACAGCTAAACCCATTAAAATTCCTCCAATTCTTTATCTATTTCTTTGATGATTGCCTCTTGTTCATTAAGAGCATCATCTAATTTATTTCTAAGTTCTGATAGAATACTCTCAAAAGGTTTGATTGTAATTCCTGCTCCAACATCATAATTAAGCAGTTCTTCTACACCCTTTAAAAAGTTATCTATTCCACTGACATCTACTTGCCATGACTTAAGCTCTTTCAAAGCATTTTTTAATTTGATAACTGTGCTATTGATACTTTTCCTAGACTTTATTAAATCTTTCTCAGTCATATCGTCCATCTTTCAACTTCCTTTCATATTCAGAAAGCTCTTGATTTAATGAACTGCTTAAACTGAAATCAGCACTATCCCAATGATCTTTCATATCCAATAGAAATATCTCATGTTTAAGATGATCTATTTTTTCTTCGAGCTGTTTCTTTGTCACTAAATTCACTCCCTCTTTATGTATATTTCTTTGTACTTGACACCAAAGCTATTACTTTGATGTTCTACCCATACGTCAATAACGTTATTTTTAACTGCTCCGCCACAATCTTCAGCGACATATATTTGTCCATCAATCATGATTTCACTTCCATATGGGATTATTTTAGGATCCACAGCGATTGTATGATTGACTTGTGCCTTAACTCCCGTAGAAGTTAAATCACCATATTCATCTTCTCCATAGAAATACGCTGTAATTTTAAATACCCCTAATGACTTTCATTTAGAAAGTTCATCAACTTGTTCTTGTAGTTGATTTCTTTCTACCTGGATACATTCATACATGGCTTTGTATTTGGTATTTTCTTGAATTGAAGCTTGTGCTTCATTCAATTCATCCTTGTACAGTTGCATCTGTTGGCTTTGTTCATCATAAGCAGCTTGGATTGAATATGCTTTCGCAAAACCAACACCGCTTAAAATGATTGCTACTACAAATGCAAGTCCTAATGTGATTACACCTTTTCTCGATAATTTCATATTTGCAATTCCTCCCGAATTTGTTTATAATTTATGTGCTATGTTGTGCGCTCGTTTGTTTTGACGAGTGCTTTTTTCATTTAAATACTGTGGCCATGTTTTTTCTTTATACGTAACATCCATAACTTATCGCTCCTTTCTATGAAAAAGCCAATTCACTTATTTCATCTGACAACTCAGCAAATTCAACACTTGAAATCAAGTCCAGCATACAACCCATTTCTATAAATGCACTTAATCTTGCATATTGCCTTGAAATATGCGATAGTGCCGTTTTGAATTCAGCTAACTTTGAAGAATAATCTTCTGGTAAACACTCTTCATAATCTTTTTTTGCTTGTTTTTTGCGTTCAACAAGTTCCTTCAAAAATTTCTTTTCATTTTTGATTTTGAGTTTAATAATCTCCACTTGATCTTTTTGATTCATAATCTTTCTCCTTCCTACTACTGACCATCAAGGAACCAACCTCGTGTTATTTAAAATGATTAATTTCACAATATTAGGACCATCTTTATTATTTGATTTATATGACTTTTTTTATTTGTTCAGGAGATGAGATTGGCTCCTGGATGATCAGTAATTTATTTAATTGTTTTAAGCTAAACTATCTACATATTCTTTAGCTTTTTTTGCCTTGTGATAATTGCTTACGTCAAGACCTGCATACTTTCTTTGAAATTCCAAGATCTCTTGTTGACTGAATTTTCTACCACGCCCTAATCTGATAGGATGAAATATTTCAAGGTCAATAAAGTTAAGTAACTGGTCTCTTGAAATTCCTAGATCTTCACGCAATTCTTTTTCAGTGAGCATCTTTGTTGGTCTGACTTCCATGTGTATCACTCCTTTCTTTTCTTTCATCATTACGACAAGAACTTATTAACAAAGTAAACTTGCCCTTTACCTGTAACTTTAGTAGTTAGGGTAATTCTTGTACTTCCATCCGGATTGCTGATTGTTCTTTCTTTAACTTCAAACAATCCCATATCTATTGCTCTTTGAGTCGGTTGATTTCTTCTTGAACCGCTTTTAATCAAGTAACCATTCTCTCTCATCCACTCAAACAAGCGATTTTGACCGATTTCATAACCATTTTGTCTAATAAGCTTTGCTAACTGACCTATCAAGATTGATTCATCACTAGCACTTACTGCATCAGCAAACAATGCCTTTGGTTTCAACTCCTTGTTTTCTTCCATCAGCGCTTTAACTTGCTTTCTTGAATATTCCAAAGCTCTATTCATTACAGCTTCAGGGCTATTCCATCTTCTTTCTAGTTCCAAGAAGTATTGGCGAACTTCTTTACCTTTGTCACTTCGTTGGATCATTGCAATTTCTTTTGCCATATCTAATGTGATTTCATAATCAGTCGATGGTCGACCACCTTTTGAGTTATCGTCATTTTTGACGAAAACCCTATAATCTTGATTTTCGCTAAATCCATATTCACACATGCGTTGCATCCATTTAGCAAATTCAGTTCCAATTCCTAAAAATCCATGCAATTCTCTTGCTGACAATGTAATTCGGTCATTGCCATAATTGACTTTCAACAATTCATTCATCTTGATTTCTCCTTTCTTAAAACAACTTATTGAAATCATTTATGAGGCTTTCCAATCTTTTTGTTCCATTTTCTACTTCAACAATGATTTCTTTTAATTTTGTGAGTTGTTTTAGATTCATTCTTTGTAAAAGCTTTAATAGTTCTAAAATTTCTTTTTGATTTAAGCCATTCATAAATTTTTCACTTTCATAAATTACGGTTTACCCGTTATTTCTTTCTAAAAAAAGAAGTTGGTCATATTTAACACCATAGACCTCTTCAATTTTTTTTAGCATTAGAACATTTGGATAAGTTTTACCTCTTTCATAATTAGATAAAACATCATCACTAATTCCTAATCTTTTGGCTGCTTCTTTTTGAGATAATCCTAATCTATCTCTTGCAGTTCTTAATGTGTACATTTGTTTTACTTCTGGCATATAAACACCCCCTTCTACCCTAGAAATAATAAGAAAAGACCAATAATAACAACAATAAACCAAAAAACATTAATAACTAACTTGAATATTTCTTTCTTCATATTGCTATTTAAAGTGAATGATGATAGACTTCAATCGTAGAAGTCAATTAAGACTTTCTACGACGAATTTTATTATAGCTAGGAACGTTCCGACGTCCAAAGCGAGTTGAGTTAATTGCGCTATCAATTTTCTCAACTTTTTTATTTTCTTCTCTAGATCATTCACTTTACTACCTCCCTTCCACGCCTATATATTATCACGGTTTAACCGTAATGTCAACTTAAATTACGGTTTTTCATGTTTTTTGTTGAAAAAATTACGGTTTAATCATATAATCAAGATATAGAAAGGAATGATAAATATGTCAGATTTAGGAAATCGTGAAGTAATGGCTGCAAATATAAAATATTTCATGACATTGCACGGAAAAACAAGAAGACAAATGTGTAGTGATTTAGGTTTCTCTTATACAACATTTTCTGATTGGGTTAATGCAAAAACTTATCCACGTATAGATAAAATTGAAATGATGGCTAATTATTTTAATATTTCAAAGGCAGATTTAGTTGAAAGAAAACAAAAAATAGATTTAACAGAAACAGTAGATAACCTTTACAAGATTGACAAAATAAAACTTCCTTTGTTAGGAAATGTCGCTTGTGGAGAACCAATATACGCTGATGAAGATAGAGAAAGCTATATTATGGTTGGTACTGATATGAAGGCTGACTTCTGTTTAAAGTGTCAAGGAGATTCAATGATCAATGCAAGAATTTATGATGGAGATATAGTTTTTGTTAGAAAACAAGATATTGTAAATAATGGAGAAATCGCAGTTGTAATAATTGATGATGAAGCTACATTAAAACGCTTTTATTATTATAAAGAACAAAACCTTGTTATCTTAAAGCCTGAAAATCCAAAATATGAAGATATTGTTTTATCAGGTGACAAATTAAACGAAGTGAAAGTTCTTGGAAAGGCTATCGCTTTTCAAAGTGATGTAATTTAGAACAACCATTTTTTATAATAAATATGAAGGAGGAAGAAAAAATGGCAGTAAACAATGAAGTGATTTTAAGTTGGAGTTTTTTAAAAAAGGTTGAACCAGACAAAGCAATGAAAGAAATATTAGTAGAAGGAGAAGAAATCTTACAATGTTATCAAACTGCTAGAGATCAAGCAGCACTAACAAATAAAAGGATTATTATCATGGACAAACAAGGAATAACAGGAAGCAAAGTAGAAATATATTCATTACCTTATCGTTCTATTGATATGTGGTCAACAGAGAATGCAGGTAAATTATTTGATATCAATGCAGAGCTTGAACTTTGGACTAAAGCAGGTCACTTTAAAATCAAAGTAAATTCTAATTGTGATATAAGAGAATTTGACCAAATCTTAGGTAAAGCAATACTTAGTAATCAATAAAGTTTAGAGAGAAGAGGATTAAGGAAATGAAAAAGAAAAAATGGACTTGGTGGAAGATTTTATTAATTATAGTATTTTCCCCTTTTGCTGTACTTTATTTTGGAGGAAAGTATCTATTTAAATTTTACAAATCAGATAGATTTACAACAAAACAAAAAGCCGTTTATACAGTGATTGGTGTATGTGTACTAGCTTTTATTAGTGTAATTGTAGACATGAATAAAGGCCCTGAATTAAAAAAAGTAGAAATAGCTGATATCACTTTATATAAAGGAAAATCGCAAAAAGTAAAAATGACTTTAACACCAAAAGATTCTAATGCAATGGATACGTCATTCACTGGTTATGATTCAAATATCATTTCCATTGAAGACAATAAAATTAAAGGCAAGAATGCTGGAGAAACAACTGTCGTATGCGAAGTAACTGATGATCATTCAAATGTTATTAAATCTAATAAATTTAAGGTTACTGTAAACCTTACTGAAGAACAAATTGCTGAAAATCAAAAGAAAGCCAAAGAAGCTGCTGCAAAAGCAGAACAAGAAGCTCAAGAAAAAAGAAACACAATTTCTATGAGTGAATCAATCCAAGTAAGAGATTATTGTAAAAAGATTATCAACAGTGTATTAAAATCACCTTCTACTGCTGAATATCCTGATTCATTTTTAAATCCACTTAACGATTGGCAAATGTATAAAAATAACAATCTTGTTACCGTTAAATCATACGTTGATGCTCAAAATAGCTTCGGTGCCATGCTAAGAAATAATTTTATTATTCAAGTACAAATGCAAGATGATGGAAGCGGAAATGCTACTTATGTTCAACTAGGTGACGAAGTAATTTCAGGTACATTCCAATAATAGTCATTAATCAGCAAAGGAGGAATGGTAAATGGACAGTGAGAAAAACAATAACAATATATTTTATTGGATAAAAAAAACATAAACTGCTAACAGTTTGTTTAGGAATTATAATTTATATAGTAATCCCTATCCTTCCATTTATACAATCACCTATTGGAATCTTTTCAAAAGAAGATGCCACATTATTTTTAAGCTACTATGGAACAATCGTAAGCGGTCTTACTGGTGGAGCTTTAACTTTAGGTGGAGTTTGGTGGACTATTAATGATCAAAAGAAACAAAGAGATGAAGATTTTAATATTCAAGAAGCAAGAAGACAAGAAGATTTTGAAAATCAAGAAAGAAGAAGACGAAATGATCTAGCAGTACAATACAAACCGTTGCTTTCTCTTGAATATTCTCATTGTATGCCTGTAAATTTTCCAGTACAAAATAGCGCCTTGTCATTTTATTTTATACTAAAAAATATAGGTAGAGGTGAAGCGATGAAAATACAATTTGAGTGTGATAACAATCAATATCCTTTTTCGTTCATAGCTTCATTCCCTGATGATTTTATGATTATGAAAAACACTGAAAAAAAATTTATGCTATCTACTGCAAAAAGAGGAAAAAAAACTGGTAAAGATACTTTCGAAGCAATAACGATATCAACAGAAGATAAAATAAAAACAACTCTAAAAATTACATTTAATGATTCTTTCGAAAATCAATATTCGTATACATATGGTATAGAATTTGAATATAATGTAAAAATTCCTACTGAAAAAATAGATTCAGTTTCAATCGAAAACGGAAATCCAGTAGTAAAATGGCAAAAAAATACAGATCTAAATTCCTATCAACCAAAATGGCACGCTGCAATCAGCGAACCAAAAATTGAATTTAAAGAAAAAAAGTAACTATTTGTATATTACAGTTCTTATTTCTTTTAAATCAATCTTTATTAATTTAATTTCATTATTTAATCGATTGATTTTATTTAAGATACATATAAAAAATACAAATAACAAAATATTAGCAAAAAATAAATAGAACACTATTTCTTTCATACTTATACCGCCTTTCTTTGATATAAGTATAACTAATATTTAACATTAATCCAATTTATAAGGAGATTTCAAATGAAGAAAACCAACCATGATAACAATTTAGATTATCTTTATGATAACCATCCTGAATTGTTAGATGATTATATAGATGTCTATGAAAATTCTATATTTGCTGTTGATCACATGATATCTCCTGAAGATATGGCTGATATCATGCAAATGATAGAAGCTTTCAGAATAGATAAGTTTAGAAGTTTAAATTAGATATTACGCCTGTTTTTCCGTTATGGGCGTTTTATTATACAAAATATGAGAGGAGTCGTGATATATGATCAGAAAAAGACCTGCAAAAAAAGCAAAAAACGGATATACTTATCAAGTTTATTTTTATTACAGAGACATATTTGACAAAAGAAAGTACTATTCTAAAAGTGGGTTTTTAACAAAGAAAGAGGCACAGATACATGAAGCACAAATGAAAGCTGAGCTTGAAGAGAATGGTTCAATAAATACAAACCGAAATTTAACATTTACCGATGTTTACAACGAGTTTTTAGAAGCTGAGGAGCAATTATACTCTCCTAACACTATTAGCTGCTATAAAATGAAATATAGAAAGTATTTAAAAAATGATATAGGTGATATGAAAATAATGCACATATGCGATTATGAATTTCTTCAATCATATTTGAATTCTTATAGTCATTTATCTCAATCGAATTTAAAATCATTAAAAGCTACTATTTTCAACGTTCTACGCTTTGCAATAAAAAAGAGATATACTTACCCTATCGACCTTTCTTTGATAAAAGCAAACGGTGTAAGAAGCAAAACCAAAGAGAGGGTAATTATATCCTACGAGCTATTTTTAAAAGCGTACAACGAATTAAAGCCATTTCAGGCAATGCTTATTGCTATAGGCTACTATACTGGTATGCGAATTGCGGAAATAACCGCTCTAACATGGGATGATATTGATTTTGAAAACAATCTTATAGATATAAATAAACAACTGACTTATTTATCAAGAACAGTTAAAAACTATGAGGTTCGAGAAATACTAAAAACTTCTAAATCAAGAAGTACAATTCCCCTAGCAGAGCCTTTAAAAATACTTTTATTAAATTATAAAGAAAAATATCCATATAATCCAATATGTTCAAACAAAGGAAAATATTTTGATATTTTAAATTTTGATAGAAGACTAAAAAGGAAATACGGTTTCACATATCATGATTTAAGACATACTTTTACAACTAATGTAATTTCAAAGGGAACTGATATTAAAATTGCTCAAGAATTATTGAGACATGAAAACTACAACATAACATTATCTCTTTATACTCATATTGATGACAGCTCAAAATTAGGTGCTGTAAATGATGTTTTCAATATAAAAGATGTCAAAAATATGCCAAAAATGAAAAATCTTAATTAACAATCTTTCAAAACCGTTGATATATATAGTTTTTCTAAAATAAAAAATGAAAGAACTAAATGTCGAATGACATTTGTTCTTTCATAACCATTTGAACAGGTTTAAATGATTTACGATGTATCGGACAAGGTCCATATTTAGCAAGTGCTTCTTTATGAGCTTTTGTGACATATCCTTTATGTTTTTCAAAACCATATTGAGGATATTTTTTTGCGTATTCAATCATTAAATGATCTCTTGTCACTTTTGCAAGTATACTTGCCGCTGCAATTGACATGGATAAAGTATCTCCTTTAATAATAGAAAGATGCTCAATATCATGCAAAGGCATCGCATCTGTCAAAGCAAACATTTTTTCTTTTTTTAATATCTGGCAACATTTTTCCATACCCTTTTGACTTGCACTATAAACATTTAAACGATCAACATCTTCTACAGAAATCACTTCAATATGATAGGCTAGCGCATTTTCAACAATAATTTGATACATTGCCTCTCTTTTTTTTGCTGATAACTGTTTTGAATCAAAAATACGTTCATCATAGAAGCCTTTAGGAAAAATAACACCAGCAACAACAAGTTCCCCTGCCATGGGTCCTCTTCCTGCCTCATCAAGACCAATAATATAATCATAACCTAAATCATAATATTTATTTTCATATTCAAGTAAATTACTCATTTGGCAACTCCCATGTGACCTTCGCAATAGCACCATCAAATAAGTCCGTAAAGAACATATCCATCACACGTTCATAATCCGTAATTCCTCTAACTGGTTTGATTTTCTTGTTAGATGCAATATCATCATAACATTTTTCAATCCAATCTTCTTCTAAATCAATTTCAATTTGATAACGATTTTCAACACTTCTTGGATAGTTTTTTACTAAATGTTCTACAGCATACATAAATAGATCTTCTCTTGGTAAAATTTGTTGTTTGATTGATCCAATCAAAGCAATATTTCGAGCAACTGTTTCATTTTCAAATTTTGGCCATAAAACTCCTGGTGTATCAAATAATTCAAAATCTTTATCAACTTTAATGATTTGTTGTGCTTTTGTTACCCCTGGTTTATTTCCTGTAACTGTTGCTTTCCTTTTGGCTAAACGATTAATAAATGTAGATTTTCCAACATTAGGAATTCCTAAAACCATTGCTCTCATCGCCCGAGGTTTTAATCCTTTTTTAGCTTCTCTTTCCATTTTATCTTTTAAGATTTCTTTACAAACTTGAATGATTTTTTTATATTCATTGAATTGTTTAAGATTAACACTCATTGCATAATAACCATGATCTTTATAATATTGAATCCACTTTTTAGTAATTTCTGGATTTGCAAGATCTTCTTTTGTCATAACAATTAATCTAGGTTTATTATTGACAATACCATTAAATAACGGGTTTTTACTTGAATAAGGAGCTCTTGCATCTACTAATTCTACAACAATATCAATTAATTTTATTTTTTCAGCGATTTCTCTTTTAGCTTTTGCCATATGTCCTGGAAACCATTGTATTTGTGCCATT
>ERZ1673740.677-NODE-677-length-35012-cov-4.767257_pt1 | contig 35012 bp, 40 predicted proteins | sample MGYA00580221_ERZ1673740 | MGnify/ENA primary metagenome ERZ1673740 (study PRJEB41218, sample SAMN15661786) | gut metagenome | host: Homo sapiens | place: Canada: London | collected 2015-08-20/2019-03-30 | study: EMG produced TPA metagenomics assembly of...
CATTCACATACCATATATGGCATAGTGATTAAATTTTCACCAATTAAGAAAGACTTAACTCTTTCATTTACCCCACAAATTAACTGAAACAATTACCCCATTGCGGAGGTTATATTTAAAATAAGTAATATCCATTCTAGTATCGCAAGAATGGATATTGTATTATGTACACTTAATCTTAAAATCTCCCGTTTTAAAAGGTTTTAGTCTGTATAAGTCCGTCAGATTTGACTTTTAGGCTTGTTTGTAATATTCTTAACACATCTTGTAATTTAAAAGGTTGCAATTTTGGTATTTATTATGAAAAAGAAAATTCTTACAAGTGTACTTTTGATAGGACTTATGGCTAGCGGAATTTCCATTCTTGCTCCAGCTTCGTATGCGGCTCAAAAGTTGACTAGAAAACAAAAAAAAGAAAATCAGTATTTGGAAACAGCACTATCTGCTTTTGAAATGAAACAATATGATACTGCAATTGAGTATTATACAAAGGCTATTGAATTAAATCCTACAAATTCAGAGAGCTATGCAAAACGTGCTAATGCAAAATATTTGCTTGGAAATTATAAAGATGCAGTAAAGGATTACACATCTGCATTAGAAATAGATCCAAATCAAGAAAATATTTATTATAATCGTGGGATTGCGAATACGAATTTGAAAGCGTATGATGATGTAATTGCCGATTATACAAAAGAATTGGAAGTTAATCCGAAAAATATCAATGCCTATCTAAATAGAGGAACAACAAAAGTCATGTTGAATAAGTTTGACGAAGCGATTTCAGACTTTTCAAAGGCTATTGAATTGGATGCAAAAAATGAAATGGCTTATTACAATAGAGGGATTGCTAAGCGTTGTAATAAGGATTACAAAGGGGCATTAGCCGATTATTCAAAAGTTATTGAACTTGATTCTAAATCTGCTGATGCATATAATAATAGAGGAGTTGCAAAGTACTATTTAAAGGATTATTCTGGTGCAATTGCAGATTATGCAAAAGTTGTTGAATTAAATAAAAATTTCAAACGAGTTTATTACAATCGAGGTCTTGCAAATTTGGGATTGTCTAAGTTTGAAGATGCAATTCTTGATTTTACGAAAGAAATAGAACATAATCCTAAAAATGATCAGGCTTATTATGATAGAGGGTTAGCAGAGGCTAAGTTATCTCATTATAATTCTGCGATAGACGATTATTCAAAAGCAATTGAATTAAATCCTAAGAATGCCGATTATTATGCAGATAGAGGGGAATTGTTGTATCGTTCTGGTGGTGATTTGAAAAAAGCTGAACAAGATTTGACTAAAGCAATAGAGCTTGACAGTACAGATGCTGAAAAATATTTGACAAGAGCAATGATTTTTTGCAAATTGAAGATGTATCTTGTTGCAATAGATGATTTGAATATTGCAATAAAAATAAATCCAAAGAATACTGAAGCATATGATTTGCGTTCTTATGCAATAAAATCTTTGTCTGGACAAGGTAAATAGTAATAATTTCCATCATTTGTACTAGGTTTATACATTGAACTTGGTGCTATAATTGACTTGAAAAGGAGAGTCTTATATGGAAATTAAAATTGTAAAAAACACAAAAGAAGTTTTGTGTGATGTTTTGGTTGTAAATAAATTTGAAGGTAAAGAAACTTCAAATGCTTTGGTTAACAGATTTGCTCCAGAGTCTTTTCAAGGTAAGGCTGGGCAAATGTTCGTGATTCATACTCAAAAAGAATACTCAGCTGAACAAATTTTAGCTATTGGTTTAGGTCAAGAAAACCATATGGATAATAATGTGGTTCGTGAAAATGTTGCTAAGGCAATTAAAAAATGTATTGAATTGAAGGCTAAAACTGTTGCGTTTGATTTTGATACAGATTATAGTTTTGGCGTTCCGACTGTAATTGGTGCTTCTATTGCTAATTATCATTTTGATAAATATAAAACAAAAAAAGGTCATAGAATTTCTGAAATTTATCTTTCAAATGTTTCAAGCGATGTTGAGATGGCTAAAACTGTTGCAGAGGCTATGAAATTTACACGAAATTTGGCTAACGAACCAGCTGCATTTGCTACGCCAACAAAATTAGCTGAAATTGCTCAAGGTTTTGAAGGTTTAGAAACAGTTGTTTATGATGAAGCAAAAATTAGAGAAATGGGTATGGGAGCGTACCTTGCTGTTGCTCAAGGTAGTGTACAACCTCCAAAATTTATCCATATGAAATATACCCCACAAAATCCTAAGAAAAGAATTGCTATTATTGGTAAGGGATTATGCTTTGATAGTGGCGGTCTTGATATCAAACCAGCTGCATCAATGTTAAACATGAAAGATGATATGTCTGGTGCTGCTTGTGTTTTAGGAATTATGAAAGTTATTTCTAAACTTCATCCAGAAATTGAAGTTAATGGTATTATTGCTGCTTGTGAAAATATGCCATCAGGTAGCTCATACAAACCAGGAGATATTGTCACTGCTAAAAATGGTAAAACAATTGAAGTAGATAATACCGATGCAGAAGGCCGTTTAACTTTGGCAGATGCTTTATGCTATGCTTGTGAACTTGGAGTTGATGAAGTAATTGATATTGCTACATTAACGGGTGCTTGCATGGTTGCACTTGGAACTGCTGCTTCTGGTATTATGGGTAATGATGAAGAGTTTATTCAAGACATTATTAAAACTGGAAATTATGTAGGTGAAAAATACTGGGAACTTCCTATGTGGCAAGAATATCGTGACAATATGAATAGTGATGTTGCTGATATGAAAAACACTGGCACAAGATTTGGTGGGGCTTCTGCTGCTGGCATGTTCTTGAAAGAATTTGTGACAGATAGTGTAAAATGGGCTCACCTTGATGTTGCGGGAACAGCTCTTATTGATAAGCCTCAAAAAGAATTCTGTAAAGGTGCAACTGGTGTTGGTGTTAGAACATTGCTAAGCTATATTTTAGCTCACTAGTTTGAATTTGTGAATAAAATCTAAAAGCGTGGTGTAAAATTTGCACTACGCTTTTGTTTTTACATATTGTAATAATAAAGAAGCCCAAGTAAAAGTATGTTATACTATAATTAAATTAACATTTTGTGATTAGAGGGAATATGAAAAAGATTTTAATTGTTGATGACGAACAAGATATAGTTGAGAGCCTTAAATTTGTATTAGAAAATTGTAATTATACTTGCTATTGTGCTTATAACGGTGAGGATGGGTTAAAATTAGCAAGAGAAATTATTCCAGATTTAATTATTCTTGATGTTATGATGCCAAGAATAAATGGCTTTAAAATCAGTAGATTATTAAAATTTGACAGTAAATATAAAAATATTCCGATTTTAATGGTAACTGCTCGTTCGCAAGAAGAAGATAAACTTATTGGGGAAGAAACTGGTGCAGATGAATATATTACTAAACCTTTCGACCTTGATGATGTAGTAAAAACAGTTCAAAAGTATTTGGATTCAGATAAGTAAAATGAATATTATTACAAACAAAACATTAGAAACTTTAAAATATGACTTGGTGAGAGAAGGACTTGTTCAGTATGAAGTGGTTGAACAAGCGGAAGAGATTGCAAATGCTCAAAATATTAATATAGGTCAAGCTCTTATCAACTCTGGCTTTTTGACAGAAGAAAAGCTAATCAAATTTTTGGAATCTAAACTTCACACTCCATATGTGAATTTGGATGATTACCAACTTGATCCAAATTGTTTGAAATATATAAATTATTCAGATGCAAGAAGATATAAAATTATTCCGCTATTTAAAATTGAAAATACTTTAACGGTTGCAATGGCTGATCCTCGTGATTTGTTTGCAATAGATAAAATTATGGAAACTGCGGAATGTGAGATTGATCCTGTTTTATCTTCTGAAGAAAGTATTTTGAAAAAAATTGATGAATATTACAAGATTGATGTCACTGTTGGTAATATCTCAACAGATGAAAATTCTGGTTATGATTGGCAAGATGAATTGCACAAAGAAGATTTGAGTGATAACCATATCCAAAAAATTATTCGTGCAATCTTAAAACAAGCAATATTAGAAGGAATTCATGAAGTTACATTCCAAGGAGAGGATGACGGCTTGGGTGTTAATTTCAAAAAACACGGAGAATTTTCGAATAAAGGTTCAATCCCTACTGTTTTGGTTTCATCTTTTGTTGCAAAATTAAAATCCCTATCAGAGCTTGATCCTTCTGTTTCAGAAGTTCCTCAACTAGGTAAATTGTGTTTCAAGGTTGATAATATTATCGTAATTGCTAGTGTTTCAACTTTCCCAACTATTATGGGTGAAAGAATTTTCTTGAAAATATATAAACCACCTAAAAAATTAGAAGAAATTATTTCTTCTAAAACAGGTTTGGCTGAGGTGAAACAAGCCCTAAATAAACCAGGTATAATTTTGGTTTGCGGTTCTGCTTTGAGTGGTAAGACTCATGTGATATACTCATTGCTTTTAGAAGCAGCGAAGAATAAATCTAAAAATATAATGACCCTTGAAAGTATTTCAAAATACGAATTGACAGGGGTTAACCAATGCGAATTTAATGAAAATGTTGGCTTCAATATGGACAAAGCTGCTAGATTTATTGAGTTTCAGGCTCCTGATATCATTTATCTTGAAGGGATTAAGTCAAAAGAATCTTTTGATTATTTCTCAAGTCTAGTATATAACGATAAAACCGTTGTGATGGAATTTTTGGCAAATAATATGGATGATTTGAGGAATAAAATGTCATTTTCAGATTTTGATACCTTAAAATCAATAATATCTTGTATGATATTTATTCATTCCCAAACAAGTGTTGAAGTCTTTAATAGAGAAACAATTCAAAAATATTTAGGTTAAAAAAAAGCCCGCTTCTTTTGAGCGGGTTCTAAAATTTTCTAGGGAATTAGGAATAGGAATTAATCTTCTCTCTTGTATTTAAACGGATTTTGAAATCTCTCTTTTAATATCTCTCGTGTTTATTTAATGTTTACATATATATAAAGTATATAAAAAGTATCTAATTTCAATAAAGCTTTAATTTGTTACAATTCGTAATAAAAAAGAGAGGCTATTTTATAGCCTCTCTAAAATGTATTTTATTTGTTTAAATTTTATTTCAATGCAAAAGTCATATCTGCTTCTACACAAGTTTTTCCATCTACTTTACCAACACCGTGAGCTTTGCAGATAGGTCCTTTAACTTTAGTAAGTTCAACTTCCATTTCAAATTTATCACCAGGTCTAACGATATTTTTAAATCTTACACCATCAACTCCAGCGTATAGAGTTAATTTTCCTTCAAATTCTGGCATTGTCATTAAAATTGGAGCTGAACATTGAGCCATAGCTTCAAGTTGTAAAACTCCTGGCATGATTGGATTTCCAGGGAAGTGACCTTGGAAAAATTGTTCATTCATAGTTAAATTTTTATAACCTTTAGCGTATTTACCTGGAACGCATTCGGTAATTCTATCAACTAATAAGAATGGATATCTGTGAGGAATCATTTCCATAATTTGCATGGTATCGAAGCTTAGAACTTCTTTAGTTTCTTCTGACATTTTTCTCTCCTTATATTTCTACTAATTTATCTTTCAACATTTTTGCAACTTTGACATGAACGGCATGCCCAGCTTCTTTTGCAAGGATTTGGCATCTCATATTTAGAGGGTTTACACCTGTTAAATATAAATCTCCAACCAAATCAAGCATCTTATGTTTAATAGGTTCATTTTCTGAACGTAACTCTGTTGTATATCCTCCATCATCAGTGAATCCAACAGTATTATCTTGAGTTACACCTTGAGCAAATCCGAGCATTTGATATTTTTTCAAGTCGTGATAAAAACCAAATGTTCTTGCTTCAATGATTTCGTATTTATTTTTAGGGTTATAGTTAACAAATTTTCTTGTTAAATCAGGATGTGCATAGTTTACGGCATAAGACATAAACAAGCTGTCTGATGGTAGAATAACAAGACTAGTTTTACCATTGAGGTAATAAACAGGTTCTGAAACCGTGTAATATTTCTCTTTTGCAAAGAACGGCTTATCTGTTCCTGCTTCTTTTATTGCCTTAACCCACTCTAAAGAGCTTCCGTCGAGAGCTGGAACTTCTTCTTCTGTCATACAAATATCAACTGAATCAATGTGGCAGAATGCTAATGCCGCAGATAAGTGTTCCGTAAGCATTGCACGAGCTTTTTTTGTTCCCATTACAACGCAATGGTCTGTCGAAATAACATTATCAACACTTGCTGTAAAAGAGTCTTTGTCTTTAACAAAATATCTTATCTGTCCAGAGTTTGATGGGAACAATGTTACCTCACAAGGTTTGTTCTTCATCAAACCGTTTCCAACTAGCTTAACTTCTTTCTTTAGGGTTACCATTTTTTATTTGTTTACCTCAATTTCTTCTTGGTGTGCATCTTCGAAAGATTTCAAGATTGGCTCAAATTTTCTGAATTTTGCAAAAATATCTTGAGCATCTTTCATAGTTTTTAATTGTTTAATAAAGTCTTTTCTTGGTACAGCTGGGATACCAACAATAATTGATTTTGCTGGGAATGATTTTGTAACACCAGCTTTTGCAGTAATAATTGTATCAGAACCGATTTCGATGTGGTCAGCTAAGCCTGCTTGCCCAGCAATAACAACTCTATCGCCGATTACACAGCTTCCAGCAATACCAACTTGAGAAACGATTAAGCAACCTTTTCCAATACGGCAGTTGTGACCAATCATAACTAAGTCGTCAATTTTAGTATTGTCACCAATAATTGTATTTTCAATAGTTCCACGGTCAATTGCTGTATTTGCTCCGATTTCAACATTGTTGCCGATTACAACTGAACCGATTGAAGGAATTTTGAAGATAACTTGTTCTACGTCACCTTCTTTAATTTCACCTTCTTTTCTAGCATTTTCAATGTTGTTTGGATTTTCAGTTACAAAACTGAATCCGTCTGCACCTAGAGATACGCCGTGGTTTAATATTACGTCGTTTCCAATTTGAACTCTGTCACCAATGTTTACCCCTGGGTGGAAGAAACAGTTGTTTCCGATTTTTACATTACTTCCGATGTATGAATTAGCTAAAATTTTAGTGTTATCGCCGATTACTGCGTTTGGAGAAACAACAACGTTAGGACCGATACAAACATTTTGACCTAATTTTGCAGTTGGATCAACAACAGCAGAAGGGTGAATATCTTTATTTACAACTGGTGGAACGTAGAATAGATTTAACAATTTCATCATTGCAAGTCTAGGTCTTTCAACTTCAATTGTTGTAAAACCTTCTAGTTGAACACCTAGTGGAACTAATGCAGCTTTTGCTTTTGAGTTTGCCAAGTTTGCAATTTCTTCTTCTCCTAAAGCTAAAGCTAAAGTATTTTCATCACTTAACAATGGTGGTGCAATATGAGTAATTTCTGGACTTGCAACCTTTGTTAACATACCCCCTACAATTTGTGTAATTTCATCAACTGTAAATGATCTCATCTTTTTCTCCTTATATAACATATTTTTTTGTTTTTAAATCTTTTGAAGAATCCTTTTTATTATTTAACATATCCACTCATTTAGGATTCTTTCATCTTATTTATTGTGTTCGTGGTTGATTTACCTGCCACAAAATCAATAAACTCGACTCTAATGTTGTTTTTTTTCATAACATCTGCTTCTGGAAGAGTTTCCATTGTGTAATCGGCACCTTTTGTATAAACATCAGGTTTAATTTCATCTAATAAATTTCTTGGGCTGTCTTCATCAAATAACACTACATAATCAACACAAGACAAAGCACATAAAACTTCTGCTCTATCAAGTTCGTTGTTAATTGGTCTTGTTGGCCCTTTTATGCTTTTAACAGATTTGTCGGAGTTTAAAAGTACCATCGAATAATCTGCAAATGTTTTTGTTTTTTGCAAATATCTAACGTGTCCGACATGTAGGATGTCAAAACATCCATTTGTTACTACTACTGTTTTTCCACTTTGATGCAGTTTTTTTACGAAATCCGCTACGTTTTCTCTTTGTAAGAGCTGTCCCATAAGCTATATCCTCTAATACCCCTAAATTATACCCTAAACTAGAGAAAAAGTCCTATTATATTAACAAAAAGTAATATTTAACAGGACTTTTCATACTTTGAAATTATCCAATAAAAGATTTTGTTGAATGTTGTGCTTGAGTTTTATTTTGATTATCAATAAACATTTTTGGAACTTTGTTCTTTAATCTTTTTGGAATATTATCCCCTACAAAAAAGCCATTTCTGGTGTCTAGTCTATCTTTAATCAATCCAATAGCTCTTTCTTTTTCTGGGTTAATTGCTTGTAATAAATTTTTGTTCTTTTCAAAAATTGAGGTAATAGTTAATTTGTTAATATACATTCATATCCTTCTTTCTGGGAAATGGGTTTGTTTAGTACAAACCCATTTCAATAACTTTTTTGCAAATTCTAACGGTATTTAATGCTGCACCAATTCTAAGGTTATCAGCGACACACCATAGAGATATTCCGTTATCAAATGCAAGATTTTTTCTAATTCTTCCAACAAATACTGGGTCAACTCCAGAAGCATCACGAGTAGTTGGGTATTCAAAATTTTCTGGATTATCAATAACTTTTAAACCAAATGAGTTTGATAATATTTCACGAACTTCTTCTGGAGTTACTTTTTCTTCAAATTCAATATCAACAGCTTCTGAGTGTCCATTATATACAGGAACTCTTGCTGCGGTACAAGAAATTGGCAAATCTTGAGGAAGGTGAAGAATTTTTTTAGTTTCGTTTACAACTTTCATTTCTTCTTTTGTATATGCGTTTTCGCAGAAAACGTCAATTTGAGGAATTACGTTGAACGAAATTGGTTTTTTGAATGCTTCGTTTTTAAAATCTTTACCTTCAAGAGTTGCTTTAGTATTTTCTGTTAATTCGTTGATTGCTTTTAAACCTGCTCCTGAAACAGCTTGGTATGTAGAAACAAGCAATCTTTTAATTTTAAATTTGTCATTAAGAGGTTTTAGTACAAGCATTAATTGAGAAGTTGAGCAGTTAGGGTTAGCAATAATCCCTTTGTGTTTTTTCAAATCTTCATCATTTACGTATGCAATAACCAATGGTACATCTTTATCCATTCTAAAAGCAGAAGAGTTATCAATCAAAACTCCGCCACGCTTAACAATTTCTGGAGCAAATTTTTGAGAAGTAGAACCGCCAGCAGAAGCAAGAACGATATTCACCCCATCAAAACTTTCAGGTTTTGCTTCTTCTACGGTGTAGGTTTTGCCTTGAAATTCAATTTTCGTTCCAGCACTTTTAGCACTAGATAAAAATTTGATTGAATTAAAGTCTATTTTTAATTCATCAACAATCTTTGTAATTTCTCTACCTACAACACCAGTAGCACCTAAAATTGCAATATTTGCTTTTTGTTTTGACATATATAATTCCCTCTTTATTTGTATGCAATTAATCTTACTACAAGAATAATTGTTAAGCTCACAATTAAAATATAAATTTACAATAGGCAATAATATCTATTTCCAGTTACTATTATCCCCATCTACGTCAATATTTAACGAATTATTATGACCTTCAAACAATCTGCTTGTATTTGGACAATCTCCAGAGGGGCACCATCGTTGTTTAGTTTTGATATCTTTCTAAGGAATAATTGCATCAACTTCTGCGGAGTACTTAGAATCTTTACTTTTGCTATTTCCAAAATATACTACATATCTGTCTTTACCTAGTTCATTTGGTTTTGAAAATCCATTAACGTCGATAATAATTGGCCATTCGGAACCTGCATATAAGTAATATTGCATTCCCGAAGCATCCATAAACGCAGGTGTTTGGTTATTACAACCTCGTCCTTTGTTTGAAAAACTTCCTTGTCCGGATTGTCCTTTTTCACATTCAAAACATTTTTTAGCGTTATGTTCAAAACAAGTAGTTGCACCTGTAAAATATGTGGAAAGAATTTTAAAATTTTCCCCAATAATTCCATCTGCTTGATACACTGCTCCTGGATTACTTAAATCTATATCATAACCATCATTTTGCATTAATCTTAGGGCTTGATTTAATGAACTAAAAGCTTTTCTATATGCGGTGGCATATTGCAGATTTTGGATTTTAGAAGTCAAGGTTGGAATGGTCATTGCTGCAACAACGCCAATAATTCCTAGTGTAATTAAAACTTCTGCCAGAGTAAATCCCGTGTGGTTTACTTTGCACTTGTTTAATATATTTATCATAAATTTAGTTTATTTTATAGTCTAATGATTGTCAAGTCTATAAAATAGAGTTATGGATGAAAGATTAAAAACCTTAGGTTTGAACATAAAATTCGCAAGAATGAAAAAGGGGATTTCTCAAGAGCGACTTGCAGAGTTGGTTGATTTGTCGAGAACGGCAATAAGTTTTATAGAAACGGCTCGCCAAAATACAACGATTTTAAAGGTTATTGATATTGCAAAGGTTTTAGATGTTGATATAAATGAATTGATAAAAAATGTTTAAATCTTAAGAATATGTAAAAGCGGGATGTAGTTATTAGCTACATCCCGCTTTATTATAATAAATATTTCTCCAATTACATCATGATATTTTCTAAGCCATAAACAAAATCATTTTTATCAAATACATGTTTTACAGCCATGACAACTCCTGGCATGTAACATTTTCTATCTGTTGAGTCATGTCTAATAGATAATGTTTGACCGAATGAACCAAATAAAACTTCTTGAGAAGCCATAAATCCTGGCATTCTAATTGAGTGAATTTGAATATCAGAGTATGACGTTCCACCTCGAGAACCTTCTATTGTTTCTTTTTCTGGGCAATTTCCACCTTTGAAAGAATCTTTTGCTTCAGACATCATTAAAGCTGTTTTGATTGCGGTTCCAGATGGGGCATCTTTTTTCTGGTTGTGGTGATATTCAATAATTTCAGCATTATCAAAATATTTTGCAGCCATTTGTGCAAACATCATCATTAAAACGGCTCCAGTAGAAAAATTAGGAGCGATTAAACAACCTGTTTTATTTTCTGTTGATAATTTTTTCAAATGCTCAATTTCTTCATCTTTCAATCCTGTTGTTCCAATAACGATTTTAATACCATTGTTTAGGCAATATTTAGCATTTTCGTAAATAGATGCTGGTTGTGTAAAATCTACCAAGACATCAATATCACAGGCTTTATGAGCTTCTTCTATTGATTTGAAATTGTCTCCTGCAATATCAATTTGAGCAGCAAGTTCCATTTCAGAATCAGCGTTTACTGCTGCACAAACTTCTTTACCCATTCTACCCATTGCACCGCATACAGCAACTTTTATCATTATAAAATCTCCTTTATTTTTTCTTATCCTTTTTGTTTATTTTACAACAAAAAAGGTTAGACTAAAATCTAACCTTTTTTATATCAATTTTTTTTTTCGATTTAGTAATCTCCGTCAGATGTTTCTTCGTCATCTTTTAGGGCAGATAAATCATCTCTGCAAACTGAATCAAATCCGTCAGGTAACATATCGTCATCTGGCCAAACTGTGTCGTTGTCATATCTTGCTGATGCCAAGTTTTCAGATGCTGAAAGGTCTGAACTTGTTAAAACTGTTTCTGATAATACGCAACCAGCCATATCACAATCTGTAAAATTGCAATAAATCATTTCTGCATAACTGCAATCTGCACCAGTTAATAAGCTTTCAGAAAAATCACATTCTGATACGTGTGAACGAGTAAAATCAACTGAGGTTAAATCTGCTCCGTAGAAGTTTACTAATGACAAGTTGCTATCTGCAAAAGAACTTGAGTTTAAATCCACATCAGAAAAATCGACTTCTTTTAATACCATATTGGAAAAATCGACTTCGCTCAAGTCAACTTCCTCAACTTCTTTTTTCCATTCATTGAATTTTTCGGGGTTGTTTTCAATCAAAGATATTAATTCTTCTTTTGTATAATCTAACATTCTTATCTCCTTAAAAAATATCTATTTTTCTACTAAGTTCATTTGCATTGCAATAAGCACTGCTTGGGTTCTGTTTGTAACATTTAATTTTTTAAAAATATTGCAAAGATGACTTTTTACAGTCACTTCGCTAAGGACTAATTTTTCTGCAATAGATTTATTGCTTTCGCCCTGCGTAACTAATAATAAAACATCTTTTTCACGCTTAGTCAAGGAGTTAAAATTGTCTGCTTGACTAATTGTAACATTTGTCCCTTGTTGTTGAGATTGAGAACGTTTTACTCTTCGCAAAACGGCTTCAATTCGAGCCAAAAGATTGGGTAAAATAAATGGTTTTACGATATAATCGTCCGCCCCAATTTTTAATCCAGAAATCATTTTTTGGTCTTCGTTCACTGCTGTTACCATAATGACTGGAAGGTCTGCGGTTGTTGGATTTTTGCGAATAGCTTTTAATGTTTCCCAGCCATTCAAATTGGGCATCATTACATCTAGCAAAACTAAATCGAAGGTTTTGCCAGAATTTAAGATGTTCAATGCTTGAATTCCATCTAATGCACAGGTCAAATCGTAACCATAAAAAGGAAGAACTTCTTCCAAATATCGTGGATTGTCATCAACTAATAGTATTTTAGTTAAATCAGACATTGTAGAACCTTTATTTTAATTATACGATTTGGTATTTTAAAGCTTTCAACGCTGCTTGAAGTCTATCGTCAACTTCTAGTTTTTGCAAAATGCTTGCAACGTGAGCTTTGGTTGTATTTACGCTAATCACAAGATGTTGGGCGATTTCCATATTACTGTAACCTTCAGTCATAAGTTTCAAAATTTGAGCTTCTCTTGCGGTTAAATCATAATTTTTGTAAGAAGTTTCTGGTACATCCATTTTTGTATTGGATGTAGCTTGAAGAACAATATGTGCAATACTTGGGTCAAACCAAGCCGCACCATCTGCTACTGATTGTACAACTTGAACAAGTCTTTGCAGGTTAATTTCTTTTGAACAGTACGCATTTGCACCTGCTTTCAAACTGTTTAATACTTCTTTTTCATCATTGTGAGAAGTTAGGATGATGATTTTTGCATCTTTTCTTATTGTATGAATGGCTTTTGTTGCTTCAATTCCATTCATATTAGGCAAGCCTAAATCCATAATTACTAAATCAATTTCATTGTTTTTGAAAATTTCAAGAGCTTCTTCAGCAGATGATGCCTCATAAATTGTTCCAATAAAATCAACATCTTCAAATGTTGTTTTCAAACCAAAACGAGTTAATTCATGATCTTCGACAATCAAAATATTTTTCTTCATATGCTAAGTTCCTCTTTTGCTAAATCATAATCAGGATTTAAGTCCAAACTTTTTTCGAAATTTTTGCGAGCGTCAGCTGTTAATCCTTTGTTTTTTAGAACCAATCCCAGATAATAATAGTATCTAAAATCAGTTTCGTCAATATATTTGGCAATTCCTAAAAAAGTTTGTGCTTTATCAAAATCTTCTTGGTTGATAGATATTCTAGCTAAATCTATCCATCCAGCACTAAAATTTGGATTGATTGCAACTGCTTTTTTTAGATATGTTACTTCTCTATCTTTTTCAAGTAAAGCCATTTGGTAGTATGCTTCATAGGAATTTGATGCAACTCGTAAAACTTTAGAATATAATTCTTTTGCCTTTTTTATGTTATTCATTTTTTGATAAACTTGGGCTAACTTTATTTCTGCACTGTGTGAAGAATCCTTACCGCAAGCCCTTTTATAGTAGCCTTCTGCAAGTTTATAATCTTTATTTCTAAATGCAATATCTCCAAGAACAACCAAAGCTCGGTAGTTGGATTGGTCAATATCGATAGATTTTAATGCGTAATCTTGAGCTTTTTCAAACTCTTTCAATTTGAAATAAACAAGTGATGTTAATGCGTAAACTTCCTTATTGATATTTTTTTTACCTGAAATTGAGGCTTGTAAAACTCTTAAAGCCTTGTTATATTCTCCCTCGTAGTAATAATAGTAAGCGAGGTGATATTTCTTCCAATAATCATTTTTCGCAGCTTTGTACAAAATATATTGTTGTGAAGAATGAAGTTCATTATCAAAAACTATTGTATTGATTTCACTTGATTCCAAATCATTCAAGGCTTTGACACCATCTTGAGGTTTGCCTGATTGAGCTAAAATTTCTGCTTTTAATCTTTTGTAATTTATATTTTTAGGGTTTTTAGAGATTGCAGAATCGATAAATTTTTCAGCTTGTTTTACATCTCCATTTTTCATACTTCCAAAAGCCGCAAGATAATTTGCATAATCTGATTCAGAAAGTAATGAAGATTGTTTCATTAACTCAGCTGTTGCTTCTCTACTTTGGTCATTGTACATAATGTTTGAGTAGATTTCAGCTAAATATATTTGATCTTTATGAGTTAATTTGTAGCTTGGGAAGTAGAAGTTTTTAACATCTTCTTCTAGTAAAGATGCAACTTCATCGTCTTGAATTTTTGACATTGCAAGTTCTGCCAAATTGAAAAAGCCAATAGAAGCCATTTCTTGAATTAATCTCATATAGATATAATCACTAGGCTGAATGTTTTCAATAAGCATTCTAAAATCCTGATAAGAAGAGCGAACATTGCTTTGCATAAATTTATCCATTGCAATTGTATATTGGTTTTTGATTGCATTTTTTGTAAGTGTTCCTCTTTTCAAATCGTATGTTGGTTGAGAAATTGTTTCCAAGTATGTAGATTGATTGTTCTCTAACGGATTGACTGGTTTTATTGTCCCAAAGTCAAGTGCAAGTGCTGGTTGAAGAGCCATTGATAAAAGTATAGAAAATACTAAATATTTTTTCATTATTTATTGCTCCTTCTCTTCTTGAGATTTGCCAAGATAATAATGATTAAACAAGTCCACAACTTTTTGACTTTCAGCGGATAAGTTTTCAGAATTAACAAATCTGTAAATTGACATCAAGTCATATTGCTTTAAAAGTTCTTCGTCATTAGGGTTCATTTGTCCGTTATATTCAGATAAGAACACTCGAATAATTTTGCTACAAGAAATTGACATAAACGTATCAACTAGATTTTTATCAAAATGTGACCCAGCACCTTTCATTAAGATATCTAAAACATTAGCGATTGGCATTTTATCACGGTAGTGACGTTTTGAAGTGATTGCATCAAATACATCCGCAACGGCTAAAATTCTTCCTCCGAGTGTAATTTCTTCTCCTTTTAAGTGTCTATAATATCCTGTTCCATCCCATTTTTCGTGATGAGAACAAGCCATTTCAGTAATTATTCTGAAATCAGGTGACATATAGATTTTGTTTAGGATGTTATGAGTAATTCTTACGTGTTCTTGAATATGTTTGTATTCTTCGTCTGTAAGTTTACCTTCTTTTTGAAGAACGGAATCTCTAATTCCGATTTTTCCAATATCGTGAAGGATGGCAGCTTTTTCTACTAAACTTCTATCTTTTGAATCCATTCCAACTGCTTCAGCTAAAAGTGATGAATACATTCTAACTCTAGTTGAATGACCTGCAGTAATTTTATCTCTGGCATCGATAGAAGTTGCAAGTGTATCAATGAAGCTTTCGAATAGTAATTTTTGTTCACGATAAAGTTGTAATTGTTGATCGAAAAGTTGAGCATTTTCTAATGCAATGCTTGCACTTCCTCCAATTGCGATAAGTAAATCTTCGTCGTTTTTTGTGAAAACTCCATCAATTTTGTTCAAAACTTGGAAAGCTCCGATTATTTCTTTGTTGTTGTTCATTATAGGCATACAAAGAATTGTTTTTGTTCGATAACCTGTTTTTGTATCTACTTCTGGGTTGAATCTTGGGTCTTGGTAAGCATCAACAATATTAAGTGTTTCTCCAGATTTTACAACATAGCCCGCAAGTCCTTTGTCCGCTGGAAAACGGATTTCTTGGCTTGAATTTAATCCAAGGGCCACTTTTGACCATAGTTCATCTGTATCTTTGTCCCACAAGAAAACTGTACAACGATCCGCTTGAATAGCATTTTTCGTTTCTTCGGCAATAACTCTTAAAAGTTCATCAATATCTGTCAATGCAGTAATTGAACGGCTAATTTTTACAAGTGAAACTAACGGATCGCTTTTAGTAGGAAGGGAATAATCCATTCCATTTTGAAGTTGCCGAATTCTGGTATTTATAGTATCTGAAAGGTTGTATTTGTCTTCTTCTACGGATAGTTTAAGGGCATTGTTGTAATGAATAATGGCAATATCTTTGTTGCTTTCGGCAAAGTGAATGTTCCCAAAGATAAGCTCGTTGATAAGTTGAGCAGTCACACTGCTTGCTCTTGTTGCCATAAATGCTCCGTCTTGAAGCATCGCAAGAGCCTTTTCGTAATTATATTTTCCTTCGGAGTAATCCAAAAAAGAAATTAAACTTAAACAGATAGAAATACCTTCTGTAAAATGTTCTTCTTTAAATATTTTGTATGCTTTATCAACGTGTTCTTGAGCAGTTGAATAATTTTTCTCATCAATCAAATCTAGTGCTGATTTGATTAACTTTTCTGCCTCTTCTGTTTTAACTCTGCCTTCTACCATAAATCTTAATCACCCTTTCTCATATTGTACAATATTTTTCACAGAATTTCAAATAAAAATGCGAAAAAAGAACAATGAAATAGTGGATATGGTATCTGTTACATTTGGGGCGTTTTTATTTATTAGATAGTGGTTATAATACTATTTCTTCCAAGGGTAGTCTTTACTAATTGTCCAGTTATCCATCATAATCACTGCTGCACAGGCATCCCCAGGTCCAAAATATCCTGAGCCGCTTGCTTTAGGGTTACATCCGCCCCAACCTGTTCCAAGTAGGACATTTCTATCATCTGTACTCATTCCATATGAACCTAGTGGCTTAAGTCCATAAGGCTTGAAAGTTGGATTGGTATCTGCTGTTGTGAAAATGAATGTAAAAACGTCTTTGCCCAAGTATCCATAGGATTTTTTTTGCCATGCAAGTTTTCTTCCTGATGGTTTACGAATGTATGCTTTTACTCTTGTTACGGGTTCATAATTCCCTCCGTATCTATAAAATCCGTAGCCAATAGGACTTCCCATTTTAGAAACTGCATATTGTCCAACCTGTGTGTTTACTGTGCCTGCTTTTACAGAAAGAGGATATGGTAAAGGTAACCCTAAACATTCTTCATTTGAGGCACAAGCTTTGGCTCCTGTTACTTTGACATAAGGTTCAAAATACGTTTGAACCCATTGCGGAAGTTCATTTGCTCCATAATAATCCCAGCCGCTTGGGTCTCCATGGTCTGCAATTGCCATCCTCAAAATTTGATTTAATTCGGTATACGCTTTTTTAACTTCTATTGCCGTTTGTTTCTTTTCATAATTTGTAATCATAGTTGGAATAGTCATAGCTGCAACTACACCAATAATTCCAAGCGTTATCAATACTTCTGCTAATGTAAAGCCTCTAAACTTCCATTTGTTCATAATATCTCCTTATTAATGCAAAAACTACAAGATAAACTCATAGTTTATACCTCGAAGTATGAGATATTTATGTAGTTTTGTCAATAGTACATAAATATTAAACTTATTTCTTGCTTATTAGTATTTTATATTCGTAGTTAATTAAGGAGAGAAGTTTTGACAAATAATAAAAAATTACTAGGAAAACGAATTAAGCAAATAAGAAAAAATGCTGGTTATACGCAAGAAAAATTGTCAGAGCTTATTGGGATTGAAACTGGTTCTCTTAGTGGAATAGAAAGTGGAAGGTGCTTTCCTTCTCTTGTTACATTAGAAAAAATTGCTAAAGTTCTAAATGTGAAATTGAAAACTTTTTTTGAATTTGAAACGAATGTTACAATTAAAGAGATGAAAGAAATTATTAAAAATAATCTTAACAAAGTTCAAGATAGCCAAATCCCATATATCTATAAGTATTTTGACGGCTATATGGAATAAAATAATGTAGCTGTATGATGTATTTTCATCGAGAAATGTTATAGTCAAAATGTGGGTAAATAAAAAGAGGTAGGTTATGGCAGATACTTTGCAGAAGATTAAATGCCCTGCGTGTGGCAAGGAGATGGAAAAAGTATTTATTCCTAGCGAGGGTATAAATCTTGATATTTGTACTCAAGGTTGTGGTGGAATTTTCTTTGATAATAGAGAATTAGACAAATTTGACGAAAAAGATGAAGATATTTCTAAAATTTTAGAGCAAATTGATGGCAAAGATTTTATCAAGGTTTCAGAAGATTCAGTGAGAATATGTCCAAACTGTGGACAAAAAATGGTGAAAAATTATTCAAGTGTTCACAACGATATTGAAATTGATGAATGTTATTCTTGTGGCGGTAAGTTTTTAGATAGAGAAGAACTTGTTAAAATCCGTGCTGAATACGATACCGAAGAAGAAAGAAGTGAAGACGTTTTGCGTGCTGTTTATAAAACTGTTGGACAAGAATTGGCTGAACAAGATAGACAATATGCAAAAATAAAATCTGACAGATCTTTGTTACGGTCGCTTATCAGAAAAATCATGGTTAAATAAATATTCAGATAGGTTGCTTAATTCTTTGTAGTATCCAGAATTGAGCAATTCATAAAACCTTTTGTAAGTATGAGGGGCTATAATTTGAATTCTTTGCGGGTTCAAGTATAGTCCCTCTACAAGTCTTGCAAATAATTCTGTCGGTTTTTGATAATATTTTTTTAGTCTGTTTATTTTTGCAGAAATTCTGGATTGTTTTTTTCGCCAAGAATTTAGTCTAATATAAGCAACAAATGCTTCTGGCATATCGTAAAAATCTTTTTCAATGTTTTCAATTGAATAAATTTTTGTTTTTTTGAAAAACATCCCAGTAATAAGTTTTACTCTGTCATATTTTAGTAAATATTTTGCGTTGGATTTTTTTATGTATCTGTCAAATTCTTTGAATTTTTTAGAACGTTGGAATTTAGGGTATGTTTTTTTTATTATTTTTTCTTGTTCTAATATTTTGTCTTTAACTATTTTTTTGTGATGCTCAAGTTTTTCACATTTTGAATTTTTATCAACAAATAATGTTATTTCAAATAGTTCTTCTTTGTATATCTCTGTATTTTTTGAATCAAATAGAACTTCTAAACTTCCACCAGTGCGGAGCATTTGGGGGTCTAATTTAGAATGAATATAGTGAGAAAATTCGTGCAAAAGGGTTGGGATGATTCTACATTCTGGAATATTTTTAGATATATCAATACGATTTTTCATATAAAAGCCTTGATGCCCACGAGCTTTTGTTGATGTGTGAACTTCAATTCCTAAACTTTTGAAATATTTGATTAATTCTTTTTCTCTCAATCCCATAGGTATATTATATTGCAAAAGTTTAGTCTTGATGTAAATAATTCATGTTTTTATTGTTTACAACCCAGTATGCACAGCCATATCCTGTCGAATTTTTACCAAAACAATCTTTTGTATATGAAAAATATGATTTCCCGTCGGGTGCTCCGCTCGGTCTAAAAGAATTATTTTCGTATCTAAAAAGAAATAGGTCTTTCCCCATCACGTTTGGAAAATTCTTACCATTGATGTCGACTAAAAATACAATTGGGGTTATACCATCTGAATAGGTTACTAATCCTATCGTTGTTCCATTCATTAACTTAAATTTGTACATTCGATTATCGACAGACCAGTTCTCGTAGTTTTTCCCGTTTAAAAGTTTTGTCATTTTGTTTTCAAAACATTTTCCATTAGTATCTTGCAAACCACAATCAACGGATAATTTTAGAAATGGCTTTAGTCTATCTGCAACAATTGTCGCTGAAGCTCCATCAAATTTGTTTGCATCCCAACTTTCAACCTCTCCATATTCTTCTTCTGAAAGTTTCAACGCTCTCGACATAATTGATTGTGTCGCAAAAAGTTGAGATACTGTTTGTTTTTCTTTATAAGTTTGCATAAGTGTTGGGATAGTCATTGCTGCAATAATTCCAATGATACCCAGTGTAATTAAGACTTCTGCAAGTGTAAATCCTCTTTTGTTTAAGTTTTTTGTACAAAAATGTTTAAACATTAATTATATTCCTAGAATAAGTGTTAGCGTGCTTTTGCCATTATTCAGTAGACGCTATGTCTACGACAGAACGTATTTATTATATCACAATATCTAATATGAGTAAAGACATTTGTAAAATATTTGGCAAAAAGCTCTATGAAATAAGAATGCAAAAGGGCTTTTCTCAAGAAGAGCTTGGCTTTGAGGTTGGTTTGGATAAATCGACTATTGGTAAATATGAACTAGCTCGACGATGTATAAATATTCGGCAAGCTAAGAAGATTGCCGATGCTCTTGGGGTAAAATTATCAGAAATGCTTGATTAAAATATATCAATAATATAAAAAGCGGAGAGGATTATTCCTTTCCGCTTTTTTAATAGCTTATATTTATAATTAGTCTTCTTTTACGAATTGGTCTTTGCCAACAGAGCATAGAGGGCAAACGTAATCATCTGGTAAATCTTCGAATTTTACGCCGTCATTTTCTGCTGGATCATAAACATAACCACATACTGTACAAACCCATTTTTCCATAATTAAACATTTTCCTTTCTCTTTTTACAGTCTCTACATATACCATGAAATACTATATCATGACTTTTCACTTCAAAGCCCATAGCTTCTTGGGTATTTTTTACCAAGTTAGGGGCTACTCCAGCTGGTACATCAAAAACTCTTTTGCATTCTTCACAAATAAAATGATAATGCTCAAAAGTATTGTGATCAAAGTGTGCTGAAGGTTCTAAGCCATCAATTTTTTTTATCAATCCTGCTTCTGCTAGTTGATTTAAGTTTCTATATAAAGTTGTTATTCCAACATTTGAACTTTCTTTCTTTAAAAATTCCAAAAGCGTTTCTGCTGTCGGGTGGACAGCATTTTGAGTTAAAACATCAAGTATTTTTTCTCTTTGTTTGGAATAATTCATAAATCACCTAAACTGATAACTATTATCATTTTACTTGGTATTTTAATTTTTGTCAATGGTTAAGCTACTGCATTTTCTTTGGCTAGCTTTTCTTCAATGTCTTTTTTAACTTGATATTCAGGACTAAAATGTCTAACAGCTAGCATAATAGCAGGCGCTAAAATTCCTAAAGCTCCAATGCAAGCACTCATATTTTTCAATACCGCAGTTTTCTTGAAGTTTCTTACTGATTTAAAGAATTCATCTAAAGATTCTCCAGATTTTTCGTATTGGTTAAGAAGTTTTTCTAATTTGTTGCTAACTCCTCTTAAATCTCCTAAATCGATATATTTTCTAGTATCAACTTTATCGGTTTTTTTCGCAAAGAATAATTTATCTTCTTTTAGCATTTGAATAACGTCAGAATCTTTAGCAAAATCAATAACGATGTTTTTGTTTTCTGGTTTTACTGCAAATTTGTAAATGTCTGCATCTGAAACATCTGCTGCTTTAAATTCTGCAAGATGTTGTTTTAGTGTTCCATTTTTAAATGATTCTTTTAATTTGTCATTAAAGATTACTCTTGCATCTAGGTCAATTGATTTTCCTTTTTTGTCAGCGTGTTTTTCTAATGCTTTAGAAATCATTGGACCTGCAAAATACATAAATGCCCAGAAGCTACCTTCTTTGATTACGTATCCAAAGAAGTCTTGTGGGTTTCTTGCGTGAGTAAGTCTTTCGCCTGTAATTGAAGCATCAACAATCATAAGATTTTTTACAGGGTCGAATATAAAGTCTTGAACTCCTCCAGTAAATGATACTTTAGCTGGATTTTTAGTCTCTTCTTTTTTGTTTGTTTGTCCTGTGAAGGTGTCTTGCGTTTGTGGGTGTTTTGCAAGGTAATCTTTTTTAATTTGATTTTCTGTATATTTGTGTCTAAATTTAGTTAGTCCAAAATAAGTAAGTGTTGTTAAAATTGTTGATGCTGCGAATTTTGCAATGTTTAAACTTTTAGCTAATTTTTGGTGAGATGTAGCATATTCAATGCTTTCTTTTATAGCTTTAGTTGGTGCAAATTCTTTTGCAGCTTTTAAAATTTCTGGATTTTTAAATAATCTAACGTCAACATTTGGATCAAGTTTTGCTGGTTTAAACATTAGCTTATCCAAAAGAAATTTGTATGCTGGAATTCCTCCAAGCCAAATAGCTTGAGTTCCGAATTCATCAATAAATCTATCTTTACCCTCTACTGTGTCCCCTGCAATATAAGAAGCTGCTGTTAAACCGCAACTGTTAGCTACGTCTTTGATAGCTAGTGGGATTAGAGAACTATTATTTCCTAGTGTGGAATATACTGTACTTGCTGTTATATTTGGTATCATTTCTACTTTCTTCCTTTACAGGGACAAAAATCCCTGCCTCAACTTGTGTATTACAAGCCCCAAATTAAATTCATCAATTTCACGATTGGAGCATTCGCTTTTATTGTTGAGTTTCGTCGGATATTTCTATTTTTCATTATATCTACCTTCACGTTATTACTAACTTTTCTAAACCTGAATAATTGCCCTTTTTACAATTTATTTTTACCTTTTGTTACAAAAAACAAGACCTCGAACAATATTCAAGGTCTTGTTTTAAAAGATTGTACCAACGCAGAATTGATGCCTCGTTATTAAAACAAGCCTTTCAAACATCTTCTGCTACGTCGGTTTAGATTATTCATAAAAAGATTCCTATATTGGTTTACTCACTAAAACTACCACAATAGTAATTCAAAATCAAGTGTATTAATAACAATTTATTTAAAATATGTTACATTAATGCCCAATTATCCTTAAAAACTATATACTAGTTAAGAATAAAAGTTATACAGGAGAATAGGTTATGTTACCTGAAGACGGAAAAGAAGAACATGATTTTGCAAATGATGAAACCACGATTGAGGATTTTTTAGATAAATTCACTATTTCAAAAAAAGAAGAAAAGAAAGTCTTTATAACAAAACGTGATAACAATTCCGGAGAGGGAGAAGAAGCTCCTGAAAGTATTGCTTATAAGTTTAATTGGGGTGCATTTTTATTCAATTGGATTTGGGCGGTAAAGTATCGAAAATGGTGGTTGTTATCAATTCCTGTAATGTTATTTGTTCCGTATGGATTTATTCCTGCTGGTGTTCTATGTCTTTGGGCTGGCATGAAAGGTAATCAGTGGGCTTGGGAAGAAGTTCAGTATAAGAACGAAGAAGATTTTCACGAGTCTCAAAGGTTATGGGTAAAAGCTTGGCTTGGATTACTCTCTGTATTTGTTATTATTGGTCTAATGATTTTGGGTTCAATGCCTAAACAAAAGCAAGTTGAAACTCAAGAAACAGTTGTTTCCTACCCTGCAACAACAAGGGAAATGAGAATTCCTGAGGCTGTTTATCAAAATACAACCGCTCAGGATAGGTATAGTGAATATTTGGGTTCTGATAAATACATTATCTATTGGGTGAGATATAAAAATGATTTTGAACTCTCAAATCTTGAATACATACAAGGTAAGATAAATGCAAGAAGAGAATTATTGAAAGATAAGTTTGTTCTTATTCCGAATTTAGTAGAAATTCATGATGGCAATGGTAATGTTATCGAATCAAGAAAAAATATCCATATGAATAAGTATGATTTAAAAGCAAATTGCGAAAATTCTAATAACTCTTGTTTTGAGGGTTGGTTATATGAAAATTGTTATAACAAGTATTGTATAATTAATCCAAAAACTAAGTCTTATGTAAAGGTTGGAGGGAAGAACAATGTTGTCCCTCAAGCAATCAAGGCATTTGGTAGATGGACATCAAATAAATAAATAAACTTGTTAAATATAAAAATTTTCCTCTAACAAAATTTTTTTGTTAGGGGTTTTTAGCATTTAAAAGAGAATTGATTGTTATGGATATAACCCGAAATCTGAATACTTATTATAATTCACCAAAGTTCACTGGTATAAAATTGCAGAATTCTAATTTTGAAAATGCAAGAAATATCATGCTACAACTCAAACGTGTAGGGTTTGATTGTTTGGGACATAAGACTAGATATTGTAATAATGAAACTCAGGATAAAATTAAGATGGCGAAATTTGTTAGAGAAAACAGTTCGTTCGGGGATAAAGAATATGGTGTTCTCTTTTTACCTTGGAGTGGTGAAGCATATATAATGGCAAATCCAAAAGAGGAACTTACAATTTATCGAATTTTAAAACAATATGATGATGTTTCTTTTAATTTTTTAATTTAGGATATTTTAAATTAAAATTAGTATTGAATTTAGCAACATCGGTTTTACGCATTTCTCCAGTATCAGCTTGTAATTTCAACTGGGAACAAATTGTTCCCAGTTCATTAAATCATTCTTTTAAAAACTCTCTTTTCAAAAACTTCCAGTATTTTCTTGCTGATTGATAATCTTTCTCTATCAAAATTATAATTGCAATAATATCTTTAATACTAAAGTACCATTTATTCTTTTTTTTATCATAAATACTAATCTGTTTATCTTCAAATAAAGTTAAATCTTTACCCTTTTCAAATCTCCTGTTATATTTATGCTATTAAATTATGTTAGGCTTGTTAACTATAAAGCCTTATTTTAACTGCCACGAGAGATCTCTGACACGAATTTGCAGGTGTGTTTATGTATATTTGTATAAGTTTTTTAACACAAATAAAACTTATGTCTTCTTAAAACTCGCGTGAGTAAAGACAAAATGACTCTTTAGTTGGTTTCCAGTTTAAGTAATTACTAAAAATTTTTTGTTGTTTCAAAATCATCTTCCAATTATTATCTTGGATTAATCTTAACGCAATATTATATTATTTTTCTTTATATTTACAAGGAATATCCATTTCTTTTAAGTAAGCAAGTCCCCATTTGTTTAATTCAATAATAGATGGGATTAATCTCTTTCCTCGTTCAGTCAATGAATATTCTGTTTTAGGTGGAACAACAGGATACAATTTTCTTTGAATAATTCCGTCTGCTTCCAATTCTTTTAATTGCTGTATTAGCATTTTAGGAGTTGCGTGAGAAATTAATTTTTGTAATTCGTTGTACCTTAGGGTTTTATCAATAAGATGACCAATTATAATCCCTTTGTATTTCCCTCCAATAATTTCCATTGTAACCTCAAGTGGACATTTGTATTCATCTTGTCTTTGTTTACTCATTTAAAACTCCAAACTAACCTTTTAGTAACTATTATACTTTAATGTATATATTATACAAAATAGTGCATTCTTGAAAAAAAGTAAATAAGAATTTAATATTGTCATAAAAGGAGATGATTATATGAAAATTACTCAAATTAGAAATGCTACATTAATTATAGAATACGACAATACAAGATTTTTAATAGATCCTTGGCTTGGACCAAAAGGTTATATGCCGGGTTTTGAAACAGCAGTTAATTCTGAAATTCGACAACCGAGAGTGGAATTACCTTTTTCTATTGATAAAATTGTAAATGTAGATTCTGTTATCATCACTCATATTCACCCAGATCATTGGGACGAATATGCAGAACATGCAATAGATAAAAATCTTAAAATATTTGTTCAATCAGAGTTTGATAAAAACTTTATATTATCAAAAGGTTTTAAAGATGTTGAAATTTTAGCAGAACAAGGTACAAGCTTTAGAAATATAACTTTATACAAAACTCATACACAACATGGAAAACGAGAAATTTTAAAACCTTTATGTGATTCAATTGGAATGCCTTACGATGCAATGGGAATTGTTTTCCATGCTGAACAAGAAAAAACACTTTATATTGCAGGGGATACGATTTGGTGCGAAGAAGTAAAAGAAGCTTTAAATAAATATTCTCCAGATATAGTTGTAGTCAATGCTTGTGCCGCAACTGTATTAAATGGTGAACGCTTAATTATGAACATTGATGATTTAAAAGAAGTTTTAAAAAATTCTAAAAATGCAACCGTAATTGCAAGCCACATGGATACTGTAAGCCATTTAACCGTTACAAGAAAAGATTTAGAATATTTTAAAAACAATAATAATATAGATAATTTACTGATACCAACTGATGGTGAAGTTTTGGCTTTTTAGGTAATTTTGTCTAAAATAGTATCAATGACAGGTTTTATGACTATTTTTATTATTAACATTTTACAGTGGCAAGATTGTTAATGTTGCCACTGCGTTGCCACTTCGGACTTTTATTTACAATAGTCCGAAACTAGACTACGAGGGAATTATAGGGGACTACATAAATTCAAGAATTTTTCTGAGTGATTTTTTTTATTACCACTTTTGTTGCCGCTATACGAAATTTTTAGAAATTTTCAAAAAATAAACAGCTCTAAAAGGTAGATATAATGGGTATTTCTTGTTTGACACTAGCTGAAATGCAGTAATAATGTATAAAAATTAAGCACTAAAAAAGCCACGTTATTCGTGGCTTATTAAATGGTACCCCATATTGAAAAGTTTTCGAAACAGATTATTATTGAATTGTATCAATTGTATGAGTTAAGAAAAGTTGCTTAATAAAATCTTTAATTTTTGTATTTAGTATGTATGATATGATTATACCGAAGGACGTAATTAGGATGAAAAACATAAATTTAACAAAAGATGATTTTATTGACAAACTTAACACATATTTTAAAGATAGTAAATTTGGCTATAATATGCATGAAACTGTAAAGTCAGATAGTAATTGGATTTATGATATAACAATCGCAGGTAATCAATCATTTAAGTATGCTATTTATGATACACAAAAAGGGTTGACCGTTGTACCTCAAGGACAAAATCAAGAAATGGCTAATCGGATATTAGTTGCTGTAACATCTGATACTGCAATTGTAGAACATAAAAGCAAAGCATTTGTTGGAATTATAAATAGTGTATATAATCGAATTAAAGAACATTATCAAAATCAAGAAGGATATATTATTGAAGAAATTATATGTAGTAAAACACAAACGAACTTATCAATAATGAAAAATAGGCAAAAGGTTGCTATTCAATATTATCCTACAACTCAGAATGCTATTTTAGCGGGTCAATCAACATATTTATGGAATGAAGTTTTTATCGAGCTAACTTCTCACTTAAATATTAATGCTAAAGACATTGTATCATTGTATATAAAGAGTAAAGATGAAATGCAATCACTAAGCATTACTTATGATGAAGGGATACTTGATGAGTATATAAAATGTCAATTAACTAATGATGTGTATTCAAATACAAATTTAATTACTGAAACTGAAAGAAAGTGGCTAAAAACATCTGCTTTTCTTGTATTTACAGAAATTCAACTTCCAGAATATTTTGCAAGTATCGCTTCTGCTATTAAAATAATAGAAGGTGTCTTAAATAGAATTTGTATTGAATATAATCTTCCACAAAGTACAAATTTTGATTATTTTGAGCCTAATGTGCAAAATACTGTGTGGAATTTAAAGGCAGAATATAAAGTAAATTTCAAAAATAATCCAAAAATCATTCAAACGGTTAATGACTTATATAACTTTATCCATAATAATAGACATAAATTGTTTCATAATGATGGCATGATGCCGGAACAAATATCAGAGAAAAGTAAAGCAATAGCAATTTTTCAACAAATAATTACTTTATTAATACAGGTACACAAAAATAAAGTAATATAGTTATCAAAAGGAATAATATGAAAGAAGTTATTTATAACAATTCAATATCTTCATTCTTATATGATTACACAGGAAATAATGTAATTATTATTCCTCGTGGAGCTGAAAGTCCTTTTGAACATTTAGATATTATTTACTCAACTTTAGATAATATAAATAAGTCTACTTTGTATGTATATTTTGATTTTTGTTTATTAAATGGTTCTTTAGAACAAAGATTTTTAAAAATAGTTTATTCTAATAATAAGTTTATCTTGCATTCTAAGCAAATGATATCCATGAGCTCTATACCAAACGAGATTAAAGTTCTTTGTAATAATTATTATAAAATTAATTCTAAAAAAATTGTTGATAAGTCCTTTTTGACAGATATTGAAAAAATGTCTTTATTACAAAACATTGTATTTGCGTAATTCTATTCGTAATCTTTTATTTGTTTGTGAATGAATGTTTTTGCATAGTTAGTAAAAGATAATGGCTTATTTTGTTCTTTCAAAAATATAGTTATACAAAAGAATATAAATAAAATAATCGACATCGTATCTATTATTTTTTTATTATTAGAATAAAAATTTACAATACAAATAAACAAATCTTTAGATTTTTTCACGCTCATTTTTACAAGTTGAGTAATTGTAAATATTATTGGATGATAAATTTTATAACTATCTATATAATCCATTTCGTACGCTAAATAACATAATATTGTAGAATAATTTTCTCTTTTTAGGGATTTTAAAATGAAAGCTTGATTATCTTTTGTTATGTAATTTCTTATAAACCAATTATCAAGATATATAAATCTATGATTAAAATATTTTCGATTTATAGCATTTTCAATATTAACAAATATATTACCAACAAAGCAAATTATTTTTTTTATGGTTTTATTTTTGAATTTTAATTTGAATGTATTTATATTCCATATTATTGAATTAGAAATATGACTTATGAATAATATAAAATTCCTGCTCAAAGTATTTTTTAAAGGGATGGATTTGATTAATTTTATGGAAAATTCTACTAAATCATCATTATTTGGGCAATTTAAGCAATTTTGATATAAATCTAATAAATAATCATTTCTTTTATCTTTTTTATTTTTATCGAGAATTAAATTCATCAAACAATTTTTATATTCTCTCTTATTTTGATCGTCTATATCAATATAAAACATAGCATATATTATTGCTTTGTCGTCAGTATATTGAATCGATTTAAGGAACTCAATGATGGTATCTTTAAATTTAGTATGCTCCAATGCAATATGCCCTAACCAATTAATACATTCAAAATCATCAACATTATTTTTTATATGCTCTTTTAATATACTAATTGCTTGTGAAATTATTTCTTCCGATTTTGTAATCATGCCTGCGACATAAGCTAAGCAAGGTAGATTATCATATAAATCATTATCAGTATCTATTTTTACGGTATTAAATAATTCAATGATATAATTATTTTCTTTATATTTTGGATGTGCAAGCATACAAAATATGCTTTTTTGATACTTTTGGAATTTATTGTCAAATAAGATGATTTTCAAAAATTCTTTTTGTTTTTCTAGTTTAATATTTTCGAATGCTTCTTCTAACATTATAGAAAATGGCTCTAAACAATACTCCATTGTTTGCAAAACATTTTCCAAATTACTATTGTTATTTGTTTCTAAATAAGATTTTATATCGATATGTATTTGTGCAGCTTTCGATATAGGTTTAGGTTCGCCAAGTTCTTTTAGAATATCTTCATTTGTAGCTTTATCTCTTAAGAATGATTTTAGTTTGCCTGTAAAAATAGTTTTATTTTCACCATATTGATTTGCTAATGCTTCATTTTGATAAAGTTTGTATAATCTATTAACATATTCAGAATTATTAGGGATTATATCAGATAATACATCAATAACACCTCTGACATACCACCCTTCTCTTATTTTTTGAAAATCATATTTTAAAGGATTTTCAAGTCTTTCAATAAAAAATTCTATAGTTTTAATATCACCATAAGCACAACTTTTGAAAGCTTTCTGGTATAAATCAGGTGCATATTGTCCATTTCGTTCTTTATAGATTTCTAATAAAAGATTTTTAAAGCTTGTAGTATTATAATTTAAATTAGCAAGTCTATTTATGTAGGTTGTAAAAGGAGCTTTATTATCTCTTTTTTGCCAAGCTTTTTCAAGCTTATTATATAAAAGATTACATAAGCATTTTCTATCTGTATTATAAGTAACATTTGCCAAATCTAATAAATAAATGGTGTCTTTATTCTTTTTATTTTCTTTAACCTCATTATCATCAGTTAAGTTATAATAATCTTTTGTTAGATCAATAAATTTGTTTAATAATTTCTTTTTGTTATTTTCTGGAATATTATTATATTCTCCTAATATTTCACAACACAACAAAAAAGCTCGTTTTTGATACCATCCGGATGTTTTATCTTTAAACTTTAATATTTTATTAAAACATTTTATTTTTTCTTTGTCAGAAATGGTCTCTATGCCAAACCAAAATATTATAGTTTGTTTCCAATTGGCTGAGAAAATATTATATATGTCATTTTTGTAGTCTAAAAAATCATTAACTGTTCCATTATTTGCTAGAAATAAAGCAGAATAGTAATCTTCGAATAATTTGTGTACAAATTGATAAGTATTTCCTACTGGAACTAGAAGCTGTAATTTTAATAGTTCATGACTTGGTGAACATATCTCACTATTAAGTTTTAAATTGTAGGCAATACTACAAAGTTCTTCTAAAAGCTCTTTTCTATTAGTTTTATCTATTAGTTTTTCATTACATAAAACATCAAACGTTCGTTGCATAAAATCACTTTTTGAGTGGATTGTGTTTATAGTAGAAGGATTAGATTTATAAATTCGGCACAGCAAAGCTAAAAATAATGGAACTTTTGCAAGAGTATAAATATCATCTTTATTTTTTATGGAGTTATATAGTTCATATTCACTTTCTTTATCTAGAAAATAAGATAAATAATCAAAAATTTGTTGATCCTCAAATACTTGAATATTAAGTAACTTAAAATTATTTAAATGCATTGAACAAGTATTTCTTGAAGTAATTACAATGTTAAAGTTCAATTTATTTCTAAATAATTCATTATTTAAGAAGCTTCTATAATTCCCACAATACTCATCCAAGCCATCTAATAAAAGATAAAAATTTTTATCAACAGTATTATTAAGATTATTAGTTTGTACAATAATCTTCGTTTTTGTATTGTCAATTTCGAAATCTGTTAAATATTTAATATATTCAAGTAATCCTCTTTGGGAATTTTCTTTTTGCCACAATCCAAAATCTTGTAAAGAAATAAAAATAGGGAGTTTACCATTTTTGTATAAATCTTTATATAGCATTTTAAGAAATTGAGATTTTCCTTGTCCACCATTTCCTAATATTGCCAATTTATTTTGTTCAGAAGTATTTAGCAATATACTTAGTATGTCGTTGTAGCAAATTGTTTTATTAGTATCATCCTTAAATTCTGTTAAAATATATGATTTGTCAATTTCTAATTCAGAGAAAAAGTCAACAGATTTATTTTTAATATCTTTTTCAATATATTGTTTAAGATTTGCTATATTTTCATCCATAAATGAATTATACTTTAAACAAACTGTCTATAAAATTATGGTATAATAAAATAATATAATAAGGTATGAGACGATGAGTAAATATTGCACAAAATGTAGAACGGAAAACATTATAGTAAAAGACATTTCCAAGTGGGATAAAAGTGAAACAATTGAACCTACAGAAATAAGTATAAATTTTGAATGTTTAGAATGTGGAAATAATTATTCTCAAAAAATAATTTTTAATTCTTTAAATGAATATTTAAGTTTTTTAGATAAATATAAAAGTTAATCTAAAATCCCGCTCAAAACTTTGTACGCAAGCTTTATTTCCTCATCAGTTGCTTTATTTAGCATTGTTTGGATGTCTTGTAGCAGTTCTTTTGTATCTTTTTGATGATTAAACATATATAATTTGTAAGGTTCAACTTTTAAGGCTTTAGCTATTCTTTCAAGGTTTTCATCTGTAGGATGGAAATGTCCGCTTTCAATTTTGCTTATGCTGGATGCTCCTATATCAGTTAATTCAGATAAATCTTCTTGTGTTAAATTTCTCGCTACCCTTATTTCTCTAATTCTTTTTCCTAAAAGCTTTTTTAATTCAGACATTTTTCACCTCACAATATATTCTTTCTAAAATACTTGTAAAAATGAATTAACCTTAGCCACAAAATAAGTTGAATTTCTTTAATCTTTATGCAAGTATATATGCATTAAACAAAATAAAATTAAATAAAATTTGCATTTTAATGCAAGAAAGGCGAGAATATGGAAAAATTTAAGATTATTGTTTGTAAAATCAAAGATTTTTTTATTAAAAATTGGAAAATAATAGTTTATATAATATGTTCATTGTTGATTTTATTATTTTTAATTTTTGCAATAAAAACATTTACCAATCCAATGAATACCAAAATAACAAGAAAAAATTACGATAATGTGATTGAAAAAATTAGAAAACATAGTTCCAAAGAAAATTATGAAAAAGTTCAAGCAGTAATTGCAATGGCTGAAATGGCTTCTTGGGGCGAAGATAAGGATAAAATTGATATTATTGAGGGTAAAAGTTTTAATCAAATGATTAAAACTATACAGAAAAATATTGAGCAGGAAGAAAAAGAAGCCGAAGAACAAAAAGCCATTAGTGCTGAAAAACAAAAAATTAGAGATGAATATTTAAAATTTGATAATTATACTTGGGAAGTTAAAACTGTTAATTATCAAAATAGATTAATTATTACTGTTGAAATAGAAAATCTTAAAAATGTTGATATTGAAGCGTTTGAAGGCGTTATAAATATAAGTGATAAATTAGATAACAATCTTGGTGATTTTAAAATAAAAAATACTAAAGTTATACCTAAAAAAGCTAAAGCTGATGTAGATATAACTTTCTATGATGATGAATACTACACAGAAATTAAAACTATCAGCAGACAAAATGGTGATTTATATTTTTCATTTACACCTACAAAATTAATAGTTAATGGACAAGAAATTTAATAATAGAGGAGAATGCAATGGAAGAAGCAATTATTACTGCAAACGGAGTTAATGGACAGTTAATATTATATCCAAACAGAGTGGAAATAAAAAGAAAAGGAGCGCTTAGTTTTATTACTCATGGTATGGATGGTGCAAAAATAATATTTATAAAATCTATAAGTGGCTTACAATATAAGGAAAGCGGTAAAGTAACGAGTGGATATTTGCAAATTATTTTTCAAGGAAGCCAAGAAAGTAAAAATGGATTATTTGATGCAACAAAAGATGAAAATACTGTAATGTTTGCAAAACCCGAAGAAGAAGAAAAGTTTGCACAAATTAGAGATTATATAATTTCTAACATATAGTGTAAAAGCATAAAACTTAAAATTTTTATATAATAGTCATAAGGAGAAAACCTTATGACGACTACAAAACAAATAAAAGCAAACAGAAAAAATGCATTAAAGGGTGGTGTTAAAACAGAAAAAGGTAAAAACATTACAAGGATGAATGCAGTGAAATATGGCTTTTTCAGTAAAATTATAACCGAATATGATAAATTAATGAATGAAGATTTTTGCAAATCTATTTATGAATGTTTCATGCCGGCAAACGAGTATGAAAATCAAATGGTAGAAATTCTTTTATCAAATTTACTGACATTCAGAAGAATTTGTTTAATTGAAAAAGAGTATATTGAAACGAAATTACATCCAGATGAAAAAATGAATTTTGATATTTGCCTTAAAGAAGGATATAAACCGATTATTCAATTAGATTTATTGGATGATCTAAATAAATTTCAAAAATATAAAACAAGCATTCAAAACAACATTATTAAAATTGAACATGAATTAGAAAGATTAACCGCTAATAGATACAATGAAAATAAAATCATATCAAATTCAGTAGATGTATATGTTACAGGCTCAAATGGGTTCGTTTGTGAAAACTAATGTTAATAAATTTTAAATTATACTTGCATGTATAAAATTTTGATTATACAATAAATTATACATAGGAGTATAATTCATGAGTAGTTTTAAAGAGGATTTCAATCCAGTATGTTTAAAAATTAGTGATTATAAAACTTCAACAGAATACAAAAATGATTATTTTCTAAAAAATATAGTCAATACCACGGAGTACTATGAACTTCAAATACTAAAAGCATATTTTACTTATGGTTTTTTAAGTATCAAGCATATATTTGAAGCTTCAAAACAATTATCAAATGATAAAAAATCTGAGATAACTTACAGAAAAGTTAATGATTGGAGTTCAAAAGAACTTTTTGAAGAAAACAGGGCTAGGAATATAGAATGGAGAAAATACTCTATTCCAAAGGCGGTTCAATTGCTTCTTATTAACGATTTAAAAAAATATGGATTTTCAAATACACAAATAAAAGAAGTTTGTAAACAAGTTTTTTATGATAAGTGTGATATTCAAGTTGAAAACAATAAATACAATTATAGGTATTTTGACTTTTTTGCTTCTACTTTTTATAAAACAGGAGTAAAATTTTCTTTACTGGTTGATAATAACTATAATTCATATATTCTAACTAATAAGGATTTAGCCTTTAATATTGTTGACGGCATTGATATGACAAAACCATATTTGATACTACCATTTTCCAAATATTTAAGTGTTTTTGCTAGTTATGTTTTTGGTAGAGAAAATGAAGGTATTATTACTGAAAAATTATCAGCTAAAGAAATTTTACCTAACCAAAATGAACAAAAAATTATTGAAAGAGTTAGAGATAACGAAATTCAGAATATTACTATAAATAGGAAATCAAGAAACAAATCTTTAATAATGAAAAGTATAAAAATTCAAGATAATGTTAATTTGACAGATAAAGAACTTGGAGAACTTTCAAGAAAACCATATACAAAAACTAAAATTTCTAATATTAAAGGTGATAACTATAATTTAGAAATTGAAGAAATCGAAAAATTAGATTAGTGACAATTAGGTATATTGAGCTATTCTAACGCATTACAATTAAATTTTGAAGTGGCGATGAAGTAAATCGAGCTTCAATGCAAGCAATAAGGATTAGAAATAATGCTTAGTATTGAAGTTTGCCAAAAAATTTTAGGAGTAAGTAAAGATGAATTATCAGATGAACAAATTGAAAATATAAGATATAGTCTATATCAATTTTCGCAAGTGATAACAGATAACTACCTTGAGGTTAAAAGAAGTAAAAATGAATGCAGTAATTTATACCAGAGTTTCAACAGAGGAACA